>ERZ856578.398-NODE-398-length-89439-cov-18.619659_pt1 | contig 89439 bp, 69 predicted proteins | sample MGYA00514384_ERZ856578 | MGnify/ENA primary metagenome ERZ856578 (study PRJEB29103, sample SAMN06111958) | human gut metagenome | biome: human gut; feature: ankylosing spondylitis patient; material: healthy_person | host: Homo sapiens | place: China:Hangzhou... | reverse complement strand
TTCCGTTACGCGAAATAGATTTCGTAACAGAAAACAGCTTGCCCGCAAGGGGGTGGAAAACTCCTCCGAAGTCGTCGTTTTTTACAGGGCACCCCATGTGCCGAGACCGGATTTTAACCGCCGAAGGGTGTCCGGCACCCTTCGTTCCAAAATGGGGACCTTGGAAGGCATAATTGCGTCCTACGGGCAAAAGAAAAGGAGCAGACTTTCAAAGGCTGCTCCGACAAATGGGGATATTCTGTTTCGATTCTCGGATGAAAATCACACCGATTTTCTGACTGTAATCGCGAAATATGACGAACATTCAATGGCTTGTTCCATCTCAAATCGAGGCCGTGACACGACCCTCTACTCATACACATAAGCAATGTAAGACAAAAGGAATTAGCCGCCACAATGGCCTTCTCACACGCTCAATTCCATAGAAATTCTGTCAATTATTACCATGATTTGCGGCGGTTCAGGACCATTCTTTTGTGCACAAAATGTGCTGGAAAACCTGCTTATGGGCATATCCAAATATGACCAAATAATTGCTGTCAGTGGAGGAAAAGAGGGTTGCACACCATTTATCGAGTTTATTTTTAGAGTAATTGCAGAGACATAGGCTACCCAGAAGGAAACTTTTCCTCTCGGGCATGTCTTCAACACTCAATCCATGAATATTCCAGCCCCTGCTACCTGCTATATTCTGTTCGTGGCAGTGGTTGGCGTCGGTGTGGCAGTGGTTGGCGTCGCGTACCCTTATACAACCAATGATTCCTCTCGGTAACTTTGCCTTGTGAAACATGACCGGACCGAATCCTTCCCCCTCCGCACAGACAGAAGGGCAAAACCAGATCATTGTCGTCTGCTGGATATCGGTCCACATTAAACACAGAGGGGCTTCGTCTCCTCCATGCAAAAATGGATACTATGGAAGACCTAATTTCTCGCAGCAAACAAGGAAAACCGGGCAGGCCTCCCAAAGCCGATCCGGCAAAGAAATGTGTCATGGTCCGATTTACGGACGAAGAATACGCCCGTTTTCTGACCATGTTCGAGAAATCCGGTGTGCATTCAATGGCTCGTTTCATCAAGGGACGGATCTTTGACAAAACATTTCGCGTCATTAAAATGGATCGAGGCGTGACTAAGATTGCAACCATTCTATCCTCCCACAATGCTCTATACCGTAAAATCGGAGTCAATTACAATCAGGTTGTAAAGATGCTGTACATCCATTTCTCGCAGAAAAAAGCTCTCGCAATGCTCTATAAACTGGAGAATGAAACACGCAATTTGATTGCTGTCAGTGAGAAGATTTTTGCCACAGTTCAAAAATTAAGACAAAATGATAGCTAACATAACTACCGGAAAGAGTGCGTATGGCATTCTGAATTACAATCAGTTGAAAGTCAACAAGGGAAAGGCTTCCGTATTGTCGACAAGACTGATATTTGAAGATCCTGACGGGAAATACAATGTCTCGAAGATGGCCGAAGAGTTTCACAACTCGATGCCAGAATGCATCAGGACTGAAAAGCCGATAGTTCATATCTCCCTGAATCCGGACCCCAAGGATGAGATTGACGACGAACTACTGATCACGATGGCCGAAGAATACCTGGACGGAATGGGTTGGGGAAACCAACCCCATATCATCTATAAACACACCGACATCGAGAGGGTCCACATCCATATTGTTACGACACAGGTCGATATAACCGGGCGCAAGATCAATGACAGCCATCGCAACAGACGAAGCGTTGCCGTGACCGAGGAGTTGGAGAAGAAATACCACCTTCATCCGGCGAAAAAACAAAAACAAGTTACTCTATGGCAACTCAAACCCGTAGATTACCACAGAGGCGACCTGAAGAATCAGATCGCCGCCGTGGTTAAACCGGCACTCGCCCTATATCGGTTTCAGACCATGGGTGAATTGAGAGCGCTACTCGCCCTGTACCGTATCGGTGTAGAAGAGCTGCAAGGATCACGTGCAGGAAGGCCATACCACGGTTTGATGTATACCGTGCTGGATGAGAATGGGGAAAAAGCACCCGTAACGCCGCTGAAAGCATCCAGTCTGGGAGATGACGCCTCCTTGAAAAAGGTCGAGACCATTCTGGCAAGTTCTCCAGAGAAGATCAAGTCCGCAAATCTTCATAAAATGATATTACATCATGTGGAGGAGGCACTGATTGCGGCGCTATCCGAAGAGGAGTTGTGCAAACGTCTGAAAACCCATCACATTGATTTATTCCTGCGCCGAAATGATCAAAACCGAATCACCGGCGTCACATTCATCGATCACGAGAATCGCTGTGTGCTCAATGGTTACCGACTCGGGAAAAGGTACTCGGCAAACGCCTTCAATGAAAGGTTCGGCAATACCAAGAAAAAAGAGACAGCGACTAAAAAAATATTGAAGAGAAAATTATAATCTCAACTCAATCTGAAAACGCAGTTGCCAGCGGTTGTAATTGTCGGGAATGATACGTGGATCACGTTCGGCATAGGTGTCGTACGAGAGATCGGCCTGCACCTCCAGCCTTCAGACCCCCAATCTTCCGCTGCGGGAGCTGCTCGACGAATTGGAGAATATTGCACCGATCCGCTGCTCAGTCAACCAGGGCGTCGTCACGATCGGCAGACGATAGCCGTCAGACCCCATCAAAAACAACGCACTGGTTTGCGTCCCAACTCCAGCCCGCAGAGAACGTCGAGCGAACTGGGGCTGCCGTCCGAGCGGAGGGCGTAGACGCTTTCCTCGGACAGCGAAGCGATGGTGTAGTTGCGGGTTTGGGCGGTCTGCCAACCGGTGCGGCGGGCGTTACGCACTGCAAAGATCATGATGCGCTGCTCGGCCAAGGCCTCTTCGACGGCGGGCGGATAACGGCGATAAAGGGTTCGCCCCAAGGCCCAGATCACCGGATGGCGAGCTTTCAGTAGGAGTTCAAAGACAGATTTTTCAAGCGGCGATTGGAAGCCGCTGATTACGACGCGGTCGGTTGCGCAACACGCCTCGGCCCAGCGCAAGGCCTGCTCCTCGACGGCCGGCGAGACGACGCGCGAGGCGAAGAAGGCGACCTTCCGGCGGTCGAGCAGGGCGGGGTTTCCGGTGTAATCGTAATCGAAGGCCATAAAAAACGTGGGAGCCGTATGCACTTATCCCATACTCAGGCCTTCGCTGCCCCTACAAAGAATAAGGATACGGACAACCCACGCGAGCATATATGCACAGATTGCACCGTAATGGGCAACCAGATGTATATGCAACACATGGACGTCCTATTACACCCTCTTCTTTGTAGTTCAAAGTTGCGAAGTTTGAGTATGAAAGAAGATCGTAATTAAACGTCTGTCAATATGTAAGTCCCGCGGATCGGCACGGAACCATCTACAAAAATAGGAAATTAAATTGGAAAACCGCCAACGGTCGCCGATTTTTGCGGCAAAGCGTCTGTCGGGCGGTGTGTATCGTTGTAGTTTATTGCCGCAGGCGGGTCGACCAGCATTCCGACTGTCGGCAAATTTCGTATCTTTGTCTTGAATAGGACGCGCCGAACACCGTCCATAAACCGAAGCAGAGTATGAGTACCCTGGAACGAGCCATCGAGATTGCCACCGAGGCGCACCACGGCCAGCGCGACAAGGCCGGGAACGACTATATCGGCCACCCGCTACGGGTCATGGCCGCGGGCAAAACCCCCGAAGAGAAGATCGTCGGGGTGCTGCACGATGTGGTTGAGGACAGCGACTGGACCTTCAACTTGCTTGCTATTGAGCGGTTTTCTCCGACGATAATTGAGGCCCTGCGATGTTTAACACACGATCCTCGGGAGTCCTATGACCGCTATATTGCTCGTGTGAAAGGTAACCCGTTAGCAGCGGCGGTCAAATTGAACGATCTGACTGACAACATGGATATCCGCCGCCTGCCGTACCTCTCGGACAAGGACGTCAAGCGGCTGAAGCGTTATCTGCGGGCCTACAAGCAGCTGACCGGCGAGCCGACCTATTCGGTCTATGCCTGCCGCCAGGAGTATCCGAATGCCTATCTGCCCTGGACCGAGGAGGATGATCTTGAACTTACGCGCTTGTGGTGTGAGGGGATGACGGTAAAAGCGTTATCTGCACACTTCCAGCGCAAACCCGGTGCCATCCGTTCGCGCATCGAGAAGCTCGATCTGGAGCGGCTTTACGGGAAACCAGACAGCCATGACTGAACTGCGTAAAATACCAAACGTCGGGCCGCGGACCGAAGCGGATCTGCTGGCCATGGGCTACACGACCATCGAATCGCTGAAGGGCAAGACGGCCGAGGAACTTTATGCCGAGGAGTGTCGTCTGCGGGGGTGTCAAATTGACCGCTGTCAGCTGTATCTTTATCGCGCGGTCGTCTATTTCGTCAACACGGAGAATCCCGATCCGGCAAAGTGCAAGTGGTGGCTCTGGAAGGATCGGCCTGCGGCGGAAGCGGACCCCGAGCGCAAATAGACCGATTAGGCCGATATACGCCGCAGCCTCGGGCGCCGTCTGCGAAATGCGGCGAAACGATAAACTGATTCGCGATGATATTGAGCGTTAGCCGAAGAACCGATATTCCCGCCTTCTATTCGGACTGGTTTTACAACCGGATCCGGGAGGGGCAGGTGTGCGTCCGGAATCCGATGAACCGGCATCAGGTCAGCAAAATCCGGCTATCCCCGGATGTGATTGATTGCATCGTCTTTTGGAGCAAGAATCCGGCGCCGATGCTGCCGCGTCTGGGCGAACTTGCGGACTACATGTACTATTTCCAGTTTACGGTCACTCCATACGACAGGGAGCTGGAGAAGGGGCTCCCGCAGAAGGAGACCATTATCGACACGTTCAGACAGCTGTCCGACCGGATTGGTCCCAAGCGGGTCATTTGGAGGTATGACCCGATTCTGTTCTCGCAAAGCATGGATGTCCGCTATCATCTGCACGGTTTTGAGGCAATCGCCAAACGGTTGGCATCTTGTACCCAAACCTGTGTGATCAGTTTTGTGGATCTGTATCAGAAGACGCGACGCAATTTAAGGGCGACAACGGTCCGGGAACCTGGCGCGGATGAAATCACCCGATTGGCTGCGGGGCTGGCGGCCATTGCATCAAGCTATGGCATCCGAATCCAGACCTGTGCGGAGCGGATAGACCTGGAGCCGATGGGCATCCGGCATGGCCGATGCATCGACCGCATGTTGATTGAAGAACTGCTGGGGTGCAGGTTGGAGGTCGCCAAGGACAGGGACCAACGGCCGGAGTGTGGTTGTGTGCAGAGTGTGGATATCGGGGCTTATGATACATGCAGCCACGGCTGTCTGTATTGCTATGCCAACACCGATACGAAGACGGTGTGTCGGAACCGGATGTTGCATGACCCGTCGTCGCCGTTGTTGATTGGCCGTATGGAGGAGGGTGATGTCGTAAAGGAGCGGGCCATCCGCTCGTTTAAGGTGAGCGATGCGCTTTTTTAGGGGTAGATAATCCGGCCGCCCCGATGGGCTTGGGACCGGTCGGACCGATGCGTGCCGTTATCTCGGACGCCGTTTGCGAAGGACGAACTCGGTCGCCTCGCGATCCTTCTGTTCGGCGGTCCGCACGGGATTCTGCAGCAGCCACTGTTCCAACTCCTCGCGCAGGAAGTAGACATTCTTGCCGTGAGGCTTGTAGTGGGGGATGCGGGCGCTGTGGGTGAGTTTGTACATGTAGCTCGGTGAGATGCCTGTGAAGTCGCAGGCTTCGGAAAAGTTCAGGACATTCTTCTGTCCGCGCAGCAGTTGTTCGATGCGGTCGAGACGCTCCTCGACGGTTAGACTCATTTGCATAAAAACACAATTTAAAAGGTTTGACAAAGGCGTTGCACAACGCACGGGTTTGTAATTACAGAGACAAAGAAACGAAGAAAAAAGGCTGACGACATTGTCTGCCAACGTTTCCGCTTGTTTTGACAATCTTTCCCATCCATTGCCCGCGTGCAGACGCCTTGTAAACACGAAAACGGAGCTCTCTATAGGGCTCCGTTTATGATTACTGAAATTATGAAAGAATTAAATGTGTCTTTACCAATACAATAAATGATATTCTAGATGCCTTCTATTCAAAACAGTATCAATATCATTTAGAATTTGGCAATAATTGGATTATTTGTTATTCTTTCAAAACGACCATCCATATACAAAATGAATGTGAAAACATTTCTGTCATTGCTAGAGCTATTCAGACTTAAAACTTTTGCAAATGCAGATATGAAGCTACGTGATGTGAACTGCCCAATTAAAGTTCCTTTATTTGTTTCTATTGAATATGAATGATTCCCATGATATTCAAAAATAAAAATATCAACATTTTCAAGTTCAAAGAATTTATTATCATCATATTGTATCAATAAACGGCAGAAATTCCTTCTTTGCACAACTTTATAGTTAGTATTTTTGAACAATACAAAGTACGAAGAATCCCTTGGTAATGACAAGAAATCTTTGCTGAATAAATACCATACTTTTTCTGTGTATTTATTCCCGTCTTTATCATATTTATCCTCTGCAAATAAGATAAAATAGGCATATCTCAAATTAGAAAGATTTAATTGGAGTACATTGTTTTCAATTGCTTTGCAATAATGACGTGATAGATGAACGATAACGCCCTTCGCTGTTGTTATTTCCTTTTTTTCAAAATCGAGATTGTTTATCATCCCGTATTCAGAGATGAATTCTAAATACGAATATTGTCGCAAAAATTCACTCATATACTACTTATGTCATTCTAATTTTCTTGTTTTTACATTTTTCTGGGCGGCCGCTTAACTTGTCACGGTTGAGGAACGCTTCGTATTCGTTCAGAATGCAGAATTGCGGCAGCTGAATCTTCTAACACGCCAGAGGTCATCAATGAAATGACCGTTATTATACGTGGCGGCAATGGTGTCCTCTCGTTCAGACCTGCTTATGTTTTTTGGGGGGATAAGATTTGCCGCTCTCAAACGCTCGCTTTATATAAAATTTATGTAAAAATAGTATAATCAGAGAAAACGATACTTTAAAATCTTATTAAGGGGCAAAATTTTATTCCCCGAATCCACACTGGAGGGGGGAAAGGGGATAAAAATGAGGAAAACATAAACTCAAAAGAGAAAATATGTTCTCAAAACCGCTTATTTGGGCTCTCTTTAAGTGATTTTTTATCAGAGAAAATATGTTTATGTGATAATTAGTTATACTATTTGCCCACACAAAACTTCGAGAAGATATTTTGCAGGACCTCGTCGGGGGTGATCTGGCCGCGGCCCGTGATCGTGCCGATATGGCCGATCACCTGGCGGATCTCTTCGCTTAGAAGGTCTGTCGGAAGCCCTTCGCGCAGGCCGTCGAACGCCCGCAGCAGGGCGTCGTGCGCCGCAGTCAGCGCCTCGGCGTGGCGGCTGTTCGAGACTACGGTGTCGCCGTGGTAGAGAGCCTGCGTGTCGACCGCAGCGCGCAGCGCGCAGCGCAGGGTGTCAAGCCCCTCGCCGGTTTTTGCCGAGAGACCCAATACGCCCTCCGGAAGTATCCGGCCGGGGCAGCGGTCGAGTTTGTTCATGACGGTCAGCAGACGCTGATCCTGCCGCACCTCGAAATCGGGTGCCGGGATTGTGTCGCCCGCTTGCGAGGCGTCGAGCAGGCGGATGATGATCTGTGCCCGGGCGATGCTCGACAGCGTGCGTTCGATGCCCATGCGTTCGAGCCGGTCCTCCGTCGTGCGGATACCCGCCGTGTCGAGGAACCGGAACTCCACGCCATCGATGTTGGTGAGCTCTTCGATGACGTCGCGCGTCGTGCCTGCGATGTCGGAGACCAGGGCCCGCTCCTCGTTGAGCAGGCGGTTCAGCAGGGTCGATTTCCCGGCGTTCGGCGCGCCGACGATCGCCACGGCAACCCCCTGTTTGATGGCATTGCCCAGCGTGAAGGAGCGGCGCATCGCCTCGATGCGGGCGTCGATTTGCTCCATCGTCTCGCGCAGCTGCGTGCGGTCGGCAAATTCGACCTCCTCCTCCGAGAAGTCCAGTTCGAGTTCGAGCAGCGAGACCAGCTCCAGCAGCCGCTCGCGCAGCGCCTCGAGGTCCGCCGAGTAGCCGCCGCGCAGCTGCGTCGTGGCGAGCGTGTGGGCGGCACGCGACGACGAGGCGATCAGGTCGGCGACCGCCTCGGCCTGCGAGAGGTCCATCTTGCCGTTGAGGTAGGCGCGTATGGTGAATTCGCCCGGTGAGGCCATGCGGGCGCCGGCGCGGCAGAGCAGGCGCAGTACTTCCGATATGATGTACTGCGATCCGTGGCAGGAGATTTCGGCCGACTCTTCGCCCGTATAGGAGTGCGGCGCGCGGAACACGGCGACGAGCACGTCGTCGATTGTCCGTTCGGCCGGGGCGTCAGCATCCGGAGAGAGACCGGCTGCGGCCGGATCCACAATCCGTCCGTAGTGGAGCGTGTATGCGGCGGCATCGGCCAGTTTCCCGCGGCCGCGGAAGATCCGGTCGCAGACGGCCAGCGCCTCCGCACCGCTCACGCGGACGACGGCAAGGGCGCCGCCCGACGCGGTGGCCGGGGCGACGATCGTATCGTGATCCGTGCCGTTCATCGTCCTTCGATGCGCAGGCGCTGTCCGATGCGCAGCGTGCGCGGGTTGCGGATGTTGTTCCAGCGCATGAGCTGCGAGGTGGTCACGTGGTAGCGGCGGGCGATGTGGCCCAGCGTGTCGCCCTTCTTGACGATGTAGATCGTGCCGCTGCCTTGGGCGCGCTTCTTCTCGATGTTCGCCGGATTGATGTACTCCTTGAGGTAGGCCGAATCCTTGGCGAAGATCTCCTGCTCGTGGGCGATGTACTGGGCGACGTTGCGCTGCGGGATCACGAGCGTATAGGTCTTTGTCGTGGCCGGCACGATGTCCAACCGGTACTGGGGGTTGAGCTGGCGCAGCGTCTCGATGTCGAGGTCGATCGTCGAGGAGATCTGCCCGAAGTGGAGCAGGCGGTTGATGCGCAGCGTATCCACCGAGAGCGGAATGGGCGGATCGGTGGGTTCGATGTCGTGCTGCCGGTGGTAGGCGTAGGCGTAGGTCGCGCCGATGAAGGCCGGGACGTAGCCGCGCGTCTCGGAGGGCAGGTAGTCGTAAATCTCCCAGAAGGTCTTGCCGCCCGAGCGGGCCATGGCCTTGTTGACGTTGCCCGGGCCGCAGTTGTAGGCGGCGATGGCCAGCGTCCAGTCGTTGTAGATGGCGTAGAGGTCCTTCAGGAAGCGGCAGGCCGCCTGCGTGGCCCGCACGGGGTCGCGGCGTTCGTCGACCAGCGAGTTGATCTCCAGCCCGTAGCTCTTGCCCGTCGAGGGCATGAACTGCCACAGTCCGACGGCTCCCATGCGCGAGACGGCCGTCGGCGAGAGGGCCGACTCGATGATCGGCAGGGCCCGCAGCTCGACGGGCATGCCCTCCTTGAGCAGCTCGTCCTCGATGAGCGGGAAGTAGTATTTCGACATGCCGAGGATGCGGCTGATCGTGCCGTAGCGCGGGTCGACGTAGCGGTTGATGTAGCTGCGGACGATCGGGTTGTAGGGGAGCTGGATCGGCGAGACGAGGTCATGCAGCCGTTTCACGTAGACCGAGTCGGGCGTCGATCCCGTCGAGGTCGTGTCGACGAGGATGTAGCGCTCGAAAAACTGCTCGTAGACCTCCTGCCGCTGGCGTTCGCGCCAGGCGGCCACGAGCGAATCCACCTGCTCGGCCGTGTATTCGAGGGTGATGTCCGTCGGCAGGGGCTCGACGGCGGGCTGCTCCTCCGCCTGCGTGTCGGGGGCGGAGGCGGCACTCTGCTCCGGGGCCGGGCTCTCTGCCGCCTGCTCGGTGCGGGCCTTCTCTTTCTTGCGTTTCTTGCGCGGGGAGCGGTCGTCGGCCGCCGCGCAGAAGACGATGCCGACAAGCAGCAGAAGGGTCAGGAGTTTTCTCATCATCTAAAAATTGAGACTCATGTTGAAACCGAAAACGGGTCGGTTGCCCTGGAGTGTGGGTACATAGGTATAGTTCACCAGCGGCTCGAGGTTCATCGTCAGGTCGTCCGAGATGTCGTAGTCCTTCAGGTGGGCGTCGACATGGGCGTCGATGATCTGCAGGACGTAGAGCGCTCCGGTGATGATGATGCACAGGTCGCGGTTGCGGCGGTAGTTGTTGCGCAGGTTGCGGATGAAGTCCGCCGAGTAGCGCCCCTTGAACTCGTCGGTCGGGCCGTCGGGGTACTTGTCCGGGTGGGCGTCGTAGTCCGCCAGCAGGGCGTAGGCCTTCTTGAAGCGCTGGTAGCCGCGGTTGTTCCAGTCGATGCAGTAGATCATCGAGGCGAAGCCGCCGACGACGAACGGCACCTTCCAGTAGCTCTTGTTATAGATCTGTCCGGCGCCCGGGAAGATGCAGGCCAGCGTCGTGGCCTTCTTGACGCTCGACACCTCGTTGGTGCTGTAGCAGACGGCCGCGTCGCCGATGAAATAGATGTACGAGGCGAGCGTCAGCCCGAGGTAGATTTGCCGCCGCGTGTTGCTGCGGATCATGCGGGTCTGCAGGGCGTCGAGTTCGGGTGTGCGCGAGAGGCTCGTATTCGTGTAGGCCTCGTATTCGCGCTTGAGGGGCTTGAAGGTCTTGTTCTCGTGGATGTAGAGCGCCAGACCCGTGCCCACCGCGCCGTAGAGGATCGGCAGCTTCCAGTACTGCTTGTTGTAGATCTGTCCGTAGCCCGGAATGAAGGTCGAGAGCCAGCACACCTTCGAGATGCCCATCGAGTCGCTCATGAACCACCCCTTCTTGAAGACGTGCCGCCGCACGGTGTCGTCGGGCGTGTATCCGAGCAGGAACCGGGCCTGCGCGACGGAGTCGAGCGTGACGATGTCGTCCGTGCGCAGCGAGCGCTGGGCCATCGAGTCGGCGCGGTAGTTCTCTGCGGCGAGCGAATCGAAGAGCGCATAGAGCCGCACCGCGCGCAGCGAGTCGCGCTCGGCCTTGAGCGAGTCGGGCTTGTCCATCAGACCGGCCCGCACCAGCGTGCGCGGGCCGCGGGGCAGCTGGGCCGTGGCGGGGAGCCAGAGCAGCAGGGCCGCAAGGGCCGCCAGCAGGTATCGGAGCCGCGGGTATGCCATGACGATCTCTCTTTTTGGGGGTTATCCGTCGTCAGGAGCGGGAGGCGAAGTGTTCGAGGAAGCGTTCGATGTCCGCGTCGCTGTCGAAGCCGATGACGATCCGGCCGCCGCCGTTCTTCGAGCGCTTGATCGAGATCTGCTGCGAGAAGAGCCCTTCGAGCTGCTCGACCAGCCGGGCGTAGCTTTCGGGGTACTCCTCGTCCTCGGCGCTCTGGGCCGGTTGCGCGGAACGTTCGGTGAGCGTGCGGGCCAGCTCCTCGGTCTGACGCACCGAGAGCCCCTTGCGGATGCACCTCTTCAGCAGGCGGAGCTGCTCGTCGGCCGGGGCGCCGGCGATGGCCTTGGCGTGCCCCATCGAGATGAGGCCCTCCTTCAGGGCGAGCTGTATTTCGTCGGGGAGCTTCAGCAGGCGCAGGTAGTTCGAGACCGACGAGCGCTTCTTGCCGACCTTCTCCGAGAGGGCGTCCTGCGTGAGGTGGCACTCGTCGATCAGGCGCTGCATGCCCAGTGCGATTTCGATGGCGTTGAGGTCCTGCCGCTGGATGTTCTCCACGAGGGCCATGGCGTGGAGGTTCTCGTCGTCGACCTCGCGGATGTAGGCCGGCAGGCTCTTCAGGTCGGCGCGCTGCGCCGCGCGCCAGCGGCGTTCGCCGCTGATGATGATGTACTTGCCCTCGCCGGCCTTCTTGACCGTGATGGGCTGGATGACGCCCAGCTGCCGGATCGAGTCGGCCAGTTCGTCGAGTGCCTCCTCGTCGAACTGCGTGCGCGGCTGCGCGGGGTTGGGTATGATCTGCGTGATGTCGATCTCGGCCATCTGGCTCATGGGCTTGAGCCGCGCGTCGATCGCGTCGGCGCCGAAAATGGCGTCCAGACCGCGTCCTAATCCCTTCTGTTTCATTGTTGTGCCTGTTTTTTGCGGTTGCGCTTCAGAAACTCCCGCGCCAGGGTCAGGTAATTCTCCGATCCCGTGGCGCCCGCGTCGTACAGCATGACGGGCTTTCCGTGCGAGGGGGCTTCTCCCAAACGGATATTGCGCTGGATTATTGTGTCGTAGGTCAATTCGCCGAAGTGCTGGCGCACCTCGGTGACGACCTGGTTGTTGAGTCGGTTGCGCATGTACATCGTCAGCAGGAAGCCTTCGATGTCGAGCGCGGGGTTGAGCGACGTCTTGACCTTGCGGATCGTGTTCAGGAGCTTCGAGAGTCCCTCGAGCGCGAGGTATTCGCACTGCACGGGGATGAGCACCGTGTCGGCGGCCGTGAGAATGTTGACCGTGGTGTAGCCGAGCGAGGGCGAGCAGTCAATGAAGATGTAGTCGAAGCGGTCGCGCACGGAGTCGACGATGCGTTTCATGACGTGGTGGGCGTTCTCCATCTTCGGGAGTTCGGTGTCGGCGGCCACCAGGTCGATCGACGAGGGGAGCAGCCAGAGGTTCTTCACGTCGGGGCTGCGGAGGATCACCTCCCCGGCCTGCCGCGAACCGGTGATGCATTCGTAGATGCCCTCGAGGTTGATGTCGAAGCCCAGCCCCGAGGTGGCGTTGGCCTGGGGGTCGGCGTCGAGCAGCAGCACCTTCTTGCCCAACAGGGCAAGCGAGGCCGCGAGGTTGATGGCCGTCGTGGTTTTGCCCACGCCGCCCTTCTGGTTCGCCAAAGCTATCACTTTTGCCATTTTCAATCGGGATAATAATCGGGCAAATTTAATGAAATTAAATGGAAATCCATAACCGTTGCGGAAAATTGCCTATCTTTGTCCCCGGAACGAATTGAGATTGACAGTATATATGAAGGAGGAGAAAAAATCCGGAACGGACGGGGCCGCACGGCCCGCATCCGGACTCCCGGAGGCGGCTGCCGCCGATACGGCGGCGGAGCGGACCGCCGGCTCTGCGGATGAGGCGGGCGCCGGCACGACACGCCCCGCGGGCAACGCATTCCCGACGTGGGTGGACCTGCTGGTTTTCCTGGGTATCTTTCTGGTATCCAACCTGATCGGATATGCCGTATCGCTGCTTGCCGGTTGCAGCTGGCCCTCGCCCGAGCAGCTCTCGGCCGCCGACGAGGCCGTGCGGCTGGCCGCGCAGAACGCCCTGGGACGCTTCAACGCCGTGACCTATGTCGTCACGATGGCGTGCACGCTCGCGGCCTACCTGGCCTACCGCTCCTTCCGCGGGGGACCCCGCACCGTCGGCCGCTTCTCGTCGCGGGGGCTCAACCCGATGCTGCTGCTCTGGGGTGTGCTCTTCATGTTCTCGACCTCGGTGGTGCTCGAGCCGCTGCTCGGCCTGCTGCCCGAGGTGCCGAACGTCTACGGACGCGGCGTGTGGGCCGTCGTGACGCTCGTCGTCATGGCGCCGCTCTTCGAGGAGGTGCTCTTCCGGGGCGTGCTGCTCGAGTCGATGCGCACGCGCTACGGCGTGGTCGCCGCCTGGCTGCTCTCGTCGCTGCTGTTCGGCGCCGTGCACGGCCATCCGACGGTCATCGTCAACGCCTTCTTCATGGGTCTGATCCTCGGCTTCGTCTACCTGCAGACCGGGTCGCTCTGGTCGGTGATCTTCCTGCACGCGATCAACAACGGCCTGGCCTACGTGCTGCTGGCGGCGGGGCTGGGCGACGGCATGCTCACCGATCTGATCGACAACCGCTCGCTCTACCTGGTGATCTACCTCGTCGCCGCGGCTGTCTTCCTCTTCTCGGGATTCATGACCGTGCGCACGCTGCGCACGTTGCGGCGCGACGAGAAAAATCGCGCGGCGGCGTAATAATCGGCCCCGGAGCTGCGTTCTTACAAGTAAAAACTTTATCTTTGTCGGTCGAACCATGACTTTGCGGATGAAAATAGCGGCGGCGTGCGGCTGCATGCTGCTCCTGGCGGGTTGCCGGGAGCTGCCCCGTTATTTTGCGGGCGATGCGATGCTCGCGCGCGTCGGCGACCGCGAACTGCGGCTGCGCGACGTGCAGTCGGTGGTGCCGCAGGGCCTTACGGGCGACGACAGCGCCGCCTTCATGCAGGTCTACGTCGACCGCTGGGTGCGCAAGCAGCTCAAGCTGCAGGAGGCCGACGTCCTCTTCTCGGCCTCGGCGCACGACATCGACCGGATGGTCGAGGAGTACCGCCAGGCGCTGCTCATCCGCAAGCTCGACCAGTACTATGTCGACCGCCGCGTCGACACAACCTTCACCGAGCAGGAGATCGCCTCCTACTACGAGTCGCACAAGGGCGACTTCCGCCTCGACCGGACCATCGTCAAGGGACGCATCGTGCGGATTCCCGAGAGCTACCGGCAGGCGGCGCGGCTCAAGACGCTGATGGCGTCGCCGTCGCCGGCGCGGCAGCAGGACTTCAGCGACCTGTGCGAAAAGAACAGCTTCGAGGTCAACGACTTCCGTGAGCAGTGGATCGACTTTGCGGAGTTTTTGAGCTACCTGCCCACGCGCCGTTCGCAGAGCTACGACCAGCTGCTGGCCTCCAATGCCGTGCAGGAGATGCGCGACAGCTATTCGCACTACTACTTCCGGATCGACGCCGTGCGGCGCGAGGGCGAGACGATTCCGCTCGAGCGGCTGCGGGGTACGATCCGGCGCATTCTCTTCAACCAGCGGCAGACGGATGTCATCCGCCGCCACGAGGAGGAGCTCTACACGCGCGCCGTGGAGGAGGGCGACGTGCGGATTCCCGGCCGGGAGGCCGCCGCGGAGGCGGAGGCCGCCGTGCCGGAGCAGGGACAGAAACAGTAAACGACAAACCGAAACAGATACAAGATGTTGAAAAAAGGTATATTGGCATCGCTGCTCGTGCTGCTCTTTGCGGGCGCGTTCGCCGAACGCAGGCAGGTCATGCTCGACAAGGTGGTCGCCGTGGTGGGCGGATCGTCGATCCTCTACTCCGATGTGGCCGACTATGCGCATCAGCTCACGGCGCAGCGCCGGCAGCAGGGCTACACCTCCGACCGCGACCCGATGAACGAGGCGCTGGAGGCGATGCTCACGCAGAAACTGCTCTACAACCAGGCCCAGATCGACTCGGTGACCCACATGGCCGACATCCCCTCGCGCGTCGAGGAGCAGGTGCAGCAGATGGTCGAGTCGGAGGGCTCGATTCCGGCGCTGGAGGCCCGTTACCACATGCCCATCTACAGCATCCGCGAGATGATGCGGCAGAATTACGAGGAGCAGGCCTACGCGCAGGCCATGCAGCAGGAGGTGATCGGCAAGGTGACGATCATCCCGGGCGAGGTCGAGCGCTTCTACAAGTCGATCGACCGCGACAGCCTGCCGATGATCGCCGAGCAGTATGTCTACGCGCAGATCACGAAGTTCCCCAAGTCGATGAAGGAGGCCAAGCAGCGCACGCGCGAGCGGCTGCTCGACCTGCGCGAGCGCATCATCACGGGCAAGGCGAAGTTCGAGAACATGGCCCGCATGTACTCGCAGGACCCCGGTACGATGATGCGCGGCGGCGAGATGGATCCCACGCCGCTGGCGGGTCTCGATCCGGCATTCGCCGCGGCGCTCGAGACGATGAAGCCCGGTCAGATTTCGGAGATCGTCGAGTCGCAGTACGGATTCCACATCATCCAGCTGCTGGACCGGCGCGGACAGCTCTACCACTTCCGCCACATCCTGCTCCTGCCGATCTTCACCTCGGAGGAGCTCACCGAGACGGCCCGTTCGCTGGACAGCCTCGCCGACCTGATCCGCAAGGACTCGATCACCTTCGAGAAGGCCGCGCTGGAGTATTCGGACGACGCCTCGTCGAAGATGAACGGCGGCGTGGTCTCGAACCACGACCTGTTGGAGCGCATCTATTCGTTCAACGTCGACGTGCGGCAGACGGTGACCAAGTTCCTCAAGGAGGACTTCGCCTATGCGCCCGATGACCTGCACCACCTGATGCAGCTGCAGCCCGGCGAGGTGTCGGACGCCTTCCTCACGGAGGACATCATGAGCAACAAGCTGGCCAAGATCGTCAAGCTCGTCGAGATCATCCCGACGCACGTCGCCTCGCTCAACGAGGATTACCTGCGCCTGGAGGAGATGGCCCTCTCGGCCAAGCAGGAGCGGGTGTTCCGCGAATGGCTCACCAAGAAGATCGACGCCATGTACATCTGGATTGCCCCGGAGTTCCGCAACGGGGAGTTTGAGAACAAACACTGGGTGAAGTAAGACCGTGCGACGCCTGCTCTCCATAGCGATCGTGGCCGCCTCGCTCGGCGTGCTGCTGGCCCGTGGCGGCGCCCAGGCGCCGGCTCCCGCGGCGGCCGAAGGCGAGCCGAAGATCATCGACTTCAAGGCCGACGTCGTGGCCCCCGTCTCGGCGGGCGATTCGGTGATCTACCTCGTGCGCAACTTCGCCGCGCAGCACAACGGCGCCGTCATCACGTGTGACAGCGCCGTCCGCTATTCGGACATGCGCATGGACTTCTTCGGCAACGTGCTCATCAACAAGAATACGACCTACATCTACGGCGACCGGGCCGAGTACGACGGCGAGCAGAACATCGCCCGCGTCTATTCCGACCTGGTGAAGGTCGTCGACGGCGACGCCACGCTCTACACCTACACGTTCCTCTTCGACACGAAGGCGAACATCGGCCTCTTCGACGACGGCGGCGTGCTGATCAACCGCGACAACCTGCTCGAGGCGGTGCGCGGATACTACTATGCCGACACGAAGGAGCTGGTGGCCGTCGACAAGGTGGAGATGCGCAACGAGGAGTATGAACTCGCGGGCGACTCGGTGGTCTACAACATGGCGACCGACAACGCCTACTTCTTCGAGCGGACGAACATCTGGAACCGCGATGGCGACTACCTCTATGCCGACCGGGGCGAGTACCACAAGGCCGACACGCTCTACGTGGTGACGCGCAACGGCTATGTGCTGACCGACAAGCAGGAGATGTGGAGCGACAGCATCGACTTCTATCGCATGCGCAACCATGTCATCCTGCGCCGCGACGTCCAGATCGACGACACGGAGCACAAGGCGCTGGTCTTCGGCGACTACGGCGAGTACTGGAAGGAGCCGGGCAATGCGCTGCTCACGCGCGACCCGGCGATCATCAGCTACGACCGCACGCAGGGCGATTCGCTCTTCATGCGCTCGGATACCATTTGGCTCTATACGATCAACGAACAGGAGGAGGCGCGCCGTGCGGCCGCCGCTGCCCGGGCCGATTCGCTGGCCCGCGCCCTGGCGAAGGACTCCGCGGCGCTGACGGCCCCGGCGCCGGGATCCCGTGAGCAGCACCGGCGGGAGCGCCTGGCAGCCGATTCGACGGCACACCGTCCCGGCTCCGATTCGCTGGCGCTGCGCACGACGCCGGGTCTGCTGCCGGATTCGGCCGCCCTTGCGGCCGACTCGCTGGCGCAGCCGGCCGATTCGCTGTCTCTCGCGACGCCGGGCGGGGTGGATTCGCTGTCGCTATCCGCGGCCGATTCGCTGGCCCGGGTCCGGGCGCTCGATACGCTGACGAAGGCCGAGCGCAAGGCGCTGCTCAAGGAGCAGGCGCGCAGGGAGAAGGCCGAGCGCAAGGCCGCCGAGGCAAAGGCGCGCAAGGAGAAGCTCGATCAGATCGCTACGGAGCGCCGCGAGAAGACAACGGCCAAACTGCTGGAGCAGAAGGCGAAGGAGGAGGCCCGGCTGGCTGCCCGCCGCCTGAAGGCCGAGTCGAAGCTGCGGGCCCGGCAGGCGCGTGCCGCCCGTCGGGGCAAACCCTTCAAGGTCGATTCCACGGAGCTGTGGAAACTCGACGCGCTGGCCGAGCGCAATGCCGCCGAGCAGGACTCGCTCTACCGGCTGCTCATGCAGGAGTGGGCGACGGACAGCGTGGCGCTCTTGGCGCCGGTGGCCGACACGACCGATTCCGTGGCGGCGGTGCCGCGCGATTCGATCTACCGGCTGGTCAAGGGCTACCGCAACGTGCGGGCCTACCGGTCGGACTTCCAGAACGTCTGCGACTCGATGGTGATGATCTCGACCGACTCGACGATCCACCTCTACATCGAACCCGTGCTGTGGAACCAGAGCAACCAGGTCACCTCCGAGGTGATGGACATCTATACGGCGAACCAGCAGATCACGCGGGCCGAGTTTGTCGGCTCGCCGATGATGGTCGCGCAACTCGATACGCTGCACTACAACCAGGTCGCCGGCAAGGAGATGATCTCCTACTTCCACAACAACGAGATCTTCCGCAACGACGTCAACGGCAACGCCCAGACGATCTACTACATGCAGGACGGCGAACCGCCCGAGATCGTGAACCTGGGCGTCATCGAGAGCGGCGACTGCACCTTCTACATCGAGGACAAGCAGGTGGTGACGATCGTCTACCGCTCGAATCCTGTCTGGCACCTCTATTCGATCAACGACATCCCGGCCGACCAGGAGCTCTACCTCAAGGGCTTCCGGTGGGAGGGCGCCCGCCGGCCTTCGCAGCAGGATGTCTTCGACGGCGTGATCCGCCCCTCGGAGCGAGCCGCGCGGTCGGCCCTGCCGCATCCCCGGTTCCCGATCATGCAGCGTATCGAGGAGAACAAGCGGCGGCTGATCGAACAGCGCCGCTGGAGCGACCGCATGGATCAGGTCGATGCCGAGACCGTCGAGTGGATGCACGACCTGGGTTACGAAGTGGGGCAGCCCCGCGAGTCGGGCAACAAATCGTTCTGATTAATTTAGTTGCGTCCGGACCAATATGAGTCCGGACGCGATTTTTATTAGGTCATGCAAGCGTGTGATCTTCGTGTTGAGATGTTATGTGCCTTGTTTTTAATTTGAGATTTCTGTTTTAGGAAAAACGGATATATCTAGCACAAACAATCTGTTTAGGCGTATTATAATATTTTTCCCTTCGACGATGGTCTTGAAATCGAAATTCTCTTTAAGAATTTTTTGTAAGTCTCGCGCTACGGCGGAATTTCGATTGCGTGAGAACTCATGGTCGATGATTTCCACACGAAAAGAATAGCCTGAACCTTTTCTGTTGCCAGCGGCTTCAAAAAGATTTCTGTCCGTGCTGAAAGAGCCTCCTCCGTTTTTGATTGCATCAATGATGGCGGGCTCGTAAGCCTGCCAAATGTTAATATAAAGTCCGCCACGCCTTTTCTTTATGCGGATATTTTGTGACATACCCCTTTTTTGTGTCGCAGCTTTTGAGCCCAGACCGGTAGGTTCGCGTTTCCGAAGAACGCAAAGTTGGGCCCTAAATTCCCGATTGATCGGATTGTTGTTTTTACTTATGTTCAGTGGCGGGTTGAATTTTTTAATCAATAGATTTTCGTGCATCTTGCAGTCCTTATTCGGATAGTAGAAAAACAGCAGGTTGGCAATCATCCAGTCCGAGAGCCGTTTTTCATCTGTATCCCCGTATTTTGTTTTGTGATTGTTGTCAAAATTTGAATCGCGAGGAATTGGTGAATATCCGAAAAGTGCTCCGAGACTTTTCCTCAAGGTAGAGGTGCCGGCAGTTCCCCGAAAATGGTTCCTAATATCCCGATCTCTTAAGCTGCTATTGGCTAATCCGGCATAAATAACTTTGTATCCTTTGAACGTACTATACGTTATGTTCATTTTGACGAAGGGCCCGTTCATTGGCATTTGGCACCCTTTTCTCAATACAAATAGATAGTTCCCGGGCTCTGATGGAACTAAATTGGGACTGTCGCTTTGTGGATTAAACAATTTGAATAATGACATGTTCATTGGGGTGGTAAGTTTATGAAGTTGAAAACCATATGTAAAGATAGTGTTTTTAGCCTTTTTTGCTTTCTCGGACAGAGGAAAGCTTCAGTTTTACCGTGGTTTGGCTGTTTTGTGTTATCTTTGCAGAGAGACTTTCCGATTTCGATACGATGCACAGCGACAACAGCGAAGAACTTTTCCCGGTGGTCGACCTCTCGGGGCGCGTCATCGGCCGGGCCACGCGCGGCGAGTGTCACGGCGGCTCGATGCTGCTGCACCCGGTCGTGCACCTGCATGTTTTCAACTCGCGCGGCGAACTCTACCTGCAGCGGCGTCCCGCGTGGAAGGACATCCAGCCCGGACGCTGGGATACGGCCGTGGGCGGGCATGTCGCCTGGGGCGAGCGGATCGACGAGGCGCTGCGCCGTGAAGCCCGCGAGGAGTTGGCGCTGGAGACCTTCGAGCCCGAGGCGGTCGGGGTCTACGATTTCCGCTCGGAGCGCGAGTATGAACTCGTGCACGTCTTCCGCACGTGCTGCGACGGTGAGATCCGTCCGAGCGACGAGCTGGACGGCGGCCGTTTCTGGACGGTGGACGAGTTGCGCGCCAGCGTCGGAAAAGGAGTCCTGACCCCCAATTTCGAGGGAGAAATGGAACTGATTTTGAAGTAATCCGATCGGGGCCCGTTCCCGCCCCGCCCATACGATACCGAATTATGCCCTACATGCTCAATTTGCAGAACCTTTTGCGCGGCTGGGCCGATGCCCTGCTTGCCTGGCTGGGGGTCACGCCGGTCCACAACGATGCCTGGGACCGCTGGGTGGCCTTCCTGCTCGTGGTCTTCGTTGCCGTGCTGTTCGATTTTCTCTGCCGCTGGCTCCTGCTCCGCGGCGTGCGGCACGTCGTGCGGCGCACGGCGGTAACGTGGGACGATGAACTCTTCAGCGACGCCGTGCTCGGCCGCGGCTGCCACGTGGTGAGCGCCCTGCTGCTGCTCATCGTTCTGCCCGTCATCTTCGATGCGCAGTCCGAGGCGCACACGGTCGTCATGCGCCTCATGCAGGCCTACTTCATCTTCACGGTCATGCGTTTCGTCAACGCCCTGCTGCGGGCGCTGTTCCGCATCGCCGCCACACGCGCCGAGTGGCAGAATAAACCGATCAAGGGGTTGCGGCAGACGGCCCAGGGCATCGTCTCGCTCATCTGCATCATCCTGATCGTTTCCGTGCTGATCGACAGGTCTCCGACCTTCCTGCTGACGGGACTGGGCGCCTCGGCCGCCGTCGTGATGCTCATTTTCCGCGACAGCATCCTCGGTTTCGTGTCGGGCATCCAGCTCTCGGCCAACGACATGCTTCAGGTCGGCGACTGGATCTCCATGCCCAAGTACGGGGCGGACGGTACGGTCGAGGAGGTGTCGCTTACGACGGTCAAGATCCGCAATTTCGACAACACGATCGTGACGCTGCCGCCGTACCTGCTCGTGAGCGACTCGTTCCAGAACTGGCGCGGCATGCAGCAGTCGGGCGGACGGCGCGTCAAGCGTTCGGTCTCGATCGACATGACGAGCGTGCGGTTTTGCACGCCCGAGATGCTGGCCCGCTACCGGCAGATCGACCTGCTGCGCGACTACATCGACCAGACCGAGCGGCGCGTCGAGGAGTACAACGCCCAGCACGGCATCCGGCCCGGCGAGCGGAAGATCAACGGCCTGCATCAAACCAACCTGGGTGTTTTCCGCGCCTACCTGGTGCGCTACCTGCGCAACGAGGTGCCCGTCAACCGGGCGATGACGCTCATGGTGCGGCAGTTGCAGCCCACCGAAACGGGACTGCCGATGGAGCTCTACTTTTTCACCAATACGGTTGTCTGGACCGAGTACGAGGGGATTCAGTCGGATGTCTTCGACCATGTGCTGGCCGTGATTCCCGAATTCGGGCTGCGGGTCTTCCAGAGTCCTTCGGGCAACGACCTGGCGGCGTTGCAGGATTCGCTCTCGGGGGCGGGCGATGCGCAGCAGGAGCCGGATCGGGCGGCGGCGCAGCAGTCCGACCGGACGATCCGCACCGACGCCTCCGTCGCCGGGGAACCGTCAGAGCAGGCACATGAGCAGCACCTGGATGACGATCACGCGCAGGAACATGCAGACGGGGTAGACCGTGGCGTATGAGACCGAGGGGTTGTCGCCCTCGATCGTGTCGTTGGCGTAGTTGAGCGCCATGGGGTTGGCCATGCTGCCGCACAGCAGCCCCGCGACCGATCCGAAATCGACCTTCAGCACACGCAGGGCGAAGAGCCCCACCAGAACAACCGGCACGAACGTCAGCACGAAGCCCAGCCCGAGCCACAGGGCCCCTTCGGGCCGCATGACCGTCTCGAAGAAGTGCGCCCCGGCTTCGAGGCCCAGGCAGGCGAGGTACATCGAGAGCCCCAGGGCGCGCAGCATGAGGTTGGCGCTCTGCGTCGTGTAGGTAATCATGTGCATGCGGGGGCCGAACGTGCCGATGAGGATGCCCACGATGATCGGGCCGCCGGCCAGTCCGAGTTTCACGGGCACGGAGATGCCCGGTATCGACATCGGGATGCTTCCGAGCGTCAGACCCAGAATCAGTCCGATGAATACGGCGACGAGGTTCGGCTCGTTGAGGCTCTTCACGGCGTTGCCGAGAATCTTCTCGACGTTGCGGATCGCCGCGGCCTCGCCCACGACCGTGAGGCGGTCGCCTAACTGCAAACGCAGGTCGGGCGTGGCGAGCAGCTGCACGCCCGAGCGGTAGACGCGGCTGATGTTGATGCCGTAGCTGTTGCGCAGACGCAGCGACGCGAGCTTGCGCCCGTTGATCTCGGGGCGCGTCACCAGAATGCGCTGCGAGATGAGTTGGCTGTCGATGGCGTTCCAGTCGATATTCTCCTTGTTCCAGTCCTTCTGCTCCTGCTCGCCGAAGATCAGCCGCAGGGCGTCGGCCTCGGCGGGGGTGGTGATGACGAGGATGACGTCGTCCTTCTGGAGCGTCTTGTCCGAGGTGGGGATCGAAACCTTGCCGTCGCGCCATACGCGCGAGATGACGAAGTGGTGGTGGCTCTGTACGGCGATTTCGTGGACGCTGCGGCCGAAGACCGCCGGATTGGTCAGGTGGTAGCTGGCGATGAAGACGTTTTTGCGGTGCTCTGCATCGGGACCTGGCAGGTCCGACGGGCGCACGAAGAGCTTGCGCAGGAAGACGATGGCCAGGATGACCCCCACGACGCCCAGCGGGTAGGTCACCGCGCAGCTCAATGCCGCGCCGTTGGTGTCGAGCCCCAGTTGATCGAGGGTCTGCTGTGCGGCGCCGAGGGCCGGCGTATTGGTCGTCGCGCCGCAGAGAATGCCCGACATGTCGGGCATCGGCACGCCGCAGGCGATGCTCAGTCCGGCGGCCAGCAGCGTGCCGACCGCCACGACGGCGATGGCCGGCGAGACGAGGCGCAGCCCGCCGGCGCGCAGCGAACTGAAGAAGCCCGGGCCGACCTGCAGGCCGAGGGCGTAGACGAAGATAATCAGGCCGAAGCTCTCGGCGTAGGCCAGCATCGCAGGGTCGAGCGTGAGGCCGAGGTGTCCGGCGAGGATTCCCACGAAAAAGATGAAGGCCGTGCCGAGCGAGATGCCGAAGAAGCGGATCTTGCCCAGCCCGATGCCGATGGTCGAGATGAGCGAGATCACGACGACGGCCTGCAGAGCCGAGTGTTCGATGAACAAGTCCTTGAGCCAATCCATTTCCGTGCTGCAAATTGCGGTGGCGGCAGACGGTTGCCGCTTCCGTGGCGCAAAAGTAGGTCAAATTTTTCAGATCGCCGCCTTTTCGGCCGACGATTTGCATGCGGCACCCTCGTACTGGCCCCCTTTTTGTCGGGTGCGGTGAACAGAATCGCCCGTTGATACAACAAAAAAGTGCTATTTTTTCTTGTAGGATCGGATAATTTTTGTAAATTTGTTATACTTATTCATCCACAGGCTGCTTCGGCGGCCAGTCAGGGCTCCGATGCCGGATAGGAGCCGCATCGACAGATCCGGCCGTTGTCGGGAGATTTTAGGGATTGGTTTTCCGATGACACGAAGGCGACCGCTGGGTCGCCTTCGTTGCGTTGTGGAAGTCCGTGGAGGTATCCCGGGGCGCCCGGAGGCTCGAGATGTTGTCATGGGCGCCCGCAGGCGCTCTGACGGCTTCTTTTTATCTCCTCACCCCCTCCACACCTTGCTGTGGGCCCCCTCCGCTCTATCGGGTGCCCTCGCCGAGGGTGAGCGGCCGGCCCCGGTAGTAGTCGAGGATCTTCTGCCGGAAGACAAATTCGTATTTGGCCTGCGCCGCCTCGGCGTCGGCCTTCTCCATGCGGGTTTTGGCATCGTGGAAGTCGTAGACGGTCGAGCGGCCCGCCGCGGCCTTCTGCTCCTCGTAGGAGAAGGCGACGCGCGCCGATTCGAGCGCTGCCGAGGCCGAGACGTACTTGGCGTAGGCGGCATCGGCGTTGTACCACGCCTGCTCGATCTGCTTGCGCAGCGTCTGCTCGGCGTCGGTCAGCATGAGCTGCTGGTTGCGCAGCGAGAGCTGGGCCAGCCGGATGTTGTTGCGCGTGGCACGGCGGTTGAAGATCGGAATCGAGAGGCTCAACCCGATGTATTCGCGGCTGTAGTTGCGGAACTGGGTCCAGAACCGCTCCGGGTCGCGGCTGTAGATGCCCGTGCCGTATCCGCCGCTGAGCGAGAGCGACGGGTAGAGTGCCGAGCGGGCGATCGCCACCGAGTTCTCGGCGCTTGCGAGCCGGAGGCGCTCGGCGCGCACGTGCGGCCGCTCCTCGACGGCCACGGCGTAGACCTCGTCGGCCGACCCGAGTGCGTGCATCGAGGCGAGCGTCACGCTGTCGAGCCGCGGGGTGGCGATGTCGAAGCCCGCGGCGCTCTCGCGGTTGAGCGCCTGGCTCAGGTCAAGCAGCGCCAGCTGCAGGTCGTTGCGCGCCTGCGTGAGGCTCAGGGCGTCGTTCGCGCGCAGGGCCTCGCTCTCGTAGTAGGTCGATTCGGGCTGCCGGCCCGTGTCGACCAGCTCGCGGCTGCGTGCCGTCTGCTCCGTGCTCAGGGCCAGCTGCCGCTCGGCGATGCCGACCATCTCGCGGCTGTAGAGCACCTGCAGGTAGAGCGTCATGATGTTCACGGCGACATCCTCGCGGGCGCGGTCCAGATCCGCCACGGCGGCCGCGAGGTCGAGTTTCGAGCCCTTGATCTCGCGGTTGATACGCAACCCCTCGAACAGGGGCATGCTCGCCGCGACGCTCACCGACCCCGAGGTCTGGTTGTCGCTGCGGTAGGTGTTGTCGGCGGCCAGCGTGCGGCCGAACGAGAAGTCGGTGCCGATCGAGGCGTTGAGGTTCGGCAGGCGGCTGAAACGGGCCGTTGAGAGCGACGTCTGCTGCTGCTCGACCTGCAGGGCGCGCTGCTGCACGCTGATGTTGTTGCGCTGGGCATAGCCGATGCAGTCGTCGAGCGTCCACGCCGCACCCGGAGCCGGCAGGGCTGCCAGGGCCGTGTCGGCGCGCTCCGCGTCGGAGGTTTCCGCCGCGGCGGGGGCGCTCTGTGCCGCTGCGACCTCCGCCGCCGGCTGTGCGCGCAGCCCCTGCGCGGCGAGGCCCGCGATCAGAAGGAGAATGAGGCTCTTTTTCATGTGCGGTCTGCGTTAGGGGTTATTTCTTCTCCTCGCGGGCGCCGCGGATCTGGTCGTCGGCCGTCACGCCCTCGGTGATTTCGATGTTGATGCCGTCCGAGAGCCCGATCTTCACCTCGCGCCGCTCGAAGGTCTGCTCCTCGGCCTCGGCGGGGCTCGTGAGCACCTGCACGTAGGTCTTGTCGCCCTCGAACTCGACGGTGCTCTCGGGCAGCGTCAGTACCCCTGCGCGGCGCTGGATCACGATGCTCGCGTTGGCGCTGTAGCCCGCGCGGACGAAGATGCTGTCGGGAATCGTCGCGGCGGCCTTCACCTCGAACATGATGACGCCGTTCTCCTCCGTGGCCTTGGGCGAGACATACTCCAGCAGGGCGTCGAGCTCGACGTTCTGCAGCGCGCCGATCGTCAGCTTGACGGGCATCCCCTCGTGCAGCTTGCCGACGTCCGTCTCGTCGATGTTGCCGCGAAAGAGCATGTTCGACATGTCGGCCACGGTGGCGATCGTCGTGCCGTCGTTGAACGTGTTGGCCTGGATCACCGAGTTGCCGACCTTGATCGGTACATCGAGGATCATGCCCGTGATCGTCGAGCGGATCTGCGTGTTGCTCAACTCCTTGAAACGGCTCGAAATGCCGTCCTTGACGATCTCCAGATTCTCGCGGGCGTTGCGCAGCTCCTCCTCGGCCTTCGCCAGCTCGGTGCGGCTCTGCTCGGCCTCCTCGTCCGAAAGCACGCCCTTCGTGTGCAGCGCCTGCGTGCGGTCGTACTCGCGGCGCGTCTGCGAGAGCGAGATTTCGGCCACCGAGACGCGCGACTCGGCGCTCGACAGCTGGCCCATCTCCGGCACGACCTTCACCGTGGCGATCACCTCGCCGGCCGTGACCTTCTCGCCGGCCTCCTTGTAGACGTCGGAGATGATACCCGAGATCTGGGGCTTGATGAGCACCTCGTCGCGGGGTTCCACCTTGCCCGTGGCGACGACTACCTGCTGCAGCGTGTCGAGGCGGGGCTGCACGATCGCGTAGACGAACTTCACCGGGCGGGTCTTCTGCCACAGGAACCAGATGGTGCCGAACAGCAGGGCGATGAACAGCACGCCGGCGGAAATCTTCAGAAACTTTTTCATAAGGCGGTATGTGTGTTTGTTTTTCTCTTGTCTGTCTGCGGGTTACTCTTCACGGATGGCATCCACGGCCTTGATCTTCAGGGCGCGCGTTGCGGGAATCACCCCGGCGAGCAGGCTGCCCGCGACGAGGATGAATAACGCCAGCATGCCCGTGCCGAAGGAGACCTGCCACGACACGGCAGCCCCCTCCTGCGCGACGGTGACCGTCTGGTAGTAGATCGAGTCGGCGAGCGACAGCACGCCGACGGCCGCGGCAAGGCCCAGTACGCCGGCGATGAAGGTCAGTACGAAGCTCTCCGAGAGAATCTGCGAGATGATGGCCGCGGGCGGTGCCCCGATGGCGCGGCGGATGCCGATCTCCTGCGTGCGCTCCTTGACGAGCACCAGCATGATGTTGCTCACGCCGACGATGCCCGCGAGCAGCGTGCCCAGTCCGACGATCCACGTCAGCAGCGCGATGCCGTGAAAGAGCGCCATCACCTTGTCGAACATCTCGCCCGTGGACATCACCCACGTGGCCTTTTCATCCTCCGGGGCAATCAGGTGCCGCGCGTAGACCGTCTCGCGGACGCTTCGGGCCACCTGCTCGCTGGGGGTCGTCTCGCTGCCGGCGACGGCCAGCATGTGGATCGTCCGGCCGTAGCCGAACATCTGCTGCGCCAGCGAGATGGGCACGACGATCGTGCGCTCGATGTCGCTGAACGACATGGCCGACGACTCGCGCCGCAGCACCCCGACGACCGTGAAGTAGCTGCCGCCGACCTGGATCACCTCGCCCGTGGGGTCGGGTTGCCCCGGAAAGAGGTCCTTCTGAATCTGGGTGCCGATGATGCAGACCTTGCGCTTCTGCGCGATGTCGATGTCGTTCAGGTAGCGTCCGTAGAGGATCTTCTGCGGGTTGATCTGCTGGTAGTCGGGCATGTAGCCCATGAGCTGGTAGTCGCCCTTGCGTTCGCCGTGCGTGCAGGCCATTTCGCTGCCCCAGATGATGCCCGACGTGTAGAGCACCTCGCGCAGCTTGCCCACGGCCTTCACGTCGTCGTTGTCCATGTTCCACCAGCGACCCTTGGGCATGCCCTTGTAGGGCACCGACGTGGGGCTGCTCTGCAGCAGCACCGTGTTGGTGGACATGCCGCCCAGCTGTGCGCGGAAGAGGCGCCCGAGCCCCGAGCCGGCCCCCAGCATCACCGTGAGCATGAAAATGCCCCAGAAGACGCCCAGCGCCGTCATGATGCTGCGCTTGCGGTTGCGGCTGATCGTCTGCCAGATCTCGTTCCAACGGTCTATGTCGAAAAAGTGCATGGCGGAAGGGGTTTATTTGTTGTAACGCAGGGCGTCGATCGTCTTGAGCTGTGCGGCGCGGTAGGCGGGGACATACCCCGCGACGAGACCCGCGACGACGAGCACCACCGTGGCGCTGACGGCCACCGAGAGGTTGAGCGTCGGGTTGAGGAAGATCGTCGGGCCCTCGCCGGCCGGGGCCTGCGTGATGAGGTGGTTGACCACCTCCATGGCCGCGACGCCGAGGACCATGCCCATGTATCCGAAGATGGCCGTAATCAGGACCGATTCGGTAAGGATCAGCCGGATGATCGACGCGGGCCGTGCCCCGAGGGCCTTGCGGATGCCGAATTCGGCTGTGCGCTCGGTCACCGTGACGAGCATGATGTTGCTCACGCCGACGATGCCCGCGAGCAGCGTCCCCAGTCCGATGATCCAGACGAAGAGGTTGATGCCGCCGAAGACCACCATCATGTTGCGCACCTGCTCGATGGTGTTCCAGATCCAGAGGGCGCTCTCGTCCGTCGCGTCGAAGTGGTGCTCGGCGGCCATGCGCGTGCGGATGCGCCGCTCGAAGGCCTCCATCTCGGCGTCGGTGCGCAGCCCCTCGACGGTGACGACGATGTTGTCGACGACCTGGTCGCCCCCCTTGAAGATGAGCTGCCCGGTGGTGATCGGGATGTATCCCAGCGAATTGCGCTGCTGGGCGTCGCCCTTGTAGACGCCCGCCACGCGGTAGATGACGTTCTGTATCTTGACCTCTTTTCCGAGCGGGTCCTCGCCCGGGAAGAGCAGCCGCTCGAGCGCCTCGTCGATGACGATCACCTTGCGGAAGGCGCGGATGTCGGCTTCGTTGATGTAGCGGCCCTTGACGATCTCGGTGCCCTGGATGCGCTGCATGCCGGGCAGCACGCCGCGCAGGATGATGTCGGCGAAGCGCTCGCCGTAGCTGGCCGTCGAGCCGCGGTACCACGAGGTGCCCGCCACGTCGACGATTTCGGGAAACTCCTCGCGGAAGATCTTCAGGTCGTTGTTCTTCAGGCTGATGTGGCGCCATTTGCCGTAGCCGGCATAGGCCTGCGAGGTCCAGCCGCCCGAGATCGAGACCGTATTCGTGGCATAGGTCCCGAAGTTGGCCAGCACGCCGTTTTTCAGACCGTTGCCCGAGCCGAGCAGGATGACGAGCATGAAGATGCCCCACGCGACCGAGAAGCCCGTGAGGAAGGTGCGCAGCTTGTTGCGCCGCACCGAGGTCCAGATCTCCAGCAGCAGCTCTCTCATCGTTGTGCGAGTCCGGTTTCGGTGATGCTGCCGATCACGCCGTCCTTCAGGCGGATGATCTTGTCGGTTTGGTCGGCGATCGACTGTTCGTGCGTCACGCAGATGATCGTCATGCCCATCTCGACGTTGACGCGCCGCAGCAGGTTCATCACCTCCTGCGAGGTGACGCTGTCGAGGGCGCCCGTGGGTTCGTCGGCAAGGATGATCTGCGGTTTGTTGATCAGCGCCCGGGCGATGGCCACGCGCTGCTTCTGGCCTCCCGACATCTCGTTGGGCATGTGCTCGGCCCAGTCGCGCAGCCCCAGCATGTCGAGGTATTCGAGGGCCAGGGCGTTGCGGCGGCGGCGCGGCACGCCCTGGTAGTAGAGCGGCAGGGCGACGTTCTCGACGGCGTTCTTGTAGCTGATGAGGTTGAACGACTGGAAGATGTACCCGATCATGTTGTTGCGCGCGGCGGCGGCCTGCGTCTCCGAGAGCCCCTTGATGAGGCGTCCGGCGAGGTAGTAGCTGCCTGTGTCGTAGTCGTCCAGGATGCCGAGGATGTTCAGCAGGGTGGATTTCCCCGATCCCGAGGCCCCCATGATCGACACCAGTTCACCCTTGCCGACCTCGAGGTTGATGCCCTTCAGCACGTGCAGCGGCGATCCGTTGTGGTAGGTCTTGTTGATGTTTTCCAGCTTTATCATGATCCGAGAGGAGGAAAGGAAGTTTGCGTAGGGAGGATTGTGGATTGGTTTTGACAAAGATATGTATTTATATCTGGAAAAACAATTTATTTTTATTGTTTTTCGATAAAATTTTACCCCCCCCCGATATTGCGGGGGTGCCGTTTTGACCGTATGCCGTCCCGCGGGCCTGTGCGGAGAACTGTCCGGTCGTCCGTTGGTTGCTGTGTTACAGCGCAATACGGCAAGGCCGCAACCCGTGCGGGCGCGGCCTTGCCGTTGTGTGTGACGGGCGGTGTTTGCCGTCCGCAGCGTCTTGTCCGGATGTTACAGCAGCAGGGCGCGCAGCCCGGGGATCGTCCCGGCGATCTGCCCGGCCCCCGCCGCACGACGGGCTCTCTTCGCAGGTGGCTTACAGTAGCAGAGCGTGCAGCTCGGGGATCGTCCCGGCGATCTGCCCGGCCCCCGCCGCACGACGGGCTCTCTTCGCAGGGGCTTACAGCAGCAGGGCGCGCAGCTCGGGGATCGTCCCGACGATCTGCCCGGCCCCCGCCGCGGCGAGCTCCTCGCGGCTGCCGTAGCCCCACAGCACGCCGATCGAGGCGATGCCCTCGGCCGCGGCCCCTTCGATGTCGTAGCGGCGGTCGCCGATCATCACCGCGGCCGTCGGATCCTCCACGTCCAGCGCGTCGAGCACGTGGCGGACGACGTCGCGCTTCGCCGTGCGCGTGCCGTCCATCGTGGCGCCGCCGATGAGTGCGAAGCGGTCGGCCAGCCGGAAGTGTTCGGCGATCTGCCGCGCGAAGGGTTCGGGCTTCGACGTCGCCATGGCGAGCATGCAGCCTGCGGCCTGCAGCTCCGTGAGCAGCTCCGGAATCCCCTCGTAGAGGCGGTTCTCGAAGATGCCCCGCGGAGCGAAGTATTCGCGTGTCAGGGCCACGGCCCGCGCGGCCTGTTCGTCGTCCATGCCGTAGAAGTCGCGGAACGACTCCTTGAGCGGCGGCCCGATGAAGCGGCAGAGCGTGCGCAGGTCGTCGATCTCGATGCCGAAGCGGCGCAGGGCGTACTGTACCGAGCGCGTGATACCGAGCATCGGGTCGGTGAGCGTGCCGTCCAGATCGAAGAGCAGGTAGCGCCAGCGCATCGCCGCTACCGCTTCAGGTGGATGAACGAGTAGCCGAAGCGGCGGCAGGCGGCCTGCTCGAGCTCTTCGCGCACGGACGGGTGGGCGATTTCGATCAGCGCCCGGGCCCGCTGGGCGAGGTTGCGGCCCCGGAGGTGTGCCACGCCGTACTCGGTGACGACGTGCTGGATCATGTGGCGCGTCGTGACGACGCCCGCACCCGGCGTGAGGTGCGCCTTGATCTTCGACTCGCCCTTCGGCGTCATCGACGGCATGGCGATGAAGGTCTTGCCCCCTTCGGAGAGGGCGCCGCCGTACATGAAGTCGTGCTGTCCGCCGACGCCCGAGATGATCCGGTCACCCACCGAGTCGGCGCACACCTGCCCCGTGAGGTCGACCTCCACGGCCGAGTTGATGGCCATCACGCGGGGGTTCTCGCGGATGCGGAACGGGTCGTTCGTCCACGCCACGTCCTTCATCACGAGGTCCTTGCGGTAGTCCATGTAGTCGTACAGCCGGCGCGAGCCGAGGGCCAGCGACCCCACGGTGATGCCCGGCAGCACCTTCTTGAGCGAGTTGTCGATGATGCCCTTTTCGAGCAGCGGCAGCACGCCGTCGGTCATCGCCTCGGTGTGGAGACCGAGGTGCTTGTGGTCGTGCAGCGCCGCCAGCACGGCGTTCGGGATGCCGCCCACGCCGATCTGGAGCGTCGCCCCGTCGGGAATCATCTCGGCGATGTAGCCGCCGATGCGGCTTTCGACCTCGTTGGGCGTGGCCGAGGGGACCTCGACGAGCGGGTCGTTGACCTCGACGGCTGCGGCGATGCGCGAGGTGTGGATCAGGGCGTCGCCGTAGGAGAAGGGCATCGCGTCGTTGATCTGCGCGATGACGGTCTTGGCGCACTCGACGGCCGAGACGGCCAGGTCGGCCGAGACGCCGTAGGAGCAGTACCCTTCGGCATTGGGGCGCGAGAGGTTCAGCAGGGCGACGTCGACCGAAAGCGTGCCGTCGCGGAAGAGCCCCGGAATTTCGCCCAGGAAGGCCGGGATCGACTGCCCGTAGCCCTCGGCGAGCCAGCGGCGGATGTTGTTCGCCACGAAGAGGCTGTTGACGAGGAACGAGTCGCGGTACTCCGCGCGGCAGTAGGGTGCGTCGGCGCGCCCCACGGCGAAGCCCGAGTAGACCTTGACCCCGCGCAGTTCGTCCCCGCGGTCGGCCATGGCACGGACGAGTACCTCGGGAATCGAGGTGCTGCCCTGGATGTAGACGCTGTCGTGCGATCGGATGAGTTTTACCGCCTCCGCGGCAGTGGTCATGTGCATGGTCGGAAGTGTTATTGGTGGTTTTCGGCAAAGGCGGCCAGACGCCGGTCGAGCAGGTCGAACTGCTCGTCGCGGTTCATCTGCGAGATGCAGACGCGGATGCCCGCCTGGCGGCTGCCCGTCGAGGTGAGCGAGATGGCGCAGATGCCGTAGAGCAGCAGTTCGGAGAGCAGCTCCGCGCTCGACAGGCCGCGGTAGCCGATCGTGTAGAAGAATCCGTCGCTGACCCGCTCCCCGAGGTCGCGGTCGTAGACGATGTGGAAGCCGTGGCGGAGGAAGATCTCCTTGGTCCGGGCGGCGCGGCGCGCGTACTCCGAGGTCTCGGCCACGAAGTCGAGCTTGCCGTCGGCCGCGGCGCGGAACATCGCCGCCAGGGCGTGCTGCGCCGAGTGGCTCGTGCCCGACGAGGCGGCGTAGAGGATCATCAGCACGTAGGCGTCGCCCAGACGCCCCATGTTGAAGCGCTGCCGCAGCCCGGGGTATTCGCGCCGGTAGAGTTCGTCCGAAATGACGACCGTGGCGATGCGCTGTCCGGCGTAGCTGAAGATCTTCGAGCCCGAGAGCATCAGGATGTAGTTCTTCGTGTAGCGGGCGACGGTCGCCTGGTAGGGCGGCTCGAAGGGGCGCCCGAGCGGCTTGCGGAAGTCCATGCAGAGGTAGGCGAGGTCCTCGATGACGATCGCGTCGTAGCGCGTGGCCAGCTCGCCGATCGTGCGCAGCTCCTCCTCCGTGAGGCAGATCCACGCCGGGTTGTTGGGGTTCGAGTAGACGATCGCCGCAACGTCGCCCTGACGCAGGTAGCTCTCGATCTTCGGACCGAGCTTCTCGGCGCGGTACTCGTAGATGTCGAACGACTCGGAGGGGATGTCCAGGATGCGCACCTGGCTCCGCTGCACGGGGAAGCCCGGGTCGATGAAGAGAATCTTCCGCCTGGCGGGGTTCAGCTGCGAGCAGAGCAGGAAGGTCGTGAAGCTGCCCTGCATCGACCCGACGGTCGGGATGCACCCCTGCGGAGCCACGTCGATGTCGAGAAAGGCCTTCAGGAAGCGGGCGGCCTGCTCCTTGAGCTCCGGGATGCCGTACATGTTGGGATACTGCGACGCCACGCCGCGGCGCAGGGCCGCGCATTCGGCCTCGACGCCGATACGCTCGGGCGGCAGCCCCGGGACCCCCATTTCGAGGTGCAGGAACTCCGCACCCGTTTCGCGCTCCATGATGCGGGCGATGTCGCCCGACTGCCGGATGGTCGCCTGCGCGATGTCGGCGATGTCCATGCGCTCGAGCGCGGCGGCGAGCACGGACCGGTCAAAGGGAACTTCCATCATCGGATCTGTTTTTTAGCCTGTTCGTATCCGGCGCGGAAGGCCGCGAGGTTCATCTCGACCACGGCGTCGCCCTTGCGGGCGAAGATGGCGCGGATGCCCTGCTCGAACTTTCCGGCCTCGAGCCCGAGGAAGGGCGCCGCAGCACCCAGCAGCACCATGTTGGCCGAGCGGGGCGATGCCGCGGCCTTGGCCAGCGAGTCGACGTCGAGCGCCACGACGTGCGGCAGCGAGGCCAGCTCGCGCTGCAGCGTCCCGGCGTCGGGGTAGTTCGGGATGTTGACGAACGGCGTGGTGTTGGTGATGACCCAGCCGTCGGCCGCGAGCCATGGCAGGTAGCGCAGCGCCTCCATCGGTTCGAGCGAGATGATGAGGTCGGCGCCTCCGCGCGCGATGAGGTCCGAGTCGATGCGCGACGAGGAGATGCGCAGGTTTGACTGCACGTCGCCGCCGCGCTGGCTCATGCCGTGGACTTCGGCCTGTTTGATCTGTAGCCCCTCCTCGAGGGCGGCGCGTCCGATGACGGTGGCGATCGAGAGGATACCCTGTCCTCCGACGCCCGAAAGGATGATGTCCTTCTTCATGGCTCTATGCTTCTTTGTTCGTTTTCATACGCTCCGCCGCATGGCGCTTGGCGGTCTGGATGCATTCGCGGCGCGGGATGATGACCGACACGCCGCGGTATTCGATCTCCTCGCGGATCATCCGCTTGAGCTCCTCGCGGTTCTTCGGCAGGGGCACGACGACGCGGATGTGCGCCGGGTCGACGCCGATGCCGGCGCAGATCGACTCCAGACGGCCCGTGCCGGCCGAATCCTGACCGCCGGTCATGCCCGTGGTGAGGTTGTCCGAGATGATGACGGTGATGTTGGCCCCCTCGTTCACGGCGTCGAGCAGGCCCGTCATGCCCGAGTGGGTGAAGGTCGAGTCGCCGATGACGGCCACGGCGGGGTGCTGTCCCGCATCCGCGGCCCCCTTGGCCATGGTGATCGAGGCGCCCATGTCGACGCAGGTGTCGATGGCGTGGAACGGCGCGAGCCAGCCGAGCGTGTAGCAGCCGATGTCGCTGAAGACGCGGCCCGCGGGGTACTCCTCGCGGATGACCTCCGTCAGTGCGGTGTACATGTCGCGGTGGCCGCAACCCTGGCAGAGGGCGGGCGGACGCGGCACGACGATCTGGCTGGCGGCGTGTGCCGCATGGGGCGCAAGGCCCAGCGCGGCGCGCACGCTGTCGGGCGTCAGCTCGCCCGTGCGGGGCAGGTCGTCCGTCAGACGGCCGCGCACGGCGACCGGCGTGGGCAGGATGCCGCGGATGGCCTCCTCGACGAAGGGCTGGCCCTCCTCGATGACGAGCAGCGAGCCGCACTCGGCGGCCATGCGGCGGACGAGAGCCCCCGGCAGCGGGTATTGCGAGACCTTGAGCACGGGATGCGGGCACCCGTCGGGGCAGTTCTCCATGAGGTAGTTCCAGGCAATGCCGCAGGCGATGATGCCCGTCGTGCGGTCCTTGCCGTCGGTGTAGCGGTTGAAGGGGCTCGTTTCGGCCTCGGCCTCGAGGGCGGCGTAGTCCTCGATGAGCCGCTTGTAGCGCACGCGTGAGTTGCCGGGCATGAGCACCCACTGGCGCGTGTCGGCCGGGCAGGCGAGCGGGTTCGTTTCGCGCAGGTCGGCCGTCTCGACCACGGCGCGCGAGTGGGCCATGCGGGTGGTCAGGCGCATCAGCACCGGAATGCGGAACCGCTCCGAGAGGTCGAACGCCGCGCGGACCATGTCGTAGGTCTCCTGCTGCGTCGAGGGCTCGAAGACGGGGATCAGCGAGAATTTGCCGTAGAAGCGCGAGTCCTGTTCGTTCTGCGAAGAGTGCATCGAGGGGTCGTCGGCCGCCACGACGACCAGACCGCCGTTGGCGCCGGTCATCGCCGAGTTGACGAAGGCGTCGGCGGCGACGTTCATGCCGACGTGCTTCATGCAGACCAGGGCGCGCTTGCCGGCGAACGACATGCCGAGCGCCTCCTCCATGGCGGTCTTCTCGTTGGCCGACCACGTGCAGTGGATGCCGCGTTCGGCCGCAAGCGGGTGTCCCTGAATGTACTCCGTGATTTCCGTGGAGGGCGTGCCCGGGTAGGCGTAGACGCCCGAAAGTCCGGCGTGGAGAGCCCCCAGCGCGAGGGCTTCATCTCCCAGTAGCAATTCTCGTTTTGACATATTGGTAGCGGTATTATGCAGGTCCTACAAAATTATAAATTTTTAGCCGGAAAGCAAGAATCTCCGCCAATTTATTAAGCAAACTTTCGGTTAAACGATAAAAACGTAGCCTTTGCGGGCTTTTTTGATAAAAAGTAAAAGTAAATATCGTCCGATGTTTTGGTTTGACTGGTTTTTTTCCGATCTTTGCATTCCGATTCGATCATGACCATGCAATCGACGAACAACAACCAGGTCGACACTGTCCTGAAGTACATCAAGGAGGAGCTCTATTCGGGCCGTCTGCATCCCGGGGAGCGGCTGCCGGCCGAGCGCAAGCTGGCCGAGCAACTCGGTGTGGGGCGTGCGCATGTGCGTGCGGCGTTCCAGAAACTCGAGTTTTACGGCATCGTGCAGACCTTTCCGCAGAGCGGCACGGTCGTGGCCCAGGAGAAGATGCAGGTGCTCGAACGGATGATTACCGATGCGCTGCAGATCGAACGCTACGACTTCGCGTCGCTCGTGCACGTGCGCGTGCTGCTCGAAATAGAGGCCGCACGTCTGTGTGCCCGCAACCGCACGGAGGAGGACCTGCGGACGATCGAGACGGCGCTGCGCGAGTGCGAGGAGAAGTTCTACACCGAGGAGCGCGTCTCGAAGGACTTTGCCTACCACCAGGCGCTGGCGCGCGGGGCGCACAACCCCGTGATTGCGTCGCTGCTGCTGGTTATCACGCCCGACGTGCTGCGCTACTACCAGCGCTACCGCGTCTGCACCGTGCCGCAGGAGGAGGTCTTCTACGAACACCGCGAGCTGCTGCGCCTCGTGCGCGAGCAGGACGAGGAGGGTGTCGCGGAGATGATCCGCCACCACCTGCGCGCGCTGCGCGAGTTCGCCGAGACCTGCAACGAGCAGAACCACTTTCTGGAGTAGCGGCGGGGCCGTCGGGCGCTGCACGCGAGGTTGCGGCATACGCCTTGCGGGCTGACGGCCGGGAACAGCCGTCCGGGGCCGCCGGACCGGATAAAATAGGGGCAGGAGGGTCTCGACCTTCCTGCCCTTGTTGTTTTTGGGAATTTGCGGATTAAAAATCGTATCCTTCGATTCTGTTGGCGTATTTGCTCCAACCATCGGCACTCTTATAAGCATCAACCGCCGAGTGGGGAACATAGATTTTAGCTATATAATAAGTTGTGTAGAGAAAATCAGATATTAATTTTGGCGGAGTTGTCGGTTTGCAATAGAGGGTTAGTCTGTTTCCATATGAAAAAGTTTCATTTCCAATAGAGGCAACATTCTTGGGGATCGTTACGCTTTCCAAACTTTCGCAATATGAAAAAGCCCAATCCCCAATAGAGGTAACATTGTCGGGAATAGTGTATGAGGTTAAACCGTGAGTAGCAGCATCTGTCAGTTTTCCGTCAACGATCCAACAACGGTGATCGCTGCTTGCATGTTTTCCATATATTCGACTGCAGTACGTCAGACCTATCCGTGAAGGGTTGTTCCCTTCATAAGTTTCCGGTAAGTAGACGCTGATTTCTCCTCCGTCGGATGGGGGTAAATTTAATTTTATGTACTGGAGTTTTTGATTATATCTCAAATCTATGTCTATTTTGGATTTGATGTGCTCGCTGGAAATACTGATACTCTGTATGTTTGGGAAATATTCGATACCGGTAAGAGGTGCGGGATTATCTCCAACGGCAGACAATGAAAAGCCGATGCTGATCACTGCCGCTGCTTCGGTCTTGGAGATGGCTCCGTCTCCGTTCAGGTCGAAGTTTTCGTAACAGTATTTCATAAATGACGTATTGGTCATGCAGGAACATACGTCATTCGGGTCGGGCAATGACGGTAGAGCCGGGGAGTTCCCGTTGTCCCCGTCGTCTTTGGAGCAGGAGCCGGATACGGCAGCCGCAAAGAGAATGGCTGTTAACAGTAACTTTTTCATAATTAGATTGTAAGTGTTTTGAAGCCAAATAATGGGGTTGGATCAAGAAGATACTCACGGTAGTCAGCGCCATTTTTACGGGCAACTATGTATAATTCAGTTGCATCCTCATATCCGCCGCCACCTGCGTTTTCATTCGTACATTTGGCGTTTCCTTTGAAATAATCTATTAAGTCACATTCTGCTTGATTGATTGCATCGGCCTTGCCTTTTGCAATAATTCCTAAATAATGGAAATGCTCTTCATATTCAGAAAACCGACGTCTTGCATCCTTTGATTTTCCGATCTTGAAGGCTCTGATGTCCGGTTGCTCCAGCCTTTCTTTTATGGCTGGTAATAGATCTTGTAGTTTTCGATCCATAATAATTGCATTTTGTACCGTATCAACTCCTGCTGCGGTGGGTTATGTGCAAAAAGAAAGTGTGGAGTTGTTCGTTTATCGACCGAGAGGCATTTGGCGTGGCCCGTAAGCAAATAAACAATACCCCACACCGAATAGTATATATCAGGACGATATATGCCTATGTACGGTGATGAGTGTCTGTACTGCCTATCCTTGCTTACTTAAAAATCGCCAAATTTTCTCGGTAAGGATTAGCGAAACACTTTCACTAAATCAATATGTTGCCATTCGTAGGAAATGACCTCACAAAGTTAGGAAATGTTTTTGATACTCCACACTCTTTTTGGGGTATTGCTACACAAATTTCGCCAAAACAAAGTTTTTATCCAACAATCAATCGGCTGGATTTGAAATTTTGTTCGTTGTAACATGGGATTGCCGTCAGCCGTTTCCGGGCTGCTCTTCTGTTGCCGATTGGTGGCTGCGTCCTGCCTGCAAGACAGAAAAAAAGGTCGCCATGCGGATGGCAACCTTCCTAAATGCAAGAAGGAGAGCCTTTTCTGACCCTCCTTCTTAGTGACGCCGACAGGACTCAAACCTGTAACCTTCTGATCCGTAGTCAGATGCTCTATTCAATTAAGCTACGGCGCCTTTCCTTTATTGCGAGTGCAAATGTACGGCAAAAATCCGAATCACGCAAATAAATTCCGAAGAATTTTTAATAAAAAATATCCTCCCGGCAACCGTTGCGTTGTATATTATGCAATATCAGCCGGTTGCATCGGGCATCCCGCCGGGTCTTCCTGTCCGTGCCGTGGGGCCGGACGAAAAAACGGTCCGGAAATACTCCGCAGCGGTCCGAAAGCTCCGTAAAAGCGGTTCGGGGCACGCCCGGGGACCGGACGGGAGCGCTTCGGAATATTCGGGACACCCTCCGGTCGGTGCGTTTTGGAATATTCGGGACCCACTCCTGTCGGGTCGTTCGGGATGTTCGGAGGCTCTCCGGACGGGGCGTTCGGGTGCGGCCCGTCCGGTCGGTTCGTTCGCTGACGGTTCGGACGCAGACCGGGCCGCTTCTGGCTGCGGTTACTTGATCTCCCGGTCGGGGTGTTCGCGCAGAAAGTGTTCCCAGCTCTGCGACCCCTTGCGCGATGCTGCCTTCTTGCCGCCGCCGAGCCCCTTGACGCGCTCCGGCCCGAGGACCGCCTGGAGCGGGCTCGAGGTCGTGTAGTAGTGGCAGAGCGCCACAGCCATGCCGTCCGTGGCATCGAGGCGCCGCAGCGGACGGTCGACGCCGAGCGTGCGGCAGACGATCGCCGCGACCTGCTCCTTGGCGGCCGAGCCGCGGCCCGTGATGTTCTGCTTGATGCGCGTCGGGGCGTACTCGAAGACCTGCAGCCCGCGGCTCAGCGCGGCGGCCATCGCCACGCCCTGCGCCCGCCCGAGCTTGAGCATCGACTGCACGTTCTCGCCGAAGAAGGGCGACTCGAGCGCCACCTCGCGCGGGTGGTACTCGTCGATCAGGGCCCCGACCCGCTCGAAGATGTAGCGCAGCTTGGCATAGGGGTCCGCGAGCTTGTGCAGGTCGATGTCGCCCAGCACGACCGAGCGCACGCGGCGTCCTGCGACCTCCAGCACGCCGTAACCCATGTAGTTCGTGCCGGGGTCGATGCCCATGATGCGGTATGTCTCCTGATCGGTCATCGTGTGGACGGGGAATCGGAAAACGCCCCTCCGGACGGCGAACCGGAACCGAAGGGGCGTCGATGCGTTGTTTGCGTGCGGACTATTTCAGCAGCTCGGCGATCTTCTCGTAGAGCTCCTCGCCGCGGAGGTTCTTGGCGACGATCTTGCCCTCGGCGTCGATCAGCAGGTTCGTCGGGATGGCCTGTACGGCATAGGCCTCGGCGGCCGCGTTGCCGAAGGCGTCGAGCGAGCTGACGTGAATCCAGTTCATGTCGTTCTGCTTGACGGCGTCGAGCCACTTGTCGCGGTCGCGGTCGAGCGAGACGCCGAAGATCTCGAATCCCTTTTTGTGGAACTCGTCATAGGTCTTCTTCAGGTGGGGCACCTCACCCATGCAGGGGCCGCACCACGAGGCCCAGAAGTCGAGCAGGACGTACTTGTTCGCGGGGTTCTCCACGGCGGACTTCAGCGAGATGTTCTTGCCGTCGGCGTCGGGCTGCTCGAAGTCGATGTAGGGCTGGCCGATGTCGGTCTTGGCCTTCTGTTCGGCGCTCTGCTTGAGCTCGGTGAGGATGGTGCTCTGCTGCAGCTCGGGCGAGAAGCGCGCGATCTCGTCGAGCAGTTCCTGTCCCGAAAGTTCGTAGGAGAGCTGCTGGGCGAGGATCAGGGCGCCGAAGTAGTTGGTGATGTTGGCTTCGTAGGTTGAGCGGATGAGCTCTTCGTACTCCTTTTCGATGGCGGCGCGGCGCTCGTCGGTGGTCTCCGGATTGCGGACCTCGTCGATCAGCGCGGCCGAGGCGGCAGTCAGGGCGGCGTTGGCATCGTTGGCCGGGGTTCCCGTCACGCGTTTGCGCATGGGGTTCTCCGCATCGTCGGCCACGGTGATCGTGCCCGGCTCGATGAAGAGACCCGCATAGAAGGTGGCCGTCTCGTCCGGCGCGTCGCACAGCGTCATGATGGCCGGCTTGTCGGCCGTGCCGGTGAGGCGGAAGGTGCCGTTCTCGACCGTGGCCGAGTCGACGGGCGTGCGCTCCTCGTCGAGCAGGTAGACCATGCCGTCGAGGCCCTCGATCGTGCCCTCGATGACGTATCCGTTCTTGTTGCCGCAGGAGGCCAGCAGGGCGGCCGCAGCGGCGAGAGTCAGAATTTTCTTCATGTCGTTATTGTTTTTTGAGTGTTTCGATCTCCTTTTCCAGTTCGCGGACCTGGCGTGCCAGCTCGGGCAGCACCTTGAAGACGGCCGCGGCGCGGTGGTACTGCATGCCCGGCAGTGCGGGGTAGCCCAGGCGGATCTCGCCGTCGGGCACATCCTTGTCGATGCCGCTCTTCGAGCCGACCTTCACGCGGTTGCCGATCGTCACGTGGTCGGCGACGCCGACCTGCCCGGCGAGGAAGCAGTTGCTGCCCACGCGCGACGTCCCGGCGATGCCGGTCTGTGCCGACGAGACGGTGTTGGCGCCGATCTCGACGTTGTGGCCGATCTGGATCAGGTTGTCGAGCTTCACGCCCCGGCGGATGATCGTCGAGTCGGTCTTGGCGCGGTCGATGCAGGTGTTGGCGCCGATCTCGACGTCGTCCTCGATCAGGACGTTGCCCAGCTGCGGAATCTTGTCGAAGCCCCCTTCGGCATTGGGCATGAATCCGAATCCGTCGGCGCCGATCACGGCTCCGGCGTGCAGGATGCAGCGGCTGCCGACGACGCACCCCTCGTAGATCTTCACGCCGGGATAGAGCGTCGTGCCGTCGCCGATCACGACGCCGCGGCCGACGTAGACCTGCGGGTAGATCTGGCATCCGCGGCCGATGCGGGCCCCCTCCTCGACGACCGCGAAGTCGCCGATGTAGCACTCCTCGCCCACGCTGGCGTCCGACGCGACGGAGGCGCGCCCGCTGATCCCCTTGCGGCGGGGCTTGGCGGCCTCGTACATGGCCAGCAGGCGCACGACGCACGCTGCGGCGTCATCGACGCGCACGAGCGTCGCCGCGACGGGCTGCGACGGGGTGAACGCGCGGTCGACGAGCACGATCGACGCGCCGGTGGTGTAGAGGTAGGGTTCGTATTTGGGATTGGTCAGGTAGGCCAGCGATCCGGCCTTGCCCCCTTCGATCGAGGAGACGGTGTGTACCTTGGCGTTCTTGTCGCCGACGACCTCGCCGCCGAGAAATCCGGCGATCATTTCGGCTGTAAATTCCATCATGACGTGTTGCTGGACGTTGTTTATAAATAGTTGTTGATATCGATGCCTTCGGGGAGGAACTCCTCCACGGTGCGGCCGAACGAGAGCACCTCGCGCACGGTCGACGACGAGATGTCGGCCACGGGGGCCGGGGTGAAGAGCATCACGGTGGTGATTTCGGGATAGATGCGGTGGTTCGTCGCCTCCATCGTGCGCTCGTACTCGAAGTCGGTGGTGTTCCGCACGCCGCGGATGATGGCGCAGGCCCCCACCTGCTCGGCGAATTCGCCCGTCAGCCCCGTGTAGATGCGGGCCTCGACGCGCTCGTTGCCGGCGTAGATGTCGTCTATGAGGCGTTTGCGGTTCTCCACGGTGAGCATCCCCTGCTTGAGGGTGTTGTTGCCGATGCCGATGACGACCCGGTCGAAGAGGTTGAGCGCCTCGTCGACCAGCGCCGCATGGCCGCGCGTGAAGGGGTCGAACGACCCCGGGAAGATGGCTGTGCGTTTCATTACGGGCAAAGGTAGAAAAAAAAGTCAATATAGAGCAACATTCGCCCGATATTGTACGGTTCCGGCCGCAGAGCCTCCATTTTGCCGTTCCCCGGGCGCTTCGGCTGCATCCGCGCGGGGCTACTTTTCGATGCGCACGTACTCCGCGGCGACGATCCGCGTGTGGGGGTTTGTCGAGACGATGCGCTGCCGCAGGGCCTTCGTGCCCCAGCGGATGAAGAGGAAGCGCCGCGGAATGCGGTAGACGATCTGGCGGAGCGTGTCGATGCTCTCGACGCGGCAGCTCACCGAGTCTTCCTCGATGCGCCCCTCGACGCTCACCCACGTGTCGCGCCAGCGGAAGAGCCGCACCGTGTCGCGCACGACGAGCGTGTCGCGCAGGCGGATGAAGACCGTGTCGCGCAGCGGCGCGCGCGTCTCGAGGGTGGTCTGTCCGACGGTTTTGGCCGCCGCCTCGAGCCGCCGCATGCGGATGCCCGCCTCGGCGATGCGGCGGGCGTCGTCGGCGCGCAGCTGCTCGAATTCGGCCACGCGCAGCCGCAGGGCCTGCGTCTCGACGCTCCGGGCGTCGAGCTCCGAGCGGATGAGGTTGCTCTCGGCGGCCAGGGCCGTCTGGTTCTGGACGAGGCGCCGGTTCTCGTCGCGGTAGTTTTTCATCAGGCGCACTCCGGCGGCAAGCAGCGCCGTCGCGAGCAGGGCGTAGATCAACAGGGCTTTGTTCATGGATTTCGGGTGTTGGTTGCCCGAAAGATAGGCAGGCGCCGGGCCGTGCGGTTTCTACATTTTCGGAAACAGCGCCTCGATGGCCGCGGCCAGGCGCTCGGCGAGCAGCGACATGAGCGGCAGGCTGTCGCAGTGGCCCAGTGACGTGATGCCCCGGTGGTCGGCGTAGAAGAGTTCGTCGAGCCGCGGCAGCAGCGCGAGGTCGAGCCGCTCGTCCGCGATCTCCAGCCCGGCCTGCGGCGCCACGCGCAGCACGAGCTCCCGCTCGACGGCCGGAAACGCCGGTGCCGGGATGAGCCGCTTGCCGAGGATGCCGAACAGCGGGGCGTTGTCGGCCGAGCGGAGCGTGCCGTCGGCCCCCACCCGCACGGCGAGGGCGGCTCCGCGGCGGCGTGCAACCGCGGCGGCAAGCTCCTCTACCGCCTCGCGGGCCGTCGTGGGGGCCTCCGTGAGGGGCAGGTCGTAGTGCAGGGTGACGGCGTCGGGCATCACGCTGCGCAGCGCATAGCCGTCGTAGAGCGAGACGCCGGCCGCGGTGAGCCGCTCGTCGCCCTCCGGCGTGAGCTCGATGCGCACGAAGCCCGAGACGGCAGCCGGATAGTGTTCCGCCGCGGCAACGGCGGCGAGCCGCTCCGCCAGGCGCGGCAGGTCGGGCGTATAGCCGCGCCCGAAGAGACAGCGCGAGGCAGCGTCGAGCAGGGCGGCGTGGGCCGCGAGGTTGCGTGCCCGGCCCCGTGCCAGGTGCACAATCTGGTATGGCGCCGGAAGACTCACAGCAGGAAGATTTTCAGCAGCAGTTCGCGCAGCAGCTCGCCGTCGGGCGCGCCGCCCGCATTGAGCCCCTTGCTCTTGGCGTCGTATTCGCGCAGCAGCCCCAGCACCTGGAAGACCTTGCGGTTGTCCCACAGCGCGGCCTGCTGCTTGATTTCGTTCAGCACGAAGGTGTTGTTCTTGCGCAGGATGCGCATGAGCTCCACATCCTGCGGGAAGGGTTTGCCCTTGTGGCGCGTGAGCCAGCGCAGGTAGTTGACCACGAACAGGTCGCGGAACTGGCCGAAGAGCGCCATGACCGTCAGCAGCAATGGATTCTCCTTGGGGTTGCGGGCGAAGTGGTCGGCGATCAGCAGCGCGCGCTGCATGTCGCGCGTGACGACGGCGCGGCACAGCTCGAAGTTGTTGTACTCCTTGGAGATGCCGATGTTGGCCTCGATGTCGGCATCGGTGATGCGCTTCGTCCCCTCGGGCAGCGAGACGGTGAGCTTGTGCAGTTCGTTGTCGATGCGCGCGATGTCGGTGCCGAGGTGGTCCGTCAGCATCGACAGCGCCTTCTGGTCGATCGTGAAGCCCTGCTGCCGGACGAACTGCTGGAGCCATGCGGCGATCTCGTAGTCGCGCGGCCGCACCGACTCGAAGACCGTGCCGTTGGCTGCGCACCCCTTGTAGAGGGCCGAGCGCTTGTCGACGTTCTTCTCCTTGTGGCAGATGACGAGGATGGTCGTCGGCGAGGGCTTCTGCGTGTAGAGCGAGAGTTTCTCGATGTTGCGCAGCTGCTGCGCCTCCTTGAGGATGACCACTTCGTAGCGGCCCATCATCGGCAGCTGGCGGCAGAGGTTGATGACCTGCCCGGCATCGGAGTCCTTGCCGTAGACGACAATCTGGTTGAAGGCGCGCTCGGCCTCGTCGAGAATCGAGGCGGCGAGCTGCTCCGCGAGGCGGTCGATGAAGTAGCTCTCCTCGCCCATGAGCAGGTAGACCGGGGCGAAGCGCCCCGCGCGGATCTCGCCGGCGATGCGGTCGTATGCGGCGACCGTGTCCCTGAATTTGACAGCGCTTTTAGCCATAATCAGACGATCTCGCGCGTGATGCGCAGTACGTTTTCGGCCTCGGCCGTGAGGCGGAAGCGGTCGTCGATTCTCCGTCCGACGAGCCAGACGATGTCGTCGCCCGACAGCAGCACGAACTGCCGCTGCTTCTCGGGCAGCGGAACCTTGGCGTCGATCAGAAAGTCGCTGACCTTCTTGCGGCCCGTCATGCCGAAGGGGATGAACCAGTCGCCCTCGCGCCAGCGGCGCAGCGTGAGCGGGAAGCGGAGTTTGTCGGCATCGATCTGCGCGACCTGCTCGGGGGTGTCGAAGGTCTGGATGTCGTCGATGTCGCAGTATTCGTAGTAGAGTACCGCATTGCCGCAGTAGCTGCGCACGGCGCCGCGCTCGACCGTCGTGCGGCATTCGTCGTCGGGGGCGATCGGCGTGACGATGATCGCTCCGCGGTCGATCGTGGCCATGCGGTCGCGGGCGTAGAAGCGGCGTCCCGTGGCGTCGTGGTTCAGGGCGTGGCACAGCGCGTCGATGACGTCGCCCTTGAATCCGTAGGCGGAGTTGAGCAGTTCGTAGATGACGAACTCGCGCGGGAAGGCCGGGTCGATGCGGTCGACGCGGATCGTGTCCGTATCGCCCTGCGAGGTCACGGCTTCGCGGCGGATGCGCTCGATGCCGTGGTCGATGAAGAGCTGGGCGTCGGTCAGGCGGCCGATGTTCTTGCGCATGAGCTCCGTGAATTTGGGGTTGATCTCGCGGATGCGGGGGATGAGTCCCAGGCGGATCTTGTTGCGCAGGTACTTCGTCGAGCGGTTCGAGGAGTCCTCGCGGAAGGGGATGCGGTTCTGTACGGCGTATTCGAGAATCTCCTTGCGCGAGGCGAACATCAGCGGGCGGATGACCTTGCCGACCTGCGTCGAGATGCCGGTCAGTCCGCGCAGCCCGGTGCCGCGCAGCAGGTTGATGAAGAAGGTCTCGATCGAGTCGTCGATGTGGTGGGCGATGGCGATGACCGTATATCCCTCTTCGCAGCTCAATGCGTCGAACCAGGCATAGCGCAGCCGCCGGGCCGCCATCTCCATCGACTCGCCCGTGCGCTCCATCTCGCCCGCGGTGTCGAAGCGGCGGTTGTAGCAGGGGACGCCGCAGCGGGCCGCCTCCCGGGCAACGAGCTCTTCGTCCTCGTCGCTCTCGGCGCCGCGCAGCTGGAAGTTGCAGTGGGCCACGCCCACCCGGTAGCCGCTGCGCGTGAAGAGCGAGAGCATGACCATCGAGTCGACGCCGCCCGAGACGGTCAGCAGGATGCGGTCGTCGTGCGTCGCCAGGTCGTTTTCGGCGATGTAGCGTTGGAAGGATTCGAGTAGGGGCATATCTTGACAGGTATCATTGTTTGCTGTATCGTCTGCGGTGCGGCCCGCTGTCCGGGAACTCTCCGGCTTGCCGCCCGGAGGTCGTCCGAATTGCCGGCGCGGGTGTTGTCCTTATTCCCGGCGCGGGGGCTCCGGCCGGGGCTGTCCGGGTGTCCGGGTGCCGCGGGGCGTGCCGGGCGGTCGTCAGAGGATGTTGACCTCGGTGTCGATCTCCACGCCGAAGCGCTCGCGGACCCGCTGCTGCACCTTGCGGGCCAGGGCCAGCACCTCGCCGCCCGTGGCGCCGCCGAAGTTCACCAGCACGAGGGCCTGCCGCTCGTGCACGCCGACGCTGCCCTCGCGGTAGCCCTTCATCCCGGCGCGGTCGATAAGCCACCCGGCGGCGAGCTTCGCCCTGTCGGCCTGTCCGGCGGCGGGGTAGAGCGGCATGTCGGGGAACTCGGCCCGCAGGCGGTCGGCCACGGCCTGCTCCACGACGGGGTTCTTGAAGAAGCTGCCGGCGTTGCCCAGCACCTTCGGATCGGGGAGCTTCGCGCGGCGGATGGCGCAGATCGCCTCGCGGATGTTGCGCAGCGTGGCGCCGCCGCGTGCCTCGACCTCGCGTTCGACGTCTCCGTAGCCCAGCCGCGGGCGCGGTGTGCGGTGCAGGGCGATCTCGATGGCCGTGATGACGACCTTCCCGCGCAACTCGTGCTTGAAGACGCTCTCGCGGTAGCCGAAGGCGCAGTGTGCGGCATCGAGCGTGAGCCGGTTGCCCGTCCCGACGCAGAACATCTCCACGCGGCGGATCGCATCGCTGGCCTCGCAGCCGTAGGCGCCGATGTTCTGCACGGGAGCGGCGCCCGCCTTGCCGGGAATGAGCGAGAGATTCTCGATGCCCCACAGACCGCGTTCGACGGCCCAGGCAACCAGATCGTCCCACTCGACCCCCGCCTCGACGCGCAGGCGCACCTCGTCGCCCTCGTCGGCCAGCAGCTCGATGCCGCGGGCCACGGGCGTGAGCAGCACGCCGTCGTAGTCCTGTGTGAAGAGGATGTTGTTGCCGCCGGAGAGGACCGTCCAGCGGTCGGGCACCCCTGCGGCGAAGATCGCGCGCAGGTCGTCGGCCGTTTCAAACTCGACGAGCCGCCGGGCGTGCTGCGCGACGCCGAAGCTGTTGCGGTCGCGCAGGTCGATGTGGTGAAATTCTCGGATCATGATGTGCAAAGTTACGAATTTATTTACTAACTTTGATAAGATAATCGCCCGAACGACAGAAACCCTAAAATACCACAAACCTATGTTTACCGAAAAAGACTTGCATCAAATCGAGCAACACGGCCTGACGCGCGAGGCCGTGGAGCGCCAGATCGAAAACTTCCGCCGCGGCTTTCCCTTCCTGAAGGTGGTGCGTGCCGCCTCGCCCGGCGACGGGGTCGTCGTCGTGGACGACGCGGCGGCCGATGCGGCGCAGGCCCGTTACGAGCAGGCTGCGCACGGCCTCTCGGTCGTGAAGTTCGTCCCGGCGTCGGGTGCCGCCACGCGCATGTTCAAGGAGTTGTTCGAGTTCGTCAACGAGGGCAAGCGCGGCAAGGGCATCGACACGCTGCTCGAAAACATCGAGCGCTTCGCCTTCTGGCCCGAACTGAAAGCCGTGCTGCCGGAGGGTGCCGACGATCGGACCGTCGTGAGCTGCATCGTCAAGCAAGGACTCAACTATGGACAGAAGCCCAAGGGGCTGGTGACCTTCCACGCCTATCCGGACGGCGCCCGTAAGGCCGTCGAGGAGCACCTGGTCGAGGGGGCGGCCTACGCCTCGACCGACGGCGTGGCCCGCATCCACTTCACCGTCTCGCCCGAGCACCGTGCCGGCTTCGAGAGCCTGCTCGCCGAGAAGGTACCCCTCTACGAAAAGCGCTTCGGCATCCGCTACGAGATTTCGTTCTCCGTGCAGAAGCCCTCGACCGACACGATCGCCGTGAATCCCGACAACACACCCTTCCGTCAGGAGGACGGCAGCCTGCTGTTCCGTCCCGCGGGCCACGGCGCGCTGATCGAGAACCTGAACGAGATCGACGCCGACATCATCTTCATCAAGAACATCGACAACGTGACGACCGACGCGCGCCGCGGCGACACGATCCGCTACAAGAAGGTGCTGGCCGGGCTGCTGCTCGAACTGCAGGAGCAGGCCTTCGCCCACCTGCGGGCGCTGGAGGCGGGCACTGCCGACCTGGCCGAGGTGGCCGCATTCGTCGAGCAACGGCTCTGCGTGAAGCTGCCCGCCGCGTGTGATGCTGCGCTGCTGCGTGCGGTGCTCGACCGCCCGATCCGCGTCTGCGGCATGGTCCGCAACGAGGGCGAGCCGGGCGGCGGCCCCTTCTGGGTGGCCAACCCCGACGGCACGGAGTCGCTGCAGATCGCCGAGTCGAGCCAGATCTCGCCCGACGACATGCCGCTGATGAAGTCGGCCACGCACTTCAACCCCGTCGACCTCGTCTGCGGCGTGCGCACGTCGCAGGGCGGCAAGTTCGACCTGCGACGCTATACCGATCCCTCGACGGGCTTCATCTCGTCGAAGTCGTCGGGCGGCCGCGAGCTGCGCGCCCAGGAGCTGCCCGGACTGTGGAACGGCGCGATGGCCCGCTGGAACACGGTCTTCGTCGATGTGCCCATCACGACCTTCTCGCCCGTCAAGGTCGTCCAGGACCTGCTGCGCCCCCAGCACCAGCAGTGATCCGTTCCGGGAGGGAGGTTTCCCCGTGCGGCCTTCGGAGTTTTGGCTCCGGAGGCTGCTTTTTTGTGTCTGAAGCTGTCGCTTGATCGTAAATTTTCTTATTTTGCTGCGGTGTGAAAATAATTTTGCTTAAATTTGCGGTAGGTGACAGAAAATTAATTTACGAACCCGAAAACTGCTTTCCGAATGAAAGAGCGAGCCTTGGCCGTGGACCTGCTGCGGGGTCTGGCCATCGTGGGGATGGTCCTCTCCGGATACATCTCGCGCAATCCCGATCTGCCCGCGTGGTTTTTTCATGCCCAGCTGCCGCCCCCGTCGTTCGCCTTCGACCCCTCGGTCCCGGGCATCACGTGGGTCGATCTGGTCTTCCCGTTCTTCCTCTTCTCGATGGGGGCTGCCTTCCCCTTCTCGATCGGACGGCGCCTTGACCGGGGCGCAGCGGCCGTGCAGGTCGCCTGGACGATCCTCCGGCGGGGCCTGCTGCTGGCCTTCTTCGCCATCGTGCTGGGGAACACGAACCTCTGGACGCTTCATGAGGCGCTGCAGCGCCCCGTGGCGGCCTCGCTGCTGACGCTGGTCGTCTGGGGGGCCTTCTTCGCCATGTTCATCCGCCTGCGGAACCGGAGCGAGCGGTTCAACACGCTGCTCAACGGCTGCGGCATCGCGGCGCTGCTGCTCCTGCTCCTCCTCTACCGGGCATTGGGGGGCGACGTGAACCTGTACCGCTCGGACATCATCATCCTGATTCTTGCCAATGTCGTCGTGGCCGGGTCGTTCCTCTGGTGGCTGACGCGCCGCAAGCCGGGGCTGCGCATGGGCCTCGTGGCGCTGCTCGTGGCGCTGAAGCTCTCGGCCACCGTGCCCGGATCGTGGACCGCAGAGGTGTGGAATGCCACGTTCGCCCCCTGGCTCTACCATACGGAGTTCCTGCAATACCTCTGCATCGTGCTGCCGGGCAGCGTGGCCGGCGAGCTGATCGCCCGCTGGCTCGCGCGCAAGGGCACTGCGGCGCCGACGGCTTCGACCGATCTCTCCGTCACGGCTGCGGTCGCGCCGCACTTCGTCAGCTCCGTCACCTGCACGCCGGCAGCCGCCATGCCGCTTCCGGACGGACAGGCCGCCCCGGCCGAGACGTCCGTTGCGGCAGATTCGGCCGTCCGGATTGCCCGGGCCGGTTCGGCTGCCGCCGTTTCTGCCGCTGTTTCTGCTGCCGCTTCTGCCGCCTCGCTTTCCGCCCCGGAGGCAGCAGCCGTGCCGTCCCCGGCCGATGGCAAGGGCACACGGCCGGCAGCCGCTCCGCACGATGCGGAGCCGCTGCCCGTGCGTTTCCGTCTTGCCGGAGTGTTGGTCCTCCTGCTCCTTGCGGTGAACCTCTGGGGGCTGTATGTCCGGGCGCTGACGGCGAACCTGCTGCTGACGCTGCTTGCGGGCGGAGCGGCCGCCTGGCTGCTGCGCCGCCCCCGCACCGCGCTGCAGGAGCTCCTCTCGGCGCTCTTCGCGACGGGTCTTTTCTGGCTGCTGCTCGGGCTGGTCTTCGAGCCGCTCGAAGGGGGCATCAAGAAGGACCCCGCCACCGTAAGCTACTTCTTCGTGACGGCGGGCATGGCTTCGCACGTGCTGCTGCTGGCTACGCTCCTCTTCGAGTCGCTGCACGGCCGGGCGGGGCTGCTGGTCCGCTGCGGCGAGAATCCGATGATTGCCTATACGGCGGCGGGCTATGTCGTCGTGCCGCTGCTCTTTATCGAGGAGCAGTGGGGCTTCTCGATGCCCTGGATCTGGGGTGCGGGCGGCTGCGGCGCGGGCATCGCCCGGGGCGTCGTCATCACCCTGCTGGCCATGCTGCTGACCTCGGCCTTCACGCGCCGCCGGCTCTTCTGGCGCACCTGACCCGGCGCGCCCGCTTGTCGGGACTGCGGCCTTTTCGCCTCCTGCTCCGGCCAGTCAGGCCACAAAAAAACGGGACCCGTCGGGTCCCGTTTTTCGTCTCTGCCGGCCATCGGCGCCGCAGCGCCTGCTGGGGTGTCTCACCTGTTATTCCGCCCGGGCTGCGGCGCGGTCGATCTCCGCCTCGAGCCGGTCGACTACGGGCGGCAGAATCCGCTCCATGACCTCGTAGCCCGCCTCGTTCGGGTGCACGCCGTCGTTGGTGTAGGCGGCGATCATCGAGCCGTCCCCGGCAGCCATCGGGGTGTGGTAATCGACGTAGGGAATGCCCTCCTGCTCGGCGTAGGCGCGGATCGCGGCGTTGAGCTGGATGATCTTCTGCGCCGGTTCGATCCCCGGACGCCACGGATAGTCGCCCGTGGGGTGGATCGAGCAGAGGATCGGCCGGATGCCGTTGGCGCGGGCCAGGTCGACCATCGACTGGATGTTGTCCAGAATATGCTCCGGCGAGATGTAGCCCGTATTCCGGGCCAGGTCGTTCGTGCCGCCGCAGATCACCACGATCTTCGGGTGCAGCTCAATGACGTCGGCGCGGAAGCGCACGAGCATCTGCGAGGTGGTCTGCCCGCTGATGGCGCGGCTCACGAAGCCGTTGCGGGCGAAGAAGTCGGGATGTTTGCCGATCCACCCCTCGGTGATCGAGTTGCCCATCAGCACGGCCCGCGGCGCGGTGGTCTGCGCGGCGTTCTCCTGCTCGAAGCGGGCGAAGTTGGCCCAGTCGTCGGGTGCCTGGGCGGCGGCCGTCGTCGCAAGGCAGAGTACGGCGGCCAGCATGCGGAGTTTACCTTTCAGTGAGGTGTTCATGGTATGAGGGATTGGTGATTTAATCGTTGAGAAGCTCCTTGTCCACGGCCTCCTCGTCCGCACGTTCCTCCTCGGTGTCGGGATAGGAGAAGGGGATGCGCCAGGCGATCAGGAAGATCGGCAGTGTGGCCAGCAGCGACCAGAGGAAGAAGTAGTGGTATCCGCCGACGCGCTCGCACAGCCAGCCGCTCACCATGCCCGGGAGCATCACGCCGAGGTTGGCCAGCGACGAGCCGAAGGCGTAGTGGGCCATCTTGTGGCGTCCGGGTGCCACCTGCTGCATGATGAAGAGCGTCAGGCCGACGAATCCGAATCCGTAGCTGAAGTATTCAAAGACGATACCGCCGCAGATCAGCACGCTCGAGGCGGGCTGGAACCACGCCAGCAGGGCGTAGACGACGAACGGGATGTTGAAGATGAAGATCAGCGGCAGCAGCGCGCGGCGCAGCTTGATCCAGGCGATGAAGTAGCCGCCGAGGATCGACCCCACGACGAAGGCGATGACGCCGAACGTGCCGTAGTAGAGACCGATCTGCTGCTCGGTGAGACCCAGGCCCTGGTCGGCGACCGGGGCGTTGAGGAACAGCGGCACGATCTTGATGACGAGGCCCTCGGCGAAGCGGTAGAAGACGATGAAGGCGATGTAGATCCAGATGTACTTCTTGACGAAGAAGCTGCGGAAGACCTCGGCCGTCTCGCGCATGGCCTCGCCGACGCTTCCGGCGTGGGCCGTGGCATCGCCGCCCGAGGGGAGCATGCGCAGGTGGTAGAGCCCCAGCAGGAAGAGCAGCGCGCCGCACAGCGCCATGACGATCATCCAGGCCTCGACGACGCCCACGCGCTCCTTCAGCGCGCCGGCCACGTAGACCAGACCGCCCATGGCGAAGACCTTGGCGATGTTGTAGAAGGCGCCCTGCCAGCCGATGAACTGGGCCTGCTGGGTCTTCGACAGTTCGGTGATGTAGACGCCGTCGGTGGCGATGTCGTGCGTCGAGCCGCTGAAGGCGACGACGGCCATCAGCGCGATGGCGTAGGGGAAGAAGTTGGGCAGCGAGAGCGACAGCGCCACCATGGCCAGCGCCAGGCCGGAGACGAGCTGCGTCGTGACGACCCAGAACTTCTTGGTGCGGAACATCTCCATCAGGGGGCTCCAGATGGGCTTGAGCGACCACGGGAGGATGATGAGCGAGGTCCACAGGGCGATGCGCGCGTCGTCGATGCCCAGACCGCGGAACATCAGCGTCGAGACCATGTTGACGATGATGAACGGCAGTCCCATGGCGAAATAGACGGTCGGGACCCACGTGAGCGGCGAGCGGCGCACGGACGGTTCGGTTTTCGTGTGGTTCATTTCGGGTTCTGTAAGCAGGTTGCGTGGTTATGATTCACGCAAAGATACGCAAAATCCCCGAGATTATTCGACACTCGTGTCGGGTAATTCCCATCCGGTGATCGTCGCGATGTAGGGAATCACCGACATGGCCAGCTTGCGGTGCCCGTGGTGGTTGGGGTGGTAGTTGGCGCCCATGTCGCTGTCCCAGTTGGTGACGCCCGGCAGGATGGCCGTGAAGTGCAGGTTGGCGTCCTGCCGCTCGGCAATCAGCTGCTCGAGGTAGCGCAGCACGATGGTGTTGTCGCTCGGTGCCACGCAGAGGATCGGCACCTCGCCCCAGATCGAGCGCAGGTAGTCGATCGCTTGGGCATAGGAGTCGTTGAAGGGCTCCTCGGCGGGGGAGATGCCCGTGCTGAAGTCGTTGGACCCGAGTTTGATGACGACGATGTCGGGCCAGTAGCCGCTGCCGTCCCAGGCGGGAGACTCCTCCATGTCGAGCGTGCGGCGCATGCGCTCGCGCATCGTGCAGTCGGAGACCTCCTTCCCGTCGCCCCAGTTGCGGACGATGCCCTGCCCCGAGTGAGCGATGAGCGTGTAGTCGGCGCCGAAGTAGCGGGCGATGATGCAGCCCCAGGCCAGGTCGCAGTTTTCGGTCTGCGGCGTGAACTGCTCCTCGGCCGAGAGGCCTTCGGTGCCGTAGCCGCAGGTGTGCGAGTCGCCGATGAATTCGATGTGGCGGGCCGGGGCCTCCGGGGCTGCGAGCAGCGGGGCGTCGCTCTCGATGCCGTAGAGCGTCGTGCGGCCCTGCTCGCCCTCGGTGCGTTTCTGCACGAGGAGCGTGTGGATGCCCTTCGGCAGGCTGTCGGCGAGCACGATGGTCGTGTCGGCGCCCGTTGCCGTCACCACGGCCGTCTGCCGGCCGTCGACGAAGACGTTGTAGTAGTCGCACCCCGTGTCGGAGAGGCGCATGGCGCAGCGGCACCCCTCGAAGCGGAAGGTGAAGTGGCTGCCGCTCCAGTCGAAGGTGAGCGACCCGTCCTCGCCCGTGACGGCGCGGCCCGTGAAGCGGATTTCGGATGAGGCGGCCGGGGTGAAGTGCGTGCCGCCGGTGCGGTCGCAGGCCGTGGTCGCGGCGCAGAGCAGCGCCAGCAGGGCGATCGTTGTCTTTTTCATGTCGTTTATCGTTTGATGTGTTTTTCCGCGCGGTAGACGTTGCCGAAGCGGTCGCGGGCCGTCACCTCGACACGGCGGGCCGTGGCGGGCAGCGGTGCGGCGTAGAGATGGTCGGTCTCGGAAACGGTGATCCACTTGTGGTCGAGCTGTTCGGGATGGCCGTAGAGGCGGCGTGCGAGCGGATCGACGCCCCGCATCGGCTCCATGCGCAGGGGCTCTCCGCCGTCGATGCGCACCTCGATCCGCCAGGCGGGGTCGCTGTCCCAGACGTTGGCCACGATCCGCCCGGCATAGGCCGGATCGTCCGCCGCGTCGTAGAGGCGCAGCTGGTATTCGCGCCGCTCGCCCGTGGCCTTGTAGTACCACGTGACGCTGTCGCCGTCGACCTCGAAGAGGGCGTACCCGGCCGGCGTGCCGTCTGTGCAGACGGGGCCCTGCCACCAGGCGCCGCTCAACGCCGCGATGTTGTGCTCGTAGAGGTTCGGGCGGATTTCGCAGTTCATCTCCGTGTGCATGTGTCCCGAGAGGATGTGGGCGTTGTAGGGAGCCAGCAGTTCGTGCAACGCCCGGAAGTTGCAGAGCGACGTCTCGGCCTGCGGGTAGAGGAACGGCTGCTGCTCCTTGCCGGGGAACGACGTCGGGATGTGCAGCGCCACGAAGAGCGTGCTGCCGGCCGGCACGTGGGCCAGGTCCTCTTCGAGCCAGGCCAGCTGCCGTTCGTCGAGGTAGCCGATGTAGTACCAGTCGCGCCCGATGTAGAAGTTGTCGTTGAGCACGACGTAGTGGGCGCGCCCGACGTTGTAGGAGTAGTACGAGGGTCCGTAGACGGCCTCGTAGGCGGCCGTCGAACGCTCAAACGAGCGGCCCCAGAGCTTCATGTCGTGGTTGCCCGGGGCGTTGCGGAAGCCGATGCCCGTCGTGGCGAGGATGCGGTTGTAGTCGCCGTAGAAGCCGTGGTCGCCCGAGGTGATGTCGCCCACGCAGATGCCGTGCATCGGCCGGCCCTGTTTCTCTGCGGCGCGGGCCGTGCGGCGGATGTCGGCGGCCGCGCCTTCGAGCAGCCGGAGCTCCTTGCGGTCGAAGAGCTGCGGGTCGGCGATCACCGCGAAGCCGTGGCGCGTGTCGTCCGCGGTGTTGCGCACGAGCGTGAAGTCGTAGCCGTCGTTGCGCGGCGTGACGGGGCGGAAGAAGCGCACGACCCCCTGCTCGACGGGCGAGGTGTAGCCTGCGGGCGTCGAGACGAAGAGAAAGCGGGCGCGGTCGTTGGCCGGGAGGACGAAGCGCCCCGCGGCGTCGGTCACCGCGCAGCGGTCGCCGTCGCTCACGACGACCCCCTCCACGCCGCGGCCCTCGCAGCGCACCGTGCCCGTGCGGGCCCCGGCGGGCGTGACGTAGGGCGTGAGCGCCTCGATCCAGCGCTTGTAGCCCGCGGCGTTGAGGTGGATGCCGTCGACGGTCAGCTCCGAAGGCATGCTGCCCTCGTGCGCCATGCGGCTCCAGATGTCGATGTAGACCAGCCCGCGGCGGGCGGCCATCTCGCGCAGCAGTCGGTTGAAGGCCTCGATGCGGGCGTTCTTGCCGGTGAAGTACTGCGTGTTGCGGGGCTCGTCGAGCGGCAGCAGGCTCTCGATGAAGAGCTCCGTTTCGGGTAACTCGGCCTCGATGCGGTCGAGCAGCCGCTCGTACTGGCCGAGCAGCGCCTCGGGGGTGATCTTCGAGAAGATCAGGTCGTTGACGCCCGCCATGAGGAAGATCGCCCGCGGCCGCCCCTGCAGGATCGGGTCGATGCGTGCCGCCATGCCGGCAACGCAGTCGCCGCCGATGCCGCGGTTGAGGATGCGCGCATCCTGGAAATACTCCGCCCAGGAGCCCCGTTCGGTGAGGCTGTTCCCGAGCATGACGATGTTCTCCGGACCGACCGGCACCCCTTCGTGGATGTCGCGCTTGGAGAAGTAGTAGTCGTTGCGGTAGTCGAGCGAGTCGGGCTGTGCGGCGAGCGGGAGCACCGTCGCGGCAAGCAGCAGCGTCAGCAGCAGTCGTTTCATGGCGTCAGGGTTTGGTGAATGCTCCGGTGTGGTCGACGGGGCGGGAGAAGGGATCGAGGCTCCGCTCCACGAGGCGGGCCGTTTCGCGGCGCGTGAGGGGACGCTCCGCATCGGAGGGGGCAATCTGCACGGTGGTGCCGCCTGCCGCGCGCAGCAGTTCCGCGGCGCGTCCGGCAGTGAGCAGCGTGCTGTCGGCCGAGAGGGCCACGGCGGGGGCGTAGTCGTGCAGCCCCTGCGTGAACTCCGCGACGGTGATCTCCCGTTCGGGGTAGAACCACGAGCGGTTCGCCCAGAAGTAGGGCTCGCCCGTCATGCGCAGGATACCCGTGGCGGCGATGCGCTGGAGCAGTGCGAAGTCGGGGTCGTCGGGCGTCACGTCGTAGAGCGGCGCGATGTAGGCCTTCTGCTCCAGCAGGGCGCGCTGCACGTCGCGCACGGCGACTTCGCGCGGCGTGCATCCCCCGGTAACGGAGAGTGCGGCCAGCGTGCCGGCAGCCTGCCCGGTGAGCATCACGACGGGCTGCAGGCGCGTCGAGCCGTTCGCCAGGTTCGAGACCGAGATGGCCTTGTCCGAGACGATGAGGTTTTCGATCCGCTCGGGAATGAGCGCCCCGAGCGGGATGCTGAACGACGGCACGGGCGGGAAGTGGATCTTCTCGACGTCGGTCCGGCAGTTGCGGTGGTGGTCGACGGGGTAATCGCCCACGGAGATGCCCGTGCGGTAGAGCTGCGTCGGGCGGTCGTAGCGCTGCGTGATGTCGTCGAGCGTCATCAGCACCACGCCCTTCGCGCGGCGTCCCTCGCGGTGGTAGGGGAGGTAGGCCAGCCGGTCCGGCGTGTCGAACTCGTCGTCGGCCGGGCCGAGGTGGCGGTATCCGAGCGTATGCTGGATGTGGTAGACGAAGCGCAGGGTCTTCTGCCGCGCGGCCTCGAGCGCCGCCTCGCGTTCGGCGAAGGGCAGCTCCACGACGTTGAGGTTGATGTCGTTGCCCGCTTTGGGCCAGTTGATCATGTACTTATGGTTCGGCATGCGGCCGTATTCGAGCATGCGTTCGGCGCTCTCCACGCCGGGCAGGTCGTAGCACCCCTCGAACTCTGCGGGGTCGTACCCCTCCGGACACGGGATCGTGCGGTCGTTGCCCGGGCCGTAGTCCTTGAGAATCGCCACGAGGGTGAGGTCCTGCACGACGTCGTTCGCCTCGTCGGGTGCCAGCTCCTCGCCCGTATCGCGTCGGGCGTCCATGCCCAGCCGGTAGGCGCTGCCGCTCAGGGGCAGTGCGTCGCCCAGGTCCGTGGCGTCGATCGTGACGCGGGCTCGCACGCGGAGCCGGTGCCCGGTGGAGTCGGTGAACTCGGCCCCCGTGACACGGTCGCCGCGGCGCAGGATGCCGGTCAGCCGGTAGCCGTAGCGGACTTCGAGCTGCGGCTCGGCCGTAGCCATCGCCTTGAAGATGCTGTCGGCGACGTGCGGCTCGAAGAGCGTCGTGCTGACCCACCCGGTCCAGAGGGCCCCGATGCCGCCGTAGCGTTGGCGCAACTTTTCGCGAAATTCGTTCCAGAGCCCCGACGGGAGGTTGAAGTTGCCGTCCGTGGCACAGACGCCCTGTGCCGTGAGCATGCCGCCCAGCATGGGGGTCTGCTCGACCATGAGCGTGCGCACGCCCATGCGCGCCGAGGCGATGGCGGCCGTCGTGCCGGAGGTCGTGCCGCCGATGACCAGCACGTCGGTCCGGCAGTCGGCCGCCCCGCCTGCGCAGCCGGCGGCCGCGAGGCCAGCCAGCAGAGATATGAGCAGTCGTTTCATTGTCTCGTTGTTTTTATTTTGCGACCGCGAAGCGCACGGCGCAGCCGCCGCCCGGGGCCATTCGGATGTGCAGCGTGTCGGCCGCCGTGACCGTGCGCTCCTCGTAGCGCATCGCGCAGGGGTTGCTCTTCCAGTCGGCATCGGGGGCGTCGGCGTAGATCTGCGCCGTGTACCGCGTGCCGGGGGTGAGGAAGTCGAGTGCAAGGTCCGTCTCGCGGGCCTGCTCGTCGGTGACGGCCCCGAGGTACCACTCCTGTGAGCCGCGCGCCTGCCGCACGAAGAGGGCGTAGTCGCCGATCACGGCCTGCGGCACGAGCGTCTGTTCCCAGTCGGTCGGCACCTCACGGATGAAGTCGAAGGCCTTGTGGCCGCGGTAGTTCTCCGGCAGGTCGGAGGCCATCTGCAGGGGGCTGTACAGGACGACGTACTGGGCCAGCTCGCGCACGACGGTCGACTGCACGCGGGCGAAGGGCGATGCGGGGTTCGAGAAGTTGAACGTCCCGAACGTGTAGTCCATCGGCCCGGCCAGTCCGCGCAGGAAGGGCAGGACGGTGGTGTGCTCGGGCGGGTTGCCGCCGTCGGGCGACCAGGCGTTGTACTCCTGTCCGCGCACGGCCTCCTGCGTCATCAGGTTGGGCCACGTGCGCTCGAGACCTGTCGGCATGACGGGCTCGTGGTTGTCGATCATGATGCCGTAGCGGGCCGCCGTCTCGATGACGCGGCGGTAGTGGCGCACGCCGTACTGGCTGCCGTGCAGCTCCTTGCCGTCCATCAGCACGTTGACGTAGCCCGTCTTGACGTAGTTGATGCCCAGCCGCCGGCAGAGGGCGAAGGCCTCCTCCATCTGTGCCTCGTAGTTCTTCGTGTCGGCACCCGTCTCGTGATGGCCGATCAACTCGACACCCCGCTCGGTGGCGTACCGGGCGACGGCCTCGATGTCGAAGTCGGGGTAGGGCTCCGTGAAACGGAAGCGCTCGGGATGCTTCGTCCACTCACCGTCCCAGCCGACGTTCCACCCCTCGACCAGCACCCCCTGGATGCCGTTCTCGGCCGCGAAGTCGATGTAGCGCTTGGCGTTCTCGGTCGTCGCGCCGTGGTGCGGCCCCTGTGCCCAGGTCTCTTGGAAGAGGTGCATCGACCACCAGATGCCGATGTACTTTGCCGGCCGGATCCACGAGGTGTCCTCGATGCGGCACGGCTCGTTGAGGTTGAGCATCAGCCGCGAGGTCGCCAGATCACCCGGCGTGTCGCCCACGATCACCGTGCGCCACGGCGTGCGGAAGGGGGTCTGCGCATAGACCTTCACCCCCGTGGACCAGGGCGTCAGGCAGCAGCGCAGCGTCGTGGAATCCGTCGGGCAGAGGTTCATCTTGGCGTAGTCCGTCAGGTTCGCCTCGTGCAGGGCCAGGTAGCTCCCGTCGGCGCATTCGAGCGTGAGGGGCGTGTTGACGGTGTCCATCTGCGAAATGGGCGTGTGGCGGGCCAGGCTCTCGTAGTAGGGTTCGCGGGCGGGCATCCACCACGCCATGTGGTCGCGCGGGAAGCGGAACTCGGTCAGCTCGTCCATGATCACGACCTCGCCCATTTCGGGCTGCTCGGGAAACTCGCAGCGGAAGCCGTATCCGTCGTCGAAGAGGCGGAAGACGACGTCGAAGCGGCGCCCCGGGGTCTTTGTCTCGCAAACCGAGACCTTCATTTCGTTGTAGTGGTTGCGGATGGTGCGCTGTTCGCCCCAGACGGTCTCCCACTGCTCGTCGTGCGAGGAGCGGGTCACGGCGCCGATTTCTATCCCGTCGCAGAGGTCGGGCGCCCCCTGCAGGCGGAAGCCGAGGGTTGAGAAATCGAGCAGCGGCCGGCCGTTGCGCAGGACGCGGTAGCCGATGCGCCCCTCCTGCTGCAGAACCTCGAGCCGCAGTGAACCGTCGGGCGAGGCGACGGCGAGCGAGTTGCAGCAGCTCGTGGCGACGGCCAGCACCGCCGCCAGGGCGACGGCCAGCAGGGCGATCACGATGGCAAGTCTTCTTTTCATTGGGTTGGTTGTGTTTGATGTCGGGAGGTGAGATAGCCCGTGCCGCTCTCCCAGACGGAGAGGTTGCCGAAGCGGTCGCGCACTTCGATGCGGATCGCGGCGTCGGGCGACGACGGGACGGCGTAGTAGAGGTGTTCGGTGCGGTCCGCGCCGATATTTCGGTGCTTGAATGTCGCGCCGTGGCGGCGCACGTAGTCGCTGATCGCGGCGTCATACCCCTCGCAGGGGGTCATCGCGCCGCGCGGCTCGCCGTTCTCGAACCAGCAGACCTGCCAGTCGGGGTCGCGGTTCCAGACGTTGACCGTCACGGCATCGGGACGCTGCGGATCCTCGCCCACGGCGTAGGCCGTGAACTGGCGGCTGCGGTCGTAGTCCACCGCCTTGTAGTACCACGTGACGCTGTCGCCCGCGAATTCGTAGACGCCGTAGCCGGCCGGTACGCCGTCCATGCTGCGGGGCGTCTGCCAAAAGAGCGTGCTCAACGGCGCGTGGACATGCTCGTAGAGGTTCGCGCGGAGCGGGTAGTTCTCGTTGTAGTGTTCGTGGGCCGTGAGCAGGTGGGCGTTGTAGGGTTCGAGCAGCCGGTAGAGCGCCTGCCGGTTGTTGAGCACCTTGTTCGACTCCTCGCGGCCCCACTCGCCGCGGCGTGCGGCGCGCGACCAGGTGGGGATGTGCATCGCGACGACGACCGTGCGTCCGGGCTCCACGCCGGCGAGGTCCTGCTCAAGCCAGCGCAGCTGCCCCTCGTCGAGGTAGCCGACATAAAGATAGCTGCGGCCGATGTAGAAGCAGTCGTCGAGCACCACGAAGTGCACGCGCCCCCGGTCGAAGGAGTAGCAGGTGGGACCGAAATGGTCGCGGAACGAGCGCTTGGCGTAGTCGTTCGTTCGCACGCCGAGGTCCATGTCGTGGTTGCCCGCGACGTAGAAGAGCGGAATGCCGCTCGCGGCCAGCGCCTCGTGCACGGCGTCGAAGAGGGGCGGACGACGGGTGATGTCGCCGATGATGTCGCCGCAGACGAGCCCGACGGTCGGGATGCCGTCCGACGCCAGGCGGCGGATGTCGGCCGCGGCGCGGCGCAGGCTGTCGAGCTCGCAGTCGAAGTAGACCTGCGGGTCGGCGATGACCACCACGCGGTGGCGCTCCGACGGACGGGCCGTGGGTTCGAGCGTGAAGTCGTATCCGGCGCCGGGGTCGCCGATGCGCCGGTAGAGGCATGCCGCCGCATCCTCCTTGGCGGGCACCTCGTATCCATCGGGGAGAGAGATGTATACGAGGTCCGCTTCGGAGGTCGTCGGCATCAGATAGTATCCCGTGCTGTCGGTGCGCACGATCGTGCGGCCGTCCGTGACGGCGACTCCTGCCACGCCCTTGCCGGAGGCCGTCACGCGGCCGCACAGGTCGATCGTGCGCGTTTGTGCCCCGCAGCCGCACCATGCGGCGGCGCAGGCCGTCAGCGCCGGGATGAATATGTCGCGGCGCAGCTTCATTGCGCCGGTTCGATGATCGCGGCCCAGCCGCCGCCGGGCGCCATCGGCAGATCAATCGTATCGTTGCGCGTCACCTCGCACGTCCGCACGCGGAAGTCGTGCGCAATGCGGTCGGCGTTGATGCCGTCCTCGAGGACGGTCATGCGGTAGCGTCCCTCGCCCAGGAACGACAGCTGCGCCTGCAGCGTGCGGGGCGTCCAGTCGGTAATGGCCCCGATGTACCACTTCGCCCCGTTGCGGCGTGCCACGGCGGCGTACTCGCCCACCGAGGCGTCGAGCGCCACGGTCTGGTCCCAGACGGTCGGCACGGCGGCGATGAACGACGTGAACTCGGGCGTGCGCAGGTAGTTCGACGGCGAGTCGCAGAGCATCTGCAGCGGACTCTCGAAGAGAACGTAGAGGGCGGCCTGATGGGCGCGCGTGCCCTGGCTCATGGGGTTGTCCCAGCTGATCGCGAAGTCGGCCTGCGTGGCGTTGCGCGTCGCACCGGGCGTGTAGTCCATCGGTCCGGCGACCATGCGCGTGAAGGGGAGCGTGCAGTCGTGCACGGGCGAGATGTCGGTCGAGCACTTGTCGTGCTCCATGCCGTAGACCCCTTCAAAGGTCAGCATGTTGGGGTATTTGCGCTGCAGCCCGGCAGGCTTGAAGGCGCCGTGGAAGTCGACGAGCAGCCCGCGGTCGAACGCCGCGCGGGCGATCTGCTCGTAGAAGCGCACCATCTCCTGGTCGGAGCGCTGCATGAAGTCAATCTTGATGCCCTTGACGCCCCAGTCGCGGTAGGTGTCGAGAATCCCCTCGAGGTCCCGTTTCATGGGGTTCCACAGCGTCCAGAGCACCACGCCGACCCCCTTTTCGCGGCCGTAGCGGATCAGCTCCGCAAGGTCCACCTCCGGACGCGGTTCGCGGATGTTGAGCGTGCTCACGGACCACCCCTCGTCGAGCAGGATGTATTCGATGCCGTAGCGGGCGGCGAAGTCGATGTAGTATTTGTAGGTCTGCGTGTTGACCCCGGCGCGGAAATCGACGCCGTAGAGGTTGAGCGAGTGCCACCACTCCCACGAAATCTTGCCCGGCCGCACCCACGAGGCGTCGCCCTCGACCGATGGCGAGGCCAGCACGTAGGAGAGGTTGTTCTCGAGCAGCGAGCGGTCGTCGGGGTCGATCGTCACCAGCCGCCACGGGAAGGTGCGCGTCCCCTGCGTGCGGGCGATATAGGGGGCCGTCCGCACGAACTCCTCGTTGCGGTCCGAGCCCTCCTTGAGGCGGCTCTCCAGCACGACGGACGGGAAGGCGGCGCACGGAACGCCCCCTTCGGCACGCAGGAACATGCAGGGGTAGTTCTCCAGGTCGGTCTCGGTGACGACCATGCGCGTGCCGCCGGGCGAGGTGAACCAGACGGGCAGGAAGGCGTAGCGCACGCTGTCGGCCTCGGTGACGGGCTCGCGGACGAACGACGCCTCGCAGTGCGAGACAAAATCGGGGGTCGTCTCGCGGGGCCAAAGCGTTTCGGAACCCTCCGCGAAGCGGAACTCCGCACACTCCCGTTCAATCTCCACGTTCCCCTTGCGGGAGGTCTCGAAACGATAGGCGGCGCCGTTGTCGTAGACGCGCAGCCGCACGGCCCAGTCGCCGCGGAACGAAATCAGCAGCTCGTTGCAGCGGTCGCGCACCTCGCGGAACTTCGTGGGCACCTCGGCCGTCATCCGCTGATCCACGGCGCGGCGCGTGACACGCCGCACGGCGCACCGTTCGCCGAAGGGCTCCTCGCCCGTGAGTTTCAGAGCGATGCGGCTCGCGTCGATGAGCCGCTCGCCGTCGCGCTCCACACGCCACGTCAGGACGGGGTCGGTCGCCACGGTGACGACGATCCTCCGGTCGGGAGAGGTGACCGTGTACTCCCGGGCGCGGAGTGTCGTTGCGGCCGTCAGCAGAAGGGCGGCCAGAAGAAGCATCTTTTTCATCGCGGTTGTTTTTCAGTCGTTTGTGCTGCGGACGCGGCGGCGGGTTCGGCCCGGTAACGGTCGATGCCGGCCTGTACGGCGTCCCATTTGTCGTTGTTGATGATATGGCTCAGCTCGAAGACCATCACGCCGGCCGTCTCGCGCAGGCAGAGGTAGACGGCGCTCTCGAGATCGAACGTCGGCTGGTCGCACGAGATCGTGCCGTAGAGCGTGCAGGCGCCGTCCAGGAGCCGCTTGGCCCGGGCGATGGCGTACTCGACCGACTCGTTGTCGTCGGGACCGAAGACGCGCGAAAGGTACGACCCGAGCTGGAAGATGTCGAGCTGGTCGGCGAAGCCCGTGCGGTCGTACTCCTGCGTCGCCCACCAGTAGTTGGCCGACGCCTCGCGGATGTTCGGGCTGGCCCAGTTCTGGCCCGTGTGGGGCAGGGGCCACCACGATGCGGCCCAGTATTCGAGGTCGACCTCCGGGCGGATCGCCTTGATGCGGCGGCGGATCTCCTTCACGTAGCTCTGGATGACCGTGGCGCGCCACTCGACCCAGCGTTTGTAGTGCTTGCCCGGGGTGTAGTCGTCGGGATCGGAGCCGTTGTAGGTATAGATGTCCTCGGGGAAACGCTCGACCGTCAGGTTGGCATAGGCCTCGAACGCCTCGCGCGAAGCCTGCGAGAAGTCGCTGTGGATGTTGCAGTAGCGGCAGTAGTCGAGGGCGTAGCCGTCGAATGCGTATTTCGTGACGATCTCCTCGACCATGCGCATGACGTAGTCGCGCACCTCCGGCAGGACGGGGTTCAGGAAGGCGAAGACGCCCCACTCGGTGCTCTCCCGGATGTCGTGCAGCCCGGTCGGGAGGTACTCGACGCAGCACTTGTCGGCCCAGGCCGGATCGGTATAGACCGGGCCGGTCTGCGAGGCGGGCAGCCCCATGGTCATGATCGTCGTCGAGACGGTGACGCGCATGTCGAGCCGGTGCGCCTCGTCGATGAAGTATTGCAGGTAGTCGAACCCGCGGTCGGGAATCGACGTGCCGTTCAGACGGGTGCACGCGGGCAGGAAGTCGCTCGCGTAGAGCACGTCGCCCTGCACGGGCTTCACGTCGACGACAAAGGCGTTGAATCCCGCGCTGCGGGCCTTTTCGAGCGTCGCGGTGATCTGCTCCTTTGTCCGGAGGCGTGCGAAGTTGGCCTCGGCGTCGATCCACAGCACGACGGGCTTCTCGTCCGCCGGTTCGGGCTCGGGGGTCGGCTCCGGGTCCGGCTTCTCGAAGTCGGGCATGGGGTGGTGCGTCCACTCCTCGCCGCACGAGGTCAGGGCGGCGCCGAGCAGCAGAGCCGCAAACAGGGCGTATGTCCGGAAAAGTCGCTTCATCGCGAAGGGTTGCGTATGATGTAGGTGTTTGGTTATTGTTTTTCGGCCTCGGCACGGTCGATACCGCGCTTGATGACGTCCCAGAGGTTGTTTTCGATCACTTGCACGATGTCGAAGACCATCACGCCGTCGGTGCGTTCGAGGCAGAGGCAGACGGCGTCGTCGAACTTGTCGAGGTGATTCTTGGCGTAGAGCGAACCGTAGACCGCGCAGTCGCCGTCCACGTCGCGCAGCGTGCGGTCGAGTCCGTATTCGATCGATTCGGGATTCTCCATGCCGCGGACCACCTCGAGGTAGGTCCCCGTGATGAAGACGTCGAGCAGGTCGGCAAATCCCGTTTGTTTGTAGGTCGGCGTCGCCCAGCTGTCGAGGTGCTCCGCGGAGAACGTCGAACGCGGGCTGCTCCAGTTCTGGCCGTTGCCGTAGATGGCGTGAAGCCATGAGGCGGCCCAGTATTCGAGCTTGACGTCGGGCCGGAGTTCGTCGATGAGCGCCCTTACGCGGGCGATGAAGTCGCGGATGACGCCCGAGCGGAACTCCCACCACTGCCTGTAGTATTTGCCGGGGACGCGGGCGCCCGTTTCGTCATAGGTGAAGATGTCTTCCGGAAAATGCTCGACCGGACGGCCCATCCAGCGCTCGAATGCCTCGCGCGTGGCGGGCGAGAAGTCGCTCTCGGCGTCGGGGAAACGGCAGTAGTCGAGCGCATAGCCGTCGAAGCGGTAGCGGGTGAGCAGCTCGCGGATGAAGCGCAGGGCGTACTCCTGGTTTTCGGGAAGAAGGGGGTTGAGGAAGGCGGCGACCTTCGTCGGGTCGTCCTTGATGTCGCACAGCCCGTCGGGGCGGTACTCGATGCAGGTGCGTCCTTCGAGTGCCGGATCGGTGTAGGCCGCACCCTGCCGGAAAGTGGGGAATCCCGCCGGGAAGACCATCGTCGAGACGGTGACCTTCAGATTGCGCCGGGCCGCTTCGTCGAGGAAGAACTGCAGGTAGTCCCAGTCGCGGCGGACCGTGTCGGGGCCGATGACCTCGAGCGGCTGCAGGAAGTCGCTGCGGTAGAGCACGTCGCCCGAGATGGGCTTGACGTCGACGACGATCTGGTTGAACCCGCTCTCGACGGTGCGGTCGAGGTAGTAGCGGATCGAATCCTGCGAGGCGAAGCGTGCGAAGTTGGCTTCGGCGTCGAACCAGAGCATTTTGGCTTTTTCCGCCCGTTGCGCGGTGCGGCATCCGGTCAGTGCGATGCCCATGCCGCAGAGCAGCAGGCAGAGGAGTGCTTTGGGGTTTCTCATTTCCGGGTTGGCTGTGTATGGATGTGGTGAAAAAGAGGTGTTGTCGTTTGTTTTTTACAGAAACCTTCCGGTCCGCTCCTGCTTTCCGGAGCGAACCGGAAGGTTTTTCGGTCGTTCCCTTGCGGGGTCAGGTCATTAGATCAGCTCCACGACGATGCGGTAGCGCAGCACCTTGAAGTTGGTCGACATGAAGATCATCTCGGCGCAGTTGTTCTCCTTGTCGAAGAGGTAAGCCGAGCAAACCATGGCCTCGACGGTCTCGTTGATGGGCAGCGTGCGCAGCAGGTAGTCCTTCGAGGGGTCTACCGGCTGTACGGTGAAGAACGATGCCGTGAAGCCCGAGGTCGAAACGATGCCGTAGTCCTGGCCGTTGATGCGGAAGCCGCGGACATGGCCCAGCGTGTGGTTGCCGTACTGGTAGTCGCCGCCGTGCTGCTGCTTGGCCACGTTGCCGTCGTCCCAGAGCGTACCCTTGAGGTTGACGTCCGAGCCGTTGATGCCGTGGCGGGCGAATACCTGCTCACCCTTGTAGATGCCGCTCTCCTTCTCCTCGGAGGATGCCGTGTTCTGGCTGTCGAAGATCAGGAAGTAGCCGTTGATGTCGGTCGAGCAGGGCGAGATCATCTGGCTCCAGCTGCCGTCCGTGGTCGGGAGGTTGACGCTGAATGCGTGCCACTGGGCACCGGCCCAGTTGCCGCCCTTGACCTCGTAGCAGTGGTGCATCTGCGGAGGCGTAGCCGTGCGGCCGCCCGTGATGAGCGTGAAGAGGGCGTCGCCGTTGACATCACCCGTGATCGAGATGAAGCGCGTGAAGTCGCCGTCGTTCTGCAGGAGCAGTTCGGGAGCCTGGTCCCAGCCGTTCTTCCATACCCAGACGTAGCCCTTCTGGATGCGGTCCGTGTCGCCGAGTTCGGCACCGGCCTGGTAGTCGGCCACCGAAGCGATCAGCACGCCGTTGTCGTCGTTGGTCATCGAGATGAGCTTCGTGTTGGCCAGCCCCGTCGTGTTGAGCGTGCCGACCTTGTTGCCGTCCAGATCGTATACCGAGCAGTCGTAGGTCACGATGTTCTTGCCGCTGAAGGCGACGCCGCAGTCGTTGATCTTGCTCTCGGGCAGACCCAGGTCATTGGGGGTCTTCTCCCAGACCTTCTCCACCTTGAGGTTCACCTGCGCCTCGACGGCCTTGACCGTATAGGTCTTCGTCGTCGTGCCGTCCTCGGCCGTCACCGTGTACTGGACGCCTTCGGCCTTCGTGTAGTCCTGCTCCTGGGCGGGATCGGGCGAAATCGTGGCCTTGTCCGAGATGGTCACCACGGCCGTTGCGGCCTTCATGGCCTGGATGTCGTCGTAGAGACCCACGAGCTGGATCTGGTCGTTGTTCTCACCGAGGATCTTGCCCTCGATGGTAATGTCGCCGGCCGTGGCCTTGAAGGTCAGGATTTTGGCCTCGCTGCTCTTTTCGGGCTCGGGTTCGGGTTTCGGCTTGTCGTTGTTCGTGTCGTCCTTGGAGCAGGCTCCCAGTCCGATCACCATGGCTGCAGCAGCCAGGGTCATGAGAAAATGTTTTGCTTTCATAGGCTTGATTTTTAATGTGTTGGTTGGTGTTGTGCGTTGTCTTTCATCAGTTCACGTCGTTGTAGGCGCGCAGTGTGTAGTTCTTCGAACGTCCGGTCTGCGTGGCCGTCACCGTAATGGCGTACTCCTCCTCGAGGTTCTTGATGCCCGAGAGCGAGGGGGTGATGCGCACGTCATAGCCGACGTTGGCGCGCACCTTGACCTGACGGATGTCGAAGTAGCTCTGCAGGCTCTTGCTGATCGGGAAGAGAATCTTGCCCGTCTGCTGGTCGATCTGGCCGCTGACGGTCGCCGGAACGTCCGAGAAGGCCGGCGAGATGTAGATCGCCGAGATGGTCGGATCGTCGTGTACGAACTCCTCGTCGGGTTTGGCGCATGCCCCCATGACGAGTGCCGCGATGCATGCCGGAATCAGGTATCTGAACAGTTTCATCTCTTTGTGTGGTTTTATCGTTCGTTTTTGTCGCAGGCGGCCGGTCTACCAGCCGGGGTTGTTTTCGCCGATCAGGCGGTTGTTCTTCATCTCGGTCAGCGGGAGCGAGAAGGCGTAGTAGCGTTCGTAGAAGATGCGCTTCTTGCCGCCGTCAACAGCGATCTGTTCGTAGTGGAACGTGCCGTCGGGGTTCTTGGTGATCTTCACGCCGTGGGCCTCCTTGCCGTTGATGACCTCGACGGCAAGCCGCCAGCGCCGCAGGTCCCAGTAGCGGAATCCCTCGCCGGCCAGCTCGACCATGCGTTCGTGGCGCAGCAGCTCCATGAACTCCTCCTTGCTGGCCGCCGTGCGTGCGGGCAGGCCGACGCGGCCGCGGATGCGGTTAAGCGTGGCGAGCGCCTCGGTCTTGTTCTTGTTCCAGTCGGCCTCGGCCAGCGCCTCGGCCTTGTTGAGCAGCACCTCGCCGTAGCGCAGGAAGATGGCGAAGTGCGACGATCCCTTCGTCTCCCATGTCGTCTCACCCTCGGTCAGGAACTTGCGGAAGTAGTATCCCGTCGTCGAGGCATTGGCGGCTCCCGAGGTCTGGAACTCGATCAGCCCGTCGGCCCCGCCGACGAAGGTCTCGATCGTGCGCCCCTCCCACTTGGCTCCGTTGTAGAGCACCGTGGCGTAGAAGCGCGGCTCGCGGTTGGCATAGGGGTCGTCGCCGTGGCTCTCCCACGAGAACTCCGAGCCGTCGGCCATCTCGTAGCTGTCGACCAGTTCGCTCGTGGGACCGAAGGCGCTCTTGATGGAGACCTTGTTGTGGTAGGGGCTGTCGCCCACCGGGCGGAAGTAGGTGTCGTGGTCGTGCGTGATGCCGCTCTCCATGTATCCGGGCAGGAAGTTCAGCACCAGCAGGTTTTCCGGGTTGGCGCTGTTGTTGAAGATGTCGGAGTAGCTCGTCGAGAGGGGATCGTTGGCGTACTGCTTGCACAGATCGGCGGCCTCGACGGCCAGATCCCACTGCTTGGCGTAGAGCGCCACGCGCGAGAGCATGCCGTAGGCGGCGGCCTTCGTGATGCGGCCGCTGTTCGCGCCGTCCCACGACTCGGGCAGGTTCTCGGCCGCGTAGGTGATGTCGTCGATCACCTGCTGCCACGACTCGGCCTCCGTCGAGCGGGGCTTGTCGTTGTCGGCCGGTCCGTCGACGGCCTTGCGCAGGACGACGCCGCCGTAGACGCGCGTCATCAGGTAGTAGCAGTACCCGCGGAAGAAGCGGACCTCGGCCATGCGCGTGGTGATGAACTCCTGACCGAACGACGAGACGTATCCCGGAGCGTCGCGCAGGAAGATGTTGAGCCGGAAGATGCGGTTGTAGGTGTCGCCCCAGCAGGCGAACGTGCGGGCGTCATCCGAGGTGAAGTAGGTATCCTGAAGCAGCACGTAGTTGTAGGAGTGGTTGTACTGGTCCCAGGACGAGCTCTTCATGATGTCGGAGAAGGCGTCGGAAAAGAACCCGGCGTTGTAGACGCCGTCCTTCTCCTTGAGCATGCCGTAGAATCCGAAGACGTACTTGTCGACGGCATCCCTGTCGCTCCAGACGCTCGCCGGGGAGTAGCGGTCCGTCGGGTCGATGTCCAGCACGTCCGAGCAGGCACCGCAGAGTCCGACCGTGAGGAGCAGGATGAGGTATGATGCAGCTTTTTTCATGGATGCGTTTGCGTTAGAAGGTTAAGTTGAGACCGATGCTGTAGGTCCGCTGTTGGGGATAGTAGCCGTTGTTGATACCGGGGTTCTCCGGGTCAATGTACTTGAAGGCGCTGAAGGTCAGTAGGTTCGTACCGGCGACGTAGATGCTCGTGCGTTCGATGCCGATCTTCGAGAGCAGCTTCTTGGGCAGGGCGTAGGAGAGACGCACGTCCTTCAGACGCAGGTAGGCGCCGTTGCGGATCCACCACGTCGAGGCGTTGGCGTTGTTCGAGTTGGTGATCGCGTGCAGACGCGGGTACTCGGCGTTGGTGTGGTCCGGACGCCAGGAGTTCTCCACGAGGTAGTAGGCCGCGTTGCCGTCGCCGTAGAACGGACGGGTGTACATCGTGTTGTCGGTGTGTCCGTTGCCGTAGAGGCCCGAGAGCTGGTAGTCGCACAGGGCGACACCCTGCCACAGCACCGAGAGCGAGATGTTCTTCCACGCGACGTCCATGTTGAGCGAGAAGCTCATCTCGGGGGTCGTCGAGCGGCCGATCTTCACGTAGTCGTGGTCGCGGTCGATCTTGCCGTCGCCGTCGATGTCCTTGTACATGATCTCGCCCAGTCCGGCCCAGCCCGAGGGGGCCGTGGGGTAGTTGTCGACCTGCTCCTGCGTCTGGAAGAGTCCGAGCGCCTGGAATCCGTAGATCGAGCCGAGCGGTTCGCCGAGGATGGCCCGGTAGGAGGGGTGGTTGTCGGCGATGCGGCGCGAGAGGACGCGGTTGCGGGCCCACGAGAGGTTGCCCGTCAGGGCGTAGCTCCAGCCGTTGCGGAACGAATTGGCGTGGCGGAGCGTCAGCTCGAAGCCGCGGTTGTCGACGCGTCCCGAGTTGAGCCAGGCCGGGTTGTTGCCGCCCAGCGAGGGGGCATACGTGCCGCCCGAGTCGCTCTCGAGAATGCGCGAGGTCAGCTTGTAGAACCAGTCGAACTCGATGCCCAGCTTGCCCTGGAAGGCCCGCAGCTCCATACCGAAGTTATAGGTGTGGGTGCGCGACCAGGTGAGGTTGTCGTGGATATATCCGCCCGTGTAGTAGGCGCTCTGGGGCTGCCCGCCGATCACGCAGGTGAAACCCGGGGCGGTCGAGAAGAACGACTGCATGTAGAGGTAGGGCGACGTGTCGTCCGAGCCCAGCACGCCGTAGGAGGCGCGCAGCTTGAAGTATTCGATCTTCGGAAGCGCCTGCTTGAAGAAGTTCTCCTCGGACATCACCCAGCCCACGGCCACCGAGGGGAAGTAACCCCAGCGGTTCTTCGGCGCGAACTTGTAGGAGCCGTCGGCACGCATCGTCACCTCGAGCAGGTATTTCTTGTCGTAGGCGTAGCTGATGCGGCCCGCGAAACCGGCCGATCCGGTGTAGGAGTGCGATCCGGTGGTGTAGGGCGACTGGTTGACCAGACCCATCGACAGGTCGATCGGGAAGTCGGCGTAGTAGCCCGTCTTGTAGCCGGTCATCGTGTCGTCGTAGCTCTTGCGGCGCTCGAAGAAGAAGAGGGCGCTGACGCTGTGCTTGCCGAACTCACGCTCGTAGTTGATCTGCGGACGGATGGTCATCGACCAGCCCAGCGAGTTCGACTTGTTGAAGTTGCTCTCGGGAATGCCCTGCGCGATGGTCTCGGTGACGGTGAACGACTTGGGGTCGAACTTGTAGAGCGAGTACTTGCGCAGGTAGTTGTAGTCGAGCGTCGAACCGAAGTTGTAGCCCATGAAGATCGAGGCCTTCAACCCCTGCAGGGCCTTGATCGACCCGAAGTCGTATTCGAGGCGGGCCGTGCTGTCGAACGTCCAGGTGCGCTGGTTCTGGTAACCGGCGTCCTCGAGTGCGGCCAGCGGCGTGTAGGTGTACGAGCCGTTGGTGTAGCCGAGCGGTTTGCCCTCATAGGTCTCCTTGAGCAGCGGCAGCGCGTAGAAGGCCTGCGTCACGGGCGAGAACTCCGACTGCGGGGAGATCGACAGTCCGGGCCAGTTGCGCTCGGTGTGTGCGACGCTCATGTTGATTGCGAAGGTGAGGTTGCGCGTGATCTTGGCATCGACGTTCCCACGCATGTTGTAGCGCTTGAAGTCCGTGTTGCGCAGGATACCGTCCTGGTTCATCAGACCGACGCTCGAATAGTATTTCACCTTGTCCGTACCGCCCGACACCGAGATGTTGTGCTGGTGCGTCAGACCGAACTTCTTGTAGATCTTCGACAGCCAGTCCGTGTCGCCCAGAATGCCCATCTGCTCCATCCGGGCCAGATTCTCCGGCGTCCAGTAGGGGGCCAGGTTGTCCAGCTCGCGGGCCTTGTTGTGCCAGTAGATGTAGTCTTCGGCGTTGAGCATCTTGGGCATGGCGGTGTTCTGCGTGAAGGTGACCGAACCGTCGTAAGAGATCGAGGCGTAGCCCTGCGAACCCGACTTGGTGGTGACCAGAATGACGCCGTTGGCTCCGCGCACGCCGTAGATGGCGGCCGTTGCGGCGTCCTTGAGCACCGACACCGAGGCGATGTCGTTCGGGTTGAGGTTGTTGAAGGGGCGCTCCACGCCGTCGACGATGCACAGCGGGCTCGAATCGTTGAAGGTGCTGAAGCCGCGCACGAGCAGAGTCGAGGCGTCGCCGCCCGGTGCGCCCGAGCCCTGAATGCTGGTCATACCGGCCAGACGGCCCGTCAGCATGCTCTGGAGGTTCGTGCCCGGGGCCTTCATGATATCCTTGCTCGTGACCTGCGAGACGGAGCCGATCACGAACTGCTTTTTCTGCGTGCCGTATCCGACGACCACGACCTCGTCGACTTCGGTGGCATCCTCCTGCATCTGTACGTCGATGCGGGTGCGTCCCGAGACGGGGATTTCAACTGTTTTGTAGCCCAGATACGAGAAGATGAGCGTAGCATCCGCCGAAGGGACCTTGATCGAGTAGTATCCTTTCGAATCGGTGGTGGTACCCGTTGCCGGGTTCTCCTTGACGACGATCGTGACTCCGACCTCGCCCCCTCCCTGGGCTCCGGTAACCAGACCGGAGACCTGAAGGGTTTGCGCCTGGACGCCGGCAGTCCATGCGAACAGGCCGGCCAGCACGAGCAGGGCGGCCCGGGGCATCCACTTCCGGGTGCATGCAGCGTAAAGTTTTTTCATAGGAGCAGGTTAATAGGTTTAATTCACGGACAAATATGATTTAGGTTTTTTCGTCCCGCAGGGTTGGTATGTGAAATATGTTTTCGATCGGGCGATCCGAAACACTGGTTTTTTATTGTCAGAGGGCCGATACCGCCACCTTGCCCGACTGGAGCGGCCGCTCCTGGACGAACTGCCGGGTGGAGCAGCGCTCGAGGATTTTCCAGCACTGGTAGAGCCCGCGCGGTACGTGGAAGCAGCCCTTCCATTTGCCACCCTTGAGCGGGAGCAGCACCTCGCCGCGGCGGTTCAGGTAGCCGAACCATTCGGGATACTCCTTGTCCTTGAAGTGCGACCAGGTGTAGTCGTGCAGCCGCTCGAACCAGGCCAGGCACTCCTTCGATCCGGTGAGTTCGTAGCCCTTGATCATCGTGATCATCGCCTCGATGTGGACCCACCACAGCTTCTGGTCCCATTCGAGCTGCTGGGGCGGGTATCCGAGCCGGTCCATGAAGTAGAAGAGCCCGCCGTACTGCTTGTCCCAGCCGTATTCGGCCGTGTTGAGGGCGATCTTCACCGCCTTGTCGATCAGGGCGCGGTCGTCGAGCCGCACGCCGAGGTTCATGATGAACCACATCGCCTCGAGCGAGTGCCCCGGCGTGATCTGCCGCCCCTCGAACGAGTTGCAGAGCTGGCCGTCGCGGGTGACGTTCTCGACGATCAGCCCCAGCTCCTCGCGGTAGAAGACCTCCATGACCTCGTGGATGCACTCCTCGATGGTGTGGTCGAGCAGCTCGCGGTCGATCATCTGCTCGGCCTCGAGGGCCATGTTGCAGAGGATCATCGGCAGGGCGAAGTCCTTCAGGTCGCGCGTTCCCGGCACGGCCTTGCTCCAGCGCCCCTTCGGGCAGCTGCGCTTCTCGAGGATCCGCTCGAAGGTGCGCTTGGCGATCTCGGCGTAGTCCTCGTTGCCGGTGGCGATGGCCACCTGTGCGAAGGCCATCGTGGCGAAGGTGTAGGAGAAGATGTTGTAGGGAGCGACGAGCGGCCGGCCTTCGCGCGTGAGCGAGAAGTACCAGTTGTAGTCGCCGTCGTGTCCGTACCGGCGCAGGAACTCCGCGCCGCGGACGGCGCAGTCGAGCCACTCGGGCCGGCGTTCCACCTGGTTGTAGAGCATGGCGAAGAGCCACACCTCGCGCCCCTGCAGCCAGATGAACTTGTCGGTGTCGAAGACGCTGCCGTCGCGGTTCAGGCAGGTGAAGTAGCCGCCGAACTCCTTGTCCTGCGAATGTTCGAGCCAGAAGGGAAGTACGTTGCCGAGCAACTCGTCCCGGTACTCGCATGCAAGTTTGTTGAAGTCGATCATATTGGGAATCGTGTTTTATTTGCGCTCGTCGAGGTATTCGAGATAGCGGTCGTAGAGGTGTCCCGCCTGCAGGTAGGCCGACTGCGGGGACATGAAGTGCGAAAATTCAAACGTGATGGCCTTGTCGATGCCGGCCTCCTCGGCCATGCGCAGCTTCAACCGCAGCTTCTCCCACTTGATGGGCAGGAACTTGATCGGCATGTCGCGGTCGAAGGTCTCGGTGTTGGTCCAGCACTCCATGCCGTAGCGGTCGGCCAGGCGCTTGTTGACGCGCAGGAACTCGGGCAGTTCGTCGTAGTCGACGTGTCCGTCCTGGAAGGCGACGATGTCGACCGCTCCCTGGATGCCGCGGAAGATGGCGTCCCACTCGGCCTCGTGGCTCTCGGCCGTGACGCCGCCCGTGCGTGCCGTCTGGGCGGTGTACTGGCTGATGTTCTTGCAGCCGTCGATGTAGGGAGAGATCATCGTCGGCAGCCCGCCCGACACCTGCTTGCAGTGGCGTCCGAGCTCGGCGTAGAGGTCGATGATCTTGCCCGTGTTGCGGCTGCACTCCTGCGAGATGTACCATCCGGCGAAGGCCTTGCGGCTGCCGTAGCGGGCCCAGACCTCGTCGATCAGGCGGCAGTTGAGCTCCACTTCGTGGCGGTAGTCGCCCGCGGCCCAGTACTTGCCCGAGTCGTAGAGCCCGAACCAGAAGTGCATGCCCCACTTTTCGCTCAGGCGCAGGAACAGGTCCACCAGATCGACGGGCGGCTCGAAGCAGCGCTCCTCGGCGGTGAGCACCTGCGAGGGGAAGGTCTGCCAGCGGCGGTAGCCGCACCGGATGAGGATGACGTGCTCGATGCCGGCGCGGTGCATGTAGCCGAAGTCGGCGTCCCACTCCTTTTCACCCCAGTTCTGGTGGGGAATGTCGTGGCTGATCTCGTCCAGGAAAGTACCCTTGATCTGCATGGTCTTCAATGGTATATTTATTTGTATCGGCGGGGTGTTTGTGTAAAGTACGGCCCATCCGACAGACAAATGTAGTAATAAAAATTATTATCGCAAATATTTATAATAATAAAATTTATTTAGATCGTTCTTTTTAACAAAAATGTTGATTTTGGCACAGCCGATGGCCTTTTTTGTTGTCCCTCTTTTTTGCCGGGGGCTTCGTAAACATTCGCGGCGGCCGATGCGTTGAAAAAAAGAATTTTCATTATCACCCGGATATTGTCGTATTTTATTTGTTCCGTTTGCGCGATTCGCAATTTATTTTTATCTTTACATATCTATGTATGTGCAGCAAAAAATTCGATCATGACCAATTCGTTTCTCAAACTGGCCACGGAGGGCAACAAGAATGCGATTCTGAAGCAGCAGATCATCTGTCAGTATATTCTGTGCGGCGATTCGAGCATCACGGACCTGAGCAAGGCCGTGAATCTGAGCGTGCCGACGGTGACCAAACTGATCGGCGAACTGATCGACGAGGGGTTCGTCCACAATTTCGGCGAGCAGGGGACGGCCGGCGGCCGGCGCCCCAACATCTACGGGCTGAACCCCTATGCGGGCTACTTCATCGGCGTGGACATCCGCAAGGACTCGGTGGTGATGGCGGCGATCAACTTCAAGGGACAGCTCATCGACGAGACGACCGTGGCGTTCCAGATGGACAACGACCCCCACTCGCTGGACAAGCTCTGCGAGGTGATCCTGAACTTCGTCCGCTCGCACAAGATCACGCGCGACAAGGTGCTGGCCATCGGGGTGAACATCTCGGGCCGGGTGAATTCGCAGACGGGATACAGCTACAGCTACTTTTTCGTCGAAGAGCAGCCGCTCACGATGCTGCTTGAGGAGCGGCTCGGCACGACGGTCTACATCGAGAACGACACGCGCGCGGCGACCTACGGCGAATACATGTACGGCGATGCGCACAACGAGCAGACGATGCTCTACATCAACGCCAGCTGGGGCCTGGGTCTGGGCATGATTATCGACGGCAAGATCTTCTACGGCAAGTCGGGTTTTTCGGGGGAGTTCGGACACTTCCCGCTGCTCGACAACGAGATCATCTGCCGCTGCGGCAAGCGCGGGTGCCTCGAGACGGGCGCTTCGGGCTCGGCCCTGCACCGCATCTTCCTCGAGAAGCTCCGGCAGGGGCGCGTGTCGATGCTCTCGGAGAAGTTCAAGAAGGGGGTGGAGATCACGCTCAACGACATTCTCGACGCCCTGCTCAAGGAGGATGTGCTGGCCATCGAGGTGCTCGATTCGGTGGGCCACACGCTGGGCAAGGCCATCGCGGGGCTCATCAACATGTTCAACCCCGAGATGATCGTCATCGGCGGTACGCTCTCCGTGGCGAAGGAGTACCTGATGCTCCCGGTGCGCAACGCCGTGAACAAGTATTCGCTCATGCTCGTCAACAAGGATACGCAGATCAAGCTCTCGGCGCTCGGCGAGCGGGCCGGGGTCATGGGGGCCTGCCTGCTGGCGCGCAGCAAGTCGCTCGGGCTGCTCTGAATGCGCTGCGCCGACCGCGCCACCCTGACCGCGCTGCCTGAATGCACTGCGCCGACCGCGCCACCTTGAACACACAGCAAGTATGAAACGCCCCGGAATCCGTCGGATTCCGGGGCGTTTCGTGTGATGTCGGCAGCCTATTTATATATAGGTATGAACCTTGCAGGCTACGGCAGGGTGTCGAAGAGCGGTTTGTACTTGACGGCCAGCTCGCGCGCCGTTGTCAGGGCGTCGCCCTCCGCGGGCAGCGCCAGCGGAGAGGAGGCGTCGGCCCAGCGGCACTCGAAGTCGCGGATTTCGCGGTCGAAGGCCTTCTGATCGAAGGGGCGTCCGGCGCGGGCGGCTTCGGTCACGCGCTCGATGAAGAGCTCCCAGCGCGGGGCGTAGTAGGTCGAGACCATGCCGGCCCACGTGCGGTTGGCGTAGTCGGTCAGGTGGTAGCTGTCGCCCCAGACTGAGATGAGCGTCCGGGCGTTGGTCTCGTAGTACCTCTTCGAGGCCTCGTCGCTGCCGAAGCTGCGGGCCGCATCGAGCCAGCGGCCGAGCGAGAACTCTGCGTGGCAGGCTGTCAGGCGGTCCAGGTCGGCCAGCACCTCGCGCATGAGCGCCGCCTCGTGCTCCATCGCCGGCAGGTCGTGCCGTTTGTAGGCCTCGGTGAAGCGGTCACGCAGGGTCAGGAAGCTGTCGCCCAGCACCTGCCGGCCGATGTTGACCACGTCGAAGCGGTAGGTGTCGCGGTCGCTCTCCACCGTGAGCAGCTGCTCCCAAAGATGCCACAGCGTGCTGAAACGGTAGCCGACGGTCGGTTTGGTCGTCCAGTGCCAGTTCCCTTCGAGTGAGGGATGGGCGTTGGTCAGCGTCGAGTGTCCGGTCTGCGACGGCAGTGTGTAGACGCTGTCGCAGAGCGTGCGCCACAATGCGCGGGCCGTGGCGTCGCGGTGCCCCGTGCGGCGGTCGGCCAGACGGTCGATCCACTCGTTGTCACTCAGGCCCGTCTCCCACGCCTTGTCGAGCACGAACTCGTACATGGGCTGGTTGACGCCGAACCCTTCGAGCGTCGAGCCGACGCCGCGCAGGTTGTCGCCGCCCTCTGAGAAGGCCTCCTCCATGCGTTCGGCGACCGTGCGGAAGTTGCCCGCCAGCATCGTGTTGCTGCCGAAGTTGCCCAGGTAACACCACAGGTAGGGCTGCCCGTAGAAGCGCTCGGTCTGTTTCCAAATCTCGGTAAATTCGCAGAAGTAGTCGAGCATCAGCAGCCGGTCCTGCGGCACGGAGCGCAGGAAGGCGCGGATGTTCTCCTGGGTCCAGTGCGTCGGGTCAGCGTAGAAGAGCCAGCCCATCTGCAGCCAGACGGCCTCGGGGTCGACGGCCGCCATCGACTCGTAGATGTGGCGCGACATGCCGCCGAGCGTCCCGGGGTCCCACGTCGGGGCGTCGATCTCGTTGAAGGGGTCGGCGCCGTAGATGTGATCCGTGCCGAAGAGGCGCGTCTGCTCCTCGAGGAAGGCGCGCTGAATCTTGTCGAAGAGCGGGTCCATCGGATCGAGGAAGCTGCACCGGTACTCGTCGGCGAAGCCGCCCCAGTAGCTCACGCGCGTGATGTGCGCCTCGGGATAGAGCCTTTGGAGCTCCTGCGGGACGTGTCCGGCGAAGGCCGGCAGCACGGGCGTCATGCCCAGTTCGCGTTCGCGGGCCACGATGCGCTGCTGCAGCTCGGCCTGTCCGTCGATCCACTCCTGCGGCAGGGGACCCTGCCAGCGGTCGATGTTCGACATGCGGTGCCAGGGCAGGTGGGCCGGGCCGGTGAAGTAGGCGCGCACCTCCTCGTCGGTCAGTCCGAGACGGGTCCAGACGTGCTGCCAGACGGCCTCCTGTCCGGTGATGGCCAGCGGCATGGTGACACCCTGAAGCGCCATCCAGTCGATGAAGCGCTCCCATTCCTTCCAGCCCCACCACGGCATCGAGTACCCGAAGGTGCAGTAGTTCAGGAAGAAACGATCCTTTACGCGGGCCGTGCCGTGCACCGTGCCCTCGATCTTGGGCAGCACGGCCGGCATCTCGACCGGATTGCAGGCCGACCATGAAACGGTCGTCAGGCAGTAGTTCTTCAGGTAGTGGTTCAGTCCCACGGCAATCGAGTTGGAGTTGTTGCCGCGGACGATGATCCGTCCGCCGCGCGATTCGAGCTCGAAACGGTCGGTCGAGTCGCCCGTGTCGGCGAGGTGTTCAAAGCGGAAGCGGGCCTCCTGCTCCGGGATGATGCGGCGGGCCAGTGCCCGGACGGCCGCATCGTCGTCGCGGCGGCAGCCTGCCGTGCAGAGCAGCAGGAGCGTCGGGACGAGAAGTTTCAGCATCTTCATGTCGGATTTTGGTTTGATTAAAATGTTTAGTTTGTTACCTGCTACAAATTTAATAAAATTATTCAACCTGGCATCGAAAGTAAAATGATTTACTTGCTGAGGCTTTCTCCGGCCTCCGGAGACGCCCTGCCGTATTTGGGCACGAGGACCGGATGAGGTTTCCGTTCTCATGGATGATCTGCGATTGTCCTTTTTTGCCGATTGCGTAGTCTGAAATGCCGAAATAGTAAAAATGTTTACTGAAAAAACGAAAAGGGGAGTAATTTTTTTATTACATTTGCGCGTGTAGCATGTGATATGTGGTCACATCGACAACGTCCCGGGGTTTACTCCGGGGGTTAGACACGGTTTTTTGGGGGAAACGGACGGCTCAAGGGCCGTCCGTTTCGTGTCCGGAGTTTCGCTGCGTGTGTTTTGTTTTGTCAAAAGCGGAATAATTTGTTAGTTCAGTCCCCGATTCTTGAAGAATCTTTTATATATTTGTGTGCGCAAACTGAAAACGATAATTAAAACCATCATAACGCTATGGAAAACAAACTTCAACAGTTGACCCAGAAACTCTACGACGAGGGGCTCGAAAAAGGGCGCGCCGAGGCCGACCGGCTGGTGGCCGAGGCCCGTACCGAAGCCGGGAAGATCCTTGCCGAGGCGCGTGCCCAGGCCGACGAGATCGTCCGCAAGGCACAGGTGAAGGCCGAGGATGTCGAAAAGAACACCATGACCGAGATCACGCTGGCCGGCAAGCAGGCCGTGGCCAAAATCAAGACCGAGATCGCCTCGCTGATCGTCGCCAAGGCGACGGCGAAGGGCGTGCAGGAGGCCGTCGTGGACCCCGCCTTCATCAAGGAGATGCTCGTGGCCGTGGCCCGCAACTGGAACGGTGCCGATTCGGGCAAGGTCGAGCTCAAGGCCCTGCTGCCCGAGGCCGAGCGTGCGAAGCTCGACGCCGCCTTCACGAAGTGCGCCGCTGAACTGCTCGCCGCAGGCGTCGAGGTGGGTTACTCGAAGGATGTGAAGAGCGGATTCCGCGTGGGCGCCAAGGACGGCGGTTACTACATCTCGTTCTCGGATGCCGACGTCGAGGCGCTGCTGGGCGAATACCTCCGCGAGAAGGTCTCCGAAATGCTCTTTAAGGCGTAGCGGGCATGTTTGGTAGCAACTATTACTGCCTGGTGGCCGGACTTCGGGAGTATACGCTCGAAGCCGACGCCAAGGGGTTCGACGCCCGGGCCATCGTCTCCGAGATCCTCGAGGGGGTGAGCCGGGCCGATGCCCGTCAGGTGCGGCTGCTCTACACCTACTACGACTGCGAGCACCTTGCGGCGCTGCACGCCGGACGCACGGTCAGCGAAGGGCTGGGCAACCTCACGCCCGACGAGCTGGCCGAGGAGCTGCGCTCGCCCCGCCGGCTGCCCGACGCCGTGCAGCAGGTGCTGCGCGCCTATGCCGATCCCGAAGGCGAGGAGGCCGCCGAGATCGACACGGCGCAGCGTTTCGAGAAGGCGCTCTTCGGCGCCTACTACGCCGTCTGTGAGAAGCAGGGCTGCCGCTTCCTGCGTGCGTGGTCGGCCTTCGACCGCACGCTGCGCAACGTCGCGGCCGCCGTCACGGCGCGTGCCGCCGGGCGTCCGGTCGAGGAGGTGACTGTCGGCGGAGGCGATGTCGTCGAGCAGCTGCAGCGCAGCTCGGCCGCCGACTTCGGCCTGCGGGGCGAACTGCCCTACATCGACGCCGTGATCGCCGCGGTGAACGACGAGGCCAACCTCGTGGAGAAGGAGCACAAGATCGACCTGATTCGCTGGAACGAGTCCCTGGAGCTGGCGACGTTCGACTATTTCGACATCGCCGCGATCCTCTCCTACCTGGTGCGGATCAACATCGTGGCCCGCTGGATGCGGCTCGACGCCGCGCGCGGCCGGGAGATGTTCGACCGGCTCGTCGCCGGGCTCGACGGTCGCAAGTTCATTGAACAGGAATAATACAACAAACACATACGATGAAAACAACAGGACGAGTAAACGGTATCATCTCCAACATCGTCATCGTCAAGGCCGACGGCGCCGTGGGCCAGAACGAGATCTGCTACGTGTACGCGGGGAATACCAGAATGATGGCCGAGGTCATCAAGGTCATGGGCGACGACGCCTATGTCCAGGTTTTTGACAGCACCCGCGGTCTGAAGATCGGTGACCGGGTCGAGTTCGAGGGTCACATGCTCGAGGTGACGCTGGCGCCGGGTCTGCTGTCGCGCAACTACGACGGTCTGCAGAACGACCTCGAGAAGATGGAGGGTCTCTTCATTGCGCGCGGTTCGGTGACCGAGCCGATCGACTTTGCGGCCGAGTGGGAGTTCAAGCCGCTGGCCAAGGCCGGCGACCGCGTCTCGGCGGCGTCGTGGCTGGGCGAGGTGCAGGAGAAGTGGATCGCCCACAAGATCATGGTCCCCTTCACGATGACGGGGTCGTATACGGTCAAGAGCGTGGCTCCGGCCGGCAAATACAAGGTGACCGACACGATGGCCGTGGTGACCGATGCCGACGGTGTCGACCACGAGATCACGATGGTGCAGAAGTGGCCTGTCAAGCAGGCCATCCGCTGCTACACGGAGAAGCCGCGCCCCTCGCGCGTCATGGAGACGGGCGTGCGCGCCATCGACACCTTCAACCCGATGGCCGAGGGCGGTACGGGCTTCATCCCGGGGCCGTTCGGTGCCGGCAAGACGGTGCTTCAGCACGCCATCTCGAAGCAGGCCGACGCCGACGTCATCATCATGATCGCCTGCGGCGAGCGCGCCAACGAGGTGGTCGAAATCTTCAAGGAGTTCCCCGAGCTGATCGACCCCAACACGGGCCACACGCTCATGGAGCGCACGATCATCATCTGCAACACGTCGAACATGCCCGTTGCGGCGCGTGAGGCGTCGGTCTATACGGGCATGACCATCGGCGAGTACTACCGTTCGATGGGCCTGAAGGTGCTCGTCATGGCCGACTCGACGTCGCGCTGGGCACAGGCGCTGCGCGAGATGTCGAACCGTCTGGAGGAGCTGCCCGGTCAGGACGCCTTCCCGATGGACCTCTCGGCCATCATCTCGAACTTCTACTCGCGCGCCGGTCTGGTGAAGCTCTACAACGGCCAGACCGGTTCGGTGACCTTCCTCGGTACGGTCTCGCCCGCGGGCGGTAACCTCAAGGAGCCCGTCACGGAGTCGACGAAGAAGGCCGCACGCTGCTTCTACGCCCTCTCGCAGGGACGTGCCGACTCGAAGCGCTACCCGGCCATCGACCCGCTGGAGTCCTACTCGAAGTACCTGGAGTATCCCGAGATCCGGGCCTTCCTCGACGAGCACATCGAGAAGGACTGGGTGGATGCGGTCTATGCCGGCAAGACGATCGTCCAGCGCGGCAAGGAGGCCAACGACCAGATCAACATCCTCGGTGACGACGGCGTGCCGGTCGAGTACCACGAGCGCTTCTGGAAGTCGGAGCTCATCGACTTCGTGATCCTGCAGCAGGACGCCTTCGACGAGATCGACGCCAACTGCCCGATCGAGCGTCAGAAGATGATGTACAAGATGGTGCTCGACATCTGCCGCAAGGATTTCGGATTCTCCGATTTCGAGCAGTGCTCGCAGTTCTTCAAGGGTCTGATCAACCTCTTCCGCCAGATGAACTATTCGGAGTGGCAGTCGGAGAAGTTCAACGGCTACCTGAAGCAGATCGAACAATATGTGGGTGAAAAAACGAAATAGACCATGACAACACGAGCTTTTCAGAAGATATATACCAAGATCGACAACATCACCAAGGCGACCGTGACGCTGCGTGCGCAGGGCGTCGGCAACGACGAGCTGGCCACCGTGGGCGGCAAGCTGGCGCAGGTGGTGAAAATCATGGGCGAGCACGTCACGCTGCAGGTCTTTGCCGGTACGGAGGGCCTTTCGACCGCCTCGGAGGTGATCTTTCACGGCGAGCCGCCGAAGCTGCGCGTCTCGGACAACCTCGCAGGCCGCTTCTTCAACGCCTACGGCGAGCCGCTCGAGGGCGGTGAGATCGTCGAGGGCGAGGAGCGCGAGATCGGCGGCCCGACGGTCAACCCCTTCAAGCGTATCCAGCCGTCGGAGCTCATCGCCACGGGTATTGCCGGCATCGACCTCAACAACACGATCGTGACGGGCCAGAAGATTCCCTTCTTCGCCGACCCGGACCAGCCCTACAACGCCGTGATGGCCAACGTGGCGCTGCGCGCCAAGGCCGACAAGATCATCCTCGGCGGCATGGGTCTGACCAACGACGACTTCCTCTACTTCAAGTCGGTCTTCGAGAACGCCGGAGCGCTCGACCGCATCGTCTCGTTCGTCAACACGACGGAGAACCCGCCCGTCGAGCGTCTGCTCGTTCCCGACATGGCGCTGACGGCCGCCGAGTACTTCGCCGTCGACAAGGGCGAGAAGGTGCTGGTGCTGCTGACGGACATGACGCTCTACGCCGATGCCCTGGCCATCGTCTCGAACCGTATGGACCAGATTCCCTCGAAGGACTCGATGCCCGGTTCGCTCTACTCGGACCTGGCGAAGATCTACGAGAAGGCCGTGCAGTTGCCCAACGGCGGATCGATCACGATCATCGCCGTGACGACGCTCTCGGGCGGCGACATCACGCACGCCGTGCCCGACAACACGGGTTACATCACCGAGGGCCAGCTCTACCTGCGCAACGACACCGACACGGGCCGCGTGATCGTCGACCCGTTCCGTTCGCTGTCGCGACTCAAGCAGCTGGTCATCGGCAAGAAGACGCGTGAGGACCACCCGCAGGTGATGAATGCCTGCGTGCGTCTGTACGCCGACGCGGCCAATGCCAAGACGAAACTCGAAAACGGTTTCGACCTCTCGGACTACGACGAGCGCACGATCCGTTTCGCACACGACTATTCGGAGAAGCTGCTTTCGATCGACGTGAACATCGACATCACGCAGATGCTCGACACGGCGTGGACGCTCTTCTCGAAATACTTCTCCAAGGAGGAGGTCGCCATCAAGGAGGAGCTTATCAAGAAGTACTGGAAGGAGGCCTAACCGATGGCAATCAAGTTCCAATACAACAAGACCTCGCTGGGCGAGTTGGGCAAGCAGCTGAAAATGCGGCAAAAGGCACTCCCTACGATCAAGAGCAAGGAGTCGGCCCTGCGTTCCGAGGTAAAGAAGGCGAAGGATTCGGCCCAGGACTACCGCCGTCGTCTCGATGCCCTGAAGGGCGAGTACGACTACATGGTGTCGCTGTGGGGCGAGTTCGACAGCGGGCTCCTGCGCATCGCCGACGTCGAGCTTTCGACGCAGAAGATCGCCGGAGTACGCACGCCCGTGCTGCAGGATGTCCGCTTCGAGGAGAAACCCTACGACCTCTTCTCCTCGCCCGTCTGGTTCGCCGACGGGGTGGACGTTCTCAAGCGGCTGGCACGGCTGGGCCTCGAATACGAGGTCTACAACCGCAGGATGGAGCTGCTGGACCGTGCGCGCCGCAAGACCACTCAGAAGGTGAACCTGTACGAAAAGGTGCAGATACCCGGGTACGAGGACGCCATACGCAAGATCAAGCGCTTCATGGAGGATGAGGAGAACCTCTCGAAGTCCTCGCAGAAGATCGTCAAGAACAAGCAGCAGCACGCCGGGGAGGGCGCGATGTTATGATAGCGAGAATGTCGAAATACGACTTTGTGCTCTATGCGGCGCAGAGCGGCGATTTCATCGACCGGCTGCGTGAGCTCGGGCTCGTGGACATCACGACCACGGGCTGGGAACCCTCGGACGAGGACCGTCAACTGCTGCTCGACATCGAGGGCACGACGAAGGCCGCGGAGTTCCTCAAGACGTTCCGTGCCGATGCTGCACGTTGCAACGGGCAGGCTGCGCCGTTCGCTTCGGGTGCCGAGGCCTACGAACACTATGCCGCCGCGCAGCACGAAGCCGCGGCGCTCGGCGCCGAGATCGGCCGTCTCGAAAAGTCCGCCGACGAGCTGCGCCCGTGGGGTGCGTTCGACGCCGGACGGCTGCGGACGCTCGCCGAACGGGGTGTCGTCGTGCGCTGCTTCTTCACGCAGGCGAACATCTTTGACAAGAATGCCGACGAATGGCGCGCGCAGTACCCGCTCGAGGTTATCAACCGGGCCGATTCGACCGTGTGGTTCGTCGTGGTGACGGCTCCCGGCGAGGAGGTGTCGTTCGATGCGCAGGAGATGAAGACCCCGACGATGGATATCCGCGAGGTGGAACGTCGCATCGGGGAGGCCCGTGCGAAGCTCGCGGCGCTCGACGCCGAGTTCTCGCGCGTGGCGGCTTCGGAGAAGCTGCTGGCCGCCTACGGGGCGTCGCTGCGCGAACGCCTGCAGGGAGTGCGTGTCGAGGAGTCGGCCGCGCGGGCTGCCGACGGCACGCTGCTCGTGCTCGAAGGCTGGGCCGAGACGGAGACCTCGGCGCGCGTGGATGCGCTGCTGGAGGAGTATCCCAACGTGATCTACCTCAAGAGCGACCCGACGCCCGAGGACGATACGCCCGTCAAGCTGAAGAACAACCGCTTCGCGCGGATCTTCGAGATGATCGGCGACCTCTACGCGCGTCCGAAGTACGGCACGCTGGACCTGACGCCCTTCTTCGCGCCGTTCTACATGCTCTTCTTCGGCATCTGTCTGAACGATGCCGGTTACGGCCTCGTGCTGCTGGCTGCCGGACTGGTGATGCTGCGCAAGTTCCGCGAGCCGGGCATGATGCGCCGTGCGGCATGGTTCGCCACGCTCTGCGCCATTGCGACGATCGTCTTCGGCGGCATCTGCGGCTCGTTCTTCGGGTTGAGCCTTGCGCAGTACTTCCCCTCGATTCCCTTCTTCGACTTCCAGGGCAAGTTCTTCATCATCTCGCTCGTGATCGGTCTGGTGCAGATTCTCTTCGGCATGGCGCTCAACATCTGGACGACGACCCGCTGCTTCGGCATCGCGCAGGCCTTCGGCCAGATCGGCTGGTTCGTCATCCTTCTGACGTGTGTGCTGGGCGTGGCGCTTCCGATGGCCTCGATCACCATCCCGGGCTTCACGGCCGGGTCGGTGGCCTTCTACGTGGCGCTGGGCATCGGCTTCGTGCTGTTGCTGCTGCTCAACAACGTCAAGCGCAATCCGCTCATCAATGTCGGTGCCGGACTGTGGGACCTCTACAACAACATCACGGGGCTGTTGAGCGACGTGCTGTCGTACATCCGTCTGTTCGCCATCGGACTTTCGGGCGGTGTGCTGGCACTGGTCTTCAACACGCTGGCCCAGGGCTTCGTGCCCGAAGGTGCGAACATCTTCGTGCGGCTGCTGGTGATGATCCCGATCCTGCTCATCGGCCACGGCATCAACCTCTTCATGTCGACCATCTCGTCGTTCGTCCACCCGATGCGACTCACCTTCGTGGAGTTCTTCAAGAACGCCGGCTTCGAGATGGCCACGCGGTCGTTCGACCCCATCCGCAAAATGGATCAGACAGGCGAATAGAAATCAAATCAAATAACAATCAAAATCCTTTTCAAACACTATGGAAACAACAACTGCATTGGTAATGGCTTACATCGGCGTAGCGTTGATGGTGGGCCTCGCGGGCATCGCATCGTCCGTCGGAACCGCTATCGCCGGCATGGCATCGGTAGGCGCCATGAAGAAGAACAGCGGTGCATTCGGTAGCTACATGATTCTCTCGGCCCTTCCGGGTTCGCAGGGTCTCTACGGCTTCGTCTGCTTCTTCCTTGTACAGGGTGGTCTGACGAACCCCACGATGACGCAGGGTGCGGCCATTCTGGGTGCCGGTCTGCTGGTCGGCATCGTCAACTTGGCTTCGTCGATCTTCCAGGCGAAGATCTGCGCCAACGGTATCGCTGCCATCGGCAACGGCCACGACGTGATGGGTAAGACGCTGATTCTGGCTGCCTTCCCGGAGCTCTACGCCATTCTGTCGGTCGCTGCCACGTTCCTGATCGCCACGCTCGACGGTGTAAACCTCTTCTAAAGAGTCGTTCGACGCGAAAAAAGGGAATCCCGTTTGCGGGGTTCCCTTTTTTTCGTGCTGTGTCCGGTCCGGGTGTGCGGTGCGAAGGGCAGGCGAGAGTGCAGTCCGCAATACCTCTTCCTCCGGTCGGAGCGTATGGGAAAAGGTCCCGCAACCGGATGGTTGCAGGACCTTTTGCGGTGTGTTATGGTGCGGGTGTCCGCTTGGACCCCGCCGGGGCGGGATCAGTGCCGGCGGCGCGATGCGCGGCGCCCGGCGGAGCTCTTGTGTCCGGAGGACCGCTTGCCGGCGCCGCGGGTGGCTGTGCCCTTGTCGCTCCGGCGGTCGGATGTCCCCTTGCCGGCGGCCGATGCCGCGCGGCGTGCGGCCCCCTCGGGCAGCAGCAGCTCGAAGTCGAGCTGACGCTTCTGCAGGTCGGCCCGCTTGACGCGCACGCGCACGGCGTCGCCGAGCGTCATGCGGCGTCCCGTCGAGCGGCCCACGATCTCGTACTGCTCCTCGTCGAACTGGAAGAAGTCGCCCTCGATGTCGCGCAGGAACGACATGCCCTCAATGTGGGTCTCGTCCAGCTCGACGTAGACGCCCCACTCGGTCAGTCCCGAGATGTGGCCGTCGAACTCCTGCCCGATGCGCTCCTTCATGAACTCGACCATCTTGTACTTGATCGAGGCCCGTTCGGCCTCCGCGGCGACGATCTCGCGCTCGGAGGCCTGGACGCAGAGCGCCTCGAGCGTCTCCTTGTCGGCCGACTTGCCGCCCTCGAGATAGCGGGCCAGCAGCCGGTGGACCATCATGTCGGGGTAGCGGCGGATGGGCGACGTGAAGTGCGTGTAGCTGTCGAAGGCCAGTCCGTAGTGGCCGATGTTGTCGGTCGAGTAGTAGGCCTTGGCCATCGAGCGCACGGCCATCGTCGTCACGGCGTTCTCCTCGGTCGTGCCCTTGATCTGCTTGAAGAGCTTGTTCATCTCGCGGGCCACGGCACGTCCCTTCGAGGCCTTGAAGACGTGGCCGAAGCGGAGGATGAACTGCCGGAAGCGGTCGAGCTTCTCCTCGCTCGGCGAGTCGTGCACGCGGTAGACCATCGTGCGGGGGACCTTGCGCCCCTTCTCCGAGATGCGGTGTCCGCAGAACTCCGCGACGCGGCGGTTGGCCAGCAGCATGAACTCCTCGATCATCTGGTTCGACTCCTTCTGCTCCTTGAAGTAGACGCCCAGCGGCTTGCCGCTCTCGTCGAGGCGGAACTTCACCTCCTCGCGCTCGAACGAGATGGCGCCGTTCCTGAACCGCTGGCTGCGCAGCGCCTGGGCCAGGCGGTTGAGCGTCAGAATCTCCTCGGCATAGTCGCCGCGGCCGGTCTCGATCACCTCCTGTGCCTCGGCGTAGGTGAAGCGGCGGTCGGAGTGGATGACCGTGCGGCCGAACCACTCGTCGAGCAGGTCGAGGTTCTCGTTGAGCGTGAAGACCGCCGAGAAGCAGAGGCTCGTCTCGTTCGGACGCAGCGAGCAGAGCTCGTTCGAGAGGCGCTCGGGCAGCATCGGAACGGTACGGTCCACCAGGTAGACCGACGTGCCGCGCTCGACGGCCTCGTCGTCGATCGTCGAGTGGGGATGCACGTAGTGCGTGACGTCGGCAATGTGCACGCCCACCTCCCAGACGCCGTCGCTTACGCGGCGCACCGAGAGCGCGTCGTCGAAGTCCTTGGCGTCGGCCGGGTCGACGGTGAAGGTCGTCACGGCGCGGAAGTCGCGGCGCGAGTCGATCTCCTTCTGCGTGATGCGGGCGTCGATGGCCTCGGCCGCCGCCTCGACCTCCGGCTCGAAGCGGTAGGGCAGCTCGTATTCGGCCAGAATGGCGTGCATCTCCGTGTCGTTGTTGCCCGCCATGCCGAGCCGCTCGACCAGCTCGCCCACGGGGCTCTTGCTGCCCGGTTGCCAGTCGACGATGCGCACGACGACCTTCTCGCC
>ERZ856578.396-NODE-396-length-89507-cov-15.770547_pt1 | contig 89507 bp, 82 predicted proteins | sample MGYA00514384_ERZ856578 | MGnify/ENA primary metagenome ERZ856578 (study PRJEB29103, sample SAMN06111958) | human gut metagenome | biome: human gut; feature: ankylosing spondylitis patient; material: healthy_person | host: Homo sapiens | place: China:Hangzhou... | reverse complement strand
AACATCACTCTTGAAGAGGCTGCAAAAAGAGCCGGCTTCAGTAAATACCACTTCAGCCGGCTCTTTAAATACTTTACCAATGTTTCTTTTTATAAATACGTAAACAGGAAGCGCATCAGTTATGCGGAAAATCTGTTGATCAATCCAGAGCTGACGGTTACGGAGGTTTCTTCCTTATCCGGCTTTGACAGCCTTTCTTCCTTCATCCGGATGTTTAAAATCATCAAAGGCTGTACTCCGACTGACTTCCGCAGCATGCATAAACTGTGATACCTCTGATTTCCATCATCAATTACTTGCTGAGAGGACTGTTACGATAAATGATGTCATCACGGGAAGGGCCGTTTGATACCATCGTGATCGGATAGCCGATCTGCTCCTCTACGAACTCGATATACTTGCGGCAGTTCTCCGGAAGCTCCTCATAATTCCTGATACCGCGGATATCACACTTCCATCCGGGTAAGGTCTTTAATACCGGCTTTGCCTTCTCAAGCTTCCAGGTTACCGGGAAGTCAGTCGTAACCTCACCGTCAATATCATATCCGACGCAAACCGGGATCTCATCGAGATATCCCAGAACATCCAGTACGGTAAATGCCACATCCGTTGTTCCCTGCAGACGGCAGCCATACTTACTTGCCACACAGTCAAACCAGCCCATACGTCTCGGGCGTCCTGTGGTTGCTCCGAATTCACCGCCATCACCACCGCGTCTTCTTAATTCATCTGCTTCCTCTCCGAAGATTTCGGATACAAAGGCACCTGCACCAACTGCAGAAGAATAAGCCTTGCATACGGTAATGATCTGCCTGATTTCATAAGGCGGGATCCCTGCTCCGATTGCACCGTAAGCGGCAAGTGTCGAGGAAGAGGTTACCATCGGATAAATTCCGTGATCCGGATCCTTCAGGGTTCCAAGCTGTCCCTCTAATAAAATGGTCTTTCCTTCCTTAATTGCGCGATCCAGATAAGAAGATACATCGCATACATAAGGTGCGATCATATCACGATATTCATGCAGGGTCTTTAACAATTCTTCCGGATCAATGGCCGGCTTATGATAGAGATATTCCAGAATGACATTCTTCTGTTCACAGACTCTCTGTACCTTTTCTTTTAAGGTGTCTTCATCGAACAGTTCACTTACCTGGAAACCGATCTTTGCATATTTATCCGAATAAAAAGGTGCGATACCGGACTTGGTCGATCCGAAGGACTTACCTCCCAGACGCTCCTCTTCATACTGGTCAAAAAGAACATGATACGGCATTACGATCTGGGCACGCTCCGATACCAGAATCTTCGGTGCCGGTACTCCCTTGTCGGTAATTGACTTGATTTCATTGAATAATACCGGGATATTCAGTGCCACACCATTTCCGATGATGCTGGTTGTATGATTGTAAAACACACCGGACGGCAAGGTATGCAATGCGAACTTACCGTAATTGTTTACAATGGTATGTCCTGCATTGGCACCACCCTGAAAACGGATAATGATATCCGCCTGCTGTGCCAGCATATCTGTGATCTTTCCCTTTCCTTCATCTCCCCAGTTCGCTCCTACGACTGCTTTAACCATGTTCCTGCTTCCTCCTTGCATGTTGCTGCATACTATTTACAGAATTTCAGGCTGTCCTGCACTGCTTTACAGCCTGTATTGTGATATCTGTTCTGCACTCTTTCTCTTGCACAGAACCACACATTTTTTAGTATAACACTGATAATAGCATAAATAAAATTAATATTGCTTATATTATTCATAAGTGTTGATTATATTATATCTTATATGTTATGATCTACCTGATTCATAAAAAGCTCCATTCAAAGAGAGCAGATTTTCCCAATGATAAAACCAGGCATATATCCCAACGCAGTAACAGAAATATCCATTACAGTTCACACAGAAAGGCTCCCTTATGAACAACCTTGAATTATACAAAACCTTTTATTATGTTGCCAAAGCCGGAAGCATTACCGCAGCCGCACAGCAGCTTTCCCTCACACAGCCGGCCGTCAGCCAGTCCATGAAACAGCTGGAAGCCCAGTTAAATGTTTCCCTCTTCCAACGGACTGCCAAGGGCATCCGTCTCACCAAAGAGGGAGAAATCCTGTTTCCCTATGCCGAAAGCTGCTGCGAAAGCATCCGTCAGGGTGAGCAGAAGCTGAAGGAACTGATGAATCTTGATCTGGGTGAAATCCGGATTGGTGCCAGCGATATGACCCTGAAATACTATCTGCTGCCCTTCCTGGAACAGTTCCACCGCCGGTATCCGAAAATCAAGGTCATCGTTTCCAATTCCCCGACTCCGGAAACACTGACGGCCCTTTCCGAAAACCGGATTGACCTGGGCGTTGTGAGTTCACCGCTCCCTGCCCTGAATGACTTCGTTGCACACAAGGTACGGGAGGTTCAGGATATTTTCGTTGCTGCAGGCCGCTTCTGGGAATTAAAAAACAAGCAGCTGTCCTATGAAATGTTAGAACAACTGCCTGTCATCTGTCTGGAAAAGAATACCAGTACACGCCAATATATGGATACCTTTTTAGCACAGAATCAGGTTTTCCTTGCACCTGAATTTGAACTGGCAACCAGTGATATGATCGTCCAGTTTGCGCTCCGGAATCTGGGGATCGGCTGTGTCATGAAGGATTTCGCACTGGAAGCCTTAGAAAGCGGTGAGCTGTTTGAGCTGTGCTTTACTCCAGTAATGCCGCCCCGGAGCTTCTATCTGATCTACCGTGAAACCAGGTCACTGGCTCCTGCCGCACAGAAATTTATTACCCTGTTTGAGTAAGCCATGTTCTTCCCCGTAAGCTGCGCATCCCTGCAGAGCTTTTTGCTTTATAGGGCTTTCCTATAAAGCAAAGAAATGTACACCGGCAGCGCGCAGTACCTCTTCCGCCTTTTTCGGGTCGGACGGCTTAATAACGATCGCTGCCTCATCGGTCTTCGTACAGAGTGCATACATATATTCCACATTTAAGCTCTCTTTACACAGAACATGCAGGATTTCCTGCAATGCGCCCACCTTGTGGGGAAGTGTCACGGCAACGACATCATTCAGGGTTGCCGAAAATCCATTTTCCTTTAATGCCTCGCGTCCCTTTTGCGGATCGCTTACGATCAGGCGCAGCATGCCATAATCACTGGTATCTGCAAGGCTTAAAGAAATAATATTAATGTTCTCTTCTTTCAGTAAATTCAGGACATCCTCAAGACGTCCTTCTCTATTTTCAATAAAAACAGAAAGCTGTTTCATTCAGGCACCTTCTTTCTATACCAGTTTACGGTTATCAATAACATGAACGGCCTTACCCATGCTTCGTTCGATGGTCTTTGGTTCTACCAGTTTTACCTTTACCGCAAGACCAATTGCCTGCTGGATGGTATGCGCAATCTTCTTGCTTAAGTTTTCAAGCTCCCTGATCTGATCAGAGAAGAATGCCTCCTCCACCTCTACCTGTACTTCGAGTGTATCAAGATTATTCACACGATCGACAATCATCAGGTAATGAGGAGTTGTTCCATTCATTTCAAGCAATGCAGCTTCGATCTGAGACGGGAATACATTCACTCCGCGAATAATGAGCATATCATCGGAACGCCCTACAAAGCGGCTGATTCTGGCGGTTGTTCTGCCACACTCACATCTGTCATAGGTAATGCTTGTCAGATCCTTTGTACGATAACGGATAAGTGGCAGCCCCTCCTTCGTCAGCGTGGTAAATACCAGCTCACCGGTTTCTCCTGCTGCTACCGGCTCTAACGTTTCTGCACTGATAATTTCCGGGAAGAAATGATCCTCCTGGATATGCAAGCCCTTGTGATATTCACAGTCACAGGCAACACCCGGTCCCATAATCTCAGACAGACCATAAATATCATGTGCATGGATGGGAAGCTTCTCTTCGATCTGATGACGCATCTGCTCTGTCCACGGTTCCGCACCGCAGATCGCAGTCTTTAACTTAATCTTATCGATATCCCCGTCATGCTCTAAGGTCTCTGCAATATGAAGCAGATAGGAAGGTGTACAGGCAATTGCCGTAACCCCGAAGTCCTTCATCATCGTAGTGAGCTTTTTCGTATTACCGGTAGACATCGGAACAACCGTTGCTCCCAGATATTCCGCTCCGTAATGGGCACCAAGTCCGCCGGTAAATAATCCGTAACCATAAGCGATCTGAATAATATCGCCTCTGGTAATCCCGGCCATCGTCAGGGATCTTGATACACATTCCGACCAGATATCAATATCTCTTCTCGTATAGCCAACTACTGTTGCCTTGCCGGTCGTTCCGCTCGATGCATGAACCCGGACAATGTCGGACTGCGGTGCTGCAAATAATCCAAACGGATAGGTGTCTCTTAAATCATTCTTGGTCGTGTAAGGAAGCTTCGTAATATCCTCAATTCCTCGGATATCTCCCGGCTCAATCCCGACCTTCTGCATCTTCTTCCGGTAATATTCCACGTTGTGATATACACGGTTTACTACCTTCACAAGCCGCTTGCTTTGCAGCTCTGCAAGCTCATCCCTGCTGATACATTCTTTGGTCTCATTCCATATCACTTTTGTTTCCCTGCCTTCTCTTTCTTTTCGTTTTTATATCAAAAGTTCTTCCTTCCTGAACTTCTGTATCCTGCATGCCCAATGTCAACTGCCTGGTTCTATCCAAGTGCATATCCGGCTTCAAATGCTCTGGTATTAATTTCGATGGTCTTTTGCGGAACCGTCTCTTCAATGACCTTGAGCCAGTCCTCTTTCGCAAAGTCCATTCTCTTTGCTGCCACACCAATGATAATCGTATTAAATACTCTCGCATTGCCGATTTCCTTGGCAAGTGCCTGTGCGTCCAGTGAAATCACCTGATGCTTCTTTTTCAGATTCTCAATAATGTTCTCCGGATACTGTGCAGCCCCGATGGACACCGGCATCGGATCCATGCGAAGATCATTGACAATCATAACTCCGTCCTTTTTCAGGAAATGTGCATACCGGAGTGCTTCGAGGCGCTCAAAGGCGATCAGCACATCTGCCTGTCCTTCTTCTACAATCGGCTCCGCTACCTTGTCCCCATAGCGGACATAGGTTACTACACTTCCGCCGCGCTGTGCCATTCCGTGAACCTCGGAAATCTTCACATCATACCCTGCCTTACGGGTAATTCCTCCTAAAATACGGCTGGTAAGCAGGGTTCCCTGACCACCGACACCCACAATCATAATATTCTTCGTTTCCATCTCTTCGCCCTCCTACTTCTGATTGGGCACTAAAGAAATAGCGCCGAATTTACAGTTCTTCATGCACAGACCACAGCCATTGCACATCGTTTCATCAATGACCGCTTCTCCGTTTGCGCCCTTATGCATTGCCGGACATCCGGATACCATACACAGTCCGCACTTCTTACATTTTTCAACATCAACCACACATTTGCCCTTCGGTACAAAGGTCTTAAGCAGCGCACACTGGGATTTCGTGATAATGACAGAAACCTCTTCTCTCTGGGTTTCTTCTTTGATCAGCTTCTCTAAGCCTTCAATGTCAAAGGCATCCACTTCATAAACATGCTCAATGCCCATTGCCTTGCAAAGCTTATAAATGTTAATCATATATGTCGTATCGCCCATCAGGGTCTTTCCGGTTGCTGCATGATCCTGATGACCGGTCATACCGGTTGTAGAGTTATCCAGAATAATTACGGTTCCGGTTGCCTGATTGTATACCATATTCATAAGGGAATTGACACCGGTATGTAAAAAGGTGGAATCTCCGATTACGGCTACCCAGTTCTTGATATAATCTTTACCCTTCGCCTTCTCCATTCCGTGAAGGTTACTGATACTTGCGCCCATACAGACGGTCGTATCCACAACGCTCAAAGGAGCTACCGCGCCTAAGGTATAACACCCGATATCACCGGATGCATGAATCTTTAATTTCTTCAATACGGAATAAACGCTTCTGTGCGGACATCCCGGACAAAGGATCGGCGGTCTTGCAGGAACCTGTGCAGCTTCTTCAAGATCCAGATCTTCCTTAAGAATTGCCCTGCGAAGCATATTGGCACTGTATTCGCCCTGTACGGTAAAGATTTCCTTACCGATACACTTGATTCCCCAGGATTTCACCTGTTCCTCAATGACAGGCTCCAGTTCCTCCACAATATAAAGGGTATCTACCCTGGAAGCAAACTCCTCAATCAGGGTCTTCGGAAGGGGATGTACCAGACCAAGCTTTAATACGGAAGCATTGGGAAGTACTTCCTTAACATACTGGTAAGGAATTCCACTCGTGATCACACCGATCTTCGTATCGTTATATTCTACTTTATTAATATCAAGCGTTGCCGCATCCGCTGCCATTTTCTTTAAACGTTCCTCTACCACGAGGTGACGCTTAATGGCATTGCCCGGCATCATGACGTTCTTGGCAATATTCTTCTCATACGGCTTATCCGGAATCTGCTGACGTTCCTCTAAGTGAACCACACCCTGCGAATGTGCCAGTCTGGTTGTTGTACGGAACATAATCGGTGTATCATACTGCTCGGAAAGCTCGAAGGCTCTCTTAATAAACATCCTTGCTTCTTCACTGTCCGACGGCTCGATTACGGGGACCATGGCAGCACGTGCTACCATACGGGAATCCTGCTCATTCTGGGAGCTGTAAATCCCCGGGTCATCGGCTGCAACCAATACCAGTCCTCCGTTTACTCCACTGTAGGAAATGGTATAAAGCGGATCGGATGCCACATTGACACCAACATGCTTCATGGATACAAGGGCACGCACTCCACTGATCGAGGCCCCGATTGCCACTTCGGTTGCCACCTTTTCATTCGGAGACCACTCGGAATATAATTCATCCTTATATTTCACCAGATTCTCACTGATTTCCGTACTGGGTGTTCCCGGATATGCTGCGGATACCTTTACACCGGCTTCGTACGCACCTCTGGCGATTGCGGCATTTCCCAGCATCACAACAGTTGTTCCTGCTACTTCTTTACTCAAAATAAAACCACCTCTCCATCTATTCTCTTTTGTTGGATCAATCAAAAACCTATTTAGATCAATGATAGCATACTTTTTGTCTTTTGCCAATCAAAGTGTTACTGTAAAAAAGTCCCCTCCAAAAACGTTCCCCAAAAAAGCTAATCCCCTTCCCGCGACCGGCATAACCGAGCCACAGGAAGGGAATTTTGCTTCATTCATGTTCTATTTCCTGAACACTGCTTATTTAATCTCTACAATCCAGCCTTCCGGAGCCTTGATGGTTCCCATCTGGATTCCGGTTAAGGTATCATACAGCTTCTTTGTAACAGGTCCCATCTGTTCCATTCCGCTTGGCAGACAGATTTCCTTACCATGATCCACAATCTTGCCGATCGGGGAAATAACGGCTGCCGTACCGCACAGACCTGCTTCTGCGAAGTCTTTTACTTCATCAAAATATACTTCTCTTTCTTCTGCTTCCAGTCCGAGATATTCTCTTGCCACCTGTAACAGGGAACGTCTTGTAATGGAAGGAAGGATGCTGCCTGACTTCGGTGTTACGACCTTGCCGTCCCTGGTTACGAAGATGAAGTTTGCTCCACCTGTTTCCTCTACCTTGGTTCTGGTCTTTGCATCGAGATACATGTTCTCATCGTATCCCTGATTATGTGCATCTACAATGGCATGAAGACTCATTGCATAATTTAATCCTGCTTTGATATGACCGGTTCCGTTCGGTGCTGCACGGTCAAAGTCACAGACACGGATGGTAATCGGCTTGGCACCGCCCTTGAAGTAAGGTCCGACCGGTGTTGCAAATATACGGAACTGATATTCGGAAGCCGGCTTTACGCCGATAACCGGATTCGATCCGAACATATATGGACGAAGATAAAGTGTTGCGCCACTTCCGTAAGGTGGAACGTAGGCTTCGTTTGCTTTCACTACCTGCTTAATTGCTTCTACGAAACGCTCCTTCGGGAAGATCGGCATTTCCAGTCTGGCTGCACTCTGCTCTAATCTTTCGCCATTTAAATCAGGACGGAAAACCACGGTACGGCCATCGCTGGTAGTATATGCCTTCAGTCCCTCAAATACGGTCTGTGCATACTGAAGAACGCCTGCACACTCATTCAGCACAATATTGGCATCCTGTGTCAGTCCGCCTTCATCCCAGGCTCCATTCTTATAATTTGATACATAACGATAATCCGTCTGAATATAACCGAAACCGATATTACCCCAGTCAATGTTCTTCTTTTCCATCACTGTTCTCCTCCAAGCTCTGTATAATATAACTGCTATTTATTATTATCCTATCCTTATAAAAAGTCAATAGTTATGACTAATTATGAGTATTTCATCATCGCCTCTATTGTTTCCTCAAAGAACCACTGATTCACACGTCTGCGCAGAATACCGAAGATCTCGCCATCGGTAAAGGATCCGTTATCCCAGACGCAGCAGGTGATGCCGTTGGCTCTGGCCGCTGCCGTATAATATGCATAATAATCCACACGGTCCTGCGTGTTGTTGTCACGGTTCACGGCGCCGTACTCTCCGATCACAACCGGAATTCCCTTAGAGACAAATTTGTTATACAGACTGTTCATCAGATCATTGATCTCATAAACACTCTTGGGATCCTCCCATGAAAAGTAGTCCGTTGCTTCGCTCTCACTTCCCGGGCGGAGCGCAAAGTTATAAGGGGTATACGCATGAACGGAAACAATCAGTTTATCTGAAACAATATCATTCGGGAGCTGATAAAGATCCGTAATGGCTCCCGCTAAGGAAGCATCATAGCCTGGCATCATCAGATAACGTTCCACATTGTTTCCTCCGGTTGCACGCACGGTATCCACAAAAAGCTGATTCAGGCGGTTAATGCTCCCGGCTGCGTCCTTGCATTCTGCCACACCTGCATTGAAATTCCATTCGTAATCCGTTCCGGCAAGACGGGGTTCATTCAGTGATTCAAATATCAGGTGCTCGTCATAATCCTTAAAGCGTTCCGCTACCTGTGTCCAGATTCCACGGATATACCGGTCGGACTCCTCCGCATGTGCCGTATCCGGATAATAGCCACCCTCTCCTTCGATGTTAGCGGTATTATCATGGTGTGTGTTTAAAATGACATACATGCCATTGTCATACGCATAATCCACAACCTCCTGCACACGGTCAAGCCATGCTTCACTGATGACCGGGCCATTGCCGTCATCCGTTACATGATTGTGCCAGGTCACCGGAATACGCACGGTACGGAAGCCTGCATTCTTTAACGTATCAATCATTTCCTTTGTCGTAACAGGGTTCCCCCAGATTTCTTCGGAAGAAATATCATCTCCATACATCTTTCCCTGGGAATACGCATCCAGTGTATTTCCGAGATTCCAGCCTGTTTTCATATCCTTTACAAACCGAAAGCACTCCTTGTCCGGAATCTGCTTTGCCTCGATGGTAATTTCAGGGATACTGCCGCTTTCCACACTAAAGCCCGGATCAAGCTGCGTTCCCTCCTCCGGTTTTGATGCCTCAGGGGCATCCGTCCCGGTAAGCTCATCTCCGTCTGCTTCTTCACTCTGTTCTCCGCCTGCTTCTCCTGTCTGCGCTTCCTGCGATGCAGCCGCACCCGTGCCCTGTCCTCCACAGGCGGTAATCCCTAATGCTGTCACAAGTAATATGGCTGCCATACTTTTTCCTTTCATCATGCACCATCTCCTCTGTTTTATCTGTCGTTATACCGTTCCGCCACAATCATACCGAAAAAGCATTTCTGCACAATCATTTCTGCACTGTTAAACGGCTGCGCTCATATTTTACAAAAGTGTAAGGTATATCAAAATAGGTCTGCTCATCGCTGTCTGCAGTCACTATCCACTCCGGATCTTTCTCCAGATTCGGGAAGTGCGCGTCTGCCTGATATTCCATATCAATCCGTGTGGCATGAACCACATCACAGTAAGGAAGCAGCTGCCGGTAAACGCTCTCACCGCCGATCACATAGACATCCTCCGACCGGTACTGCTTCAATTCCTCCTGCAGCTCCGCAAGGGAATGTACGATCTTTGCTCCCTTCACCTGATAGTCCGGATTCTCTGTTAATACAATATTCACCCGGTTTACAAGCGGCATCCCGTTAGGAAAGCTCTCTAAGGTTTTTCGTCCCATAACAACCACTTTTCCATCGGTTTCCTGCCGGAAAAACTTCATATCTGCCGGAATACTCACAAGCAGTTCATTATGATTTCCGATTGCCCAATTATTATCTACTGCTACAATCATGTTCATGACCGTATTCATCTCCTGTTTCTGCTATTCTTTATTTTCACAGTCAACTCGCAAATCCGCACTTCGTGCTCTCCATCCTGCTTCGCAGGATATTTGCTCGTTAATGAGCCCGGAAAACCAAATGTCTGCTTCGCAACCGCTTGCTTTTCCTTGGGCTCATTATATTTTATATCATGGTCCGCTCTCTTTTCATTATGATATCCATCTGATGGATCCGGTTCTCTCCTGATCAGATATCCTGGTCCCATTTATCGCACAGTGCGGTTACCTGATCTGCAAACTTCGCAAGATCCTTATTCGCACACCCTTCATTCTTATGAATAATGGTAAGAAGTCTCTGACCTGCTGCCAGCAATCTGCTGAATACATCCGTACCGGTGCGTACCTTCTTCTTTGCAACCGGAATCGGCTGTGCTTCGTACTCCAGCTTATTCGTCAGCAGATTAAACACCGTTCCGCTGTAAGGTGCATAAGCCTTTAATCCATGCTCCACCTGCAGGCATTCCACGAAGGACTTGCACACAGAATCCTCCCCATGTACCACGAAAACCCGGCGCGGCTTTTCGGCAAAGGCGCTCACCCATTCAATGAGCCCGTTCTTATCCGCATGTCCGGACAGCCCGGCAAGCGTTTTGATGCTGGCGCGTACCTGAATCGGTTCTCCAAAAAGCTTCACCTCATCGATCCCCTCCACCAGAACACGTCCTAATGTTCCGACCGCCTGATAGCCAACGAACAGAATCGTACATTCCGGTCTCCATAAATTATGCTTTAAATGGTGGCGGATCCTTCCTGCTTCACACATGCCGGATGCGGAAAGAATTACCTTCGGGGTATTCTCGAAATTGATCGCCTTGGATTCATCACTCGTGATGGAAAGCCGAAGTCCCGGAAATGAAATCGGATTAATGCCCTTTTTCACCAGTGCCATAGCATCCTCATCAAAGCAGTCCAGTTCATTTTTATGGAAAATACCGGTTGCCTCTACTGCGAGCGGACTATCCACATAAACCGGAAAATCCTCATGATTTTTTATAAGCTTCTCTTCTTTAATCTTGCGGAGAAAATACAGGATCTCCTGCGTTCGCCCGACTGCAAAGGAAGGAATCACCACGTTACCGCCACGGTCAAAGGTCTCCTGCAGAATCCCTGACAGCTCCTTAATGTAATCCGGACGCTCTTCGGAGTGAAACCGGTCTCCATAGGTGGATTCCATGACAACATAATCGGCTTCCTTCGTATACGTCGGATCCTTAATGAGCGGCTGGTTTTTATTTCCAATGTCTCCGGAAAAGACAATTTTCTTCGTTACATTCTCTTCGGTTGCCCAGACCTCGATACTCGCAGATCCAAGGAGATGCCCAACATCTGTAAAACGGATCTTTACCCCCTCACAGACCTCAATCATCTGATTGTACTCACAGGGAACGATCCTGCGGATGATATTATCCGCATCCTCCATGGTATAAAGTGGCTCTATGAGTGCATTGTCTGCACTTCGCTTCGCCTTACGGTTTTTCCACTCCGCATCCTGCATCTGGATATGTGCACAGTCACGAAGCATAATGCTGCAAAGGTCTGCCGTTGCCTCCGTTGTCAGGATCTGCCCCCGGAATCCTCTTGCCGCCAGCTGCGGCAGCATACCGGAATGATCCACATGGGCATGGGTCAGCAGCACATAATCCATCTTCGCCTCGCACACCGGAAGCTCTGCATTCTCAAAGGCATCGATGCCCTGCTGCATACCATAATCCACCAGAATATGTTTTTCTCCGACCTGTAAATAATGACAGCTTCCTGTCACTTCATGGTCAGCCCCAATAAATATTAATTTCATTGCCACCCTCCCTTTTCTCACACAAGTATACCATATTTCCATATAATATAGCAAACGAATAAGGAGCTCCCCTCCATGAATTCCTCTATGATTTTCCCGTTTCTGCTAATTACCCTTTTATGCGCAGATACGTTTATTTTTGGATTTTCTTACGGACTTGACAGGGTTAAAATTCCACTCTCCTCTCTGTCCCTGATTTCCTGCATCTCCGGGCTGACGCTTACCCTCTCCTTTCTGTCCGGCGACCGGCTGCTCACCCTGCTTCCTCCTTTCCTAAAAACCTGTCTTCCCTTTGCTGTCCTGCTGCTTCTTTCCCTTTATAAAATTTACGATGCCCTGCCTGCCCTTCATCGTCCGAAAGGCCCTCTCACCTCCGAAGCCCTTTCCCGGAAAATCAATCAGAAGGAAGCACAGCTTCTTTCCTGGAATGAAGCGGCACTTCTTGCCGTCACCCTGTCAATTGACAACATCTCTGTCGGATTGAGCATTGGCACCTGTCACCTTCCTGTTTTTCTTTTACTGTCCTACTCCGTGTTGATCCATGGTGCTGCCATATGGGGCGGATGGCTCTTAGGCCACCACCTCTCCAGGCGCTGTTCCCATAATCTTTCGATTATCAGTGCACTTCTTCTGCTCGCACTTGCTTTTGCCCAGCTGCGGTAAAAAGGCATAACAGCTCATGCACGGCAAGCGGTGTCAGTGAAAGAATCTGAAGCCGCCCCCACTCGCCAAGCGTCAGCCGGTTGGTTTCAAACAACGTTATAAGATAAGGAACCTCTGTAACCAATACCTGCAAAAGCAGTCCGATTCCGAGAGCTGCCAGCATATACAGATTTTCAAAATGCTTCATCCGGAAGACCGACCGGTTGACATCCCGCATACCGACCGCATGAACCAGCTGACTCATACCAAGTACCGTAAAGGCATGGGTCTGCGCTTTATTTAAAATCCATTCGATTTCCAGAATCTTTTTCATAGAAGAAAGGTTCACCGGAAGCTGCCGCTGCAGCAGTTCCTCATAAGGAACTGCCATAAAGGCAAGAATACTGATGACTCCGATCACCACACCAAAACAAAGCGTACAGGACAGTCCTCCATGGGAAAACATGGTATCTGTGCTTTTTCGCGGTGGCTGCTTCATCAGCTCTTCGCCATCGTTTCCATCCATGCCGAGGGCAAGTGCCGGCAGGGAATCCGTAATCAGGTTTACCCACAAAATATGACTCGCCTTCAGCGTCGCCGGAAAGCCGGCCAGAACCGCTGCAAGCATTGTGATAATTTCCCCGAAATTCGAGGACAGGAGAAACAGGATCGTTTTGCGGATATTCTCATAAATCCCACGTCCCTCGCGGATTGCCTTCTCAATTGTGGAAAAATTATCATCCGTCAGAATCAGGTCTGCGGCATTCCGAGCTACATCCGTTCCGCCCTTTCCCATCGCCACACCGACATCTGCCGAGCGCAGCGCCGGGGCATCGTTGATCCCGTCTCCGGTCATGGCCACCGTTTTGCCCTTTGCTTTGAGGGCATGTACGATGCGGACCTTATGCTCAGGGGACACTCTCGCAAAGACCCGGATTCCTTCCACACGTCCAATCAGCTCTTCCTGTGAAAGTAACTCCAGCTCCTCTCCCCTCATACACTGCTCATGACTTTGTGCAATGCCAAGCTCCTTTGCAATGGCCAGTGCGGTATCCACATGATCTCCGGTAATCATCACCGTCTGCACATGTGCATTACGAAAGCTCTGCACAGCCTCTGCCACGCCCTCCCTCGGCGGATCCATCATACCGGCAAGTCCTAAAAATACCAGATCCTTTTCCTCCTTCAGATCTCCCTTTTTCTTCATGGCAAGTGCTATAACCCGCAGTGCGCCGGAAGCCATCTGCTCCATCGCCCTTTGTGCTTCATTTTTTGCTTTTTCAGAAAAGGCAGCCTCCTTTCCATTCTTCCAGACGGTCCTGCAATCCTTTAAAATCCGGTCGGCAGCACCTTTGCTATAGGCAACCTCCCCATTGACAGATTTATGTATGGTGGTCATCTTCTTTCTCACGGAGTCAAATGCACACTCCGAAATGCGTACATACTCTTTCTCCGTATTTTCCTTTTCCCTGCCGCATTCCTCTGCCAGGATCAGCAACGCAAGCTCTGTGGGATCTCCGATATTTTCTTCTCCAAGCAGTGCGTTGTTGCAAAGCACACAGGCATTTAAGAACTCTTCATGCTCCTCTTTCCGGAACTCTTCTACCGGAAGGAGCCTTCCATCCACGTAACACTGCTTCACCGTCATCCGGTTACATGTCAGCGTCCCTGTCTTGTCTGAGCAGACCACATCCACCGCCCCTAAGGTTTCTACCGATGGGAGCTTGCGCACGATCGTTCCGACACGCACCATTCTTGAAACGCTTAAGGCAAGCACCACCGTCACAATTGCAGCAAGTCCCTCCGGAACCGCCGCAACAGCCAGGGAAATTGCTGTAAGCAGCATTTCTCCGATATCCCGTTTCTGCAATACGGCTACCACGAACAGGAATACACAGATGCCGACTGCCACAAGGCTTAAGATTTTGCCCAGATCTGCCAGACGCTTCTGGAGTGGTGTCAGCTCTTCCTGGCTCTCCGAAATCATTCCGGCAATCTTTCCGATCTGTGTCTGCATTCCGGTTTCCGTCACAATTGCTTCCCCGTGTCCTGCCGTTACCATGGTGGTCATGAACACAAGGTGCTTCTGATCGCCCAGTACTTCTGCCGCATGAAGCTTTTCCTCTTCTGAACTCACCGTTTCTGCTTTCCCTGTTCCACGGTCATTCACTTTCTCTTCCTTCTTCTGTCCCAGAACCTCCTTATCCACCGCTACAGATTCTCCCGTAAGCGCCGCTTCATCTATCTGCAATCCGCTCGCTATAAGCAGTCTTCCATCCGCCGGAACCTGCCTTCCTGCTTCTAAGAAAATCAGATCCCCCGGTACCAGCTCACTGCCCGGGATCTCCATTTCCCTGCCGTCCCGCTTTACAAGCGCCTTGGGACTTGATAACTGCTGCAAGGCTTCAATTGCCTTTATTGCCTTTCCCTCCTGGATTACCCCGACAACTGCATTCAGGATAATTACTGCTGCAATAATCATGGATTCCCCGGCTTCTCCAAGGAATAACGATATGGCAATGGCCGCCATCAGAATATAAATCAGGGGATCATTCAGCTGTTCCCAGAAGAGCTTCAGTACGCTCTTCTTCTTTCCTTCCCTGAGCCGGTTTGGCCCGTAAATTGTCTGCCGCTCTTTAACCTGAGCTTTCGTCAGGCCGCTGCGCAGATCCGTTTCCGCGTTCTTGTCCCATTTTACAATCGTCTGCTCATTTAACATAGAAATCCCTCCTGCTCATACTTTTATATGCATGGGCAGAAGGGATTATGCTCTCTTCCTGTTACATTATTTCGTTTGAGCGGTTGCCGACGGACTTGCCGTACTTGCTGCAATCGCATTGGCATACGCCGGATCTAACGGCGGCGTATAGTTATCGTAATAGCTTGAGTTACACCGGATACAGGTATAAATGGTATAACCCTGTGTTGTATTGGTTGCCGGAATAACCACTGCCCGGTAGGTATGGTTATTCAGATCGCGCTCAATCGGTTCGGCATAAGAGCTTCCACAGCTGCATACGAAGGAACGGATTCCACGTTCCGTACAGTTGGCTTCCTTTAACACATAAGAAACATAATTATGCTTATGTGCGGAAGGAGAAGCAGATGCATTAGCTGAAGCTGACGGTGAACCCGAGGTCCGTGCCGTAGCTGTTGCGCTGGCCGATGCGCTGGCTGCCGCAGTTGTGCCTGCAGATGCACTGGCACCTGCGGAGGAGGACGGACTTGCCGAAACCGTATTCAGTGGTCTGGAATCCAGTACCACACCACAAACCACGCAGGTGCGCTGCTGCCGTCCAAGCATCGTGGAAGTCGGCTCTTCTACAGTGGTCCAGTCCGAAGCAATATGTCCGGGAGCCGGAATCATTTCTGTATAAAAGCTTCCACAGCTGCAGCTGTAACGGCGTAATCCTGCCAGAACACAGGACGGCTCTCTTTCCGTTGTGGCTGTGTATTGATGAATATGCGCCGGTGTGGGTGAAGCAGCTGCCGCACCATTACTTCCGCTTGTCGTTTCAACCGGAATCGGTTCACTCGCGACAATTTCATCACAATAGATACATTTCTTCACTCGCAGTCCTTCTTCTGTCGCAGTAGGCTTCCTTACGACCTCCCAGTCATCCGGAACATGTCCTGTCGACATGATATCCACATAATACTCATCTCCACAGACCAAACAGGTATATTTCATTTGTCCTGCCGAATAGCAGGTTGCTTTCTTAACAACCGTCTCCTGATAGTCATGCACATGATTACTGACATCTGTGGAAGCCGGTGTCGGTGTAGGCACTTCATCCGGTGAGGCACTGCTGTCAGCCTCCGGTGTCATGGTCGGAACGGCAGATGCCTGTACTACGAGATTTCCGTTGGTATTCGTATGATTATTTGGTGTGGTATTCCCGTTATTCGTCATGGAGTATCCCACAATTCCGATCGTTGCAAGGCAGGCAATCACTGCCAGCACACCGAGAATTGCAGTCAACACCTTAAGTATTCCGTTCATGAATATACTCCTTATTCCAAGTCACTACTGAATTAATATTTGCATCATATGATATGAATGCATAAATAAATTCTGCCACTCATAGATATGTCCGATATCAGTTTATTTCGTAAACAGAGGTAGTTACGATGCCCTGATCACAGCTGGTTACAATCTGCAGGTTTTTGGTTCCCACATTCTGAAACTGGAAGTCCAGGCTCCCCTCTGCGATGGTCGCATCCATGTTTTCCGGTACATAATCGACCAATGCTGAATGCTTATGACGCTCCGTTACTTTAATCTGTGCAGGCAGACTTTCTGCAATTCCACAATACAGGGTACTGGATACCTGGCAGATTCCTCCACCTACGGAAGTCGTTTTTCTTCCGGAAGCAAAGCTTTCTGCTACAACATAACCATTTTCCTTTGTTCTCGTTCCTACCGATTTAGAGAAAGAAAAGGTGCTTCCCGGTGTCAGAATGATTCCGTTGATCCGGTCTGCTGCAAGCTCCACATTGATTCGGCGGTCTTCTAATGTATCATAAGCACTGGACTTCGTACACAGCAGCGTCTTATTTACCACCGGCTGGTCTGTTGCATAAGCCTTTCTTCCTTCGGCCTTTCCATACGTTACATAATGCTGGTAAAGATCTGCTTCTGCCGTACCGATCTCTGCCGTCACATCCGGATAAGCAGCCGCATAAAACTCGGCATCAAATTTCTGTCCATCCGGCATTTCCCGCTCCTGCGCCATAGCGGAGGCGCCAAACGCCAGCCATAAAAACATCACTCCTGCTACATACTTCCATTTTTTCATGTTGTTTCTCCTCATTTGTCTTACTGTTCCTAAATATTCTGAATCAGTAACTGTTCAGTACCTTCACAGTTACGATGCAAAATCCATTCCAAATCGGCTTCGCCGATGGGATTTTGCATTACTGAATCATTTTCTTACGGTCTTTGCAGTAAATGCTTCGACCTGTACTGAATAGTTACCTGAATCAATATCTTTCCTTTTCAGAGGGATAAATTTCCCAGGTATTCCTGCCACTCTTCCGTGTTTTAATCTGATAAAAGATGTCGGGGTCAAAAGCCCCCGACTTTTATGCTCATATCGGGGCGGGCCCTAAGGTCTTTCACCCACTTATGAGCAAGCTCATGTGGGCTTAGACCTTTTGACCCTGGCATCTAATAAAATATTGTAGCACTTATTTCGTGTCGGAACAATCCATTATTTCCGTCATTTACCGGTTTGCTTCTCCTCTATTTTCCCTGCTCCGGTTTGATGATACGGATAAGATGCTTATCGAGCATCATCGTCCTGTTCCATGGATTTAATGCAACCCCCTGAATGTCCGGTACCGAAAGCGCCGCATCAAACAGCTTATCCATATCCGAAAGAAATGTGGACTTCACACTGTCTGCACCCTGCAATTCTTCCTCAAAGCCGGTAAACGCAGACCACCACTTTGCACCGTCTCCGGTTTCAACCACCTTAAGGTTCATCTGTGCACCGGCCACGGACGGTTCCACGTCCACAATCAACCGGCCGCCCTCTTTCATGCGTCTGCGGATTACCGTAAGCGCATGCGCCAGCATTTCCGGCGTTGCCTCCTGCTGCAGTGCAAGAATGGCTTCCTCGATCTGTTCATTTCCCTTTAATCCTTCGTCCCGCATACTGTCTTTCTCTTTCTGATTACTCATTGGAATGTTTCATCCTTCCTTAACCTTTTCATAAGCAATTCTGGTTGATCCTGCCTCACCTTATGATCTTCCCATGAATCTGTTCAATCATTTCCACATATGCTTTCTCCTGCAGATCATACCCAAGATATGCAATTCCCTGATAGATCAGATCAGGAAGTTTCTCTTCCTGTACCGATTCCAGATAAGCTCCTATTGACTTAATCAGTTCCAGCTTCCGATTCTGAATTGATTCACTGGCTTCATGAAACCGGGCCATGTCATAATCCGAAGTGTTTCCGCATGGGTTCTTACATATGGCACAGTCCGGTGAAATGGCAAATTTTTCCCGATGAACAGCCTCCACAATCTCCTGCTCACTTCCACCATTTCGAATCTGTAAAAAGGCCCTGCGGATCACACCATCGGTGTGCTCCGTCCTTCCATTATTGGAAACAGCCCCCACAAGCCCGATTAATGCACTGATCATCTGTTCTCCCTGCATTTTAACCTCCAATGATCGTTCCCACATTTCCATGCAGGGCAAGTCGTAAGAAACCGCACAGAATAAGGTGCCCTACATAAAATACATAGAAAAACCACTTCATCCACTTTGCCTTACCTCTTGTTCCATTGTAGAAATGCATAAAAGGCCACACAATAATAATACCGAATTGCAGCAGACCATAAACCACATCAATACACAGACACCACACCAGTACATACATGGAAATATAGGCAAGTATTCCTATCACCTGCTTCTTTAGGTTTCCCCTGTTCTGGTAAATATGTAAGGTACATAATACCGGAAAGCATGACCAGTCCGATGGGAATGCCAGTACACACAACACCAGAAGAAGTGCTGTTTTCTGCCAGTTTTTCAAAGGAAAGCTTCTCTTTGCATCATCAAAAATATAAAGTCCGACTGCTGCCAGGAAAAGCGGCCAGATCACACTGGTCTGGTTCAGCAGCGAATCCCGGAACGGAATAATAGAAATTCCGAAGCAGAAATTATAGGCAAAGTGCGCAAGAACTGCAAAAATGAAAAGGCGCGCCAGATATTTCTTAAAATTTCTGGTATACCGGTATCCCTCTGCAATCATAAACCACATCGTCGGTGCGGCAAGCCGCCCGAAAAGGTGAATGGCAAGCAGCCACCAGTCCTTATGGTATCCCGTCCAGATCGTGGATGCCAGATGATCCATCAGCATCGCAATGATTGCGAATACCTTTAATTCATTTCCTGAGAATCCTTTAAATTCTTTTTTACTGACAGTCTGTTCCATTTTTCTCCCTCTCATCAATCGGACATGCTTTTTAGCAATTCCGGAATATCATTTTTTAATGTTTCAAAAACAACATCCAGATCTACATTTCCATAATCATGTACAATCCGATTCCTTAAACCATATATTGCATTCCAGGGAATTCTTTTTCTCTCCTGCTTATATTCTTCTGATAAGCGTTTGGCATTCTCGGAAAGCTGAATCATCCGAAACAGCATAGAATCCAGCAGGATTTCATTTTCATTCAACTCCTGTATTCCGATATCCTGCATATGTATTACTATAAACTCCAAATCCTGTCTGATTTTTTGAATATAGTAAGCATCATTTTTTATATTATCCATATATTTTTATTCCATCTTTCAGTATTTCCTGTGTCAATTCCACATTATCCTTAAGCTGTTTTACATCAAGCACATCCACTTTCTTGTGTAAGGCATTCCGTATTTCTTCCACTAGTCCATAAAACTGCAGACCCTTTACATGTGCAGATATTAAAAGATCCACATCACTGTCCGGTTTCGCCTTTGCTTTCGCATAAGATCCAAAAAGATAGCAAAAATCTACTTCATAGTTCCGAAACACTTCCGAGCACTTCTGTGTGATATATTCAATGTCCACAACACCGTGCTCTTCGTCAATCGGATTTAGTTCTGCCAGCTTTTCCAGCATATAATGATACTTTAAGCTGCCCTCCTTCACCGGATCATTCTCATAGGATTTATAGGAGCGAAGTGATATACCAAATAAATCTGCCACTTGCTGCTGTGTTAATTTCTTTTCTGTTCTTACTTCTTTCAATCTTCCCATAATTGCACCTCTGTTTATAATGTAGTGCAAATTTCGCACCATGTCAATTCAAGAGTGCAAAATTTGCACTCTTGAATAAAAAATGCAATATCTATTATGTTCTGATTGAGCGTTTCTATGCTCCCTTAATCCACTTTGACAACCAGTACTTCAAACGGCTTCAGGGTAACATTTCCTTCCTTCTTCTCGCCAGTAAACAAATCGACACATTCCTTTTTCAGCGTAATGATCTCTTCATGGAACATATAATTAAGCAGGAACAGATAGGTTACTCCATTCTTTTTACGGACAGCCAGCTCTACCTCTTCCGGTACTTCCACATAATCTGCCCAGGGTTCCGTAAGTCCCAGATAATCAAACAGCACCTTCAGGTTCTGCTCAGAAAAACAGCTTCCAAGGTGAAGCACTCTTCCTTTTCCATAACGGTTTTCAACCAGGGCAGGCTCACCCTTATAATAGCCTCTGTCATACCGTGCAAGCACCTTTGCCTCATCTGCACCGTCCTTTATGGATAAAATATCATTAAATAAAGGCATCTCCAGCCGGCTTTCTGCCTGTCCTTCCATAAGCTCTCCTTCCGCTTCTGCACAGATTCCTTCATCGTACTCATGCACAAAGGTAAAATCATGGATGTCGGTTCCGGTCAGTTCTGAAAGAAGTCCCGGCTGCGGCAGCATCACGCAGTGACCGTTCTCATCCTTATATCCGGAACGGCAGCCAAGCAGCAGCGTACCTCCGTTTGACACATATTTGCGGAGAATGTTAAGCTTTTCTTCTGTCATAATCACCGGGTGGGGATAAATCACCAGCGGGTATTGCTGTAATTCCTCTGCCCAGAATCCCTCCTCCAGATAAACAGAATTGTATGGGGTATGGTTCTTTTGTGAGAACAGGAAAACGGACTCCTTGCTCTGTGCATCCACTCTCTTGTGCCATACATCGGCAGCACTGTCCCACTCATTATCATAATCATTCAGATAAGCAAAGCCTGCGATATAATCTGCCCCTGCAACCTCATCGATGCAGTGCAGTTTTGACGCAAAGTCCGTCACCTCGGCAAGCTTCCGGTTATCCCTGCTGTCATAATCCAGAATCCCATGCCAGTAAATTTCAGAGCCGATGCAGGCTGTCCGCCAGCGAAAGAAGGAAATATAATCTGCACCATGTGCCACGCTCTGCATTGCCCATAGGGTCAGCTGTCCCGGTCTCGGTGCCGGTCCCTCCATCCGTTCTACCGAGCCGTTCGCGCCTGCCTGCTGTTCCATAATTCCAAAGTGCGGACACACGCCCCTGACCTTAATCAGATTTCTGCTCCAATGACGGTCCTTCAGATTCGTCGGTACCCAGGAATCCTTATGAAGTCCGAACGCAAAGCTCGGATAGCAGTCATACATATACAGATCCAGGCTTTCCTTCGTCATCTTATGATTGTCGATATTGTCAAACAGACCGTTTGTAGTAATAAAATCATCTTTCTTTATGTAACGGCGTAAGATATCGGATTCCATTTTTGCATAGCTCAACGTGCTGTCCGACACAAAGCGATGATAATCCAGTACCTGATGAGGATTATGGCAGCCCAGAACCCTTCCCGGGATCAGAATCTCTTCCCAGTCCGTATACGTCTGGTTCCAGAAAACCGTTCCCCATGCTTCATTCAATGCATCGAGACTTCCATACCTCTTCTGTAAAAAGCTCCGGAAAGCTTTCTGATCAGCCGGTGAATAATAATCCGCCATTTCACAGTTGAATTCATTATCGAGCTGCCAGCCGATGACCGCCGGATGAGGACCGTAATGCTCTGCCATCTTTTCTACAATGATTGTTGACAGCCTCCGGTAAGCCGGTGAGTTATAGGTATAATGTCTGCGGCCGCCATGCTCATAGGGAAGGCCATTCACATCCGTGTTAAGTACCTCCGGATATTTCCTGGTAAGCCATGCCGGCGGTGTCGCAGTCGGTGTTCCCATAATGACCTTCATACCGGTCTTTTCACACAGGTCTAAAAATTCGTCAAAGAAGGAAAAGTCAAAGCTTCCTTCGGTAAGCTCAATTTTACTCCAGGCAAATTCGCCGATCCGGATTACGGTAATGCCTGCCTTCAGCATCCTCTGCAAATCCTCCTCCCACAGGGACTTATCCCAGTGCTCCGGATAATAACAGGTTCCAACTACATAGTTATCTCCAAACATATTTCTTTTCCTCCAGTGTCATTTCTAAAAAATCTGTGCCTTCATTATACAAATAAATAAGAAGAATTACCACCATAACCTTATTGCTGTCTGTCTTTTTCCATGTTAAAATAATTGTATCCGGATTAGTGGTGGTCAAGATAAAACATTACCTGGTAGATAGTGAAAATGTAAACGACAACTGGTTAATGCTCCTGGATATGGCAGGTGAGAATGATGAAATTATCATCTTTTATACCAAAAATTCTCCTCATATGGCATATTCCTCGGTCATTAAGCTGTTACAGGAAAATCGCACGATTCAATTTAAAGAGTGCTTTGAGGGACAGAATGCCCTGGATTTCCAGCTCATATCCTATCTGGGATATCTGATTGGAACGGATGAATCGGAGACTCCGGAATTTATTGTGATGAGCAATGATACCGGCTTTGATCCTGCCGTCCGCTTCTGGAAGAAGCAGGGCTATCTTGTCAACCGAATCAACGTGAATTACTGCAAGTTAGGTCTGCAGCGGCAGAAGGAGGAGCTTGTTCCGGATACCGAAGAAGAGCTTCCCTTTGCAGCTTCTGCTTCGGAAGAAGATTCTTCTCTTCCGGCACAGGCAGTCACAGAGACTTCCTCCGAAAAATCTGAGCGTCCGAAGAAATCTGTGAATTCCAGAGCTTCAAAGAAATCTGCAAATTCCGAGACTTCAAAGAAGCCGGAGATCTCAGAGGACTTCAATTTCAATAAAGAAGAGGTTGATACCTTTATTAACTGCTTCGGAAAGAACAACCTTGTTGCACTTCACGAAACCTTTGTTCATGTCTACGGTCAGGAACAGGGACAGCTTATTTACAAAACCGTAAAAGACGATTCTTATTCCTTTACTGCGGAAGCTTATTCCCACCAGGATAAGATCAAACATTTCACAGATATCATTTTTGCCCACAGCGATATGAAGGATCCCGGTAACTTTGTTTCCTTCCTGGATAATAACAAAGATAAAACCAGGAATCTGAACGGCATCCGTGCAAGCATTATCAAAGCCTATGGCAAAGATAACGGCATGAAATACTACAGTCTGTTTAAACCGTATTTCAAAATGATATCTGCACTAAAATAATATGGAAAGGTAATCCGGATATCCCACCGGCAGCTATCTGTCTGCCGGTGGGATTATTTTCTATCCGTGTAAACCGGAAGACTGGCGGATCATGTCCTCAATCACGATATCATAGATCTCGCCGATCGTACTGCAATACTCCAACACCTTCCATGGCTCATTCGTATGAAAATGAATCTTCACAAGATCTTCATCCCCTGCCGCAATCAGGCTGTTTCCTTCAAAATGTTCGGTGATGTAATCCCCAATCTCATCCTCATCCAGATCCTCATCTCTACGGTCAATCAGAAGCTGCGTATCGTAGCGATATGCGAACTGATCGTCCTCTGCATCAATACTATGTATTTCTGACATAACGGCCTCCTTATTTCCTTTTGTTGTCATAGTTATAGTATGTAGTATGCCATAATCTTCTCTGATACGCAAGAAGCCGGTTCTGAATAGTTACCTTCTATCTATATTATTCTCGTGATAATGCCGCTCCTTGCTCTCATACATTCTCTTATCTGCCGCCTTGGAAATATCATATATACTATCTTTTGCAGCTCTTCCGTATTGTACTCCACCTGCGGCTTTGCATCTATAATATATGCTACTGATTTAACTCTTACAATATGGTTTTTCTTTATGGTCTTATTAAAAAACTTTTCTTTTCCCGCAGCAGTGCTATAATATCTCTGAATTATCTGAAACACCGGAAAGAAGAGAACAACTGATGAAAGAATCCAATCATTTATATACCAACACCGATCTGTGCAAGCTCCTTGTTCCCATCATCGTGGAACAGCTCCTTTCCTGCCTGATGGGCACGGTAGACACCATGATGGTAAGCAACGTAGGATCCGCAGCCATCTCTGCCGTTTCACTTGTCGATTCCATAAACGTCCTCGTAATCCAGGCGCTCTCCGCACTCGCTGCCGGTGGTGCCATCCTCTGTTCCCATTATCTTGGCAATCAAAATGAAAAGCACGCCACCCACGCTGCCAGACAGGTATTACTCGTTATGACCGTATTATCCACAGCGCTGACGCTGCTGTGCCTATTCAGCCGGGCCTCTTTGCTGCGTCTTATTTTCGGAAAGGTCGAAGCTGATGTAATGACAAATTCACAGGTTTATTTCCTGTTTACCCTGCTCTCCTTCCCGTTCATCGGGTTATATGATGCAGGAGCTTCCGTTATGAGAGCCCAAAACGACAGCCGTCATCCCATGATCATCTCCGTCATTTCCAATTTTCTTAACATTGGCGGAAATGCAATTCTGATCTTTGTTTTACACATGGGAGTTGCCGGTGCTGCCATTTCTACACTGGTATCCCGGATCTTCTGTGCCGTTGTGGTCATCTGGGAGCTGCGGAATGAAAAGAATCCGATTTCCATCCGCAATTATCTTGCGATCCGCCCGGATTTTTCTTCGATCAAAAAAATCCTGTGTATCGGAATCCCCTCCGGTATTGAGAACAGTATGTTCCAGTTCGGTAAATTAGCCATCCAGTCTACCGTTTCCACCCTCGGCACCATTGCAATCGCAGCCCAGGCAATGACGAACATCCTCGAAAACCTAAACGGTGTCGCCGCTATAGGTATCGGTATCGGGCTAATGACCGTTGTCGGACAGTGTCTTGGTGCCGGACGTAAGGATGAAGCCATTTATTATATTAAAAAGCTATCCCTGCTTGCGGAAGCAGCCATTATCGTAAGCTGTCTGCTCGTCCTGGCACTTACCAGACCGATCACCATACTTGGCGGCATGGAAGCCGAAAGTGCCAGACTTTGTTTCCGGATGATGGTCTTTATCACCATCGTAAAGCCGGTTTCCTGGGTTCTTTCCTTTATCCCTGCCTATGGCATGAGAGCGGCAGGCGATGTGAAATTCTCCATGATTACCTCCTGCTGCACCATGTGGCTTTGCCGTGTGGCCTTATGCGTTTACTTATGCCGTATCTGGGGCTTTGGACCAATCGCCGTGTGGATCGGCATGTTCGCAGACTGGAGTCTTAGGGCTGTCATCTTCTCCATCCGGTTCCATTCCCGTAAGTGGCTGAGCCATCATATTTTAGGCTGACTGTACCGGTACATCGCTTTTATTTAGTTTCTGGAACACTTTTCTGCATCCATTGCCAGTACGAACATCAGTACATGCAGTGAGTTTACAGGGTTTGGAATATCCAGTACATAAGTATCTGTCATGTGAAACAGCTCCTTGGAAATGGATGCAATCTCTTCTCCGTTCGCACCGGTAATGGTATAATCCCATTCCAGAAAACTGCCTTCCACATACCAGCCGTTAAAGTCAATGTCGTATCGGGGCTTCAAAAAGGAAAACTCCTTGCTGATGCAGCCAACGTACGAATCCCCCTCATATATTTCAAATTTCGGAAGCAAAGTCAGCACTCGCTCCCTGACCGTGCCAACCTCTCTGTCGCAGGCATCAAAAATCTTGAGACAGTGTCCCCACGAAAGCTGTCCCTTCACAACATATACGGTATTTTCATTTTCATCATAGATGTCGTAGCTGTCAAACCACGAAAACATCCGCTGTCTGAATAATAGTTTCATTTTGCTTTTCCTTTTTCACTTTCTGTATTTCGCTTTCTATGTAAAATGGTTTTTCTTTCATAACTACCCACTTTCACCATTATCGTAACAAGAATTTGTCTTCCTAGCAAATAAATTTTACATAGAATCAGTCCGTATTTGAGATATTTTTTGTGGAAGTCACTTAAATGCCGCCGGTGTACCACTTGACGTTATTCGTGAGCAGTTAGGGCACAGTGATCTCACTACTACGCTTGGATATATCTGCAATCCACTGACAGAGAAAGAGACATATGATGCTATTTCCTGTGCTCTTAAGTAATCTGCAAAGACTGTCTACAGCTTTTGAGAAAAAGAAAAACACCCAAAACGCCGTATTTATCAGCGTTTTGAGTGATTTTAATAGAGCGCGAGACGTTGCAAAACGTCCGGGGGACGTTTGTTCTGCAACGACCGAAGCGGAGCGGAGACCTCGAACCTTCGAGCCCCGCCGGGGCTCGAAAACAAGAAAAGGATATCCATTCGGATATCCTTTTCTTGTTCCTTTGAGAGCGCGAGACGGGACTCGAACCCGCGGCCCCGACCTTGGCAAGGTCGTGCTCCACCAACTGAGCCACTCGCGCATATTCTGTTGTATCTGCAGACTGTCATGTCTTGTGGACAATTAGTATAATACTATAGGCAGCTTACTTTGTCAACGATATTTTTGAAATTTTTTTAATTTTTTAAAAACTCCATCATTTTGTCTTAGTACCCATAAAAGTTCTCCGGCAGATTTTCAAAACTTATGGCAGCTCACCTGCACGGACTTTGATCCGGGATGAGCTGCCAGAGAAACTCACCGTTTCTCATATAGAGCATTTATCTATCCGATGCTTACTGTGAAGTCCGGGTTTTCCGGCTCCAGTAGATATAAAATAAGATATTCAGAACAATTCCGACCGTGGTGGATACCGGTGCCGAAAGTCCGATCTTCGTCAGGCTGGCATTGGGCTGGATGCTCATAAAATATGCCATTGGAAGACGAACCAGAATGGTCTGAATCAAACCCTGTGTCATGACCCAGAGAGTCTGATCATTACCGTTAAAATATCCTACCATGCTGAATAGAATTGCAGTTACAATCGTTTCCGGGGCAAATCCTTTCAGATATTCAAAGCCCTTCTGTACCACCTCCGGATCCGGTGAAAAGATTCCGGCAAGCACATCGCCCTTTAACAAAACAAGCACAAACACCGCACAGCCAAATACCAGACCGACTCCGATTCCAGTCAGCATGGATTTCCTTGCACGTTTCTGGTTTCCGGCACCTACATTCTGAGCAACGAAAGAAGCCATCGACTGCATCAGGGCGCTTGGAATCAGCATGGCAAAATTAACAATCTTGCTGGCAACGCCGTAACCGGAGGACGCCGTCAGTCCCAGTCGGTTAACAAATGCGCACAACGCCAGAAACGACATCTGGGTGAGGAACTCCTGAAGTGCGAGGGGAAGTCCGATTCCAAGAAACTTTCTGCATTGTGGATTAATACGGAAATCTGCCTTTGTCAGGGTAAACGGAAGCTGCTTTTTCACCAGGATTACAACGGCAAACAGCACACTGACTGCCTGGGCCAGAACTGTTGCGATTGCGGCTCCGTTCGCGTCCATCTTAAGCCCTGCAACAAGAAGAAGGTCGCCTGCAATATTAATGATACATGCCACAAGCACGAACAACAGCGGAGACTTGCTGTCACCAAGTCCACGGAAAATAGCGGAAAGCAGATTATAGGCAACGATGAAGAAAATACCACATCCGCAGATCCTTATATAGCCGGTGGTAAGACTGACCGCCTCTTCCGGCGCCTGCATCAGTACCGCGATCGGCTTTGCAAAGCACACCAGCAGAAGGAACAGTGCAATCGAAAGAATGGTAAACACAACTGCTGCTCCACCCAGGACAGCACCGATCTGCTCCGGCTTCTTTTCTCCAAGATACCGTGCAATCAGAACCGTCACACCCATGGCCAGCTGCGTTACAACAAAAGTGACAAGGTTTAAGACCTGGCTTCCGGTTGAAACAGCAGACAATCCGGCTGTCGAACCGAACTGCCCGACCACCAGCAGGTCCACCGCTCCATAGGCAGCCTGCAGAACCAAAGCTCCCAGCACCGGAAGCATAAACATAGACAATTTTTTTAATATACTCCCCTGCGTAAAATCTGTTTTATCTGTATTCAAGTGAAATTTTCCTTTCTGACATGATCTGATAAAGTTTCTCTATGGTATGGATCGTGCAATCTGCATCCCCATCCGATATCTCTGCTAAAAGTGGAGTAAGCTGTGCAAAAAACTGCTCGTTATACGTCCGGGAAAGCATCCTGCCTTCATCGGTAATCGTAAGATATGTAATACGTCCATCTGTGTCTGAGGAATCTTTGCGAAGATAACCGCCTTTTTCCATTTCCTTGACCGTCCGTGTTACCCCTGGACGCGGTATATTCAGTGCATCGCTGATGTCCGATACCTTCACCCGTATTCCACGCTGTTCCAGATGCTCTATGGTATCAAGATAGTGAATGTATGAGGATGTGACTCCCTTTGGAAGTTCCGGCAGCAATTCGCGCACTCTTTTTGCCTGATAGCAGGCATCAAGTAATTCTTTTATTTTTTCAATCGTCATTTGCTCCTCCTGAATAATTTCTTCTATTCGCCGCTTAATTTGTTATCTTTGCTAATTACCTTTGGTAATTATATAGGTTTTCTATCATTATGTCAATACCATAAATTCTACAAGGTCAGTTTAACTTTCAATTTTACCAAGCTCTATGTCTTTCATCACCCAAAAGAGACATACCTCTTCTTCCCAAAAGGTATGTCTCTTCGTAATTTTCTATTCTGTATGAGACAGTATGTTTATTACCCTGAATATTATTCAATCCTGTCTCTGTATTTTACACGATAAATTCTTTTCAATGACTCATTAATCCGGTCTTCGGAAATCGTTCCGTTCTGAACAGCCTCCAGCAATCCCTGGTAAGCCTCTTCAAAGTTTTCCGGCATCAGCAACATATCTGCTCCCGCTTCAATTGCTTTGACTGCCGCCTCTGCAGAAGAATAGGAATCCGTAATTGCACTCATATCAAGAGCATCGGTAATTACAATGCCATTATAACCAAGCTGGTTTCTCAAAAGATCACTAATCACTGCTCCGGATAAAGAACACGGGGTATCATCTCCTATTACATTAGGAAGAGACATATGACTGACCATCACAAAGTCTGCGCCTGCATCAATACCGGACTGAAAAGCCGGGAGATCGGTCTGCTGCATATCCTCCAGCGTTTTCTCCGATACGGTCTTTTCATCATGTGTATCTGTTGTGGTATCTCCGATTCCCGGGAAATGCTTTAAGCATGCGCTCACACCACTTTCCTGCAATCCCTGTACTTCTGCTGCCACCATCGTACCTACGACATTGGGATCAGATCCAAAGGACCGGTTTCCAATCACTGCATTCTCTGCAGAAACAACATCTGCTACCGGTGCAAAATCTACATTGAACCCAAACTGTGATAAATAAGTTCCAATCGCCGTACCTGCTTCCTTTGCTTTCTCCGGATCACAGGTGCTTCCAATCTCTGACATATCACCCACATCATCAGCAAGTCCTGCACCCGCAACACGGGATACACTTCCCCCTTCTTCATCTACGGCAAGAAAAACGGGATAAATCATGGTATTTCTGGTTGTATCAAGCATTTCTTTCAGCTGATCTGCCGACTTGATATTTTTGCTGAAATAGACAAGACCGCCGACCGGATATTCACTTAACTTCTGCTTCGTGGTATCACCTGCCTGAATCACGGTATCCACACCCGTCAACGCTTCCGGTGTAACCATGAACAGACCTGCTACTTTATTTTCAAGAGACATTTCTGCAATACAGGAATCTGCAATCTGGTTCAAATAATCATCCGAGGTCAGCTCCTGTGGTTCTTCTTCTGCAGGAGCCTCTACAACAGCCGGTTCCGAATCTGCCAGTTCCGCAAGCTGCGCCTGCAGCTCTTCGGTATGCTTCTTATCATTCAATTGCTTCATTAACTGTGTTACACCTAGAATTCCTCCTGCAACTAAGGCAAGTCCGACTACAATGACTACGATAATTGCAATGAGCTGGTTTCTCTTACGCCTTGCTCTCCGGTATTCTCTTCGATCTGTTTCATTATCATATAATTCCTGTTTGCTCATGGTACCTCCTAAATTTATCTATTTCGTAAAAGGGGTTAATTTGCATATTTGTTCATTATATCTTAGCATGAATCGAAGCGGGCATCAATACAATTACTTTGACACCCGCTCCTAAACTATGCTCTCCATTGGACTAACCTCTTTTTCTACGAAATTTCCATTTCTATGGATAACCCGATATTCAATTGTACTTTCTCTTTCGTATTTTATTCACTACTCATTCGTATTCACAAACATGTAACGGTATCTTTCTTCTTATCTTCAGTTGCTCGTTACTTTCTCTTCTGTAGCTGATACGATTCGAAATGCTTCTGTCTTGTCTTTCGTACGTTGTTCTTTTGTACCTTTTACTGGTATTGCAATGGCTTGTACTCATTACTCTATTAAATGTAATGAGGAAATTTTATTCAGTTTCCGGTGGACTGTACCTCCTTTGCTTTAGATTATCTATGTGAAAGATATCTCTTGTTTATGTCTTTATTATAACAGACCGTTTTTATTTGTCAACACATTTTTGCAATTTTCTTTTTATTTTTCGATTTTATTATCTTTGTTGTAGTTTTATCAGATTTATTGTCAGTTTTTGTAAATAATTCCAAATATTTACATGCATTCATTATGAAGTTGTAACAGTTCAGCCATGCAGAAATGATTGTGCAAGATGACCGTGGGAGCTTGCTCACTAAGGGCAGCTTATACAATCATTTCTATAGGGCGGACGCCCGGCATGAAATAAGCTGCCGGAAAACACGTATATTTGTTAGCCAATCTGTACCATCCGGCAGCTTATGAACGGGCATGACCGAACTGTAACATGAAGTTGCGTAACGATATCAGGACAGGAGAAAAATACCTTTTGTCCCTGACTCCAATATGAAACAAAGGCAGAAAGAAAAAAGGTCTGCCTCCACACCCTTCGGCATGTCGGCAGATCTTTCGTAATCTTCTGATTTTTATCTGTTTTTGTAACTTATCTTCTTATATTAATTGGTAACTATTCAGAGCCATGCAAATTATGACAATATGGACGTCGAATGCATGCATTTGTAAGGACATTTGGCATAATTTATATGGCGAAGTAATCACATGAGTAAAACTTAAGCTGCGTATAGCAGCGGTTTTACGAATGGGGGTCTGAATAGTTACATTAATTGTATTTATTCCTTTACCTCATTTAGGCTTTTCCACAGTTCAGATAAGCGGATACTTATCGGTAAGCTTCTGGACGATTGCTCTTGCTTCCGGAATCTTCTCCTCGCCACCCTTCACAATCAATGCAATGGCTTCCGCAATCTGATCCATATCCTCCGTATTCATTCCTCTGGAGGTAACAGCCGGTGTTCCAAGACGGATACCACTTGTCACAAAAGGAGACTTGGGATCATTCGGAATAGTATTCTTGTTCGCCGTAATATGTGCTTCATCCAGCATCTTCTCAACAGCCTTACCTGTCAAGTCAAACGGGGTAAGATCCATCAGCATCAGGTGATTGTCTGTACCACCGGATACGATCCTGATTCCTCTGTCCATCAGACCCTTGCAAAGAGCCTGGGCATTGTCAATAATGTTCTTCTGATACTGCTTAAAGTCATCTGTAAGGGCTTCTTTGAAGCAGACAGCCTTGGCTGCGATCACATGCATCAAAGGACCTCCCTGAATGCCCGGGAACACTGCCTTATTGAAGTTATATTTATCTGCGGCTTCCTGATTGCAGAGAATCATACCGCCTCTCGGTCCACGCAGCGTTTTATGCGTAGTTGTGGTTACCACATCAGCATAAGGAATCGGGCTTGGATGAAGTCCTGCTGCCACAAGTCCTGCAATGTGAGCCATATCAACCATCAATACTGCCCCAACCTCATCTGCAACCTCACGGAACTTCTTGAAATCAATGGTTCTTGCATAAGCGGATGCACCGGCAATGATCATTTTGGGCTTACACTCCAGTGCGATCTCTCTTAATTTATCATAGTCAATAAATCCCTCATCATTTACCCCGTAAGGCACAATATTAAAATATTTACCGGAAATATTCACCGGACTTCCATGTGTCAGATGTCCGCCATGATCCAGGTTCATTCCCATAATGGTATCTCCCGGATTACAGATTGCAAACTGTACGGCAAGATTGGCCTGTGCACCGGAATGAGGCTGTACATTCGCATAATCGCATCCAAACAGTTCCTTGGCACGCTCGATTGCAAGGTTCTCAACCACATCTACACACTGGCATCCACCGTAGTAACGCTTTCCCGGATAGCCTTCGGCATATTTGTTTGTTAACGGGCTTCCCATAGCTGCCATAACAGCCTTGCTTACCCAGTTCTCAGAAGCAATCAGTTCAATATGACTGTTCTGGCGCTGCTGTTCATCCACAATTGCCTGTGCAATTTCCGGATCTTCTTTTCTGACTTCATCCAATGAATACATAATTCTCCTCCTCTGATTATAAATATAGGTAAGTATAACATAAGAAACCCGAAAAAGAAACATTGCTTTACTCTTTCGACAAATACTGCTAAAATATAGTGAGAATTCATAGGGGGAGAACACTTTTCATGGTAAATATGGTAATTAACCCGGCATCCAAATCCGGCCACGGACTTGAAATGTGGAAGGAACTGGAAGACTGGCTTTTAAAACACAGTATTGAATATGAAGCCTTTTTGTCCAAAGGTCCTGGCGATGTCACCAGAATAGTACACGAATTATGCGAAAACGGATTATCCAAAGCCTCTTCCGTGCTGCGGATTATTATTCTTGGAGGTGATGGGACCTTTAATGAAGCCCTGCAGGGAATTACCGACTTTGACTGCGTGGAAATCGGCTATATTCCTACCGGTTCCAGCAATGACCTGGCACGTGACCTTGGAATAAAGGGAGACCCTTCTTTCCTTTTATCCCGGATCCTTGTGTGTGACAAGCCACACCTTATGGACCTTGGCCGCCTGACCTATCACGACTCTGCCAGTGAGCGCTCCAGACTCCATGAAGAAAAGGACTCTGACACCCGCTATTTTGCGGTAAGCTGTGGTATCGGTTATGATGCTGCCATCTGCGAAGAGGCACTGGCATCCCACTTTAAAAACACCTTAAACCGCCTCGGACTGGGAAAACTTACCTACTTGACCATTGCCTTAAAACAGCTTATATTGACAAAGAGAGGAAATTGTACTATTACATTAGATGGTAAGGAACCTTTCGAGCTGAAAAGCTTCTTATTTATAGCAACCATGATTCACCGTTTCGAGGGTGGCGGCTTTATGTTCTGTCCGGATGCCGATGCGCAGGACGGACGCTTTAACCTTTGTGCGGTCGGTCCGATTGCGAAGCTGCGGATACTCTTTGCACTGCCGTCTGCGTTAAAGGGGCAGCATTACCGCTATCCGCACATCTATCCCTATGACGGGGCTTCGGTTCACATCGAAGCAGACCGCCCGTTCTGGGTTCACACCGATGGAGAGGTCTCCAGGAAGAGCAGCTCCATCACAATTGAGTGTTTACAAAAGAAGATTCATCTATTAAAATAGGAATGTTTCTTTGTAGACATGAGGAGGAAATGAGGAAATTATGAAAAAGTTTTATGAAAGGTATAAGCATGCGATACCTCTTATTGTGTATGCATTCATATACCTGAGCTGGTTTTCGTATCTGGAACGTACCGTACAGAACCCGCAGACGATCATCCATATGAAATGGGATGATATGATTCCGTTTTGTGAGGTATTTGTTATTCCATATTACCTATGGTTTGGTTACGTTTCCATTGTTGTACTGTACCTATTATTCAAGAATAAACAGGACTATTACAGGGCTTGTACTTTTCTTTTTACCGGAATGACCATTTTCCTGTTAGTCTCTACCCTCTGGCCGAACGGACATCACCTTCGTCCCGCAGTAATGCCGAGAGATAATATTTTTACGACAATGGTTGCCGCCCTTTATAAGGCAGACACTCCGACAAACCTCTGGCCGAGCATCCACGTATATAATTCCATCGGTGCCCACCTGGCGGTTACTCATAATGAGAAGCTGCGAAAGAACAAAGTGATTTACTTCGGATCATTGATCCTGTGTATTTCCATTATTCTTTCTACTGTATTCATCAAGCAGCACTCCTGCTTCGATGTCATTACCGGTATTCTGATGGGTGCCATCATGTATGTGATTGTTTATCAGCTTGATATTATTTCGATCTATCAGACACGGCAGGCAGCCAGACGCCAACGGATGCGCGAGGTATAGACTGTTGTTATATTCTGTATTCTGCAAAATATGTAGTCGTTGCCTGATACAAATATCCAAAAGCAAAAGAGTATCTGCAGAAGATAAAATTCTTCTACAGATACTCTTTTTATATTATGTATTGTTATTTGTCTGCCTCAATCGGGAAATGAACGATAATTTCAGTTCCCTTTCCGATTTCACTCTTTAATTCCAGCTTACCGTGATGATACTGTACCGCATGCTTCACGATGGAAAGTCCAAGACCGGTACCGCCGGAGGACTTGGAATGACTCTTATCCACGCGGTAAAAACGCTCAAATACTCTGTCCTGATGTTCCGGTGCAATTCCAATTCCGTTATCTTTCACACATAGAACAGCTTCTTCGTCCTTCCGGTCGACCATAATCTCAACCTTTCCTCCCGGCAGATTATACTTAATGGCATTATCACAAAGATTATATACAATCTCATACATAAGTCTGCGAACACCATACATAATCGCGTTTCTACCTGAAAGAGAAAGGGTGATAGCTCTTGCACCTGCTGCAGATTCCAGATTCTGCTCCACTTCCTCTGCAATATCCATAAGGTCAAATTCCTCACAGGGAAGTTCATTTCCTTCATCTAACTGGGACAGACGGATGATGTCCTCAATAAGCGCCACAAGGCGTGTTGCTTCCTTCCGGATGTGGCCGATAAACCGTGGCATATCCTCCGGCTTTACCATACCGGTTTCAATCAGGTCCGCACTTCCGATAATTCCCTGAAGCGGGGTCTTTAATTCATGGGAAACATTCGCGGTAAACTCTCTCCGGTTCCGCTCTGCATATTCCTGTTCCGTGATATCAAATGCCAGCATAACTGCACCAAGCACCTTCCCGGCAGATTCAATCCGGCTGATATCCAGCTGGTATTCCCTTCCCATTCGTTCGATCCGGATCTCACTGTGCCCCTCTTCAAAGGTTTTTTCAATAGCAGCACTCAATGTCCTGCTCCGGTCCAGTCTCAGGAAGTCATGTCCGACTGCTCCCTGTGTATCACTGCCAAAAATATTTCTGGCGGCAGGATTAATGCTTAACACAATTCCTTTATTATCTAATAATACCAGACCTTCCTTCATGCTCTCTGTAATCTGGTTAAACTCGTCGGTCTTTTCTTCCAGTCTGCGAAGCTGTTTTGAAATTTCACCGCTCTGCCGGTTAATCCGGTTAAGCAAAGGAGAAATCTCTTCATAGGTTTCATTTTCCAGCGGCCTTTCCAGATCCAGATTATTCAGCGGCTCTACAATCCTCTTGGAAAGACGGCTCGCAAGCACGCTGGAAAGAAGCAGGGCTCCAATAATGATAAATATAATCGGCTGCAGCATACCAAGAACCAAAAGTCCTGTTGTTGCATATTTTGCGGAAATACGCAGCACCGTTCCGTCCTCAAGACGTTTGGCATAATATCTGGTCTTTTCCATCAGTGTTGCGGAATACCTGGTTGATTCACCAATCCCCTTTTCAAAAGCAGTCTTTACTTCAGCACGGTCCTTATGATTCTCCAGTTCCTCATTTCCTGTTTCTGTATCATAAAGAACCGTTCCATCTGTATCAATCCAGGTCAGCCGATAATGATCAGACTGCAGATGCTCTAAATAATCCACGCCATCCTTTATAACAGAAACAGACGCCAGATTCAGTTCATCCGTCAGCTGCCCCTTCTGGATGTTTCCAAAATACTCATAAAATACTCCCAATATAATTGTCAGGCTGGCAAGCAGTACGGTCGCAGCGACAATTATAATCGATTGAAAGATTTTCTTTGTCATGATTTAGCCTCCAGGCGGTACCCTACATTGCGCACCGTTTCAATCAGTTCTCCGTAGTCCTTAAGCTTCTGCCGCAGCGTCCGGATATGCATATCCACGGTACGGGTATCCCCGCAGTAGTCCATTCCCCAGACCTCATTAAACAGCTGGTCTCTGGTAAACGCCATGCCCGGATGTGACAAAAACAGCCGGAGAAGCTCAAACTCTTTATAGGTCAATGTAATTCTTTCTCCATCGATGGTTACAGTGTGTTCATCGATATTTACAATCAATCCGCCGGTTTTAAGCAAATGCTCTACCTGACGCGGCTGGCATCTGCGCAGAACCGCTTTCACACAGGATACGAATTCCATTACACCGAACGGTTTCGTAAGATAATAATCCGCACCCAGATCAAGTCCCTGAATCTTATCATATTCCGCTCCCTTTGCCGTTGCCATAACGACCGGAATCTCTCTGGTTTCCGGATCCTCCTTCAGCTTCTGCAAAAGAGTGATTCCATCAATTCCGGGAAGCATTACATCCAGCACAACAAGCTCCGGCTTCTGATTCTTTAACTCCTTCAGAAAGGAGGTTCCATCCTCAAATCCCTTTGCTTCATAGCCTGTGGACTGTAATGCATATACCTCGATATCACGAATGCTTGCATCATCTTCTACACACCAAATCATTTCTATTCCTCCTTATGGACTCCCGTAACGGAAAAGATCACCCATTTTGCAATATTTACTGCGTGATCCGCAATACGTTCATAATATTTGGCAATGATCAGCAGATCTATCGCATATTCACCGTCCTTCGGATCATCCGCAATTTTCCGGATCAGATCTTCCTTCACACGGTCAAAATACCGGTCTACAATATCATCATCCTTAATCACCTTTTCCGCTAACATTATATCACGTTTTACAAACGCATCAACGCTTTCGGTCACCATACCAATGGATGCCTTCGCCATTTCAGGAAGCAGAATATCCTCCTTCCGATCTTCTTCCTTAAGGAAGCAGATGATTTCAGCAATATCCTCCGCCTGATCCCCGATCCGTTCCATGTCCGTAATCATCTTAAGAGCTGCGGAAATCTGACGAAGATCCTTTGCTACCGGCTGCTGCTGCAGCAGAAGCCGCAGGCACATCGATTCAATTGTACGCTCCTTCTGGTCAATCTGGGCATCAATCGGTGCAATCTGTACTGCCAGAGATTTGTTTCCTTCTGCGAGTGCACGGGATGCCAGTTCAATTACTTCTTCACATAAGGCCCCCATTTCAATCAGCTCTTTGTTCAATAATGCAAGCTGTTCATCAAAATGACTTCTCATCATCCAAACCTCCCTGTTATATAATCTTCCGTTCTCTTATCCACAGGATCGGAGAACATTTTTTCCGTATCCCCATATTCCACAAGCTCGCCCAGCAGGAAAAATGCAGTGCGGTCTGAAATACGCACAGCCTGCTGCATATTATGGGTAACAATAATAATGGTATATTTTTTCTTCAGTTCTTCAGCAAGCTCCTCGATTTTCAAGGTAGAAATCGGATCAAGGGCACTGGTCGGCTCATCCATCAGAAGTACTTCCGGTTCTACGGCAAGTGCTCTTGCAATGCAAAGTCTCTGCTGCTGCCCACCGGAAAGACCTAACGCATTCTTCTTAAGACGGTCTTTTACTTCATCCCAGATTGCTGCACCACGTAAAGAACGCTCCACAATATCATCGAGCTTTGCTTTATTCTTTACCCCATGCGTACGCGGCCCATAGGCAATGTTATCATAAATGCTCATCGGGAACGGATTCGGCTTCTGGAATACCATTCCGACCTCTCTTCGCAGATCATTTACATCCACATTTGGAGCAAAAATATTCTGCTCCTTGTATTTAATTTCTCCTGTGATTTTTACATCCGGAATCAGATCGTTCATACGGTTGATGGTCTTTAAAAAGGTGGATTTACCACAGCCGGACGGACCGATCAATGCGGTAATGCTTTTTTCCGGGATCTCAATATTAATATCTGTCAGTGCCTGATGGTTTCCATACCACAGGCAAAGATCATGTACCGTCATAATGTTGTTCATCACTTACATATCCTTTCTCTTTTTGAAATACTTTCCAACCAGTACTGCCGCAAAATTGATGAGCATGGTGAGAATCATCAGAATCGCCGCAATTGCAAATGCCACTCCGAATTCTCCCTGTTCCTTTGCGTATACATAAAGAGCTACTGTCAGTGTAGCTCCCGCACTGCCAAGTCCTTTTACGATATTATTGAGTGCATGGGCAAAGCCGGCGGTGAAAAGCAGGGCTGCGGACTCTCCCAGAATTCGTCCAACCGACAGAATACATCCGGTAATGACACCATCAATACATCCGGGCAGTACTACGGTACGGATCACTCTCCATTTACCCGCTCCCAATCCGAATGCGCCCTCACGGTAGCTTTGCGGAACAGTCTTAAGACTCTCCTGGGTAGTACGCATGATCGTTGGAAGGTTCATAATTACCAGTGTCAGGGCACCTGCCAGCAGGGAAGTCTTCATATTCAGGAACTGGCAGAAGAACAGCATGCCAACCAGTCCATAGATAATAGACGGAATACCGGACAGGGTTTCTGCCGCATATTCAATTACGCTAACCAGCTTCTTATTGGCTGCATACTCGGTCAGATAAATTGCCGCCCCTACACCAAGAGGCAGAACAATCAGCAGGGTTGCAAGTACTATATAAATTGTGTTCAGGATATCCGGCAGAATTCCGATACGGTCCGCCAGATAACTTGGTGATGTAGTCAGCAGCTCGAAGGAAATATTGGGAAGTCCCTTAATAAACACATATCCGATCAGGAAGAGGACAAGGAGAGCAGTGAGTCCTGTGGAGATCCACATCAATATTTTCATCATCCAAATATAAAACACACGTCTGTGTGTCATTCCACCATGTTTCATCTCAAGCCTCCTTATCCCGTTTCAGGAAAAAGTTTAAAGTTGCATTAATCAGCATAATGAACAGGAACAGTACCAGTGCAATGGAAAACAATGCCTGTCTCTGTAAGCCTGATGAATAAGACATTTCACTTGCCACTGCTGTCGTAAGGAACCGGACGCTTTGAAAAAGCTCCGGCATGTTGGGTACATTTCCTGATACCATCATGACTGCCATCGCTTCTCCGATGGCTCGTCCGACACCCAGTACCACAGCTGCTGCAATACCACTTTTTGCAGCCGGAACCGATACCCGGAAATAGGTTTCCACAGGCGTGGCTCCAAGAGCAAGAGAAGCATCCTCATACTCCTTCGGTACTGTTTCAAGACTTGTCATGGACACCTTAATAATGGAAGGCAGGATCATAATAGCTAATACAATAATGGCTGCCAACAGGCTTGCTCCATCCGGGACATGGAACAGCTTGCGGATCCCCGGCACAAGCACCTGCATACCCACAAGACCATATACAACAGAAGGAATTCCGGCAAGGAGACTTACTGCGGATTCCATAACGGTGCGAACCTTCTTCGGTGCCACCTTTGCCAGATATACTGCTGTGAGGAACCCCAACGGAACTCCCAGCAGAATCGCTCCTGCGGTTCCATAAACACTGGTCAGAATAAACGGCAGAATCCCATAGGAAGGCTCTGCTGCCGTGGATGCCCATGCTTTACCAAACAGAAAAGGAATAAGTCCGATCTGTCGGATGGCCGGTATGCCGGAGATGATCAGATACACTGAAATCAGCAGCACACAGCCTACTGTAATCAATCCAAGCACCAGGAAAAGCCCGTGTATGAGGTTTTCAAAAAATTGCTTCTTTTTCATGTTATTCACCTGTTATAATTAATTTCTCCACTGTTATTAAATGATATAACGTAATGATATCCAGACAGCAGCCCGGATGTCTCTCCTTAAGATGTCATGCTGTCTGGATGTCAGGTTTGTTTCTCTTTGCTGCTTAGCCACATCCGGTTTAATGTTTAATGTATAAATCCGATTTTATTATTCTGAGCCGGATTCCCTGATATCTTAGTTTGCTGCTACTGCTCCGGCTTCGGAAATAATACTTGCTGCATCAGCAGAAGTGATGTAGTCGAAGAACTTCCGGGCAGTTGCGGATAATGCCATACCGTCCTTGGTTACCAGTACGAATGGACGCTGGATGACGTAAGAACCGTCTTTTACGGTATCTTCCGCAGGAGCCACACCGCCTACGGAAAGTGCTTTTACACTATCCTTTACAGAAGCAAGGGAAGCATATCCGATTGCATCCGGGTTCTGGGCTACGGTTGTGATTACATCACCTGTAGAGGTTAATTCCTGACGGTATGCACATGCATCTTCAGTTCCGGTAATGGATTCGAAGCCATCTCTTGTACCGCTTCCTGCCTCACGTCCGATCAGAACGATTTCTGCATCATTTCCACCGACTTCACTCCAGTTTTTAATTTCACCCTTATAGATCCTGGCGATAGTGTCAATGTCAAGATCAGCAACAGGATTTTCCGGATTTACGATAATTGCAATTCCATCATAAGCAAGTACTGTCTGTGTTAATCCCTTTGCAACCTCTTCATCCTTTAAGTTTCTGCTGGAAAGTCCGATATCACATCTTCCTTCCTCTACTGCTGTAATACCCGAACCGGATCCGGTCGGATTGTAGGTAAAGGTTACTCCATCATTCTGTGCCATGAAGGATTCTCCCAAAGCACCGATCACCTTCTCCATGGAAGTAGATCCATCGGTAGATACGGTTCCGTTGTCCTCAGTTGTCTGTGCAGGTGCTTCTGCTTCTACAGTCGTGTCTTCTGCAGGTGCTGCCTCTGTTGTTGTCTCTGTTGTTGCCTCAGCTGTAGCTTCGGTTGCGGTATCCGTTGCTGTGGTTGTGTTAGATCCACATCCTGCCAGGAGTGCTGTTCCTGCAAGAGCCATAACAAATACACTTAATTTCTTTCTCATAATAAATCTCCTCTCGGTTCACCTTTTGTTTTGATTCCGGTGATGTTTTGCTTGTTTTGATCTTATGTATCTCATCATAAAGACTGCTTGTAAAATGAAAAAGTGTGCTTATGTAAAATGTTTGTCAAGGCCGGAAAAGGAAATGTAAAAAGCAGAACCCATTTCTGAGTTCTGCCCTATTCAGTACCGTTGGTTTCTATACCACATCTCTCGCACACTTGTCATAATACATCTTCGCCTGTTCTCCCGTTAGTGAAAACCAACGAACCAGCTTTCCAACAATGGTTTCCTCTGTCCGGTGCTCTTCCAGGTTTTCAAGAATCATCTGTTCTATTCCCTGTTCTATTCCCTGTTCTATTCCCTGTTCTATTCCAATTTCCACGCCTTCCTCACGGCCAATAGCCCTTTCCTCTGCCCGTAATTCTCTTATTGCCTGACACATATTGTATCCCTCCTTTGCATCATTGTGGTTCATAAAGTTATTCCTGTTCCTCCATAACTCCGACATTCCCAGAAATTTGACAATCATCTCAAATGTATCCTCTGACAGATTCTGATATTCAGCCGAATTATCGATCAATTCTTTCAGTTTTTCTTTATCCTTACGATAAACAAGTGCCTGAAAAAACTGCTTCAATTCCGTATGAAACACTTGAAAATCCTGCTGTTCATTGATACAGTACAATCTCATTTGGTAATCCGAAAAATTTTTCTTTTCTTCACTCTCGTCATCAATGCAAGTCATATCAGACAGGCTCCTTGGGCCATCCCATTCCTTTTCTCCGTGATATAAACAAACTGTATATACCGGTAAAAGTCTGTCCCTTTTCCTGATGCCGCACAGCTTCTCCGGACCTCGAAGTGTCTCCTTCTTTATCTTATACGTTTCCTTCAGATTATTCAGCTGCTCCTGATAGTCCAGAAAATCATATTCCATGCATCGTAAGGGCATCGTATAATCCACAACACTCTGATTCTCTAATGCGAATATCCGGAATTGACCGTTCTGTCTGCTTCTCATCTTTAAATCACGATATCGTCTTTGGACTCTTCTATATTTTCCTTGCAACTTTCGTTCTACTTTGCTTTGATCTGCTTCTAAGCTTCCCTCTGTTTCAAAATAGTCTCCTGCTTCCCGTTCCAGTGATTTCGGATCAATCATTTGCTTTCCGTCAAACATAATACCATTCATCAAATCAGCAAATCGTTCTCTGTTACTGAGATACTTGCCCATCAGTCCATCATATTTTCCCACTTTTCCTCCTTCTGCAGAAAAAACAGCAATACACAGAACCGGAAGAATACAAGCTCCTATCGTACACAAAATCACTGTTTCTAAAATCTCCTGCCTATTCTTAATATTGTTTTGGAAATAAGCATAGATTCTAGAAATGCAGCCTTGATTTTCGAATAGTTTCCTAATTTGAAAATGGTAACGAAATGTTCCTTAATGAATTTTAGATTTCGATTCAAACAATTCTGTCATATGCTTAATCTGATTTGTAAGTTCAATATAACAGAATATTTGGTAGATTTCAACATGTTTTTTCAAAGAATTGCAATTTCTTTTGGTAGTTTGTTACTGTTCATACAGCAGCCAGACACTTGCTGTCAGGCTGCGTAAGAACATGACTCAGGAGTGAGCAGGCTCCTTTTAAAACAGCCACACAGAATGTGGCACATCAAGCTTATCCGTCAAAAATTTAAAGCAGTTCTGTGAAATTTTTCATTGTAGTCTGGATTATATTGTAACCGGAAAAACGACCGATGCGATATTGTCCCAGATACCAGATACCATTGTTCAGATTTTATATTCTGATGATAAAGAAGAACTTGACCGTCTAAACCGATATCTTCAGATTTATGTAGAACTAATGAACCATGCTAAAAAGTAAATAAATATACCATATATCATGCCGGATTTATCCGGCACCAATTTAAAAGGCAGAACCCGTTTCTGAGTTCTGCCCTTATTATTGCTTCTATATTTATATAATTACATAGTACGAGTCTTCACTCCACTGATTTGTTATGATATTTGTCCTTTCTATCTATACCATTACTACCGAATACTTATCAAAATATGCTTCTGCCTGTTCTTCACTTAATGCAAACCGGCGCCTCAGTTTCCCGACAATGATCTCTTTCGATTTGTTTTCTTCCAGGTTGTCGAGTATCATCTGCTTGATTCCTTGTTCTAGTCCTCTTCTCTCATACTGGTCAAATAATTCACACACTTTTATTTCCTCCTCTTCTTCAATTCCCCTATCCTGCATTATAGAAAGGGCATCCTCGACATTTTCATCCCCGGATAAAACACATAAAAGTTTAATCAATGCTTCCTTATGTACAATCTTCTGATCAGAACGATAACTGTTTCCTTCAGCCAGATAATCAACCACAATACGCATATCACTTTTAAATAATCTTCGTGTTTCTTCCGGCAAATTTCTCATTTCGAAAACATGCAGCCTCAGATCATCTGTAAATCTAAGTACTTCATCGGGTGCATTTTTATTATGAAGCAGTTCATGCAGACTTTCCCTGCAGTTCCATCTTCTTTCACCCCAGTACAGGATCAGTTCAATTACTGGGAAAAACGCTTTCTTTTTGCTCTTATACTGTTCCCGATAAGCCCCTCCAACATAACCCGCTTTTCGAAAAAGCATTTTGGCATCCACTTTACTTTGATTTGCAAACAAATACATTGCCTTCACACGCCCGGAATCCATCTCATACTTTCCCATGTCTTCGATCTGACTATGCAGCTTATCCGATCCCTGATACAGCGTTTCTGTAGGTGCCGCCAAAAGACTGTTCTCTTTCACCCGGTATTGTCCACCATACAAAAAAACATTCAGCAGGTCAGCTGCAACATCCGGATATGCTTCAAACTCCTTCATCACCAGATCTTTCGTGTCCTTATTCTTCATCCACCCTCCCCTGCAGGAGTCAATGCATTCTCTTCGGATCCAATTTAAATTAAAATCGGCATTTACAGATCTGCTTATAATCTCCTGCTTATTCTTCTATTGTTTTTGGAAATAAGCATAGATTCTAGAAATGTGATATCATTCAAACTTCATTTCTGTTGATTTTGATATACGGATATAATGGTAACGAAATGTTCATTAATGAATTTTAGATTTTGATTCAAACAGTTCTGTCATATGCTTAATTTGATTTGTGAAATCATCATAGCAGAAATCAAGATGTGCGGCAATATATTTTGGTAAAAATTAATAATTTTCTGTGGTTATCTCCAATAAATCATGTTATATTCCGTCATTATGTACAAAAGATGACCGAGCAATCTCCCCACTATCGCGGTATCTCCAAGTAAAAACCCAGACTCTGAAAACGCCTGAACAATCTGAATTGTATGAGTAAAGTCTCACTTTCCGATTGTCCAGGCTTTTCTTTAGTTAAACCCAAAAAACTTTTGGCAGATCTTATATCCTTCCACGGAAATCATGCGGCCGCCTTTACCTGGAAGATTCATGCACTGGCCTAAGAGTCCGAAGCGGAGTCTTTTATATAGCACCCAGTCCTTCTTCTTTAGGTACTCCCAAAGCTCCTGCTTCTTCTGCAGGTTTTCTTCTGTACCGGAACGGATTAAGAGAATCGAGGAAATCGTTGTAATGATATCCAGATAGCTTAACATGTAACGGTATCTCTTCTTATTGGAATTCACCAGAGAGCGGTTCTCAACCATATAATCGATCATCAGCTTATTTACACAGAGCTGCTGGTCAATACGACTGATCATCACACTTTCATGTACGGACTGGTCTTCTCTTCCGATATAATAACGGTAGAAATTCACATCCATATAATACATATTCCGTACAAAGGGAAGCGGCTCGAATACATAAATGTTATCCACATAGAACGTATGCTCCGGAAGCTGAATTCCACATTCCCGTAACAGCTTCGTACGGAAAATCACGGAATGCATGAGAATATACTGTCCTTTATGGAAATGATGCACCTCATCCCAGGTAAACATCTGGTCCACCGGGAGTGCATGACGATAACGCATCACCTTCCTGCGCTTCTCACCAGCCTTTTCATAAACAAAGTTGCTGATCAGCATATCCAGTGTGGTCTCACCGCCGGTAAGCTCATGGAGCTTTGCAAGAATCTGCCGGTATACCTCTTCCTTAACCCAGTCATCGCTGTCAACCACCTTAAAATACAAGCCTGTGGCATTTGCAATTCCTGTATTCACGGCCGAACCATGTCCCCCGTTTTCCTTATGGATTGCCTTCACGATCGTCGGATACTTTTCGGCATAGCCATCAGCAATCTCTGCGGTACGGTCCTTCGAACCGTCATCAATAATCAGAATTTCAACCTCTTCTCCACCAGCAAGAAGTGACTCAATACACTTTTCCATATATGCTTCGGAATTATAACATGGTACTGCAAACGATAATAATTTCATGTGCCATCCTCCAGATAATTTTGCACTGCTGCCATTCATTTCCAAGCCTTCAGCAGCAGATACTTCAGGCCGTACTCCATTAACCCTCTTCCAGAAATGCCTTCAGATATGCCTTGTAGGCTGTTGGAATCGGATATCTTTCCCGTGCCTCCTGCTGCTCTACGAACACCAGAGAATCCTCTGGATTTCCGGTCGTTTCTGCCAATTCATCCACCTTCACCGCATAGCCAATCATATGCCATTCCTTATGGGAAAAGATATGCCTGCTTTGACTAAGCGGTTCAATCCGCAGCACGGATAAGCCCCTTTCTTTTAAAAATAATAATACTTCATCCTGTGAAAGATGTCCAGTAATGCTTGGGAACTCATACATTCCTGCAAGGAGACCCTTTTCCGGCCGCTTTGTCAGCGCTGCTTTCCTATCGTCCTTGATAATCAGAACCGTTTTATCCTCGATCACCCGGGCCTTCTTCGGAGGCTTACAGGGAAAATCCGTCTCACGCCCTTCCCTATGTGCCACGCACAGCTCCTTCCATGGACATTCCCCACACTTTGGTGCTCCATTCGGCGTACAGACCATGGCTCCAAGCTCCATCAGAGCCTGGTTAAAATCTCCCGGCCGGTCTTCGGGCATGATCGCAAGAAGCTCCTCTTCAATTCCGTTCCGCACAGACTGCTGCATGATATTCGCTGCATCTGCACGCAGACGTGACAGAACCCGCAGTACATTTCCATCTACTGCAGGTCTTTTGATTCCGAACGCAATGGAGCTGATGGCTCCCGCTGTATAGCTGCCGATTCCCGGCAGGGAAAGGATACCTTCATAGGAAGGAACCATTTCACCGCCATACCGGTCAACCAGTATTTCCGCTGCTTTTTTCATATTACGGACACGGTTATAATAGCCAAGTCCCTCCCAAAGCTTCAGGAGCTTTTCCTCCTCTGCCTGTGAAAGGCTCCGGATATCCGGCAGTGCCTTCATAAAGCGGTCGTAATAGGGCTTCACGGCTTCTACCCTTGTCTGCTGCAGCATAATCTCAGACACCCATACATGATATGGTGTCGGTTCTTCTCTCCATGGCAGAATCCTTCGTCCACGGTCATAAAATGCAAGAAGCGGTTCCACACACTGCTTCAAAATTTCGTTGTCACTCATTGATTGCTATCCTGTCTGATTTATTCCAAACTACGTAACTGTTCCGTCCCCTCACAGTTACAAACGATCCTCTTCCTTCCATATTCAACCCATTTCTATCCAAGGGTCCTTATCCTATGGATCCTTATTCTGCCCGGCTTTCTTTTTATAGGGCACTCTGGCAGACGGCACCACCTGGGATGCCAGCTTCGTATGTACTGCCTGATCATCAAAGAAAATCTGCGCTCCAAATGCCTTCAGCACATCACTCTTTGAAATTCCTCCCAGGAAAAAGGCTTCATCAATCCGCACGTTCCATGCGCGCAATGTACGGATCACCCGTTCATGCGCCGGTGCACTTCTAGCAGTAACAAGTGCCGTCCGGATCGGTGCCTGATCCTGCGGAAAGTCCTTCTGAATATCCGAGATGGTTTTTAAAAACTTGGCAAACGGTCCCTGATTCATCGGTTGGTTCGCCCTAAGTCTTTCATTCTCTTCAAAGGCTTCCAGTCCCTGTTCCTTATAAAGCTGCTCCGATTCATCCGAAAACAGGACAGCATCCCCATCAAATGCGATCCGGATCTGTGAAAGCGGTTCCGCATTTTCTCCCACCGTCTGAATCCGGTCACAGCAGATAATCCCGGCAGCAATTCCGCTGTCAATCGCTGCCTGTACATCCGCTTCATCCGCAGACAGATAAAGATCGGTGTGAAAGGCATTTAAGTACGGCGCCAACGATGCTCCGCTTGCCAGTACTGCTCTCGAAATCTGCAGCCCGTAATGCGCAATGGAATTAAATACCCGCAGTGAGGTGTCCGGGCTGTTATGGGACATGATGATGACCTCCACTCTGCCCTCCTGCCCCGGAATTTTATTAATATTAAGAAGTGCTTCAATCAGCCGGAAGCCATTGCCCGGCATCAGGTAATCCTTCTCATGCTCTACCTGATACCGGCAGTAAGCCTCCACCCCCTGCGTTTCAAACAATTCATTCTCCACGGACAAATCAAACAATGCCCGCGAAGACACTCCGATTACCAGCCGATGCTCCAAATCATATGCCATCGTGTACTCCTTCCTGATTTCACCACTGTTTCTGTTTCAGGCTTTTCAATTCCCTCATCGGAATTGAAATCCAGTCACTATTAAGCAGATCAGCTTTCATATGGTACAGGTACACTCTGACTCCGGGGCTTCCTTCCGCATCCGGCGGTCTTTTACCTGAGCCGGTTACATTCATACCGTTCCAGGGTCAGAAGACAATTCTTCAACTCTTCATAACGGTCTTCAAGGTTTCCGTCCTTGATCTCCAGATCGACGGAAAGTGCCATGGTATTAATCATATCATCCGTAACCCGTGCATGCAGTCCATGGAGAATATTCAGTCTTTCTTCAAAAGTATCTGCCTCCAGAAACTCAAGTACCATAGGATCAATATTTATTTCTTCTGCTTCCTGCTGATTGTTCTCCTGTACCGGTTCAAACCGGTATTGCTGCCGGATATCCGGATACTTCGTACGGTCTACCATCTCCGTGAACATCAAAAGGGGACGCGCATACACCTGATGATCTCCATACTGCGCCTCATAAATCACCAGCTCTTCTCCCGTTTCACTGTGCTTTGCGATGGCAATTATCCGATACAGATTTCCTTTAAAATGACGATAAAGCTGTCCTGCCTGTGGTCTCATCTGTCAGATCCTCCATTCAGATATATATATTTAAGTATAACCCTGTTTGGAGTTCTTGTCATTCTTTTGCTTTACTTTTCCATTATCCGAATAAAATTTTACTCCAGCCTTTACTTTTCTTTACAGAAAGATATAGGTAATTACCCCTTCCATTTTCTCTCTCCTGATCTGCAAAAGCTCCTCCTGCAGCTGCTCCTGTTCTTCCTGCTGCAGATTTCCGATCCCACGATGATGAATGGTCATGGTATAGCTTCTGTTTTCTTCTTCATCAATCACCTTCGTCATGGTAACGCCGCTGTTTGAATACCCCTCTTCATTCAGGAAAAACCGCACCTCCTTCACATATTCTGCTTCTATCTCACGGTAGTACTTCTCCCGTTCCCTGCGTTCCACCTTTTCACTGCTGTGTACTGTTCCGGAAATACAGAATACAGTAATTCCGATTAATGCCAGTGCACTGACGGTTATAATTACTCTCCTTGCTCCTTCTCTCATGATGACTCCTCCATTCTGATTCTGTTGAATCTGTTTCCCAATGTTTTCTCATTTCCATGATCCCAGTCTATCAGAAGATGTGTCCCATAAATGTCACTCAAAAAGCAAAAAAGCCAGATGATTTCTCACCTGACCTTCTGCCTGCTTATTTTCAATTTATACCTCTATTACTTTTACTTATTTCATCCACTCCTGCGGGCTCTGCGACAGATTATCCTGCTCCTGTCCCTCCACAAGCGCAGATGCCGGAATATCATCCGGAACCACCCACGTTCTGGCTTCCGGAATCAGAAGAGAACTGTCACAATAGGCACAGACCGTATCATTTTCACCTGCCGGTGCCCCGCAGTTCGGGCATTCTTTATAATATCGTAAGGACGCCTGATGCTCCTTCTTTTTAAACTCATATTCATCCTTCTGCTTCATAGCCTGATAGTACTGGATCATTTCAAGGCAAAAGGCCCGTTCCATCTGGTCAGCTCTTCTGACTGCCCAGCCTTTCCATGAAATCAGCAGTACCGGAAGGAGCCATTGTCCAAAATAAATCAGCTGGTCTGCAGCATAAAATGCCCCATCCGTCATGGAAATATTTTCAAAGAAGGGAATCAGAAGCTCATAAAATAGATTCAGAAAGGTTCCAAACATCGCAAGAATCAGCACAACATCAAACACTCCGCTGCAGCGCACCGGCCATGGAATTTTATCCTCATCAAAATGATTCTTATAATACTCATCATTCGTATTAATGAAATAATCCTTCCCAAACATCCATGTCCCGTGATAGCTCTCGACTCCGGAAGGTGCCATTCTAAGCGGATTCTCCAAATTATTATAGGCGCCCCTGTGTGAATGAAAATTCGGGCTCTTATGGGAATGATAGCCTGTGCTTCTATGATAGCTTCTGTGCGATGAGCTGTGATGTGAACTGTGTGAACTGTGGTGGCTTCCGTGATGACTGCCGCTGCTGTGGTGACTTCCTCTTGCCATGACTTTCCGTTTTACCGGCACATACCGGGACTCCCCCTATGTACCATTTCCTCCTGTCTGTAATGCAAATCAGCTGCTTTATCCATTTATAACTGGCTGAATACCTCTGTGCGCAACGCCGCATCCGTCTTAAATGCCCCACAGGAAACCGTGGTTGTCGTAACCGTTCCGGGCTTCCGGATTCCACGCGCTGTCATACAGCTATGTTCCCCTTCAATGTGTACCAGCACATCTTCCGTTCCAAGTACCAGCTGCATAATCTGTGCAATGTCCGAAGTGATCCGTTCCTGTAACTGCAGCCTTTTACATACCATATCTGCGATCCGCGCAACCTTGCTTAGGCCGATCACCTTTGTCTTCGGAAGATACGCTACCGAAATCTTCATATTATACATCAGCGCCAGATGATGCTCGCAATAGCTGAATGCATCCATATTTTTCACTAAAACCATCTCTCCGGAGGACGGTTCTTCAAAACACCGGTCAAACATCCGGGCAATCTCTTCATTGGTATAACGCATTCCTTCGAATACTTCATCATACATCCGCGCCACGCGCTCCGGTGTATCCACAAGGCCTTCCCGATCCGGGTCATCCCCAAGAGCTGCCAATATATTTCGAACCGATTCTTCAATCGTACGTTTCTGTTCCTCTGATAAATGTCTGTTTTCCACAATATGCCTCCATGATTACCATTTCCTGGGTTACTGCTCACTCCTGAACAGGCTTCACCTGGTTCTTCATTTACGAACGGCAAAGATCTATCTTATCTTTTTGTTCCGTTTATGCTACAATGGTTTTTGTTCGGGGACAGAACCCCCATTTTATAATAAGAAGGATTTCCAATTATGCTACAGACATTATACCACGTTTCTGAATATAAAGAAGAGTTACTTTATCCCGCTGTCTGCAAAGCCATGGATGCCTTATCCATCGCCGATGACCTGCACTCCGGTCTTAAGGTCGTCATCAAGCCAAACCTTGTCATGGCGAAAAGCCCGGACTTCCCGGTGACCACCCATCCTCTTGTGGTAAAGGCTGTCGTACGTTACTTACGGGAGCATGGTGTGACTGACATAACCCTTGCCGAAAGCTCCGGCGGGCTTTACAATGCCGAACATATGAAAAATCTCTACCGTGTCTGTGGCATGTCTTCCCTGGAACCGGATATCCGCATGAACATGGACTTTACTGCCCGGACGGTTCCTACCCGTGATGGATTTAAAAACCACAGCTTTCATCTGATCACCCCGATTGTGGAAGCCGATTATGTCATTAACATCTGTAAACTAAAGACACATTCCATGACCGGCTATTCCGGTGGAATCAAGAATCTTTTCGGTACCATTCCAGGTCTTGAGAAGCCGCAGCTGCATTACCGCTGGCCGGATATCGGGGACTTTTCGAATATGCTGGTAGAGCTGGCACAGACTGTCTCTCCCCAGCTTACCATCATCGATGCGGTAGACGCCATGGAAGGAAACGGTCCTACCGGCGGCACCTCCCATCCGCTTAAAATGATTCTGGCAGCCCGTGATTTTTATACACAGGATTATTTTGCTGCCGGATTAATGAAGCTTGACCCCATGAGCATTGTAATGATCCGTCAGGCGGTAGAACAGGGCCTTGCCCATCCCGAAGAGATCCAGCTCGTTGGTGATGCGATCCCTGAGGATCTCACCCCTTTTCAGATACCGGATACCAGAAAGCTTGATTTTTCAACAGCACTCCCGGGCTTTTTGCGTAAGCCTGCGGTATTTGTTATGGGGAGATTATTGAAATCCTATCCCCTTCTTAGCAAAAGCAAATGTGTCGGCTGTGGCAAGTGCGCCGAAAGCTGTCCGGCACACATCATCAGAATTAAAGAAGACCGGTCCGGAAGGAAAAGGGCCGTTTTTCAGAAAAAGGGCTGCATCTCCTGCTTCTGTTGTCAGGAGATGTGCCCCATGAAAGCAATCGAAGTCCGCAAGGCCTTGTGATGTGCAGGTGCGGATCTTCTACCCATATCAAACTTAAACCTCCAGTTTTTCCTCTTCTTCGATCTGAACCATTTCCCTGCTTTTTAACAGGAAGTGGTTTTTCTTTGCCCTGAAATAAAAGAACAGGGAAAGCATGGTTCCAAGTGCCCAGCCAACCGGCCATGCACTCCAGATTCCTATACTGCCAAGCTTCGAAGATAAAACTGCCGCAATGCTCACACGCAGAATCAGATCCGTAAACGTTGCAATCATAAATGCTCCCATCATGCTGCTTCCGCGAAGCACTCCATCGGTCACAAGCTTCACCGATACCACAAAGTAGAATGGTGCCAGAATTCTTAAGATCAGAATTCCGGTGTCCATTGCCGATCCGCTGCTGCTGTCCATAAACAGATAGACCATCCATCTTCCGGCAATCACATAAAGCAGTACCAGTGGAACACTGAGTGTCCATACCATTTTAATTCCGGCCTTAAAGCCATCATGAATCCTTTCATACTTACCGGCTCCCAGATTCTGCGAGGTATAATTCGAAATTCCGTTGGCCAGTGTGGTAAAGGATGTGATCACAAGGTTATTGAGCTTGATGGCTGCCGCATAGCCTGCTATTACCGATGCACCGAAGCCATTGATGAGGCTCTGGATAATGATGTTTCCGACAGAAACAAAGCTCTGCTGCAGAATACTCGGAATTGCCACCGTGCAAATCTGTAAAAAAACCGGCATGGAAAACCAGACGGCTTTCTTTTCGCTCTGAAGTGCTCCAAGATGCCGGAACACAACCACAATGGCAAGTACGCAGCTGATTCCCTGACAGATAAAGGTTGCCCATGCCACTCCGGCAACGCCCATCGCAAGAAACCTCACAAAAATGTAGTCCATAATAATATTGGCAACCGATGAACACGCCAGAAAAACAAACGGCGTCTTCGAATTACCCAGTGCTGAAAAAATTCCCGTGGCAATATTATAGAAGAAAAGGAATGGCAGTCCTGCAATATAAATCATCAGATATAACCGGGAATCCGCCATGATTTCTTCCGGTGTATGAATCATCGTAAGCATCTTATGACACCCAAGGAATCCAAGCAGCATCAAAAGTGCACACAAAACGGCACCGCTTAAGAGTGTCGTATGTACTGTTGTCCTGACATTATGGTATTCCTTCGCTCCAAAATATCTGCTCACAATGACCGAACAGCCGATGTTACAGCCAAAGGCAAATGCAATAAAAATCAGCGTGATTTCATAGCTGTTTCCAACTGCCGCAAGTGCATTTTCCCCCACGAACTTTCCGGCAATCAGACTGTCTGCGATATTGTATAACTGTTGGAAAATAATACTTCCAAACAAAGGCAGACAAAACTCCCACAGTACCTTCTCCGGTTTTCCTGTGGTTAAATCCTTATTCATCTCTTATCCTTCCCGCTCATGACTTGAGAAAGCTTCACCAGTTTTTTCTCATATATATGACAACCTGACATGTCATGAGCTGTAGTATATTCCTGATGCAATAGTTACGCTAATATTTCACCGACTATCCTGTTGACCAGGGAGCCGTCTGCCTTTCCTTTGACCTTCGGCATAAGCTCCTTCATCACTTTGCCCTTATCCTTTGCGGAGGGTTCGGAAATGCCAAGAGCCGTAAGTACCGCCTGCACTTCCGCACGAATCGCATCCTCACTCATCTCTTCGGGTGCAAATTCCTGATAAACAGAAAGACGTGCCGCACATGCTTCCCTGATATCCTCACGGTCAGCCGGAGCCAGATCCATGGTTTCCTTCGTCTGACGGATCTCACGCTTTACCACTTCAAATTCCTCTGCCTCGGTCAGATCTGCCCGCTTATCAATGGCCTTGTTCTTCAATGCAGAAAGCAGCATCGAAAGTGCATCCTTACGTGTCTTGTCCTTGTTTTTCATGGCTTCCATCATCTGGGAGCGTACGGTGTCAATCATACTCATATTTTCAATCTCCTTTACTTTGCAATCTTTATGGAACAGTTCCATTGTACGTTTCTGATTTTCATTCGTCAAGATCCGTCTGTTGTATCAATCCTCATAATACTTAACAGTTCAGCCATGCCCATTCATAAGCTGCCGGATTGTGGTGATTGACTGAACTGTTACTCACAATATTCCTGATAATCCTCTTCACTTGCAAACAACATATATCCACCATTCACATATCCCATATATCCTGCGGTTACTACATATCCTTTCATAACAATACCTCCTGTTAAACTTGCCTGTAACATATTTTCTACCTTAATTTTCATTTCAGGTTCCTTACAGGTATTAATTTAACAGAATGTATGTCCCATAAATGTCACTCTGACTTTATTGCAATGCATGGACCAAGCTGCATTTCAGCATTTCAGGCTGCCGTACTATAGCGGATAATAATCATTTCAAGCCCGATGTTATCGCTGATTTTTCCTGTTTTAATGGCTTCCTCCGTAGAAACACACTCTTCCAGTGCCTGCCGGATCATACTTTTACTGAAATGGGAAGCCTGCGTCACATATTTTCCGGCAATGAAACCCGGAAGCCCGATTTTCTCCCCGATTGCTTTGTTTCCGTAGCCTTTCTTCACCAGTTCCTTTACCTGCAATAGAAGATTAAACTGTCTTGCAATCAGGAATAGAATCCGCATCGGCGGCTCCTTTAATGCGATCAGTTCATAGTAAAGCTCCAGGGCCTTTTTCTGATTCTTATTGGCAATTGCCTCGACCATATCAAAAATGTGGCTCGTGATTCGTTTGGTACAGATCGCTTCCACATCCTGTTCCGTAATCACATCCTTATCAAGACAATAGCAGAATAACTTCTCGCATTCCTTGTGGATGTTCTCCATATCCGTTCCGGTCTTTTCCAGAAGCAGGTTCAGGGTACGCTCCGAAATATTCTTATTCTCCTTCTTGATCATCTGGAGAATCCAACGCTTCAACGTTGTTTCATCCTGCGTCGCAAACTCCACTGCACAGCCATTCGCCTGCACAGCTTTGAACAGCTTGCTTCGTTTGTCCACCTCGGTCTCCACGAAAAGGAAATTCACACTCTCTGCAGGGCTTTTCAGATACTCTGCCATCTGCTCTCCACCCGACCTAAACAATCCGCTGTTTTCAATCAGAATCAGTCTCCTGTCTGCAAAAAACGGCATCGTCTCTGCCTGATCAATCACCTCGCCCACCGTAAAGTCCTTGCCTTCATAATAACTGAAATTCATGGTGTCATCACCAATCATCGCTTCCTTCAGCTTGTCCTTATACTGTTTGCGTAAGTAAGCCTCCTGCCCGTAAAGCAGATATATTTTTTTGAAATCCCCGGACTTTAAGTCCTGAATCAATCGCTGCATGTCTTCTCCTGTCTGCTGGTCATCCCATATACTTCTATTTTATTTTTAACATGACTGCACATAATTCTGCAATGCCTTTTCAACTACTGCATTCAACGTCTCGCCATTCATTTCTGAAATTCGCACAAGTTCCCTATGAAGCTTAGGCTGTATCCGTACATTGAATACTCCTTTATAAACCTTGCATGGTTCCTTTCCAACCTCTTTGCAAAATTCCAGATAATCATCCACCGCCTGATGAAACTCCTGTTCAATATTTTCCACCTGATCGCTGGAAAAATCTACATAATCATCAATTCCATTGATAACGCCTCGTAATTTCCTGACATGTGCATCATAACGTATTAATGTGTAGTAACCCTTATACTCCAAAACATTATCTTTCATTACAATTCTTCCATCCTTTTCTCTGTAAAATTTTACCCGTGAACCTGATGTTTTGCCTTTATTAAATTCTTCAAATCCCATCTTTCCCAATAAATATCGCGCTTCCAAATATTGATAATCCGATGGAATGTTTAAAATCCTTTTCTTTGCTTTTTCATATTTACTCATATAGTACCTTTCTATGTAACTATATGATAGTTACATTTTATTTCTTTCTCTTGAAATTGTCAATTGAATCTATCCATAATTAAAATTTTCTGTAACTATTCAGTACAGGTCGAAGCATTTACTGCTGAGACCGTAAGAAAATGATTCAGTAATGCAAAATCCCATCGGCGAAGCCGATTTGAAATGGATTTTGCATCGTAACTGTGAAGGCACTGAACAGTTGCGATTTTCTATTAATCTGCAATATACCCTCTCACCTGCACACGGCTCTTATCATCAACCGTCACGGTGATTGCCCCATAATCTTTTGTACAAAACCATGGAATATCTACCTTTTCAAGACGTTCCAGGGTTTCTTCATGCGGATGCCCGTAACGGTTTCCTTCCCCGCAGGAGATAATGGCAAGCTTGGGATTGGCTGCTTTTAAAAATTCTTCTGAAGTGGAATTCTTCGATCCATGATGTGCAACCTTGAGTATGGTCAATTCTGTCTCCGTATGATTTGCCCCCATTTTATTCTGTGGTCTCTTTTCTTCAATCTGTTCCTCTATTCTTTCATCCTCTATACTCTGTTCCTCCATACTCTCTTCCTCCATACTCTCTTCCTCCATACTCTCTTCTTCCCCTGATATTCTTATGACATCCTGCATCTGCGTCACTCCCGGTTCTTTCCAGTCCTGTAGTTCCTGTGTCAGATGCTCTTCTCCTGCTCCCTGCACATCACCGGTAAGAAGCATGGAAAATTCCCGGTAAGTCACAAGCAGTACCATGGAAGTTTCATTGAGATCTTCTGCCTGGTAGCCTTTTGATGGATGTAAGCACTGGAATAGCAATTCACCATCCTGAAGCTGCTGTCCTTCATGCAGGAGCTGAACAGTAATTCCATTCTGCCCTGCCAGTTCAACCAGTTCTTCATACCCTTCACTGCGGCACTCATCTGCAATATCCGTAAGCACCAGATTTTCTACCCGGATTCCTTCAAGCTCTGCCTGCTCCAGTAATTCCGCAATTCCATTGTAATGATCACTGTCCGCATGGCTTACAAATACGGCCTTAATCTGTGATGCCCCCTGATATTTCAGAAAAGGAATCATCCGATACTTTCCGACTTTAGAAACCGAGGAGCTTCCTCCATCTGTCAGATAAGAATCTCCATTCTCCGTCTGCAGGAAAATACAGTCTCCCTGTCCGACATCCAGGAAAGTAACCTTTAATTCCGGTCGGAAACGCCAGGTAAGTATCACTACACCAAGCAAGAGGAAAACCCAGCAGATTCCTACAGGAATTCCATATGTTGAAATCCACTTTCCACCATGACATGCTATTCTTCTTATTCTTTTATTCTGCATTTCATACTGTGGTATTTCATATTGTGATACTTCATACCGTGGTATATTATATTGCGCCATTCCGTGTTGTGATCTTTCATACTGTGACTTTTCATATTGTAATACTTCATGACATGGCGGATCCTCTTGCAATATTTCTTTTGCGCAGCTACCTCGTCTGTGAATACAGTCCTTGTGAATACAGTCCTTCTGATACAGCACTGCCTTACGCTTCGTCCGCCCCAGAGCTGCAATAATAATCAGTATCGCCACATATACTGCCAGCTGCCATTTTGCAGGACAGCCCGGCGTCCAGTAATGATGAGGCAGCTTCTCTGTAAACAGTCCTAGCCTTTCGTATACCATAAGGATCCCTGTAATCAGCCATGCCGCAGGGATAGCAAGCGGCATGCACAGGAAGGCTGCAAGAATCATCACAATTCCTGCACCCATTAAAATACTCATCATGGGAAGTACAATGAAATTTAAGAACATCGAATAAACCGGAATCTGATAAAAGACTCCCAGATACACTGGAAGCGTCACTGCCATCAGGGCAACTCCTTCAAACAGCTTTTTCCCCTTTCTGACATTGCCAAGAACTGGAAGAATCAGGGATATGCCCAGAACACACAGAAAAGAAAACTGAAAGCCGCTGTGAAAGAGATAAAGCGGCTGTTCCACAAGCACCAGAACTGCTGCAACAGCAAGCGCCGTGATCCGGTCATAGGTTCTTCCGAGAATCTGTGCCAGCATTTGCAGCAGAAACATGGCGATTGCCCGGATTGCTGAAACTGCAAAGCCGGTCATCATTCCATACAGAACAATGATCATGGAAGCCAGTATGGCACTTAATTTTATTTTTAATCCTGCTCTTCGTAAAAGCTGATAGAGTCCCATTCCAATCATGGAAATGTGAAGCCCCGAAATAGCAAGAATATGTGCAATGCCATTTCTCTGATAAAGGCCTTTGATTTCTTCGTCTAAGATTCCTTTTTCTCCAAGCAGCATGGTCTTCATTACCGAGGCTTCCTGTTCCGGTAACAACGCATCCACTTTACTGCCTGCTTTTCTTCGTAACTGATATAAACCTTCTGCTATTTTATAAAACCTGTCTGATTTTACTTGAATTTCTGCCTGATTAAGGCGAAAAGAGATTCGAAGTATCTGATAATAGAACGGGGCATTGAATTGCCCGGGATTCGTTGGTTGTTGAAAATTTTTCAGCGTTCCCTTCAGGATAACCAGGCTTCCGATTTCCGGTTCCGGGACACCCTCCCTTAAATAACACAGGATATTCTCTGTGGCTTTTGTGTCAGCTGGCTTTTCTGCACATTTCCCCTGTACGAGTAACTGCTTTTCTGCTGCTTCCTCCTGTACAAGTAACTGCCTTTCTGCTGCTTTCTCCTGTACAAGTAACTGCCTTTCTGCTGCTTCCTCCTGTACAAGTAACTGCTTTTCTGCTGCTTCTTTCTGTACAAGTAACTGACCTTCCGTAGCTTCTTCCTGTACCACTGACTGTCCTTCCACCGGATTGTCTCCTGTAAAAGAAACCTGCTTTAAGTAGACTACCGTTTTATCCTGTCCACCCTGGGTTTTCACTTCTTTCTGATAAACCCTTCCCTGCACAATAACCGTCTGCCCTTCCAGCTCCGGGCAGCTCCACGGTTCCTTTCGTGACAGGGAAGTTACAATACAAATCAAAATCACCACTACCAGACACCCCACACTTAAGGGGCGCTTTCTCATTCATTTCCTCCTTTACTCCACAAGATCCAGATTCCGTTCATACGATGTCTGCAGGCTGGCATGATCCTTGAGATCTACCGCTCCCTCCGTATCAATGGTAATCTGTACACAATTCACACTGGACAATTCTGTCAGTGAATTTACAATTGAATAAATCATCACATCTGAACTGACATTATAGGACTTCGTCCAAAAGGATGTATCAAGGTTTACATAACACGTTCCATCTTTTACCGTCACACTTAAGATCTTCGTAGACGGGTTTAACACCGCATAACCGGTTTCATTCTTCTGCGGTCCTAAAAGGAGCTGTTCCACTACAAGCCGCTCCATGGAAATGTTACTGCTGTATACTACATTTCTTTTTACCGCACAAAGCCTTGTTCCATCTTCATTTGCAAAATAAAGCAGCAGTTTTGCCTTCTCATAGGTATTGATTTCATTGCCATCGTTATCAATAAACATATCGGCATTCATTACCCCGATTACATTTCCGTAGGTATCCGTTAGTGGCTCTTCCTTTACCTGGAAGGAAATATGCGCCACACCATCGATCTGGGACAGAGTCCGCACAATTGCCGCCCTGGTCAGCACCTCGGTTGTCACCGGCTGACGGTAATATTCTTCACTGAAATCAAGCAGAAGCTGCTCCTCGGTGATCGATTCGGAAAGCAGCTGCACATTTCCACTTAACGGTGCACGATACTGCAGCTTATCTGCAGGCGCCGACAGCTGTTCCAAAAGCTCCTGCAGCAGGATTTTCTGGTCGGTGGTTTCCGTCCGGTAATCATGGCTCGTAATGGCAGTCTCTTCATTATTCAGGCTGTAAATATGATATATTTTTCCCGTTTCCTGCTCCTTCTTTCCACAGGCACACAATAAAATCATGGAAAATAATACTGACCAGAACATCACCTTATGAATCCAGCCAGATTTCTGTTTTCCATATGGGTTACCCCTGTGCTGCTGTGTAGCCTCCAGCGGATATTCATATTTATTCTGTTCAAAGACAATCCTTTTCTTTCCCATACCACTATCCATTTCTATCCTACGACAATCCTTTTTCCCATACCGCTATCCATTTCTATCCTAGTTCAAAATCATTCTTTTCCTTTTCTTCCCTGCCATACAGACTGTGCCTGTTTTCCCTGTCAGGAACAGGTATTGATTCTGTCACACAACTGTCTTCTGCGATACATCAGATCATGCTGCTTTCTGCCGGACATCATGAACCGTTACAGTTCAGCCATGAACCTGCTTACGCCAGCGATCTTGTCAATGGAATCTTCACTGTAAACACGCTGCCCTCGCCCTGGATACTCTCTACCTTAATCGAACCGCGTAACAGCTGTACGGCGCCCTTCGTAATTGCAAGTCCAAGTCCCGTTCCACCGATTTCTCTCGAGTGGGACTTGTCTACCCGATAGAAACGTTCATAAATATGCTGGATCGAATCCTCCGGAATTCCAATGCCTGTATCCGCAACCTGTACCGTAAAGAACTGATGGTCTGCGTCCAGAATAACATTCACCTTTCCCTGCTCCCGGTTATACTTAATGGCATTTTCAATCAGATTGGTTAAAATCAACGAAAGCTTCACTTCGTCCACTTCTGCAATAATTTCGCGCTTACTGATGAGTGTCAGTTCAATATCCGTTTTCTTGGCAATTGGTCGAAGCCGCCGTAAAATCAGTTCCGTAAGTGCATTGATATCGACGGATGTGATATTTACGGACGCTGCAGACTTGTCCATCTTCACAAGTGCAAGCAGGTCATTGATGATTTTGTCCTCACGCTCAATTTCTTCTGCAATATCTACCATGAATTCCCGGTACAGCTCCACCGGCACATCCTCCTGCGCAATCAGGGAGTCCGCCAGCACCTTCATGGATGTAATCGGTGTTTTCAGCTCATGGGAAACATTCGCCACGAAATCCTGTCTCGTCTCATCAAGTGCATTCATCCTTTGCAGCACACTGTTAAATGCATCCACGATATGCTCTGTTTCTATGTAATCCGGCACACTGATCGTTTCATTCGTGTAGCCCTCCTGCACCTCACTGATCGCTCCCGATACCCGGTCAAAGGGCCGGATCAGAATTTTAGCCAGGATAATTGCCAGCGCCAGAATACACAGAGCCATAATAATCTCGATAATCAATGCTTTCCGGCTCAGAATGGAAAGCGTCATGGCAATACTGTCGGTGGAAACACTGGTCAGCATCACGCCACGTACCACTTCCGTTCCCTCCGGCTGTTCGGGCGTTGCGTTCTGTTCCGAAATGGTCTCCATAATCGGAACCGTAATCTCAATAAACCCGTTCACCCGGTCATAATTTGCCGTATTGGAGCCCTTAAAACACTTAATAATCTCCTCGGAAACAATCGTCTTTCCCTCGCTGAGTCCATAGGTATCCTTCACAATTTTCAGACTGCCGTTAATAATCATCACACGCCCGTTATACAGATTGGAAAGCTGCTCGAGCTCTGCATTAATCACTTCCGATGAACTGTCCGGCAGATAATTATAGGTAATCAGATGATCTGCAATAATCTTCAGCTGATTCTGCACATCAGAAATCCGCACCTTAACGGCACGGTCTTCATAATTGCTCAGAATAACCTGGTAAATAATCGTACACGGGATAATTCCCACAAGAAAAATAATGATAAACAGACGCAGCTTTAAGCTGCGTCCAATCTTTAATCCTGGAAAAGAAATTTTTGATTTTTCTGACATTACTTCCGATTCCTCACGAATAGTAGTAGCCGACGCCCCATTTCGTATGTACATAGCGTGGATTGGACGGATTCTCTTCGATCTTTTCACGCAGACGGCGGATATGAACATCCACGGTACGCACATCCCCCGGATAATCGTTTCCCCAGATCAGCTTCAAAAGACTCTCCCTGCTGTAAACCTTGTTGGGATTTAAGACCAGAAGCTCTAACACATCAAACTCCTTGGCAGTCAGGTTCATCTCTCTGCCTGCCACAAATGCCCTGCGGTCATCACAGTAAAGCTTCAGATCCCCATCTTCAATCACCTTGGCTGCTTCCTTCTGCTTCGGGGTTGTTCTACGCATAATGGCCTTGATTCTTGCCTTTACCTCAAGAATGTTAAACGGCTTCGTAATATAATCATCCGCACCGTATTCAAGCCCCAGAATCTTGTCCATATCCTCCCCTTTGGCAGTCAGCATCACAATCGGCACACCGGAAAACTCACGTACCTGCTGGCATACCTCAAATCCATCCTTCTTGGGAAGCATCACATCCAGAAGAATGATATCATATTCTTTACTCTGAATCATGGCAAGTGCCTCCTCACCATCATAGGCGCAGTCCACTTCCATTCCATCCTGTTCCAGACTGAACCGGATTCCCTTTACAATCAGCTTTTCATCATCCACTATCAAAACTTTCTTCGCCATTTCCCTTTACCTCAACCGTATCTCCCAACGCTCTATACGGTAATATATGCTTTGATTTTCTGAAACAATCCATCCTTGATTCCGGCCACATTCATCACGCTCTCAATCCGGTCAAAGCTGCCATGCTCTTCCCGATAGGCAATGATGCTCTTTGCCTTGCTGCTGCCAATTCCGGGCAGGGTACATAACTGCTCCTGTGATGCCGTATTCAGATTCACCAGACAAACGTTCTTCTGTCCGTCCGCATTCTGTGAGTCTGACACTGCAGTCCCTGAGATTGTGCCTGTTTCTCCGGACTGTGTCATGACATTCTGCAGCGGGAAATCCATTTCTGCGACTTCTTCACGGGTAGGTACGTAAATCTTCTCCCCATCGGATACAAAATCCGCCTGATTCAGGTAATCCGGATCTGCTTTGGCACTTAGTCCGCCTGCACATTCAATCGCCTGATAAATGCGGCTTCCCTGCGGCAGTTCATAAACGCCCGGCTGTTCCACTGCTCCGCAGACATGTACCATGAAGGACACCTTCGCTTCCTTTTCTTCCAGCATCCCTGCACCATGGATACCCACACTTGTATCTGCAGATATACCTGCATCAAAACTCCCTGCATACTCACCTGTCGTCCCGACTTTTCCAGTATCAGATTCTTCCAGTGTATTTCTATCAGTATTTTCCAGCATGAGCTCACCAGACTCCACACTTCTGCCGGCTTCCTGATTCTCTTTAGAATCCCCGGACAAATCAGCCGGATCCTCTTCTATGATCTTCTCCGTATCCTCAAACAGCAATTCCGCTTTTTCCTTACGGCACCCGAACAGCGTACATAGCAGAATCACCGGAATAAGAACCAGAGACCGATATTTTTTCTTCATTGTCATCCTTTCCGATTCCGGAAGGAGCCCTTATAACAATTACTAATTATTGTAATAGAAATTTTCAATATTTACAAGCACTATTCCGCTTTAAAAATGATCATTCCGGCGATGGCAATGATCGCACCGATCACCTTTTTCCACTCAAACGGCTGCTTCTCCACACCAAACCAGCCAAACACTTCAATGATATAAGCAACGATAAGCTGTGAAATAATGATCATCATCACGGCCTTTGCAGGACCTGCGGATTCCATACTCTTAATGACCGTGTACGTGATAAAAGCACCGATTGCCCCACCAAGGAGCATATACTTCGGCTCGATCTGCATCAGCTTCCCGAAGGAGCTGCGGTCGGTAATCAGATACGCAGCAAGACAGACAAGCAGCGCCGTGAACTGTACAAACACATTTGCCATCCAGATACCGGTGCTTTTCGTCACCTGCGTATTAAACACTCCCTGCACGCTCATCAATGCTCCCGAAAGCAGTGCAATAAAAATTCCAATCATATGAATTCCTGCCTTTCTGTCCATCCGGACTTTATCCACAGTATCTCCACATGATTGGAATCTCATTCTTACCTTTTATTCACTTTGATTATCCAGAGCCTGCTGCCGGTAATAATCTTCATCCAGGTATTCCACCTCATCCTCTTCGCCATCTCCGGCCGTATCCTCAATGTAGGTCTCTTCGATCTGCTCACCGGTAATCTGGTACCTGATCTGTTCGGAAAGCGTCTTCAGCTCCTCATTCGCATCTGCACCATTCCAGATCTCTGCAAAAAGTGCCTCCAGCTTCAGCCAGTAATTTCCCGTTTCAAGCATCTTCGGAATCGGAACGGATGTCTCGTATTCCCTGGCAAAAACCTGCAATGCATCATATGGATATTCCATATCCTTCTGCGCCGAGACCTTACCGGAGCGGTCATAAAGAATTTCATTGTACTCACAGGTTAAGTATCTTGCAAAATCATTTGCCACTTCCTGATTCGTCGAATAACCATTAATTGCCACACAGTTCGTCACTGAAAGGGAACTGGACGGCTCCTCCTCTTTAAAGGATGGTGTTGTCACAAACCCATATTCATAGACAAAGGTTCCATCCTGCTTCGCCTGCTCCAGGGCAGCAACGGCATCGGAGGTTGCCACGGTAAATACCACCTTCCCCTGCATGAAGTCATTCAGGGTACTCTCATAGCTGATCGCGCTTGTATCAATTGAGAAGAAGTTATTCAGATTCTGATATGCGGTCATACTCTGGATTGCATTCAGATTATAAATGTCCACCTGTTCTGTATCCCAGCCGTTCTCACCGCCCATATTGATGGCATTGCCGATGAAAAAGTAATTGTAGAAAATATCGGTAACATCCCACTTAAATACGGATTCCACCTGTTCCGGTGCATCGTACATATCACCAAAGGTCTGGATATCCTCAATCGTCTTCGGAAGATACTCTGCAATCTTTGCCTCAATCTGTTCTTCTGTAAAAGGAGATTCCTCCTCAACAGCTTCTTCTGTTGTCTGCGAATCACTCCTGTCAGAAGCTGTGTCTGAACGTTCAGACTCTGCAGCTTTCTGTGCATCTCCGGCACCAACACTACTCTGCGTTGCATCTGCACTTCCGGTATCCGAACTACTCTGCGTTGCATCTGCACTTCCAGTATCTGAACTGCTCTGCGTTGTATCTCCACTTGCAGAATCCACGTTCTCCTGCATTTCCTGCGCCGCCGCTTCCTCCTGCTCCTGTGTGAGCTGTGCAACCGCCAGATCCCGCAGATACGTCTTGTTATAAAGCAGGGAACTGGTCTCAAAATAAAAAGGATATCCCAGGAGCTTATCCTTATAGGTTGCAGCCGCAAGTCCCTTTCCGATAAAGGTTTCTTCCATGTTTACAGTCGGTTCGACCGGGACTGCCAGTCCTGCCAGATAAGCTTTTTCCAATGCATCATTACTGATCACATACAGATCCGGCACATTGAATTCCACCGAATTCCGGTTGATTGTCTCCACATAATCAAGTCCCGATTCCAGCACCGGCACAATCCGGGCGTCATGTGTTTCGTTATAGGCTACTGCCGCACTGCTTAAATAAGTGGTTAGCGCATCGTCAGTATACCAGAGATAAATACTGTCTTTGTTATGATTGGAAAACAGAGATGAGTCCTCGCTCTGCTCCTTTTCCTTTACGGGCATTCCCGATTTTCCAATCGCAAAAATACCTGCTGCGGCCAGGGCAATGAGTAAAATTGCCATGAGTCGTTTCTTCATATATAAACTCCATTTCTACAGACAGCCATGCGGTATCGTTTCCTACCTTCACAGCTGCAATTATCATTACGATTCACATCATTGACAGAACAATTCACCATAAACCTCTCAGGAAAGAACCTCGTCAATGCTCTGCGTAAGAATACCGATCATCTGATCCACATCCTCCTTTGTAATTACAAGAGGGGGAACAAAGCGGATAATATCAGTTCCTGCATTAATCAGGATCAGTCCCTTTTCCAGTGCTTTATTAATCACAGGTCCAACCGGCACCTTAAAGACAAGTCCCTGCATCATGCCGATACCACGGCGTGTCTCAATGACATCGTACTTATCTGCAAGCTCATTTAACTTCTCTTCCAGATATGCACCTGTTTTTTGCACATTATCTATTATATGGTTCTCCCCGAATAAATCAAGTACCACATTAATGGCTGCTGCAGCAAGCGGATTTCCACCGTAGGTCGTTCCGTGATCGCCGCTTGTCAGGGAATGCTGTGCAACCTTTTCGGTCATCAGGAATGCACCGACCGGCACACCACAGCCAAGCGCCTTGGCCGTGGTCATAATGTCGGGCTTTACTCCGTACTTCTGCCAGGCATACATAGATCCGCATCTTCCCATTCCGCACTGAATCTCATCGAGAATCAGCAGAATATCCTTTTCCTCGCAAAGCGCCTTGATCTTCTTCATGAATTCTTCTTTAGCAGGATAAATACCGCCCTCGCCCTGTACGGTCTCAAACAGAATCGCGCAGGTCTTGTCCGTCACCTGGCTTAACACACTTTCAAAGTCATTCATTTTTGCAAAACGGATGTTGCCGATCATCGGTTCAAAGGCCTCCCGGTATTTCGGGTTGCCGGTAACGGAAAGTGCACCCATCGTTCTTCCATGGAAGGAATGCTCCATGGCGATAATTTCATGATCGGTTGTTCCATCCTTTAAATACGCATATTTTCTGGCTGCCTTAATCGCGCCCTCAATGGATTCCGCACCGCTGTTTGTGAAGAATACACGGTCCATACCGGATACTTCCTTCAATTTTTTTGCCGCTTCAATCGCCGGAACATTGTAATAATAATTCGAGGTATGAATCAGCTTGTCAATCTGTGCCTTCAGCGCATCGTTGTATCTCTGATTATTGTAACCAAGTGCAAATACTGCAATTCCTGCACAGAAATCAAGATATTCCTTTCCATCCATGTCATAAAGATGAACACCGTCACCATGATCCAACACGATCTGAAACCGGTTATAGGTATGAAGCAGAGCCCGTTCTGCTTCGTCAATATATTCCTTCATTGTTCCCATTATTTTCAGCTCCCTGCTTTTAATTTCCTGTTATTCACTCATCTGTATCCCTACGGTTCTTCCGCATCTCTTACTTTTCATCACTGATTGGATCATCATCCGGAACGATGGCTGTTCCGATTCCGCTGTGGGTAAAGATTTCAAGCAGCATACTGTGAGGGATTCTGCCATCAAGGATATGTACCCGGCTTACCCCATTCTTCACTGCAGAAGTACAGTTATTTAACTTCGGAAGCATGCCTCCGCCTATAATACCTTCCTGAATCAGCGCATCCGCTGCGGAAACCCGGATTCTTGAAATAAAGGAATCCTTATCATTGATGTCCTTATATAAGCCCTCGATATCCGTAAGGAATACCAGCTTGTTGGCTCCGACGGCCTTCGCAATGGCGCAGGCTGCATCATCCGCATTGATGTTATAGGTATCAAAATTCTCGTCATATCCGATCGGTGCAACAATCGGCAGGAAATCCTTCTCTAACATATCAAACAAAATCTTCGGATTCACTTCGGTAATATTACCGACAAAGCCAATGTCCTGTCCCTCGGAGTAACGCTTCTCCACCTTTAAGAGTCCGCCGTCCTTACCGCTCAAACCAACGGCGTTCACACCAAGCTCTTCCACCATGTTCACAAGGCTCTTATTCACCTTATTTAAAACCATTTCAGCAATTTCCATGGTCTCTGCATCGGTCACACGAAGTCCGTTCACGAATTTTGCTTCCTTACCGACCTTACCTACCCAGCGGCTGATTTCCTTACCGCCGCCATGTACGATGATCGGCTTAAAGCCAACCAGCTTTAACAGCGTTACATCCTTAATGACATTCTTCTGCAGTTCCTCGTTGCTCATGGCAGAGCCGCCGTATTTTACAACGATGATCTTCCGGTTAAACTGCTGAATGTACGGAAGCGCCTCGATCAGAACCTCCGCTTTTTTTAAAACTTCCTGCATATCCTTATCCATGTCATGCACCATCCTTTACTCTCTTCTGCTTCTATATGATAGTAACAGTTCAGCCATGCAGAAATGATTGTGCAAGATGACCGTGGGAGCTTGCTCACTAAGGGCAGCTTATACAATCATTTCTATAGGGCGGACGCCCAACATGAAATAAGCTGCCGAAAAGCACGTATATTTGTTAGCCAATTTGTACAATCCGGCAGCTTATGAATGGGCATGGCTGAACTGTTACATATGATAGGTAACCTTCTCCGTCAGCTCCGGTAATCTGCATTGATCTTAACATAATCATAGGTCAGATCGCAGCCCCATGCGGTAGCCTCGGCTTCGCCCATTTTCATATCTGCCAGGATCTGTACTTCCTTCTGGGACAAAACATCACTGGCCTCTTCCTCACTGTAACCGGCATCCCCGCCATCCTTATAAATGAGGATCTTCCGGTCACCTGCTGCATAATACAGCTCCATATGCTCCGGATCAAACTGCGCTCCGGAATAACCAAGTGCACACAGGATTCTTCCCCAGTTGGCATCGTGTCCGTAAACGGCTGCCTTTGTCAGGCTGGAACAGATGACACTTTTTGCAAGAATTCTTGCATTTTCCTTCGTATCTGCATGATATACATGACATTCTACCAGTGCTGTTGCACCCTCGCCATCTCCTGCAAGACGCTTGGCCTGTGTTTCATTTACATAGTGAAGCGCTGCCCTGAACGCTTCATAATCTGCCGTTCCCTCCTGAATCGTGGGATTGCCTGCCATTCCGTTTGCAAGCACCAGCAGCGTATCATTCGTTGAAGTATCTCCATCGACCGAAATCATGTTGTAGGTATCCACAACATCCTCTCTGAGCAGCTTCTGTAAAACTTCCTTTTCAATCACTGCATCCGTAGCCACATAGCCGAGCATGGTACACATATTCGGATGAATCATGCCGGAGCCCTTACTCATTGCACCGAGTGTTACGGTTACACCGCCGATTTCCACCTGTACAGCCAGCTCCTTATTCACGGTATCCGTTGTCATAATTGCCCTGGAGGCATCGGTTCCGGCTTCTAAGGAATCGTTCTTAGCCTCGGCAAGTCTGCTGATTCCTGCCTTGATCCGGTCGATGGGGAGCTGCGCCCCGATGACACCTGTGGATCCGACGAGTACGGCATTTTCCGGAATGCCAAGCACCCTGGAGGCCTCCTTTGCCGTTTCTTCACAAAGCTTCATTCCCTCTGCGCCGGTTCCTGCATTTGCAATTCCGGTATTCACAATCACCGCCTGTACATAGGGAGATTCCTCCAAAAGCTTCCTATCCCACTTTACGGGAGCTGCCTTTACCACATTGCTGGTAAAGGTTCCTGCCGCCACACATGGCTTTTCACTGTAAATAATTGCCATATCCTTACGGTTCTGATATTTGATTCCCGCTTCAATACCTGCTGCCTGAAATCCCTTTGCAGCAGTAATTCCACCTGTAATCTGTTTCATTTTATCCTCCTGCTCATCCTCGCAGCTGTTCCGTACCCTTCCGGCTGCTCACTCTTCATTGTAACGGATGATATTCTCTGTATTTAATGTAAAATCATAATAATTCAGGTCTTCCCGCTTCGTCCAGCCGATCTGCTTCCAGAACGCATTGCCAATGTCGTTTACGGTAAACGCAATGAGGGAAACCTTGCTGATGTGCTCCTTTTGCAGCTCCTGCATGCAGAACACCACCATGCTCTTACCAATGCCGTGCATCCGGTACGCCTCGTCCACACATACATGATACAGACAGCCTCTCCGTCCGTCATGTCCACACAGAATGCTTCCTACGATTTTTCCATCGGCCACGGCAACCACACTTGTTGTCGGATTTCTTTTTAAAAAGGAAGCAACGCCTTCCTTAGAATCATCAATACTTCTTATGGCAAAGCCCTTAATCGTCATCCACAGATCATGAACGCCCTGATAGTCTTCTATGGTCATGGTCCGTATTTCAAAATTGTTATTCATCATTTTCCTTACTGAGCTGTTCCTGAAGCTTATAAATTCAGTCCCTTCTTCTCGTCCACACCCATCACGATATTCATACACTGGATGGCTGCACCCGAAGCTCCCTTTCCAAGATTATCAAACCGGGAGGATAAAAGAATCCGGTCTTCATTTCCTGTTACGAAAATTTCCAGTCCATCCCAGCCGCTTCTTGCATTTCCCGCAAGGAAGCCGTTCGTTTCATCCTCACTGCCAAGAGGCATCACCTGAATAAAGGGCTCTCCTTCGTAGAATGCGGCCAGCTTTTCCTGTACCTCCTGTAAGGACGGCTTTCCATTTAATAAGTCAGTATAAAGCGGCAAGGTCACAATCATACCGCTATAGTAATCACAGACCATCGGGGAAAACAACGGCGTTCTTTGAAGTCCCGTGATCTTCGTCATTTCCTTTAAATGCTTGTGCTGCTGGGAAAGTGCATACTCTCTCGGCGCATCAAATTCCGGTGCACGGTCTTTTGATTCATAAACAGCAATTGCTTTTCTGCCGGCACCACTGTAGCCGGACATGGCGAAGGTTGCTACCGGATAATCCTTCGGCAAAATACCGCTCTGGATCAGCGGATATACTAAGGAAATAAAACCGGTCGCATAGCAGCCCGGAACCGCAATCCTTTTTCCTTTTGAAATTTTATCCCGGAATTCACCGGACAGCTCCGGGAATCCATAGGCCCATCCCTCTTCGGTACGATGTGCCGTTGATGTATCAATAATACGGACATTCTCATTTTCAATCAGGCTTACCGACTCTCTTGCCGCCGCATCCGGCAGACAAAGAAACGTAATGTCCGATTCGTTGATAAGACGCTTACGCTCTCCGGCATCCTTTCTTAATTCTGATGCGATCGGAAGAAGCTCCACATCATCTCTTCCTGCAAAGCGTTCATGGATCCGTAATCCTGTCGTTCCTTCGCTTCCGTCGATAAAAATTTTCGTCTTCATATCAAAATGATTGTCCTTTCCTTATTACTATTGTGGTTACTGTTGCGATTTTGCATTGCTCTGAATAGTTATCATCATCTTATACCAAGATTGGAAATGCCGCAACTGTTACTATAGAAAAGTATAACTTTCAGCATGTATAACAATACAACTTTTATGCATATTATTCAAGCCTTTTTTGGGTTTTTCTGCAAATTAATTTATATAATCCCATCTTTTATGCAAAAATATGCAAAATAGGTGTTGCATTTTTGCAGGAGATGTTGTATATTAGCAGATGTGAGACAGAACAATTTAAAATTTGTAACTATTCAGAGCCATGCAAAATCTGGTAAATATGATTGGAATGCTTGCATTCCAGAGCATATTTGACAGATTTTATATGGCGAAGTAACCACATGAGCAAAACATAAGCTGTGAAACAGCGGTTTTGCGAATGGAGTTCTGAATAGTTACCGTAATCTAAAAAATAACATGGAGGCATCTCAATATGAAAGAAAAAGTAATTCTTGCGTATTCCGGTGGTCTTGATACTACCGCAATTATTCCCTGGTTAAAAGAGAACTTCGACTATGAAGTTGTCTGCGTATGTATCGACTGCGGACAGGAAGAAGAACTCGACGGCCTTGAAGAAAGAGCAAAATACTGCGGAGCTGAGAAGTTATACATTCTCGATGTAACCGATGAATTCTGTGACGATTATGTAGTTCCCTGTGTACAGGCCCATGCCGTTTACGAGAACAAATATTTACTTGGAACCTCTATGGCAAGACCGCTGATTGCCAAGAAGTTAGTGGAAATTGCACGTAAGGAAGGCGCTGTTGCCATCTGCCACGGTGCTACCGGTAAGGGAAATGACCAGATCCGTTTCGAACTTGGTATCAAGGCATTTGCTCCGGATCTTAAAATCATCGCAGCATGGAGAAGTGATAAGTGGACTCTCGATTCCCGTGAATCCGAAATCGAATACTGCAAGCAGCACGGCATTGATCTTCCGTTCTCCGCAGATTCCAGCTACAGCCGTGACCGTAACCTATGGCACATCAGTCATGAAGGCTTAGAGCTTGAAGATCCTGCCAATGAGCCGAACTACGATCACCTGTTGGTTCTTGGTGTCACTCCTGAGAAGGCTCCGGAAGAAGGCGAATACGTAACCATGACCTTTGAAAAGGGTGTTCCGAAGTCCGTAAATGGCAAGGAAATGAAGGTTTCCGATATTATCCGTGAACTGAACCGTTTAGGCGGCAAGCATGGTATTGGTATCGTTGATATCGTAGAAAACCGTGTTGTCGGCATGAAGTCCCGTGGTGTATATGAAACTCCCGGTGGAACCATTCTTTATGAAGCACATCAGCAGCTTGAGGAATTAATTCTTGACCGTGATACCTATGCAGTCAAGAAGGATATGGGCAACAAGCTGGCTCAGATCGTATACGAAGGAAAATGGTTTACTCCATTACGTGAAGCCGTACAGGCCTTCATTGAATCCACCCAGAAGTATGTAACCGGCGAAGTAAAGTTCAAGCTTTACAAAGGAAACATCATCAAGGCCGGAACGACTTCTCCGTACTCTCTCTACAATGAGAGTATTGCATCCTTTACAACAGGCGATCTTTATGACCATCACGATGCAGAAGGCTTCATCAACCTCTTTGGTCTTTCTACCAAGGTACGTGCCATGAAAATGCAGGAGCTTGGCGAGCTGAAATAAGTGTTACTGTTCCTGCCGGAACCGCTATTAAGAACCGCCATATGGAAATTGCAGATAGACAGTTTCCGTATGGCGGTTTATTATATATGAGTAAGCCCTGCGCTGTACAGCAGTGTTTTTATAGATGTGCTTCTGAATTGACGCTATGAATATCTGTTCAGAACAATTGTCAGAAAGGACACCATTATGATTCATGTAACCACTCTTCTCATCATTTATCTTGCCGCAGTCAACCTCCTCGGCTTTACAATCATGGGAATTGACAAATACCGTGCCCGCAAAAGAGCCTTCCGCATCCCTGAGGCCACCCTGTTTACCATCGCCCTGATCGGCGGGAGCATCGGCTCGATCCTTGGAATGTATACCTTTCACCATAAAACCAGGCACCGCAGCTTCACTTTTGGCATGCCTGCCATCTTGATCTTGCAGGTCATTCTGGTTATACTGATAATATCAGCACCGTTTCATCTGGTAACTCTATAACAGGAGGGAAACTTATGCACATAGCTATTTGTGATGATAATATTGCAGACCGCAAGCAATTGGAACGATTACTCGACCGGGAATCCGACCGGCGCAAGGACACCTCAGGCGTATTCTTCTGTGACTCCTACGGGAACAGCGAGCACCTAAGCCGCAATCCCATGCCCTACGAGCTTTTCTTTCTGGATATGACAAGTGAAGAACCGGACGGTCTTTCCTTTGCCATCGAACTGCGGCGCCTCGGTGTCACTGCTCCCATCGCTCTGTGCTCCTCTTCCATCAATTACAGGGAAGCATTAAATAAACTCCCCGAACAGGAAAGGCCTGCCGATCTTCTGTTTATCGACAAGCCCATTAAGGTTGCAGATCTTACTGCCATTATTGACGAAGCGCTTCACCTTGGTTTAAACCGTGCTTCCACAATTGAACTGCGCAGCGACCGGACTACTGTTTATGCGCACGAAGACGACATTGCCTATGTCACCTCGAAAAATTTCTATCTTACCGTTCACTTGACCGATGGCCGTGACGTCACCATGCTTGATACGGTTTCGAACTTTTACTCCATGATTAAAAGCTATAAGCATCTTGTGCTGGTTTCCGAGCGCACCATCATCAACGCTGCCCATGTAGAAAAAATAAACGGACTGAAGGTCACAATGGACGATGGAAAAAGACTTTCCTGTCCACTGTACTCCCGCCCGTTCTTAACCTATGCAAGAAAGAATCTTACAAAACTGTAAGGGTACTTACCAGCCACCGGCTTACAGAGTCACAATAATACCGCCATCATTAGCATACATGCTGCTGATCCCTGCGGTATCGAGAATATATACCTTTTCAAAAGAGGCTTTTGCCAGAAACAGCTTCTTCACATATTCAGCACGATCCTTGCAGTTACAATGGGAAATCATCAGAACACGTTTCGCCGTATCCGGCACTTCATGAAGCATCAGCTCTGCCATTTTGGCAAGGGCTTTTTTCATGCCGACTGCCTGTGCCTGCTTCTCGATTTCTCCCTCGCGTCCTGCCATCACAGGCTTAATGCTTAAGGTAGAAGCAACTAATGCTTTAACCCCTGTAAGGCGTCCATTCTTGCGGAGCGTTTCCAGATTATCCAGTACAAAGTAAGTCTTCATCTCATCCCGGAATGCCAGCAGCTTTTCACAGATTTCCGCAAAGGGGAGGCCTTCTTCACTCCACTTCGCCGCCTTCAGGGCAAGCTGTGTTTCTCCGACACTTGCCGAATGGGAATCACATACGAATATATTCTTTTCACCATGCTTTTCCTCATACAACGTTTTTCCGATCACTGCACTGTTATAGCTGCCGCTTAATTTCGATGAAAGGGTAAAAACAAAGATATTCTCCGCATCGGTATCGTACGCCCGCATATATTTCTCCGGGGAAGGACAGCAGGAACGGGGACAGGTTTTCGAAGAAGCCACCTTCTGAAGGAAGGAGGCCTGATCAAAGGTCTCATCGTCCCACAGGTGTTCACCTGCCACATCAAGTCCTAACGGTATATTTACAAATCGTGGATCTTCCTTATATTCTTCGGGAAATTCACAACAACTATCTGCAATAATTTTATATGACATTTCAGTTCTCCTGTTCTAAATCACTATTTTATGTAGTTTTCATTACTACTTATATTAACATTATACTCTATCCTTGTAAAGTAATACTGGAAAACTTTCTTATTTTATACTACAATAAAAACATATATTACATAAGCAAAGGAAGGAAGCTACTATGAATATTTCAGAAAAAGCACTCATGCTTCATGAACAGTGGAACGGCAAGCTTGAAGTCGTATCCAAAGCCCCTGTTAAATCAAGAGAAGATCTCTCAATTGCGTACACGCCCGGTGTTGCCGAGCCCTGTAAGGTGATTGCACAGGATAAGGAAGCTGCTTACAAATATACCATGAAGGCCAACACTGTCGCTGTCGTATCCGATGGAAGCGCAGTCCTTGGTCTTGGCAATATCGGTCCTTACGCCGCCATGCCCGTTATGGAGGGAAAGGCCGTACTGTTCAAGGAATTCGGTGGAGTAAACGCTGTTCCGATCTGTTTGGATACCCAGGACACCGAAGAAATTATCAAGGCTGTGACCTACCTTGCACCTGCTTATGGCGGTATCAATCTGGAAGATATCAGTGCTCCCAGATGCTTTGAAATTGAAGAACGTTTAAAAGAAATTCTCGATATCCCGGTATTTCATGATGACCAGCACGGTACAGCCATCGTCGTTCTCGCCGGAATCATCAATGCCTTAAAGGTTGTCGGCAAGAAAAAAGAGGACTGCCGTGTCGTTGTAAACGGTGCGGGAAGTGCCGGTGTTGCTATCACAAGACTCCTTTTAACCTATGGTTTTCCGCATATTACCATGTGTGACAAGGTCGGTATCGTTTCCAAAAAGACCGAAGGTTTAAACTGGATGCAGCAGAAAATGACCGAGGTTACCAACCTTGAGCAGCAGACCGGTACGCTTGCAGATGCCATGAAGGATGCTGACATCTTCGTTGGTGTATCCGCTCCCGGTATTGTTTCTGCGGAAATGGTTGCTTCCATGAATAAGGATGCCATTCTGTTTGCCATGGCAAATCCGGTTCCGGAAATTATGCCTGATGTCGCAAAGGATGCCGGCGCCCGCGTAGTTGGTACGGGACGCAGTGACTTCCCGAATCAGGTCAACAATGTCGTTGCCTTCCCAGGTATCTTTAAGGGTGCTCTGGAAGGACGTGCTACAAAGATCACCGAAGAGATGAAGTTGGCTGCTGCCAATGCCATTGCTTCTCTCGTTCCGGATGACGAATTAAGCGATGACAACATTATGCCTGAAGCATTTAATCCGAAGGTTGCCGAAGTCGTTGCAGCCGCAGTAAAGGAACATATTGTAAAATAATGAACAACCAGACTTTCTGGCATGGAAAGCCCTACTATTCCCTGAACGCCTACTGCAAAAACACCTACGGCGAGAAGCTTTCAAAGATTGCCTTAAACGCCGGTTTTACCTGTCCGAACCGTGATGGAACATTAGACCGGCGGGGTTGTATCTTTTGCAGTGGTGCAGGAAGTGGGGATTTTTCCATGTCTCTTACTTCGAATCAGAGCATGGCTCACATCATCCATTCCTATCTGGAGCAGATGACCTGTCAGCATCCCGGCAATCGTTATATTGGATATTTCCAGGCATACACAAACACGTATGCTTCTGTTGACGAGCTTATGCAAAAATATACGGCGGTGCTTGACTTTCCGAAAATTGCAGGCATTTCAATTGCTACAAGACCGGACTGTCTTCCACCGGAGGTTTTACAGCTTTTTCAGGATTTAAAACAGCGCTATCCGGATAAATTCATCTGGGTAGAGCTGGGACTGCAGACCATTCACGAAAAGACAGCCTCTTTTATCCGCAGAGGCTATCTGCTTTCCTGCTTTGAAGATGCGGTTACGGCACTGCACAGGTTACAGATTCCGGTCATTACCCATGTAATCTTAGGATTGCCCGGTGAAACCGCAAGTATGCAGCTGCAGACGATTTCCTATCTGGATACGCAGCCCATATGGGGTATTAAATTACAGTTACTTCATATTTTAAAAGACACTGATCTTGGGCTTTTATATGAAAATGAACCTTACCGTTATCACTCCTACGAAACGTTGGAAGATTATGTTTCCATGGTGATTCTTTGCTTAGAGCATCTTCGTCCGGATATCGTTGTACACCGGCTTACGGGAGATGCACCGAAGGAGCTTTTACTTTCACCAATGTGGAGTCTTGATAAACGGAAGGTTTTAAACACACTTCATCACGAGATGAAAACTCACGAAACATATCAGGGGAGGCTATATGCAGGATCCATTGACACTTTATAAATTAATTATTCTTTATATGCTGCAACGGGTGGATTTTCCACTGACGAAGGCGCAGATCAGCGACTTTATTTTAGAAAAGCAGTATACGAGCTTTCTGACGCTCCAGCAGGTGATCAGCGAGCTGATTGATGCAGACATGATAACCGCACATTCGATCCGGAACCGGACGCATTTAAGCATCACGAAGGAAGGACGCCAGACCTTGAATTTCTTCAGTAATGAAATCAGCGATACGATTAAGGAAGAGATTAACACATATCTCAAAGAAAATGAAATGACGCTCCGCAATGAGGTATCGATTCTCGCGGATTATTATAAGTCAACCTCGGGGGAATTTGAGGCGCATCTGACAGCGAAGGATAAGGAGGTTACGCTGCTGGATATTATTATTTCGGTACCGGTGGAGGAAACTGCAGCTTCGATCTGCGATAACTGGCAGAAAAAGAATCAGGAGATTTATCAGTATCTGATTACGGAACTGTTTTAAAAGTGTAAGTAATTGGATATTGGTTATATATAGGTTATTGAATCGGGCGCAACGGTTTTTGATTTTGTTCATTCCTACGGGGCTAACCCCTCCGCAAAATCACAAAATCAAAAAACATTGCGCCCTTTCTACGCTGTGATATCATCTTAATTCAAATCATACAAATCTCTCTTATAAAAATTTATCGAATGATTTCACTCCAACTGGAAATTCCTATGATCGACTTGGCGAAGTCTGTGTAGGCGGCATGTTCGGGTGTATCAATGTACTTGAAGACATTGTAAATCTGCTTCTTGGTGCCACCACCGACGTGGTTTAGGCCGAAAGCAAGTCCCTGGGCAACCTCTTCGGGGGCATCCGTCTGGCGGTTTAACAGGAAGCCGTCAATATCGCCATAAGCTTCCACTTTATAGTACGCATAGGCAAAGGCTGCTGCCTGGTTGGCCTCTCCGCCTTGAGAGGTGTATCCCTGTTCGGAAAGAAGGATGCTGCGGACCTCACCATCCGGATTCAGGAAGGTATCCTGATTCATGTAATTTACAAGTACTTCAATATTTCCCATAGACATCATGGAGGTGCCGGCATTGTGTTCAATGTACTTGGAGCTCTTCCATGGACAGGTTTCTGTCAGGGGCACGTTATACGGATGCTGGGCAAGTCCCCAGTCAAGGTTTCCCCCGGCCGTAATGTTCTTATTGAACTCATCTAAAATATCCCGTCCATCGTAGTTCGTGTTGTTCTTAATGTTCCGATCCCATTGCTGGTCAATCGGCATATAGACACGTGCGGAACTGCTTACACTCTTAATCGCGTTATAGAAAACACGGAAAGCCTTGGCATATTCCTCGACGTAGGTTGCCACATCGGTATATTCCATATAGTTCCATTCCTTACGGGCATTGATTTCGTTGGCAATGACCCAGTTGGAAATTCTTCCGTGCTTGCTTCCCGAATAACGTTCTGCAAGGAAGGAGCCGATGGCTGCCATGTATTCCACGCCACCCTCTTCTGCACCGTTAAACATATAATATGGTGCGGAACCACCTCCCCGGGCCTTGGGATGAATCAGCTGGGAATATGCGGAGGAATAATTGTTCAGAATAATCGCTGTCGTACAGATTCCCTTGGAGGTCAGCGTACTGAATACCAGATCATATTCTGCAATCACCTGTCCGTTAAAGGTGTAGGTTTTGCCGTTATAATTATAATGAATGGTCGGATAAGCGCTGTTCGTACTCGGTCCCAGAATCCGGGCTACCGGAATGTTATAGGCCGCCTGCTTCACGCCAAGATCATCCAGTTCGTTTCCTCTTAACTTATTCGGATCCACAAGCAGTCCCTTCTTGGATGCCGGTGTCTGGTATACACCGGTGTACTTCGCAATTGCTTCCGGATTCGTGATGTACTGTGGCGTGTTGAGAGTAACATATTCGTCATCCTTTTTCACTGCAACTATGAATTTCTTATAAAGCTTACTTGCAGCCGTATTATAATTCAGCGAGGTTGTAAGCTCCACGGTATCATTCTTATAAATCCGGTCAAGATATTCTGCCCCTTCGGCTAAACCATTGTCATAGGTATTCATCGCAAAAAGGTAATAATATTTGTCATCACTCTCCGGAATTCCGTTACTTTCCGCAACCACCTTAATCTTTCCGGTTTCTGTGTCAATCCTGCAGCTTACAATATTGGCAAAGTCACTCTTATTTCCATCGGTCAGTACCTTTTCCTCCGGTCGCTTATGATAAGCCTCTTCCACGGACATTCCACCCTGTACCAGACTTTCCAGTACGCCGTCACCAAGCTTCGTTGCCTCAGGTTCCGGAGCTGCACTTGGCTGCACCATGGTTTCCACGGTATCCGGAATTGGGATTTCCTTATTTTGGTTCAGGAGCACAAAAGCAGATCCTGCACCAATCAGAAGCACTACGATCACAATAAATAAAACAACAAAGCCCTTTCCACTCTTTTTTCCTTTTTTCTTATTGACCGGTTTTCTCTTCGCCGGTTCCCTCACCGCAGCTTTCGGTTCTGCTTCTCTGCCTTCCACCACTTTCTTCTTAAATGCTTTCTTCTGCTTATCACTCATCAAACTGTGTTCCTTCTTGTTTTTAATCTTTGTAACTGGTTCAGTACCCTCACAGCTACGATGCAAAATCCATTCCAAATCATCATCTTACGGTCTCAGCAGCAAGTGCTTCGACCTATATGGAAGAGTTCCTAATCTTCTTCATGTGCTCTCTGATCTTTACCTCATAACCATTACCTGATGGGTGATAAAATTCCTTTCCGTTTAACTCATAAGGCAGATACTGCTGCTTCACATAATTATTTTTATACTCATGGGGATACAGATATCCTGTTCCATGTCCCAGCTTTGCTGCGCCCTTGTAATGGGCATCCTGCAGATGGGGAGGGATCGGGAGATCCCCGGATCGTTCCACTTCGCTCATGGCTTCTCCTATTGCCTTAACACACGCATCACTCTTCGGCGCACATGCGATATACATGGCTGCCTCTGACAAAATAATCTGCGCCTCCGGCATTCCTACACGTTCTACTGCGAGAGCTGCATTCGTTGCGACCTGCAAAGCCTGCGGATCCGCAAGTCCGACATCCTCTGCTGCGTGAATCATCATTCTTCTTGCGATAAAGGTGACGCTTTCTCCGGCATACAGCATTCTTGCCAGATAATACACGGCTGCATCCGGATCCGACCCCCTCATACTTTTGATAAAAGCAGAAATCGTATCATAGTGATTGTCCCCGGTTTTATCATAGCGCAGCACACGGCGCTGAATACATTCCTGCGCAACCTGCAGGGTCAGATGAATCTTCCCATCTGCCGAACGCTCCGTTGTCATAATCCCAAGCTCTACGGAATTTAAGGCATGCCTTGCATCGCCCCCGGAAAGCTCCGCAAGAAATGAAAGGGCATCCTCCTCAATCACGGCATTGTATGCCCCCATTCCCTTTTGCTCATCCTGCACAGCACGCAAAATCAGCTTCCTGATATCTTCCTGATCCAAGGGTTTTAATTCAAAAATGACAGAACGTGATAACAACGCTCCATTGACTTCAAAATAAGGATTCTCTGTGGTTGCGCCAATCAGAATAATTGTTCCATCCTCTACAAAGGGAAGCAGATAGTCCTGCTGTCCTTTATTGAAACGATGGATTTCATCGATAAACAGAATGGTCCGCTTTCCATACATCCCCTGCAGCTCTTTGGCCTTCCCGACAACCTCCTCCATATCCTTCTTCCCGGCTATGGTTGCATTGATCTGGGTAAATTCCGCCTGTGTGGTATTCGCAATGACCTTCGCAAGGGTGGTTTTCCCGGTTCCGGGCGGTCCGTAAAAAATGAGGGAACTCAGCTTATCTGCCTTAATTGCCCGGTACAAAAGCTTGTCCTTCCCGATGATATGCTGCTGCCCTACCACCTCATCCAGTGTGGACGGCCGCAGTCTCGCCGCTAACGGGGATTCTTTTTCTTTATTGGTATTCCTCATATATTCAAACAAATCCATGGCTTAATACTCCTCGGCACCATCGATTTCTTCCTGCTCTGCCTCAATTGGTTCTGCAAAGCCCGGGGTATGACGCAGGTAGACTGCCCAGTAGCCACAGCCTACAATTCCCGCTCCACCAACGATGTTACCAAGGGTAACAGGAAGTAAATTCTTAAGTAAAAAGGCAGCTGTTGTAAGCTCCGGTGCGGAGATTCCGTATTTGTCCATTGTCAAAAGTCCGGATACTCCAAAATAAATGTCTGCAATGCTGTGTTCAAAGCCACACAACACAAAGAGCATGACCGGCCAGAAGCTCATCAGAAGCTTCCCGGATACCTTCTTTGCTGCAAATGCCGCCCATACGGCAATACATACTAAAATATTACAAAGCACTCCTCGTGCAAAGGCCTCTCCAAAGGACTGATTTACACGGAAAAGTGCAGCAGCAACCATCTTTTCTCCCAGCACACCGCCATACAGTTCAGGGATTCCGGCATAAACCACCATGAAAGCCACAAAAGAGGCTCCGATGAAGTTCCCCAGAAAAACCATTCCCCAGTTCTTCAGCATCTGAAGCCAGGTAACCTTCTTTTGAAGAACAGAAATTATAATCAGATTATTTCCGGTAAAAAGCTCACTTCCGGCAATCAGCACCATCGCCATTCCGGCAGGAAACACACAGGCGCTTACGAGCCGTGCTGCCGATGCATTCTGGATCGTTGCAGAGGATGTCGTTGAAGCAATTCCTGCAAACGCAATATAAATTCCTGCAAAGATACCGAGTGCCAGCATTTTCAATGCAGACATCCTTACCTTATGGATTCCGATTTCAACAAAATTCTTCGCTATTTCTAACGGTGAATGCATATAGAATTCTCCATCTGTCTTTTATTGTGAGGTATGCTCTGATATACAGACCCACACTTCTCTTAGTATACAACAGATTTTGCATCACTTTCAACTGCTAATCAAACAAGATTTCTTCCACCGTAACAAACACATACCCCTGCTTTTGCAGATCATCCACAATCTGTAATGCTGCTGTCACAGTCGATGGATACGAATCATGAAGCAGAATGATAGCATTCTCCTCTGCTGCGCTCTCTACCTTACGCACCACACAGGCTGCATCATCACAGCACCAGTCCAGCGGATCAATGCTCCACAGCACCGGTATCATATTCAGCTCCTTTTCAAAGCTTTTATCCCAGCTTCCGTATGGCGGGCGTACATAAGTCACTCCCTGTCCGGTAATCTCCTCAATGATGGTGTTTGTCTTCATAAGCTCTGCCTTAAACTGCTCTCTGTTATCCTGCGTAAGCTGGATATGGCTGTAAGTATGGTTGCCAATCAGATGCCCCTCCTCCTGCATCCGTTTTACCAGATCCGGATAATTCTCTGCATTCTCACCTGTGATAAAAAAGGTTGCCTTTACCTTCCTTTTGGCAAGTCCGTCCAGCAAAAGCGGGGTATAGACCGGATGAGGACCGTCATCTGCTGGTGTCAAGTAAGGACCAAATTTTTTTGAAAAATTTTGATTTTTGGGTTGACAAACTACAACATGAGCATTTCATAAATCATTGTTTGTATATAATACTTTTTATTTAAAATACCTAGCTGCTTCATGCTAAAATTATAGTTTGTTTTACACCTTGCCTGTAACATTGTCACAATCATCCATAATTGCTCTTAATATTTTGGCTTTAGATAAATTATGATACTTTTTATAAACATCTATGTTAATAGTATCAGCAACAAACCTTTGATAAGTATAGTTTGTAAAGTCTAATACATAACCCGTTTCCATATCGAATAATCTCTCAAAGTAATCTTTCTCTATATATGTCATCTGTGCCATAGATTAATATCTCCGTTGTCAGAAAAATATAAATTTATTATACAATATTTTCCTACTATTGACATCTAAAATATTAACTATGGCATTTTTAGATGAAAAAAGAAGAAGCCCTTTTGTCACTTTAGACTTCTTCTTTTTAAACTTACAATAGTTCTTCAAATTCCTCCCGATACTTCCAGACAATCTCTATCCGCTTATCTTCATATACTATGATTTTCTCCACCATCTCCCTCATAAACTCTTCTGTCAATGTTTCGCTCGTTCCATACCTTTTCACAAGATCTGCAACACATCGATAGTTTTTTTCCCTTTTCTCCTGCATATCAATCTGTTCAGAGACTTTCTCTATTTCTCTCCGTACTACTTCCTCCTGCCTGCTTAACTGTTCCTTTTCTTTTAAGAATACATCCTGCTTTACCATACCAGAACGGAACCGTTCGTACAGCTTGATTTTTTCAGCAGGAAAACGCTCTAAGCTCTGTTTCAGTCTATTTTCCTGCTGTTTCGACTTCTCCTGCTGTTTTTCAAAGAGCTCGGAAACAGGGATTGTCGCAAACAATCTACAATGTTCCTGCCAGATAGTCCTTATCGTCTGCTCAATCTGTTCTTTTTCCATACGAATCTCATTGCACTTTGCATTGTCCAGCAAATTTCTGCGTTTACACAGATAATAAGGTATCTTTGTTTTCCGCAGTTCTAACCGATTTCCACAGCATCCGCAAAAGACAATTCCTCGGCGGACAGCAGAACGGTCATAAACCGCTATTTTCCCTTTTCTGATACTGTCATTCGCCTTTTTGAAAAGTTCCCGACTGACAATCGCCTCGTGATGATCCGGTATCACAAGCCATTTTTCTTCCGGCTGTCTTACCTTCTGTTTACAGCCAATTTGGGTACGGATCGCCTTTCGATACACCATATCTCCCTGATATACCCGGTTATGGATAATAGAATGTATCTTGTTACGATTCCATATATCTGCTTTATAATGCCGGTTAAGCTGCTCTCCCTTTGCCTGCTTATAAGTCAGCCTGGTCGGCACTCCCTCTGCATTTAGTTCGATTGCCAAAGTTTTTGCATCTTTTCCATCCGCCAACTCCTGAAAAATACGCCGTATAGTAACTGCTGCACCCTCGTCAACTTCCATTCTTTTACCATCTGATGACTTTTGGTAGCCATACACCATGCAACCTGCGTAATATTCACCCCTTTTCATGCAGGTTGTAACTCCGCTTTTTACCTTTTCAGACAAATCTCTGCTATACATCTCATAGATAAAATTCTTAAAAGCGACATCCATTCCACCCGTCTGTCCGAAAAAATTTTTACTGTCAAACCCATCATTGATGCTGATAAAACGAACACCCAAAAACGGGAAAATCTGTTCCAAATAATCTCCAACTTCCAGATAATTTCGTCCAAAACGTGACAAATCCTTTACGATAATGCAATCTATTTCTCCCTGCCTGCATGACCGGAGCAGCTCCTTTATCGCCGGTCTGTCAAAATTAGTGCCGGAATATCCGTCATCCACAAATTCCTTGATTTCTGCTCCCTGAAATTCTTCTCCTTGCTCTATAAAGGTATCTATGAAATTTCTCTGGTTACTGATACTTACACTCTCTGCCTTTTCTTCAGAATTGCATAAATCTAAATCTTCCATGGAAAGCCGGATATATTTTGCAACCATATATTTCTTCATCCTTGCTCCCGTCTGTCCGCTACAGCGGACACTCAAATCAGAGAGATTAAAATTCTCTTTCAATTTGCTCCCTCCTGCTCCATATCAGCTCTCTTTTCCAGTAAACTCCGATATTCATCCTCGAATCGAAATATAATATGAATACGCCCCTTTGCAAATACTTCTATTCGTTCTATTAGGGCATCCACCATATCTTTTGTAACCACCATCTGCCCGAAATACTTTTCTGCGGCGTGAGATAGTTCCAGATCCTCTCCATAAGTCTCCTGCATTTTACTCAAAAGCAGTTCTTTCTCTTTACGAGCCACCTCAAGTTCTGCAAGTGCAGCTTGATATTTATTTTTCAACATGAAATATTCCTGAACCGTAAGTAATTTATCTTTATAGTCAAGATAGGTGCTGCTTAATTTCTGCTGATACTGTGCCTCTTTTTGTCTTAAGTCTCTTGTCTCACTTTCAAGCACCATTCGCCTCTTTCCGATTTCAGCACTTCCATTTCTTGACCGAATTTCTTCTCTGCCTTCTAAGAATATTTTCAGATGTATCTGAACCGCTTCTAATACTGCTTTTTCCAGTTTTCTTGCACTGATATGCTTTTTAACGCATCCCATTGCTCCATTTTCTCTGTAATTGGGGCAATAGTAGCTCATAGAATTGTAATTACCAACAGCACCTCCCATCGTGATGCCACAATCCCCACAAAATATTTTGCCTTTAAACAAATTGTCACGTTTCGGATTTTCTTTTGCTTTTTCCAGATTATCTTTATGCTCCTGCGCTTTCTTTTCATTAACCGCTTGTACTGCTTCAAAGAGTTCTTTGGATACAATAGGCTCATGGGTTCCCGGAACAATCACCCATTCCGCCCTTGGAACATAATGTCTCTTTTCTCCCTTGTGCATAGCTGAATGTGTCTTGCCTCTTACCATGTTTCCCAAGTACACTTCATCACGAAGCATATCCTCTATGGCATAGATTTTCCAAAGAACATTACTCCCCTTCTCGTTCCTTACAATCCCTTTTTCATAGCGGTATGCACTGGGTGACTTTATTCCTTTTTCGTTCAAAATCTTTACAATACTGCAATATCCATAGTCCTCAGATCTCAGTCTAAAGATATAACGCACCACCTCGGCGGCTTCCTCATCCACTTCATATTTACCCTTAACTGTACTTGATTTCTTATAACCGTATGGAGCAACTCCACCGCCATATCTTCCTTCTCTTTTCTGAATTTCTATGGCAGAGCCTACTTTTCTGGAAATGTCCTTTGCATACACCTCATTGATAATATTTTTCAGCGGAATTTCTATCCCATTCGCTACTCCTCTGACATCTTCAGAAGAAATTACGGCAAAAGTATCAAAGTGGTCTGTAACAGAAATGAACCGAATGTTTAAGAAAGGGAATATTTTTTCCAAATAATTTCCTGCTTCTAAGTAACTACGTCCAAAACGAGAAAGATCTTTTACGATAATGCAGTTAATCTTACCTCGTTTCGCATCTTCCATCATTTTCTGAAAAGCAGGGCGTTCAAAATTTGTTCCACTAAATCCATTGTCGATATAAATATCAACCACTTTCATATCCGGCTTGTCTTTTACAAAATCTTCCAAAAGCGCCTTTTGATTTTCCACTGTATTTTGATTATTTTTTCCGCTATCTTCTTTAGACAGCCGAATGTAAAGTGCAACGGAAAAATCATGTGTTTTAACTTTTGGGGTCTGTTCCGATAATTTGTTCTCACTCATCTTATCTCTCGGAACCGGATGATTTCTGACCTTTCGTGCCATCAGATCACCTCCCCAAGTGCTACATCATTCCTTATCTCTTCTACTAACCTGGCTAATTGCTTGATTTCATCCTGATAGCGGAACATAATCTCTATCCGATGATCTTCATACACATATATCTGACTGATAAACCGAACGAATAAGGAACGCTTTAACTCTATATCTTTGCTTGTCAAAAATTTCTCCATGAAACTTTCTTTTTCATATCTGCCATCTAATAGCATTCTTTTTTTCTTGCTCAATTCCGTAGCAGCCTTCTTAGTATCCTCTATTCTGTTATCTAATTCCTTCTTAAACAGCAGATACTCGTCCTGAGTAATTAGTTCATTTTTATAGTCCTCATAACATTCCAATTTTAAGCGATTATACTTTTCAATATCTCCCTTTATTTTTTCAGATTGCAGTACCATCATTTTTATCTTGTCTGAATTATAAGATGTTTTCCGTATGTACAGGATACTCTCCTGTAAATCAGCCAAATGCTTCAAATGAAGCTGCAATGTTTTTGTTACGGCAAGATTTAAGGCATTTTCACTGATTCTATGACTGCTACATGTATCTTTGTTCTTCTTATTTCCAGAGCAGACATAATATACATATTCAAAAGAACCGCTATATGCCTTCTTTCTTACCATACTGCATCCACAATCCGCACAAACCAGATAACCGGAATATATGGAGACCGCTCTTTTTCCTGCTGTTACCCTTGTATCTTTCTGTATAATATCTGAAATGATTTCAAAATCAGCTCTGTTTATGATTGCCTCATGTGCATTTTCAATCCGGATCCATTCTTCCCGTGGCTTCTTTTCCCGCACTTTGACTTTATAATTAGGGGTACTCTCCTTTCCCTGTATCAGAGTTCCCACATAGATCTCATTTGTCAAAACACGCATAACTGCCATTGCGGTCCACTTCGCCTTACTGTGTGTCTGGAACACCGTCTTATACCCGCTCCCCTGCTCTTTCTTGTATTCTGCCGGAGAAAGAATCCCTAGACTATTCAATTCATCCGCAATCGCCTGCTGGCTCATTCCGTCCATCTTCATACCAAATATCTCTTTTACAATTTCTGCTGCATAAGGATCAACAATCAGTTTATTTTTATCTTTCCCTCGCATATATCCGTAGACCGCAAAGGCACCAATAAATTCTCCACGTTTCCTCTTTACTTCTAAATGGCTTCTGATTTTAATTGAAATATCCCTGCAATACGCATCATTGATTAAATTCTTAAAAGGAATAATGATATTATTGGATGCCGCTGTATCATCAGCACTGTCAAAATTATCATTAATTGCGATAAAACGTACACCCAGTAAAGGAAAAAGTCTCTCAATATACTTTCCAACTTCGATATAGTTTCTTCCTAGTCGTGACAGGTCTTTTACAATGACGCAATCTATCTTCTTGTTTTTGATATCCTGCAGCATTCTTTGAAAATCAGGTCTGTCAAAATTCACGCCACTATAACCATCATCAACATAGAAATCGACAATCTTAATCTCCGGTTTACTATGTATATAATCTTCAATATATTCTTTTTGATTTTCAATACTGTTGCTTTGCAGCGTTTCACTCCCGGCAACATCCCCATCCTCTTTGGATAAACGCAGATAACCTCCGCATAGATATGTTTTAGATAAGTTGTTTGATAGCATAAAAAACACTCCTTATTCATATTAGCCAGAACAATCTGCTATAAAAATAAGAAGTGGTTTCTATTCATTTAGTCCTATGCATATATTAGCACAGAACTTTCCTTTTTTCCAGACCTTTATAGCAATTTTCATTCTATATTCCATCTGCCAACTCCCGTAATCTTTGTTTCAGGCTGACTCCTTCTGTAAAAGAAGATTTTACTATTACATCTCCTACCATAAAGCAATACGGATTTTTAACATTTCTTAAAAAAGTTCTCATCTGCATTTCTTTATCCACATCGTCTGAATCATCTTCCGGGATTCTTGTTACATCTATGAGTCCATCTCGATTAATTGTTCGTATATCAACCGACTTCAGTTTTTCCCATTCTTCCATTTTTTCTCTCCACGAAGTAGCAAGCTGGCTTATCTCACTATATGACAGCCAGCTTGTTCGATATTCCTCTATAATCTTTTCATTTCTTCTATTGCTCTCATACATTCCTCAGCCCTGACAACTGCAATACAGGCTGCTAGAGCCATAAGAAGCAGAGCACCCGTTATAATGCTTACGACGATTCCTATGATTTTCATTCTTCTTCCCACTCCTTATCCATAAAATAACTGTCTGCTTTCTTCCTTATAATAAAGTCTGCCACATCCATGAGCCTGTCCGTGACCGGCATGGTCGGCAGGGTATTCAGAATTTCCGCCCGGTATCTGCCACGCAGGGATGCTCTGCTGTCTAAGATGGAAAATACCGCCGTGTCCTTTTCCCGGCGGATGCCGCGCCCGAACCACTGCCTTAGCTTAATCAGCATTTCCGGGATAATGATGTCCCTGCGGTATAAATCAAAGTCCTCATATTGGTTTCTCTGGTATTCCATGACCGGATCAGGCACAGGAAACGGCAGTTTTACCACGATCAGGCTGGAAAGGATATCCCCTGCAAGGTCAATTCCCTCTCCGGCACTGTCACTGGCAAACAACACTCCGTTTCCGCTCCTGCGGAAGCTACTTATCACATCCAATCTGCCTCTGCCCATAAGAAACAGCGGATAATCGGAAAGCTGCTCCTTCAGACCATAGAACACCCTTTCCATGAGCCAATAGGATGTAAAAAGGATCAGGGTATGTCCATGAGTGGCAGACACTATCTGCACTATTTCCTCCATGATCGCCTGTATGTATCTGTCATCCCGGATATTCGGAAACGGCATACGCTCTGGTATATAGAGCAGACCGTTACTCTGAAAATCAAAGGGTGAGGGCTTGCTGGTTTCCATGATTCTTGATAAAGCTGC
>ERZ856578.394-NODE-394-length-89900-cov-47.538971_pt1 | contig 89900 bp, 91 predicted proteins | sample MGYA00514384_ERZ856578 | MGnify/ENA primary metagenome ERZ856578 (study PRJEB29103, sample SAMN06111958) | human gut metagenome | biome: human gut; feature: ankylosing spondylitis patient; material: healthy_person | host: Homo sapiens | place: China:Hangzhou... | reverse complement strand
CTAATCCCACCCGCCTAGCGGGCGGTTTTTTGTAGAACCCTGCGCTCTGCTCAGGGTTCTACATGCTTAAGCATAATCAAAAAACGAGCAGCCGCCCTCCGGACGGCTGCTCGTTTTGGTTTGTAGCTATTATTCCCCGGTGCTCTCGCCCAAGACGCATTGCACGTCGAAGGAGACGGTTTTGCCGGTGCGGTTATCCACCCGCAGGAGGGTCAGGGTGATGGTGTCGCCCACGTTGTACTTGGTCAACTCGGTGCGCATGGCGGCGTAGGTGGTGACCCGCACCTTGTTGACGTGGGTGATGATGTCCCCCGCCTGGGCCTTAGTGCCCTGGAGGACGGATCCCTCGTTGATGGAGTTGATCATGAAGCCTTCGTAGCCGGGAGTGGCAACCTCGTTGCCCATGATCCCCAGCATGACGCGGCCCTTGACGTAGCCGTATTTGAGCAAATCGTCGATGATGACCTTGGCTTCCTTAATCGGGATGGAGAAGCCGAGACCCTCGTAGCCTTCGGCCACGATTTTGGCGGAGTTGACGCCGATGACCTGGCCCTGGTTGTTGAGCAGGGGGCCGCCGGAGTTGCCGGGGTTGATGGCGGCGTCGGTCTGCAGGCATTTGATGGAATAGCCGGTGTCGTCATACACGTCCCGAGCGGTACCGGAGACGATGCCCTGGCTCGCAGACCATTCCAAGCCGCCGGCGTTGCCCAGCGCGACCACCCGGTCGCCCATGGACAGCTGGGAGGAGTCGCCGAATTCGGCGGCTTTCAGATTGGCGGCGTTGATTTTGATGACGGCCAGGTCGGTATCTTTATCGGCGCCGATCACCGTGGCCTGGTCATATTTGGTGCCGTCGTAGGTGGTGACCTGGATGCGGGCGAACTGGCGGTTGGTTTTTTCGTTGATGACGCAGTGCCAGTTGGTGATGATATACCCGTCGCTGGTCATGATGATGCCGGTGGCGCCGCCCGCCTGCTGTTCGCTGGCGCCGCCGCCGTAAAAGCCGGAGGAAACGTTCTCATACATGCTGATGACCACGGTGGAATTCAGGTTCTTCTCGATGATTTCCTTGCTGGTCAGGCCGCCGTCCTTGACGTCGGCGTCGGAGAAGTTGAGGGTGGGGGCGTTGGGATTCTCCGTGGTGGAGGTGGTGCCGCCGCCACCGCCGCCCGACGTGGCGGGCAGGCCGCCCTTCTTATCCATGGACAGCGCGAGCAGCACCGACAGGGTGATGATGGTCGCGCCGCAAATCACGGCCAGGGCCGCGATGACGATGTTGGATTTGTTCCGCTTTTTCTTGGGCGGTTTGCCCGGGGGCGGGGTCTGCGCCGCGTTCCAGCCGTAGGGGTTATAGCCGCTCTGCGGCTGATAGCCGGGAGCGGAATGGCCCGCGGGTGGGATCGGGCCGTTGTTCGGCTCGCTCTGCGCCGGAGGGGTGTAGGGGGCGCCCCAGGAATACGTGGGGGCCGCCGGCTGGGCGGGCGGGGTGACGGGCGCGCCGGTATAGGAAACCGAATCACCGCGCTGCCAGCCGTCGGCCGGGGGGGTGCCGGCGGGTTCCTGCGGGGCCGGCTCCGCCGGGGCGGCGGGTTCCTCCGGCGAGGATGCGTCGGCGGGCGCGGCCGGCTCCTCGGGCGCGAAGCCCGCGGGAGGCGGCGTAATCAGGGGCTGCTCCTGTTTTTTATCGTCGTCGAACCAGTTGGACATATGCATCACATACCTTTCAGGATGGTGGTCTGTTTTGTACGGGTCTATTGTACCGGGAGATTGTGTCGATTTGTTGAAGAAAGCGTACGCAAATTATAAACTTCCGCCGGCGCCGCCCTTTTTCGCGTTATCGGCTGGCTTTTTGGGCGGTTCCGCCCCGTCGGGATCGGGGAGCCAGAAGGCAAATTCCGTGTATTCCCCTTCCACCGACCGCACCACAATCTCTCCCTGGTGGAGGTTGATGACGGTCTTCACGATATATAATCCCAAGCCCACGCCGTTTTTATCCAGGCTGCGGGATTTATCGCTTTTATAAAACCGTTCGAACAGGCGGGGCATCTCGTGAGAGGGCACGCCCGCGCCGCTGTTGCGCACGGCGCAGTAGACGCGGCCGTCCTTTTTTTCCAGATGGATGGCGATGGTGCCGCCCTCGTTGGTGAACTTCACGGCGTTGTCCAGCAGGTTGTACAGCACCTGGCCCAGCAGGTCGAAATCGCCCTGCACCTCCATGCGGGGGCAGTCCTCCAGGCCGACGATATCGATGCGTTTTTCGTCGATGCGCCGCTCGAAGGAGAGCAGAGCGGTGCATACCACCTCGGTCATATCGAAGCGCACAGGGTTGATTTTCAGCTCCCCGCTGTCGATGCGGGACAAATCCAGCATCGATCGCACCAGGCGGGACAGCCGCTTGACCTCGTTGGACACGATTTTCAGATAATAATTCCGTTTTTCATCCGGAATGGTGCCGTCCAGAATGCCGTCGATGAACCCGGCGATGGTGGTCATGGGGGTTTTCAGCTCATGGGACACGTTGGCCACGAAGCTGCGGCGCATCCCCTCCACCGAGGAGAGGGACACCGCCATGGCGTTCAAGGCGGTAGCCAGCTCGGCCACCTCGTCCTTGCCGCGCACCGGAATGCGATAGCTGAAATCCCCGTTACCGAAGCTGCGGGTGGCGGCCGCCATCTGGCGCAGAGGGCGCACCATCCGGTAGGTCATGGCGTACAGCACGATGAAGGTTAAGGTCAGCACGCCCAGGGCGGAGAGGAGAAACACCTGCAGGTTGTTGAGAATATACGCGCCCATGCCGTCGGCGGGCGTGGAGGCAAACACGTAGCCGATGACCACGCCGGTGTCGGTGGCCCGGATGGGGGCGCCGGCGGTATACATCCGCGCGCCGTACAGGTCGCCCAGCGTCCCGACGGTGAAGAAATGGCCCTGATCGTCCGTCTTGCCCTGCACATCCGCCAGGGGCACCGTGCCGCTGACATGGGAGCAGGAGCTGCCCTCCGAGCAGATGAGCACCTTGCCGCCGTTATCCGTAATCAGCACCTGGGACTGGATAGCGGTGGACAGCAGATTGAGCACCGGGGCCAGGGTGTCGTCCTGGATGGCGTACTGCTTTTTCCCGTTGGCGTCGGTGCTCACCTGAAAGGTGTTGACCGCCGTGTGCTTGGCGATGTCGTCGGCGTTGTCGATGAGCAGGGTACGCTTTTCGTCCATCCAATACTGGGTGGAGAACAACAGCTGCATGCCGCCCATGGCCAGGAAGCTGACAACAATCACCAGGGACATGACGGTAAAATATTTGGAAAAAATGCTTTTGAACATGCTCCGAATCATGTCCTTTCTTACTCCAGCCGGCCTGGAAGAATCGGTCAGCCTGCGGCGCCGTCCTTGACCTCGAACTTATATCCCACGCCCCAGACGGTTTTCAGCGTCCATTGATCGGACACGCCGTCCAGCTTTTCGCGCAGCCGCTTGACGTGGACGTCCACCGTCCGGCTGTCGCCATAGTATTCGAAGCCCCACACCTCATCAAGCAGCTGATCCCGGGTGTAGACCCGGTTGGGGTTGCTGGCGAGATGATAGATGAGCTCCATCTCCTTGGGCGGGGTATCGATTTGCTTGCCGCGCACCCGCAGCTCGTAATTTTCCATGTTGATGTACAGCCCGTCGTAACTGACTTCCTTGGTCTTTTTCTGATCCGCCGCGCCGCTGCGGCGCAGGACGGCCTTGATGCGGGCGATGACCTCCTTGGTCTCGAAGGGCTTGACCACATAGTCATCGGCCCCCAGCTCCAGGCCCAGCACCTTGTCGAACACCTCGCCCTTGGCGGTGAGCATAATGATGGGGCAGGCGGACTTTTTGCGGATCTCGCGGCACACCTGCCAGCCGTCCAGCTGGGGCATCATCACGTCCAGGAGCATGAGATCCGGCTTTTCCGTGTCAAACATCTCCAGCGCCTTGGCGCCGTTGGGGGCGATGATCGCCTCGAAGCCTTCCTTTTCGAGATACAGCCTGAGCAGCTCACAGATGTTGCTGTCGTCGTCGACGACCATGATTTTCAGTCCACCGGCCATGATGGTATCCTCCTTTGGTTTCCCTATGAATTACAGTGTACCAAGTTCTTGGCAAATTTGTATGAACAGTCTTTAAAAAATTTTTTAGGCCTTTGTGTTTGCGCGCCAGGCGTCATAGAGGCGGCGGACATCCGCCAACCCCTCCGCGATTTCGGCCCGGGAGAAGCCGCCCGCCTCCTTTTGCGTTATTCGTCGTCCAGCAGTCGAGCGATGACGGCGTTGGAAACCAGGAAGCCCTCCCGGGTCAGGCGGATGCCCTCCGCGTCCGCCGTCACCAGCGCGGCGGGCAGGCGGGCCGCCCGCTGACGCCAGCGGGCGGGAAGGGGGAACCCGAAACGGGCGGCAAAGCCGTCCGCCCGCAGGCCGGCGGTCAGCCGCAGGCGCAGCATCAGGTATTCCTCCGGGCTGTTCTCCCTGATGGCGGCTTCCCGGCCCGCCGGCTGCTCGGAAACCGGGGCCTCCCCCCGGAGAAAGGCGGCCGTATCCCGGGGATAGGCAAAGCGGCGGCCAGATAGCAGCGAATGGGCGGCCGGGCCTATTCCCAGATAGGGCTGCAAATCCCAGTATTTCAAATTATGCCGGCTCTCCCGGCCGGGGCGGGAAAAATTGGAGATCTCATACTGGGCGTAGCCCCGGGCTTCCAGCGCCCCGGCGGCGGCCAGATACAAATCGGCCGCGCCGTCCTCGTCCGGCAGACACAGCTCCCGGGTGGCAAAGGGGGTGCCCGGCTCGATCTTCAGCAGATAGGCCGAGACGTGGGACGCCCCCAGCTCCCGGCAGACGGCGGCCGAACGCTCGACGGTTTCCGGCCGCTGGCCGGGCAGGCCCAGCATCATGTCGAGGGACAGGTTATCGAGCCCTGCCCGCACGGCGTCCCGGACGGCGCGCTCCACGTCGGCGGTGGTATGCCGGCGGCCAAGGAGCCGCAGCTCGTCCGGATCGGCGGACTGCATCCCCAGGGAAAGGCGGCTGCCGCCGGCGGCGGCAAAGGCCCGCAGAGTTTCGTCCAAATCGTCAGCGGGGTTGGCCTCCAGGGTGATCTCCGCGTCCCGCAGGCCGAAGCCCCGGCGGGCGGCCTCCACCAGGCGGGCCAGCCGGGCGCCGCCCAGCAGGGAGGGGGTGCCGCCGCCGATATACAGGGTGTCCGCCTGCGCGCCGATCCGGGCGGCCCAATCCGCCAGGGCCCGCTCCACCGCCGCCGTATAGGCGTCCATGGCCTCGTTGGAGGCCGCGTAGGAATAAAAATCGCAGTAGGGGCATTTGGACAGGCAGAAGGGCACATGGATATACAGGCCGATGGGCTCCACCCGGATCACCTCCAGAAAAAACGCGCCATACCGGCCGTTATAGGCACAGTATAGCGCATTTTGGCGGCATAGTCTATAAAATCTCTTCGGAAATGGCTTTTTGACACTCCAGGCATATCCATTTGCCGCGATGCAGCACGCCATCGGCCGCCTTTCCGCAAAAGATGCAAACGGCGGGCGGGCAAACCGTATCGGCGGCGGGCAGGAGGTCCGACCAGCACGCCGGGGGGTTATCTCGATAAAAAGTAAAGCCATATTGCGCCCCCCAGGTGGACGCGCCCTCCCGCTTGGCCCCATACAGGCGCAGGCGCTCACCCTCGTCCACCAGAAAAAGGGCGGACAGTTGGCGGATGAGGCGGCGGCAATCCGCCGGTATATCAAAGCCGTGAGACGCGGCGTAATCCAGGATTTCTTGATAGGTCATCATTTATAAGCCTCCTAACAATCGTTTCATTTTGAACCCATTAACGAATATAATAGCTCGTTTCTGAAAATAATTCAATATGCGTTATGTTAGTGTGAATATAACACGTTTTGAATAGGTGATTGCATGCTGCGTTTGCGGGAATTACGCTGTGAAAAAAATATATCCAGACAACGCTTTGCCAGGGAGTTATCTATTTCTATTTCCACTTTAAGCGGTTATGAAAACGGGAAGCGTTTGCCAAATCTGGAGACTCTTAAGACTTTTGCCTCCTATTTTCAAGTTTCCGTGGACTATCTCATAGGCTTTACCGATAACCCCGATCCTTATCCAGGAGAAGACACCCATCTCATTCACCCGGAGGAACGCCGCTTTGTTCAGGGCTTTCGAAAGCTGCAGCCGGAAGACCGGCGGCTGTTCCAGGAGCTGATGGATCGCTTTCCCAAACACGAGAAGAAATAGAGCGCCTTACGGGGCGCTCTTTTTTCTATGTGGATATATGGCTCTATCGGGTTTTGTGTGGGTATGCGGGGTAGGAATTTGTACTCCTATTGTGCCTGTGCCGCTCCCGCACCCCCTCTTTCTTTTTCGTGCGTGAAAAAGAAAGAGGGGGAAGAAAGAAAAAGCCTTATCCAACAGACGCGCAGGAAAAGAACACGTCGAATCTTTTCCGTCCTATCTGCTTGAGATTGCGATCGCGCCGTGGGGGAGACCCCCACTGGAAGAACGAGGCTGCGCCCCGTTCTTCACCCCCCATGTAGGAAATACATCCTGAAAAATATTCGGCGCTATAGTTCGCAACAGCGCCTATCTGCCGGGAAGCGTGTCCTTTTCCCGCGCTACGAGCGCGCTGACGCGCGTAGTATACTTGAGCGATCACCCAAGTTGTACAATCAAGTGTGGTCTCCCTGTCTTAGGACGGCGAGCCCTATCAATCGAGCGTCATCGCCGCACTGCGGGCGAGCGATGCTCGCCCCTACAAGGTAGCCGCTAGTTTACGGATCTCCGTATGGGCTCGGCGGCCTAAGCCGGCGAGACCGGCAAGGGCAGAGCGTCCCCCTTTGTCTCTTTGTTCTCCTTGTGCAGCGGAGCCCCTGGGGAGTTGGTCGCCCGACTTTTCGGTGCGTGTGGTGACGCAGGCGCGAGGCGGGGCTGGTAGAAAGCAGAACGGGCTACCGCGGCAACTAGCGGGCGTACCTATGGCGACACGAGCGCTAAAAGTTTGTATTTCCCTTGCGGGAGATCGAAGCCCGCAGCGACACAGGGGTTGCCGCGAGGCAGAGAGTGGGTCTCCCCCCGCCGGATGGTTTTATAAGGCTTTTTCTTTCTCCCCCGTCTTTCTTTTTCACGCACGAAAAAGAAAGACGGGGTGCGGGCGGCTCACAGACACAATAGGGGTACGGGGTACTTACCCCGCATCCCTTCGCTAAGCTCCGATAGAGCATATACAGCTTTAGCACTCTAATAAAATGAGTGCTAAAATTCACATTTCGGACACAATTTCGCAAAATCTTGCACACATCTATCGGATATAGTAAGGTTTAGGCAAGTGCCCCGTGGCCTGCCGAATCCTATGTATCTGAATGAGGAGGGCTGTTTTATGAATGCCCAAAAATTCACCCAAAAATCCCTGGAAGCCATCCAGGCGGCGCAGGATCTCACGATAGAGAACCAGAACATGCAGATGGAGGAGGTTCATCTGCTGACTGCCCTCCTGGAACAGGATCAGGGCCTGATCCCCCAGCTGCTGCTGAAAATGGAGCTGCCCGTGGAGGATATGTCCGCCCGCGCCCGCCGGGTGCTGGGCAGCCTGTCCAAGGTCTCCGGCCCCGGCCGGGAGGCGGGCAAAATCTACATTTCCGCCCCCATGGATGTGATGCTTACCGAAGCGGAAAAGACCGCCGAGCACATGAAGGACGAATTCGTCTCGGTGGAGCACCTGTTTTTGTCCATGCTTGAGCATCCCGACGGCACGGTGCGGGATATTTTCAAGGAATTCCACATCGAGAAAAACGCCTTTTTGAAAACCCTGGCCACCGTGCGGGGCAACACCCGGGTCACGGGGGACAGCCCGGAATCCACCTACGACGCGCTGAAAAAATACGGTGCCGATCTGGTGGAGCAGGCCCGGAGCAAAAAGCTGGATCCCATTATCGGACGGGACGATGAAATCCGCAACGTCATCCGGATTCTGTCCCGCAAAACCAAAAACAACCCCGTCCTCATCGGCGAGCCCGGCGTGGGCAAAACCGCCATCGCGGAAGGGCTGGCCCAGCGGATTGTCAAGGGGGACGTGCCCCTGAACCTCCGGGACAAGACCATCTTTTCCTTGGACATGGGCTCCCTGGTGGCGGGCGCCAAGTACCGGGGCGAGTTTGAGGAACGGCTCAAGGCCGTGCTGAGCGAGGTGAGCAAGAGCGAGGGACGGATCATCCTGTTCATCGACGAACTGCACACCATCGTGGGCGCGGGCAAAACCGACGGCGCCATGGATGCGGGCAACCTGCTCAAGCCCATGCTGGCCAGAGGCGAGCTGCACTGCATCGGGGCCACCACCCTGGACGAATACCGCCAGTATATCGAAAAGGATCCGGCCCTGGAACGTCGGTTCCAGCCGGTGACGGTAGGCGAGCCGACGGTGGAGGACACCATCGCTATCCTCCGCGGCCTGAAGGAGCGGTACGAGGTCTATCACGGCGTGAAAATCACCGACCCGGCCATCATCGCCGCCGCCACCCTGTCCCACCGGTATATCACCGATCGGTTCCTGCCGGATAAGGCCATCGACCTCATCGACGAGGCCTGCGCCATGATCCGCACCGAAATCGATTCCATGCCCACCGAGCTGGACGTCATTCAGCGGAAAATCATCCAGCATGAAATCGAGGAGGCCGCCCTGAAAAAGGAGAGCGACCGCCTGTCCCAGGAGCATCTGGCCGAAATCCAACGGGAGTTGGCCGAGATGCGGGAGCAGTTTAACGCCATGAAGGCCAAATGGGACAACGAGAAGGCCGCCATCGGCAAGGTGCAGAAGCTTCGCGAGCAAATCGAGGCCCTGAACGCCGACATCGAGCGGGCGGAGGAAAGCTACGACCTGAACAAAGCGGCCGAGCTGAAATACGGCCGGCTGCCCGCCCTGCAGAAGGAGCTGGAGGAGGAGGAACGGCTGGCGGAGACCGCCTCCCATTCCGACAGCCTGCTGCGGGACAAGGTGACGGACGAGGAAATCGCCCGGATCATCGAGCGCTGGACCGGCATCCCGGTATCCAAGCTGATGGAAGGGGAGAGGGATAAGCTGCTGCATCTGGAGGATATTCTCCACAAGCGGGTCATCGGCCAGGACGAGGCGGTCGCCCGGGTGACGGAAGCCATCATCCGCTCCCGCGCCGGCATCCAGGATCCCAACCGGCCCATCGGCTCCTTCCTCTTCCTAGGCCCCACCGGCGTGGGCAAAACCGAGCTGGCCAAGACCCTGGCGGAATGCCTGTTCGACGACGAGCGCAATCTGGTGCGCATCGACATGTCGGAATACATGGAGAAATACTCCGTTTCCCGGCTCATCGGGGCGCCTCCCGGCTACGTGGGCTACGAGGAGGGGGGCCAGTTGACCGAGGCGGTGCGCCGCAAGCCTTACGCGGTGGTGCTGTTCGACGAGGTGGAAAAGGCCCATCCCGACGTGTTCAACGTGCTGCTCCAGGTGCTGGACGACGGCCGGATTACCGATTCCCAGGGACGGACGGTAGACTTTAAGAACACCATCATCATCCTGACCTCCAACCTGGGGTCGGCCAGTCTGCTGGACGGTATGCGGGAGGACGGCACCATCGCCGAGGAGGCCAAGCAAGAGGTGGAGGCGCTGCTGCGGCGTTCCTTCCGACCGGAATTCCTCAACCGGCTGGACGAAATCGTCTTCTACAAGCCGCTGACCAAGGCGGATATCACCTCCATTATCGATCTGCTGGTGGCCGGCCTGAACAAACGGCTGGCCGACAAGGAGTTGACCTGTGTGCTCACCCCGGCGGCCAAGGCCTTTGTGGTGGACAACGGGTACGATCCCCAGTTCGGCGCCCGGCCGCTGCGCCGGTTCCTGCAAAGCCAGGTGGAAACCCTCATTGGGCGGAAAATCATCGCCGACGACGTACTTCCCGGCGCCACCCTGACGGTGGACGTGGAAAACGGACGGCTGACAGTCAAATAACCGGCGGCGCGGAGCCCCTTCCTGCTTTAGGCAGGAAGGGGCTTTTTTGACAGGGTTTTCCTCCCGGTTCCGTCAAATGGCGACTTGCGGCGACAGCTTTCGATATGGTATAATAACCTCACGGCGTTCTCCAAAGCCTTGCAGCGCAAGCCTTTGGACGCCTGAGAGAACATTGAACCACTCCGAAACGGTCAAAGCCGTTTCGGACTAAGGTAGGCGATGCGCAAGGCGCAGCGCTTTGTGGTGTAATAACCTCACGCCGTAAGCGGAAATCCAAGATTTCCGACGGCTGGGAGAACATGGGACCACCCCGGAACGGACAAGGCCGTTCCGAACTAAGGAGGGCGGCGCTCCGCGCCGCCTTGTGGTATAATGAATATCCATTCAATTTTGACACAGGGAAGGATTTGGCCTGCATGAGATATACGTTCCGCAAGAGCTTGTCCTTAGGGCTGGCGGTCTGCCTGCTGGCCGGCATGACCGGCTGCGGCGCCGCGGCGCGCCCCACGGACGAGTGGCATCTGGGCCCGCCGGAAAGCGCGGAAAGCTCCGGTGTGGCGACCGCGCCGGACAGCGGCGATTCCACCACAGCGACCGACACCACCGGCCCCGAGACCGGTACGTCGGATTCCACCACCGTGGGTGAGACCACAGGCTCCAAGAAAAGCACGACGCGGACCACCCGCACCACCAAAGCCGTCGCGCCGCCGGATGACCCGCAGCGGCCTAAGGAGGAGGAAAAAGAGGAAGAGCCGGAAACGCCGGTTTCCACCCTGCCGGACGTCACGCTGCCGCCCTCCACCACCGCCGGCACCACCACAACCACCACCAAGGGAACCGTCACGACGGTGACCGGCTCCGCCGGCACCACAGCGTCCACGGCCCCGCCCACCACGTCGCCGCCCCCCAGCACCGGCTGGCATACGGCGGGCGGCCAGACATATTATTATCTGAACGGTAAAAAGTTGACCGGCTATCAGGACATCGGCAAAGCCAAGTATTACTTTGACAAGGACGGGGCCCTATCGTCGAAGGTCGGCATCGACGTGTCCACGTATCAGGGGGACATCAACTGGAACCAGGTGAAGGCGGACGGCGTGGATTTTGCCTTTATCCGCCTGGGCGCCCGGGGCTGGGGAACGGCCGGCACCATGTTCACCGACGCCAAATATGAAGCCAACATGAAGGGCTCTATCGCCGCCGGCGTGGATCGCGGCGTGTATTTCTTTTCCCAGGCAATCAACGTGGCGGAAGCCAAGGAAGAAGCCCAATATGTCCTCGACCGGATCAAGGGATACGCCGTCACTTATCCGGTGGTCATCGACATGGAAAACCCGCCCGACAAGGAGGCGCGCACCCAGGCGCTGGTAGGTAAGAAGACACTGTGCACCGATATCGCCATCGCGTTCTGCGACGCCATCAAGGCGGCGGGATATTATCCCATGGTGTATACGGGGGCCAGCTGGGCCACCAGCAACATGGAACCCGCGCGGCTGAAGGAGAAATACGACATCTGGCTGGCGCAGTATAACACCACTGTCACCTATCCGGTACCGTATACGATATGGCAGTATACCAGCAAAGGCGCCGTTGCTGGCATCGCCGGGAACATAGACCGCAACATCGGACTGAAGGACTACGCCAAGATCATCCGGGACGGCGGCTGGAACCACCTGAAATAGCGCAAAAGCCTGCGGTTCAGACGCCGCAGGCTTTTCTTTGTTTGCGTTTTCGCCCTTTACGGCGACCGGGTTTTGGGGTATACTGAAAAGATACGGTATCGCGGGGAGGCGGTGAGGGTTATGCCTCTGTTTTCACTGAAAAAAATCGGCGAGCTGGCGGACGGCCGGCAGGCCTACTTGAAGGGGACATCCCTGAACAGCAGCGGGAAGGTATTGGACATTGCCCGGTTGGCAAACCCGCTGTTTGACGAGTATCTGAGCGCCAATGTGGAGGAAAACGCCGGCAGGCGCTGCCACGTGGAGGTGGGATTATCCGCCGAGGGAACCATGGCGTATATGACCTGCGACTGCCCGGGTTTTCGCCCGGACAGCGGGGCCTGCCGGCACATTGTGGCCCTGCTGGTGCATAAATATTACGAGGATATGGGCGGGCGGACCTATTCCGCCGCCCCGGCCGGCAAGGGGCCAGCCCGCTCGGACGACGCGGCCCGCCGGATGGTGGAGACCTATCTGGCCCGGGAGGCCGCTGAGCTGGTGGCGCAGACCTCCGATGACGCGGACAAGGTAGCGCTGACCCCGGTGCTCGAGCTGCTGTACCGGCGGCCGCGGCTGAGCTTTTCCCTGGGAACCCGGCGGCCCTACGTCCTCAAGGACATCGCCCGCTTCTGCTCGGATATGGCCTCCGGCGCCACGGCGGAATACGGCAAGCTGCTCCGGTTCGTGCACCATCCCTCCAGCTTCACGGAGGAATCCCGCCCCCTGCTGCGGTTTCTGCTGCGGGAGTTCGAAGATTTGCAGGCCCAGCAGGAGATCCTCAAGGTCTATGGGAACACCCGCCTGGGCAAGGAGCTGCCTTTGTCGCCGGGCGGGTTTGACCGCTTTTTTGAGCTGTACGCTGGATCCTGTGTGGATTTCCGGGAAAACGGCCGGGTGCGCTCCATCCGGCTGATGGATGAAAACCCGCCGCTGACCATCCAGGTGCACGCGCCGGAGGAGGGCGGCGGGCTGCTGCTGCGCACCGAGGACGCGGGCAGCATCCAGGGCGCGGCCCACTTCTACGTCCTGCACGGCACCCGGCTCTACCGCTGCGCGGAGGATTACGCCAGCCACATGACCGAGTGGATTTCCACCATCCAGACCGCGCAGAACGGCCTGTTTATCGCTGGGGACGATTTGCCCGCCTTCTGCGCATCGGTGCTGCCGGTCATCCGCCCCTATATCCGGCTGGAGGGTGACACCGACGGTCTGGAGCCCTACCAGCCCCGTGCGCTGGAATGCGCCGTTTATCTGGACGCGCCGGACGCGGAAACCATCACCGCCCGGCTGGAATGCCGGTACGGAGACGATGTGTTCAATCCGTACGCGGAAGGGCCGACGGCCCCCTTTCGTGATCGGCTGGGCGAGCTGAAGGCTCGGCTGATCCTGCAAAAATATTTCACCTCCTTCCGGCCGGAGGACGGGCGTCTGCTCTTTCACGGGGACGAGGAGCAGATTTACCGCTTTGTGGCCGGGGGCGTGGAGGATATCGAGCGGATTGCGGTGGTGTACGCCACCGATGGATTTAAAAAAATCGGCCTCATGCCGCCTCCCAAGGTCTCGGTCGGCGTGAGCCTGGACAGCGATCTGCTGCTGGATTTTGACGTGGGCGGCCTGGATATCGACGAGCTCAGCCGGGTGCTGGACAGCTACCGGCAGAACAAGAAATACCACCGGCTGCGCACCGGCTCCTTCATCCAGCTGGATGACAACGCGCTGGCGGGGCTGGCGGAAATGGCCGATGGGCTCGCCCTGACCGACGCGGAGCTGCGCACCGGGCGGATCCGGGTGTCCAAATACCGGGCCATGTATCTGGACAAGGTGCTCCGGGAGCAGGAGACCATCCATTACCAGCGGGACTCCGGCTTTAAGAGCCTTATCAAAAACATGAAAGCGGTGGCGGACAGCGATTACCCCGTGCCGGCCGCGCTGTCCCCCGTTCTGCGGAACTATCAGAAAACCGGCTACCGCTGGCTGAAAACCATGGAAACCGCGGGATTCGGCGGGATATTGGCCGACGACATGGGACTGGGCAAGACCCTGCAGGTTATCGCCCTGCTGCTGAACGCCCGGGAGGAGGGCAACGATCTGCCCTCTTTGGTGGTATGCCCCGCTTCCCTGGTGCTCAACTGGGAAAGCGAAATCCGCCGCTTCGCCCCTCAGCTGACCGTTCTGCCCATTCTCGGGGATGCGGAACAGCGGGCGGCCTCCCTGCGCCGGACGGCCGGATACGACGTAGTCGTCACCTCCTACGATTTGCTCAAGCGGGACATCGAACGGTACGCCGCCAAGGAATTCCGTTATCACATTCTGGACGAGGCACAGGTCATCAAAAACCACAACACCCAGAACGCCAAGGCGGTTAAGGCGATACGCAGCCGGCAGCGGTTCGCCCTGACCGGCACCCCCATCGAAAACCGCCTGAGCGAGCTGTGGAGCATATTCGATTTTCTCATGCCCGGCTTCCTCTATCCGTACAGCCGGTTCCGCGAGCGGCTGGAAAGCCCCATTGTGAAAAACGGCTCCCGCCAGGCGCTGGATAGGCTGTCCAAAATGACCGGCCCCTTCATCCTGCGGCGGCTCAAGCGGGACGTTCTCAAGGAGCTGCCGCCCAAGACGGAAAGCGTTCTGGCCACCACCATGGAGACCGAGCAGCGACAGCTCTATCTGGCCAACGCCGCGCAGATCAAGCGGGATTTGGCCCGGCAGATGGAGGAGGGCGGCTTTCAGGCCAGCCGGATGACCATCCTGGCCATGCTGACCCGTCTGCGGCAGTTATGCTGTCATCCCGCCCTCTGCTACGACGACTATACCGGCGGCAGCTGCAAGCTGGACACCTGCATGGAGCTGCTGCGGGAAGCGTCGGAAACCGGCCACAAGGTGTTGCTGTTCTCCCAGTTCACCTCCATGCTGGCCATCCTGGCCGACGCTCTGGACAGGGAGGGGCTGTCCTATTTCCTGCTGCAGGGCTCCACCTCCAAGGAAAAGCGCGCCGCCATGGTGGACAGCTTCAACCGGGACGGCACCCAGGTTTTCCTTATCTCCCTGAAAGCGGGAGGGACGGGGCTGAACCTGACCGGCGCGGACATCGTTATCCATTACGACCCCTGGTGGAACGTAGCCGCCCAGAACCAGGCCACCGATCGCGCCTATCGCATCGGCCAAGTCAATCCGGTGCAGGTGTACCGCCTGATCGCCAAGGATACCCTGGAGGAAAAAATCCTGCTGCTGCAGGAAAACAAGCGGGAACTGGCGGAATCGGTCATCCGGGAGGAGACCGGCCAGCCAGCCCTCCTGACGCCCGAACTGCTGTTGGATATCCTGGACTAGACCGGTTCCTACTGTGAAATTCCACCACGTATGTTTTACAATGTTGTCTTTCCCGGTAACAGTTTTGTAGGAATCCTTGTAATCGACCCCGCCCGCACCTATACTGTGGTGGTCAGGACGTGCGAGAGCCCACACGGCAAGGAGGAAGAGTATGAAACGAACCGGTATTCTCTTTATAATGGCGGCCCTTTGCTGCCTGCTTCTGGCCGGCTGTGAACCCTCTGTGCAAACCGATTATCCGCGGGATAAAATTTACGAGGCGGGCGAAACCATCCACGTATACGACATGGACACCGGCGACCTCCTGCTGTCCTTAACGCCGGTAGGCGCCGCCGTGTACTCCGATGAAGAACAGATTTGGGAGCTGGATGACGGCGTGAATTCCGACGGGGAGGCCAAAACGAAGCCGATCACCATCCGTCAACAGATCGCTATCACGTTTACCTACGAGCTCCATAAGGATGCTACCGAACCGTCCTTCAATCGCTTCCATTTCTATAGCGCGGCGGGGGAGAGCGGCCGGGAGGCTCCGGAAGACAGCGAAATCGAGGTCAGCCGGGAGGGGGATACCGTCACCCTCGTACTGCGGGTTGGTTTTGAATCCCCCACGGATACCTTGCGCATCGATTATTATTATGGTGTTTTCACGTTCAGCAAAACCGCCTCCATATCCCTGCCGGTAGAGGGCGTTTTCTCTGTCACAGCGCCGCCCTCCGGCGCCACCACCAAGAGGACGACTGCCAAAAAGACGGAAAAGCCCACCACGAAAGCGACAAAGCCGGCCACCACATCAAGCGCCGCAAAGCCCCCCACACGGCAGACAAAAAAGCCGACCACCACGACGCAGGAAACACCGCCGACAGGCACGCGGGCCACAGATCCCACAGTCGGCACCTCCCCCAGCGCGGCCGCGGATCCGTCTGTCGCAGAAGCGGAGAGCCGTTCGGCCTTTGAACGGATCTGGCCGCTGGTGTTCCTGTTGGTGGGCGTTGTCACCCTGACGGCCGGGATTACCCTGCTGATTTATCAAAAGACTGCGCGTCCATAAAGAAAGGGCGGTGAGGCGCCTTGCCATCTCTTATCAAACCTCCGCGGCTTCGACCGGGGGACATTGTCGCCACGGTCAGCCTGTCTTGGGGCGGGGCGGGGGACGAAAATATCCTGTGGCGTTACCAGCAGGGGAAGGCCCGGCTGGAAACACGGTTCGGCCTCCGTGTAGTGGAAATGCCGCACACCCTCGCCGGAACCGCCTATGCCTACGAGCACCCGCAAGAGCGGGCAGCCGATCTGATGCAGGCCTTCACCGATCCGTGTATCCAGGCGATTTTCTGCTGCATCGGCGGGGAGGAGACCATCCGGCTGCTGCCGTATATCGACTTCGCTGTCATCCGCCGCCATCCCAAAATTTTTATGGGGTATTCCGACACCACCGTCAACCATTTGATGTGCTGGAAGGCCGGTCTTTCCAGCTTCTACGGCCCAGCAGTTCTCTCGGATTTCGCTGAAAACCTCCGACTGCCCGCTTATACGGAAAAGTGGGTGAAAAAGGCCTTGTTTTCCCCGGAACCCCTCGGCCAGGTGGAACCGGCCGGAGAGTGGACGGCGGAATTCCTTCGCTGGGATATCGAGAACCAGAAAACAGCCCGGCGGTTTCAGCCCAACGGCGGCTACCGGCTGCTGCAGGGAAGCGGAACGGTCACAGGACGGCTGCTAGGCGGCTGTCTGGAGGTTTTCGACTGGCTGCGGGGAACACCGCTGTTTCCAGATCCGGAGGATTTCAACGGCGCCATCCTGTTCTTGGAGACCAGCGAGGAAAAGCCGGTGCCGAAGGCCGTGCGTTATATGCTTCGCTCCTTGGGGGCGATGGGCCTCCTTGATCGAATTCACGGCATGGTCTGGGGCAAGCCCTATGAGGAGGCCTACAGAGAGGAATACGCCGTGGAAATCCGAACCGTACTGAAAGAATATGGCCGGGAAGCCTTGCCGGTACTGACCAATCTCAGCTTTGGGCACTGCGAGCCGAAGTGCGTCATCCCTTACGGGGCCCTGGCACAAATCGACTGCGAAAGCCGAACGTTTTCTATCCTGGAAAACGCCGTCGTATGACACCGGCGCGGCCGGCATATACAAAAAGGGTGGTATCGATTTCCCGATACCACCCTTTTCTATTTGCGCAAACCTTATTTGACTTCGACTTTCGCGCCGACTTCTTCCAGCTTCGCTTTGATGGAATCGGCATCGTCCTTGGACACGCCTTCCTTGATGGGCTTCGGAGCGCCGTCAACCAGATCCTTGGCTTCCTTCAGGCCCAGGCCGGTGATCTCGCGGACAACCTTGATGACCTTGATCTTCTCAGCGCCGGCTTCCGCCAGGATCACGTCGAACTCGGTCTTCTCTTCCGCAGCGGCAGCAGCGGGAGCGGCAGCGGCAGCGGCCACGGCCACGGGGGCGGCGGCGGACACGCCGAATTCCTCTTCCAGGGCTTTCACCAGTTCGGACAGCTCCAGAACGGTCAGGGCTTTGACGTCTTCGATCAATTTCAAAACTTTATCAGACATGTGTAAATCCTCCATTTACTTTATTTTTTCTTGATGATTGGGGCGCAGACCCCTTGTTTAGGCGCTCTGCTTCTCGGCGATAGCGTTCAGGGCGCACACCAGACCGCGCAGGTTGGCATGAAGAACGCCGACAAAACCGGTAATGGGCGCGTTCAAGCCGCCCAGCACCTTGGCAACCAACACCTCTTTGGGAGGCATTTTCGCCAGCTCCTCAACCTCCGCCTTGTTGATGACCTTGCCCTCAACAAAACCGGCCTTGATTTCGAAGCTCTTGTTCTTTTCAGCATACTCGCACAAGATTTTCGCAGCGGCCACATGATCGCCGGCGCTGACCGCCAGGGCGGTGGAGCCTTCCAGCACGCTGTCCAGCTCGTTGAGGCCGACCTTTTCCGCGGCGCGGCGCAGCATGGTGTTCTTCACGACGGAATATTCCACGCCGGCTTCCCGCATCTTGCGGCGCAGCATGGTGTCGTCCGCCACGGAAATGCCTTTGTAGCTTACCACCACACCGGCCACCGAGCTGTTCAGCTTCTCCGCCAGCTGTTCGACGTATGCCTGTTTCTGTTGCAGAATCTTCTCGCTTGCCAAATTCCATTCACCTCCATTTTCCGATGCCCTTGCGGGGCTTGCCGCCGTTCTTTGAAGGCAAATAAAAAGCCCTTCCCGCTTCATCCACGGGAAGGGCGCGATAACACGTTCAACACGGCCGCAGCCGTCTGATGGTTAAAGCTCTCTGCCTCGGCAGGCGGATGATTCCATCCGTTAGGCGGTCGCCCGCACCTGCTGTCTGTGGAAGAACAGCATGAATTATATTAGCACAAAGCGTCCCGCTTTGCAAGTGCTTTTTTGCATTTTCGGCAAAAAGAGGGATTAGCCAACCTTCACCGGGTTGATTTTCACGCCAGGGCCCATGGTGGAGGCCACCACGCAGGAGCGGATATACTGGCCCTTGGCCGCCGCCGGCTTGGCGCGGACGATGGCGCTCAGCAGGGTCTCGAAGTTCTCCTGCAGCTTCTCCACGCCGAAGGACACCTTGCCGATGGGACAGTGGATAATGTTGGTTTTATCCAGACGGTACTCGATCTTACCGGCCTTGGCGTCGGTAACGGCCTTGGCCACATCGGGGGTAACGGTACCGGCCTTGGGGTTGGGCATCAGACCGCGGGGGCCAAGCACCTTACCGAGGCGGCCCACCACGCCCATCATATCCGGGCTGGCGATGACCACGTCGAAATCCATCCAGCCGCCCTGGATCTTGGCGACCAGCTCTTCGGCGCCGACAAACTCAGCGCCGGCGTCGGTGGCGGCCTGCGCTTTGTCCGCCTTGGCGAACACCAGCACCCGCACCGATTTGCCGGTACCGTGCGGCAGCACGACCGCGCCACGGACTTGCTGGTCGGCGTGACGGCTGTCCACGCCCAGCTTGACGTGTACTTCGACGGTTTCATCGAATTTGGCTTTGCCGGTCTTGACGGTCAGGTCAAGGGCCTCGGCAACATCGTAGAGGTTATTGCGGTCGATCAGCTTGGCGCTGTCGACATACTTCTTACCGTGTTTCATTGGTTTTTCCTCCCTGTTGATACCGGAAAATACCGCCCTCTCAAAAAGCGGCGGCCGGTATGAGTGGTCAAATCGGAATGCCTAAGTTGTTCCTCCCACCCGGAACGGATATGGAGTTTCCATCCGTTCAGCGGAAACGCAGTTAGTCCACAACCTCGATGCCCATGCTGCGGGCGGTGCCGGCGATCATGCTCATGGCACTTTCCACGTTGGCGGCATTCAGGTCGGGCATTTTGGTCTCGGCGATCTTGCGCACCTGTTCCTTGGTGATCTTGGCCACCTTGTTCTTGTTCGGCACGCCGGAGGCCTTATCGAGACCGCAGGCTTTCTTGATCAGAACCGCCGCAGGGGGGGTCTTGGTAATAAAGGTAAACGAACGGTCGGCATACACCGTGATGACGACGGGGATCACAAGACCTACGTCGTTTTTCGTGCGTTCGTTGAATTCCTTGGTGAACGCCATGATGTTGACGCCGTGCTGGCCGAGGGCCGGCCCAACAGGGGGCGCCGGGGTTGCCTTTCCGGCCGGAATCTGCAATTTGATATAACCGGTTACTTTCTGAGCCATTTTTTCTTGCACCTCCAAAATTTGTGGTAAACGGCGGAGCAATAGCCGCGGTGCGCCGCAGGCACGCCGGGCCGCCCCTCCCACAGCCGGACAAAACCGTCCGGCGCACAGGAAAAACGCCTAACCGACAGCCAGGGGGTTCCCAGCCGTCATCAGTCCATGGGTTCCGCTTGATCCAGTTCCAATTCCACGGGGGTTTCCCGCCCGAACATGGAAATGGTCACGCGGACTTTGTTTTTCTCGAGATCGATTTCGTCCACAATGCCGGAGAAATTCTCCAGCGGGCCGTCGATGATACGCACGGTATCGCCCACGGCATAGGTGATCTCGATCTCCCGCTTCTCGACGCCCAGCGCCGCCACTTCCTCCTCCGTGAGGGGGATGGGCTTGCCATTAGGCCCGACAAAGCCGGTGCAGCCCCGGGTGTTGCGCACGACATACCAGGAATCGTCCGTCATCACCATCTTGACCAGCACGTAGCCGGGGAAAATTTTCCGCTCGACTTCGCGCTTTTTGTTGTCTTTGATTTCGACAACGGTTTCGGTGGGGACGCGGATTTCATGAATCCAGTCGTGCAGCTTCCGGTTCTCCACGATTTTTTCCAGGTTGGTGGCTACCTTATTCTCATAGCCGGAATAGGTATGCACCACATACCATCTCGCCAGATCGCTCATCGCCAATCCTCCATACGCATTTTATCCAACAGCCGCATAGGGATTAGCCGGCGTTCACCAAGAGATTGACCAGAGCGCCCAGTCCAAAGTCGATGACGCAGATGACCAGGCCCAAAACGGCGCACATCGCCAGGGTCACGCCCGTGTTGCGCACCACCGTGGGCAGCGTCGGCCAGATGATTTTTTTGAACTCGCCTTTCACATCCCGGAAGTACTTGGCGATCCGTTTACCCAGGCCGGGCCCTTTTTTCTTGGCGGCATCGGCCTTGGCGTCCTTGTCCGACTTGGCGGTCTTGGCGCCCTTTTCCGGGGCCACGGTTTCCGACTCTTGTGTAACTTCCTCCGTGTCCTTGGACAGGTCTTTTTCGTCAGCCATTGCAAACCCTCCCGTTTGAAACGAGCTTTGTCAGCCGCATTTCTTATTTGGTTTCCCGATGCGTGGTGTGTTTGCGGCAGAAGCGGCAATACTTGCTCATTTCCAGCCGGTCCGGATCGTTCTTCTTGTTCTTCATGGTGTTGTAGTTGCGCTGTTTGCACTCCGTGCAGGCCAGGGTAATTTTGACTCTCATAACGGCACCTCCCGATTTTCGGAAATTTGTGAACCTCCCTCGACAAGGGGAGACTGCGCCTAAAAATGGGCACAAAAAAATAAACCCCTTTTGAGGTAAGTGTTATTGTATCACAAAAGCCGCGAAGGGTCAAGCTTTTTTCACGATTTCCTGCGGCTTTTCAACTTTACGGTGCAGAGTTCTATATATAGCCGGTTTCCCTCTTTTATCCACTATATCTATACCCATATAAAAACCGGCCCGTCCGCGACAGCCCATCGCAAACAGCGCCGGTCTATTCCTCACTGAAATTTTTCATGGTTGCTTTTATGATGCTCCGCTGCTCCTCGCTGAGGGATCCCCAGAGAAGCATCCATTCTTTTTGTTCCTCGGTTAGAACCACCGCTTCACCCTCGTCGGCAAAAAACTGAGAAAGAGTCAGGCCAAAAACATGGCATATCGCCTCGGTGGTTGGAATGGTCGGCGCATTATTTCTCTTGAACATATGAGAAATCGTTGACTGGGGCAGATGCGCCTCTTTGGCTAGTCGGTATTCTGACCACCCTTTAACCTCCATGAGTTTACGAATGCGCTCCTGTACCGTCATGTGTATACCGCCTTTCATAAAAGTATTATACTGCCCTGAAAGACGGGAAAATAGTTTAATAAAGTCTTTACAATATAGTCTTATAATACTATAATGAGGTTACTGAGAACTAGGAAGAAGTGAATTGCGCATGGTTGTAGATGAGATGGGCCGGGTCATCCTGCCGGCGGATATTCGCCATTTTTTAAATATTCAGGCGGGAGATCGGTTGGATATCGTCGTCAAGCAGGGGGAAATCCGGCTGAGTCCATCCGTCGACCACTGTTTGCTGTGTCATCGCGCGGATGCTCTCATTCATATCGGTAAATTCGCGGTCTGCGCGCCTTGCGTTCGGCGTTTGGCAACCGCAGAGGTCGGTGACTATTTATATCCGGAGGAACCTTAAAAAACGCCCCGCTGCCGTGAAGCAGCGGGGCATTTTCACACTTATTTGAACTTTTTCCGCCCGACATAGCTGGTGTGCAGCACTTCGTGGGCCTTGTGGCTGCCGTAGCTACCGAAGAATTCCTCGTAAATCGCCTTGACCATCGGGTTGTCGTGGGATTTGCGCAGCGTCATGCCGGCGTCCTGGTCATACAGCGCTTTGGCGCGCATGGCCTTGAGGTCGAACACATTGCGCACCGAGGCGGGCTGAATGGGCTGGCCGCCGCCGTTGACGCAGCCGCCGGGGCAGCACATGACCTCCACAAAGGTCCAGGGGGCGGTGCCGTCCTGGATACAGCTCATGACATAGTTGGCGCCCGCGATGCCGCTGACCACCGCCACCTTGACCTCCAGGCCGCCGATGTTGTAGGTGGCCTCCTTCAGGCCGGCGGTGCCGCGCACTTCCTTAAACTCCACGGCCCCGTTATCCTTGCCGGTGAGCCAGTCGTTGGCGGTGCGGAGCGCCGCCTCCATGACGCCGCCGGTGGCGCCGAAGATGACCGCCGCGCCGGTGTCCTCGCCCATGGGGCTGTCGAATTCCTCATCGGGCAGATAGGGGAACTTGATGCCCGCCCGATCGATCATCCGGGCCAGTTCCCGGGTGGTGAGAGCGATGTCCACGTCCGCGAGACCGGCCGCGTCCTGATCGTCCCGGCCGATTTCAAACTTCTTGGCGGTGCAGGGCATGATGGAAACGGACACGATGTCTTTAGGATCGATGCCGTTTTTCTCAGCATAGTAGGTTTTCAGAATGCCGCCGAACATCTGCTGCGGGGATTTGCAGGAGGACAGATGCGGGAGCAGATCCGGATAATAATACTCGGCAAACTTGACCCAGCCGGGGGAGCAGGAGGTGATCATGGGCAGCACGCCGCCGTTTTTCACCCGCTCGACCAGCTCGTTGGCCTCTTCGACAATGGTCACGTCGGCGCCGAAGTTGGTGTCGAACACCTTGTCAAAGCCCAGGCGGCGGAGAGCCGCCACCATTTTGCCTTCCACGTTGGTGCCGATGGGCATACCGAAGGCCTCGCCCAAGGTGGCCCGGATGGACGGGGCGGTCTGCACTACCACGTGCTTGGTGGGATCGGCCAGGGCCGCCCACACCTTGTCGGTGTCGTCCTTTTCGGTCAGCGCGCCGGTGGGGCAAACCACGATGCACTGGCCGCAGGACACGCAGGGCACGTCGTTGAGAGGCTTCTCAAACGCGCAGGCGATGTGGGTGTCGATGCCGCGATCGTTGGCCCCGATGACCGAAACGAACTGCTGCTTGCAGGCCGCGACGCAGCGGCGGCAGAGAATGCACTTGTTGTTGTCCCGCACCAGGTGGGCGGCGGAGGTGTCCAGCTCGTACTGGGGCCGGAAGCCCGCGTACTTATCCGCGTCCTCCACGCCGTAGTCGCGGCACATTTTCTGCAGCTCGCAGTCGCCGGAACGCACGCAGGACAGGCACTTCTTCTCATGGGTGGAAAGAATCAGCTCCAGGGTGGTTTTCCGCGCCTTCTGTACCTTTTCGGTGTTGGTCTGGATTTCCATCCCCTCCGAAACGGGGTAGACGCAGGCGGTCACCAGTCCGCGGGCGCCGGTGGCCTCCACCACGCAGATGCGGCAGGCGCCGATTTCATTGATATCCTTCAAAAAGCAGAGGGTGGGGATTTCCACGCCGGCATACCGGGCGGCTTCCAGAATGGTGGAGCCTTTCGGTACGCTGACGGCAATCCCGTTCACTTTTACATTCACCATATCCATTGCAGCAAACACTCCTTCCTCAAACCTTCACGACCGCGCCGAACCGGCACTTCTCGATACAGGCACCGCACTTGATGCACGCGTTCACGTCGATGACGTGCGGGTTTTTCACGGTGCCGGAGATGGCGCCGACCGGGCAGACGCGGGCGCAGGCGGTGCAGCCCTTGCACTTGTCCGCCACAATTTCATAATGCAGCAGGGATTTGCAGACCCCCGCCGGGCACTTTTTGTCCACCACGTGCGCCACATACTCGTCGCGGAAGAACTTCAGGGTGGACAGCACCGGGTTGGGCGCCGTCTGGCCCAGGCCGCACAGGGAGTTCTGCTTGATGTAGTGGCAGAGCGCCTCCATCTCGTCCAGATCCTCCAGGGTGCCGTTGCCCTTGGTGATCTTATCCAGCATTTCCAGCAGGCGTTTGGTGCCCACGCGGCAGGGGGTGCACTTGCCGCAGGACTCGTCCACCGTAAACTCCAGGAAGAACTTCGCGATGTCCACCATGCAGTTGTCCTCGTCCATGACGATAAGACCGCCGGAGCCCATCATGCAACCCATGGCAATGAGGTTGTCGTAGTCGATTTCGGTATCGATGAGGGAAGCCGGGATGCAGCCGCCGGAGGGGCCGCCGGTCTGGGCCGCCTTGAACTTCTTGCCGTTCGGCACGCCGCCGCCGATTTCCTCCACGATTTCCCTGAGGGTGGTGCCCATGGGGATTTCCACCAGGCCGGTGTGCTTGATTTTGCCGCCCAGGGCGAACACCTTGGTGCCCTTGGATTTCTCCGTGCCCATGGAAGCGAACCAGTCCGCGCCCCGCAGGATGATCTGCGGCACGTTGGCGAAGGTTTCCACGTTGTTCTCCACCGTCGGGCAGCCGAACAGGCCCTTGACGGCCGGATAGGGGGGACGGGGACGAGGCTCTCCGCGGTTGCCCTCGATGGAGGTCATCAGCGCGGTTTCCTCGCCGCAGACGAAGGCGCCGGCACCCAGCCGGATTTCCATGTCAAAATCAAAACCGGAACCGAAAATATCCTTGCCCAGCAGGCCGGCCTCCCGGGCCTGATCGATGGCAATCTGCAGGCGGCGCACTGCAATGGGGTACTCCGCGCGGACATAAACGAAGCCCTTCGTCGCCCCGATGGCATAGCCGGCGATGGCCATGGCCTCGACGATGCAGTGGGGATCGCCCTCCAGCACCGAACGGTCCATGAACGCGCCGGGATCGCCCTCGTCGGCGTTGCAAACCACGTACTTCTGGGGCGCCTTGTTGGGGGCGCAGAGCGCCCACTTGCGGCCGGTGGGGAACCCGCCGCCGCCGCGGCCCCGCAGGCCGGAATCGGTAATCACCTGAATGACCTGATCCGGGGTGTACTCGGTCAGGCACTTGGCCAGCGCCTGGTAGCCGTCGAAGGCAATGTATTCGTCAATGGATTCGGGGTTGATAACGCCGCAGTTGCGCAGCGCCACCCGCACTTGTTTCTTATAGAAATCGGTCTCGTTCAGAGACTTGACCTCGTCCTTCTCCACTGTCTCATCGTAGAGCAGGCGGGTGACGATACGGCCCTTGAGCAGATGCTCGCTGACGATTTCCGGAATATCCTCCACGTTGACGCGGGAATAGAAGCAACCCTCGGGATACACGATCATAATCGGGCCAAGAGCGCACAGGCCGAAGCAGCCGGTACGCACGACCTTGACTTCATCGGTCAGGCCCTGGACGGCAATCTCCTTTTCGAGCGTCTCGATGATCTGCTGACTGCCGGAGGAGGTGCATCCTGTGCCGCCGCAAACCAGTACATGGGAACGATACATGGCTTTTCTTCCTCCTCTTTATTTCATCTGCGCGCCGACGGTGTACTCGGCGACGGGGTTCCCGTTGACCAGGTGATCCGCGACGATGCGCGCCACCTTTTCCGGGGTGACCTTGCAGTAGGTGACCTTTTCTTTGCCGGGCGCCAGAACCTCCACGATGGGCTCGAGCTGGCACATGCCGATGCAGCCGGTCTGGGTGACCGTTATGTTCTGGAGGTGCCGTTTGGCCACCTCGTCCACAAACGCGTTCAAAACCGGGCGGGCGCCGGCGGCGATGCCGCAGGTGGCCATGCCCACGATGACACGCGTGGCGTCCTGCTGGTTGTCCCGCACCGCCATTTTTTCGCGGGCTTTATCCCGGATGGCCTGCAATTCTGCCAGGGTTTTCATATGATCCTCCATTTCTTGCCGGGCGGGCGGCCCGGCAGACGTAAATTCGGCGCGAAAAGCTTCCCTCGCGCTGGATGTCAAACGGTTCAGATTGTCAAGCGGTGCCGCCGACGGCCCCGTCCTGCTCCCGGAGGTACTCGTTCAGCCACAAGGCCACGTCCGGATCGTCCAGGGGCACGTCCCCCAGGATATCGCGGATTTCCCGGGTGTCGAACACGAACTCCCGTCCGTCCACCCGGTGAATATAACAAAAATCCAGTCCCGGATTCATCCGCACCAGGGTGGACACCGTCCCGTCCATGTCGCCCAGCGGCAGCCGGTCGATATGGGACAGCCCGAACACCGCCGTCACGGTGGTGCCGGCCCCCGGCTTAGACGTGATGGAAAGCGAGCCGCCGGTGGCCTCCGCCGCCATGCGGAACAGGGGGATCCCCATGCCCACCGGGCGGGTGGTGCGGGTGGTGTAAAACGGATCCCGCACCCGCTCCAGCTGCTCGGACGTCATGCCGCAGCCGTTATCCTCCACCGACAGCGTCAGCCGGTCCGCCCCGGCGTCCTCTTCCACCGTCATGGTGATGACGGACGCGCCGGCGGCGATGGAGTTCTGCGCGATGTCCAAGACGTTTAACGACAATTCCCGCATAACTCAAGCGGTATACTTGGCCAGTATACCGTCAATGTCGTCCACGGTCAGACGGCCGTACACATCCTCGTTCACCGTCAGGACGGGGGCCAGGCCGCAGGCGCCGATGCAGCGGCAGGCGGTCAGGGAGAACTGGCCGTCCTCGGTGCATTCGTCCGCGCCGATACCCAGCTTTTCGCTGAGCTTATTGAACAAATCGCCCGCGCCCTTGACATAGCAGGCCGTGCCCAGGCAGACGGATACATTGTAGACACCCTTGGGGGACAGGGCGAACTGGGCGTAGAAGGTCGCCACCCCGTACACCTTTTCGAGCGGGACATTCATCCCGTCCGCGATCATCTGCTGCACCTCCATGGGGAGATACCCATAAATCCCCTGGGCTTCCTGCATGACGAACATCAGGCGACTGGGATCCTGCTTGTTGGCGTCGATAACTTCCTTCAGTTGGGCCGCCTGCTCAGCCGTCCCTTTAAACGGGAGTTTGCTGATCTTTTTTTGCATGTTGCCGTTTCCTCCTTGCCAATCATAGGTTCTATTCAGATCTGCACCTCGACAAATATTGTGAAGAAAATATCAATCTTTTGTGCAGCATCGACTACCCCTCAGTATAACAGAGTTCTCCGCAAAAAGCTAGATAAAAAACGCTTTTTTTGGCCTTTTACGCGCTTTCTGACGCTTTTTCGCGAATCGGCGCGAGCCGGCTGCCGGCTTGTCCGTATGAGGAAATATATGTGGTAGGCACCTCAAACATACCACGTTTTTTTGCCTAGCGCCGCCTCGCCTAAAAAATATAGAAGAAACGGAAAATTCATCGGCAAAACTCCTTACGATCCTATTAAGATTGTTAAACGTGGTTTACTTTGCCTAACCGATTTGATAAAATATAGTGGTAGTAAAGGGGTTCGCTCCCGTGAATCGATCGATTGCGATGGGCATTAGCCGATCTGAATAAATTTCCCAACACCACACAGAGGACGGTGAGCGTCAATGAAACTGAAAATATGGGCGGCGGCGGCCACAGCCGTTATTTGTATCACCTCCATCGGCTCGCTCCCAGCGGCGGACGCCTCGGAGCTGCAGCCTGGCGATATTTCCAACTCCTGTTCCTTCTCGGCCTCCCAGAATGGATCCATCGTGCGGTTTCTGACGGATGGATCCGCCGGCACCTCCTGGAAGGGCGGAAAAGAGGCCTATATCCAGTTACATAGTAAACAGCCGATCGGCGGCGTTTATCTTCTGTGGAACAGCAAGCCCGTCCCCTGGGTGCTGTCCCGGGTGACGGACGGCGGCACTGAGTTGTTGGCGGAGGGCGGGGCAGATTCGTTCCTCCACGAGTTCAAAAAGCTGGACGCGGGCAGCGGCACCTATCGCCTGACCTTCAGCGGCCAGGCCGTGCTCGGCGAGCTGTATGTCCTCGGGGCGGGGAAGACCCCTTCCTGGGTGCAGCAGTGGAACCCGCCGCTGGAAAAAGCGGATATGCTTCTCGCCTCCACCCACGCGGACGACGAGCTTCTCTGGTTCGGCGGCGCCATGCCGGTGTATGCCGGCCAGTTTGGGAAAAAGGTGCAGGTGTCTTATCTCATCCGTCACGGCTACGGCCGCACGCACGAGCTGCTCGACGGCTTGTGGACGGTGGGGATTACCAACTATCCCATCCTGTCAGATTTCGGGGACAAATACTGCTCCACCCTCAAGCAGGCGTATCAACTGTATAATAAAAACGATATCATGGCCTGGCAGGTGGCCCTGATCCGCCGGGTCAAGCCCGATGTGGTGCTGACCCAGGATCTCAACGGCGAATACGGCCACGGGGCTCACCGGATGAACAGCAACACCCTTGTCAAAGCCATCACCCTGAGCGGCGATCCCCAGCAGTATCCGGACAGCGCCGGGAAGTACGGCACCTGGCAAATCAAAAAGCTGTACCTGCATAAATACGACAAGGACGATTTGCTGATGAACTGGAACGTGCCCCTATCCCGTTTCGGCGGCAAAACCGGGCTGGACATGGCGCGCGCCGGGTTCGCCTGTCATATCTCCCAAGCCAAACGAGGCCGGTACCATGTGGACGAGGCGGGCAAGAATGACAACCGCTGGTTCGGCCTGTATTATTCGTCGGTGGGCCCCGATGTCAAGAAAAACGACTTTTTCGAGAACCTGGCGCCGGTGATCCCCTGGGACGGCCTGCCTCTTTCGGAAAAGCAAAAAGGCGCCGCCTCTGTTCCCACAACGTCGATGGGCACACCACCCGCCACGACGGCCCCGACCACACAAGCCTCCACCACCTTCACCGTCCCCACTTCGACCACCGCGTCGGAACCGCCCTCCGCCACGGAAGCGGTGACCGCGCCGACAACCGGCACGACGATTACCGCCGCTCCGCCGGATTCCTCCGTCCCCGGGGAGGAGCCGTCCGCCTCCAAAACCGTTCTTATTGCGGTGATCTGCCTGACAGCAGGCGCCACCGCCACGCTGGTCATCCTCGTGCTGCGCGCCAAGAAAAAGGCATAACAAAGGCGCCGGACTGTTCGTCCGGCGCCTTTTTACTGCTTCACTATTTCCACTCAGGCGTTTCGTTCTTTGAGGGCGCGATCGGCCTCCCGTTTCATATCCCGCCGGGCGGCGTCCTCCCTCTTGTCGTACAGCTTTTTGCCCCGGCAAAGGCCTATCTGCACCTTTACCCGAGAGCCTTTAAAATACAGGGACAAGGGGATGAGGGTATAGCCCTGCTGCTTCATCACGCCGTACAGACGGAGGATTTCCTTCTTGTGCAGCAGCAGCCGGCGCACCCGCATGGGATCCCGGTTAAAGATATTTCCCTTTTCGTAGGGGCTGATATGCATGCCGTTAACAAAAATCTCGCCCTCCACTATGGAGCACCAGGCGTCCTTGAGGTTGACGGTGCCGGCCCGCAGAGCCTTGACCTCCGTTCCGGCCAGCTCAATGCCCGCCTCCATGGATTCCTCTACGAAGTAGTCGTGAAAGGCTTTTTTATTCGTGGTTATCGTTTTGGTGCTGACGTTTGGCAAGGCCGTTCACCTCCTTACATCGCTTGACGGATGGGTTTCCCATCTCGCGCGAGCTCTTGCCTGCTCAAAGGCCGTTTCCACACGGCGGAAATCCCCCCGCAGCCTACAGCTCGTTGCGTCCCTCCAGCGACCGGCGCAGGGTGACCTCGTCGGCGTACTCCAGATCGCCGCCCACCGGAATGCCGTAGGCCAGCCGGGTCACCTTGACCTGGAAAGGCTTGAGCAGCTTGGAGATATACATGGCCGTCGCTTCTCCCTCCACCGTGGGATTGGTGGCCATGATCACCTCCTGTACCTCTTCGTCTGCCACCCGGACCAGTAGTTCCTTGACCCGGATTTGATCCGGGCCCACGCCGTCCATAGGGGAGATGGTGCCGTGCAGCACGTGATACAGGCCCGCGTATTCCCGCGTGCGCTCAAAGGCCATGACATCCCGGGGATCCTCCACCACGCAGATGACAGAGGCATCTCGGTTGCCCGCCCGGCAGATGGGGCATAAATCCTGATCCGTCAGGTTCCGGCAGACCGCGCATTCGTGGATCTTTTCCCGCGCCTCGGTGATGGCGGAGACAAAATCCGCCGCGTTCTTCTCCGGCTGGTTCAGCAGGAAAAAAGCCAGCCGCTGGGCCGACTTGTGCCCGATGCCCGGCAGACGCTCAAGCTGTTCGATCAGCCGCTCCAGCGGCGCCACGCTGTAGGACATCGGCTCCCCCCTTCCTTCTGGCCGCCCGGTTTAAAACAATCCCGGCATGTTGATACCGCCGGTGATTTTCGACATTTCCGCCTCGGAGGTATCCACCGCCTGGCGGATGGCCTCGTTGACCGCGGCCATCACCAAATCCGCGAGCATGTCTACATCCTCGGGATCCACGACCTCCGGTTTGATCTCCAGCTTTTTGACGATGTGCTTGCCGTCCACCACGGCGGTTACTGCGCCGCCTCCAGCGGCGGCAGTGTACTCCCTCACGTCCAGCTCTTCCTGCAGCTTGCCCATTTCCTCCTGCATCTGCTGGGCCTGCTTAATCATGCTTTGCATGTTGCCGGGGCCGCCGCCCACGCCCTTGGGAAGTCTCGCTTTCATTGTCATAACCTGCCTTTTCTTTAATCCTTAAATTCCACGTCCAGGCCCTGGGCCCGGCTGTTTTGCAGAAAAGCCGCCAGCGGATCCTCCGGCGGCGGCGCCTGCCCGGCGGAGGATCCCGCCGCCGGCGCGCCGCTGCTCCGCTTGACGCCGATGCGGTGGTTCCGGCCGGTCACCGACCGGATGGCCCCCAGCAGGACGTTCTTGTTCCCGTCCCGGGTGACCAGCGCCTTGAACATATCGTTATCGGTGCAGATCAGCACGTAATCCCCCCGCAGCAGGGCGGTGGAATCCACCAACACGCCGTACAGCGGCGGGCAGGTGCCGGACAGCGTGTCCAGTACGTCGTTCCATCTCTCGAAGGGCACCTCCTGATCAGTACCCAGGCTATCGCCGGCCGCCGGCCCTTCGTTACTGGGGAGCGGCGGGGCCTCGGGCTCGCCGCCTTCCGCCCGGGCCGCCGGACGAGACGGAGCCGCCGGCGCCTGCGGCGCCAGCGTCATACCCGATTTGATCGTATCCTCCAGCATCTTGACCCGACGCAGCAGGCTGTCCGCGCTGGCGTCCAAATCGGGGGAGCATAGGCGGAGCACCGCCATCTCCATCTCCACCCGGCGGGACACCCCGCCCCGCAGCCGCTCCAGCGCCTGCTGCAGCACGTTCATGCAGTGCAGGATGGCGGGCAGTTCGAACTGCTCCGCCTCCGCCGCCATCCGATGCAGCTCGGCGGGCGGTGCGACAATGAGGTCGGCGGCGTCTTTGACGCTTTTGAGAATCATCAGGTTGCGGAAATACTCCGTCCACTCGGCGCACAGCCGCTCCATGTCCTTGGACGCGTTGTACAGCCGGTCGATAAGGGCCAGGGCCGCGCCGCTGTCTCCGGCCCGCACGGCCGCCGACAGCTCGAACAAATACTCCCGGCCCGCCAGCCCGGTGGTCTCGGCCACCACGTCGGCAGTAATTTCCCGGGAACGGGAAACGCATTGATCCAGCAGGGACAGCGCATCCCGCAGCGCCCCGTCGGCCAGGCGGGCCAGCAGGGTGGCCGCCTCATCGGTGACGGTGAACTGCTCCTGACCGGCCACATACTGGATGCGCGCCGCGATGTCGGCCGGCTGAATGCGATGGAAATCGAACCGCTGGCAGCGGGACAGAATGGTGGCCGGCAGCTTATGCACCTCGGTGGTGGCCAGGATAAACACGACATGGGGCGGAGGCTCCTCCAGCGTCTTGAGCAGGGCGTTGAAGGCCCCAGTGGACAGCATGTGTACTTCGTCGATGATATACACCCGGTATTTGGCCACCGCAGGGGTGAAGTTGACCTCCTCGCGCAGATCCCGGATGTTGTCCACCCCGTTGTTGGACGCGGCGTCGATTTCCACCACATCCATGATGGCGCCGCTGTCGATGCCCTTGCAGATGTCGCACTCGTTGCAGGGGTCGCCATCCACGGGATGGAGGCAGTTGACCGCCTTGGCCATAATCTTGGCGCAGGTGGTCTTGCCCGTCCCGCGGGACCCGGTGAACAGATACGCGTGGGCCAGACGGCCGGTCTGCAGTTCGTTTTTGAGGGCCGCCGTGATGTGGTTCTGCCCATACACGTCGGCGAACGCCTGGGGCCGCCATTTGCGGTACAGCACCTGATACATAAAGCCGCCTCCCTTCGATCAAATAAAACCGCATGCTCTCGGGTCATACGGACGGACAGGTTACCTGCGGCGCCCGGAAGCTACCGCTTAATGCTGCTCGGTTCCCCGCCTGACATGGTTCACGGCGCACCGTCGCACAGGACCCGCCCATCCGTATGCCCCAAAGCATGCGGTCTTTACATTTCGCTCTAAGAGTATACACCAATCGCCGCAAAAAATCAACTGTTGCCGGCCGGTTTCCGTCTCCTGCCAAAAAGCCCTCATCCCTAGGGATGAGGGCTTGCTTTGGAAAACCATTTATGCATTGGCTTTTTTCGCGAGGGCGGACTTTCTCCGTGCAGCGGTATTCTTGTGCAGGAGTCCCTTCGCGGCGGCCTGGTCAATCTTCTTCATGGCGATCCGGAGGATCTCCTCTTTGTTCTCGACGCCGGTCTCAAGAGCCGCGTTCGCCTTCTTCACTTCGGTTCTCAGGGCGGAACGGTTGGCCTTGTTGCGGGCGGTCTTCACAGCGATGACCTTCACACGCTTCTTGGCGGATTTAATGTTGGGCATGGTCACACCTCCTCTGCAAAAAAGATTATACTTCTAAATCACGCACGGATTATAATACCACGTCCAATTCGAAAAAGCAACTGTTTTTTTCGGAAAATTTCCAAAGGTGTATAGCCCCGCGGTTTTCGCAAATACTGAAACAAATCGATTTATCCGAAAACAAGGGGGACACCACCATGCAATTCCGCACCGACCTGGCCATTGAGGTGGCCGACGAAGCGCAGCATCTCACCGACGAGGACGTGGGAAAAGACACGTTTCGCGAAGGGGACACCTGCGTCACCCGCCTGCACATCCGCACCGATCGGGCCGCCCGGGCGCTGGGCAAGCCCCAGGGCGCTTATATCACCGTCGAGGTGCCTCCTCTGACAGACAACGAGGAAACCCTGGGAAAAGCCGCCGGCCTTGTGGCCAATGAGCTGACCGCCCTGCTGCCCGCCGAGGGCTCCGTGCTTGTGGTGGGGCTGGGCAACCGGGCCATCACCCCCGACGCCCTGGGCCCCGAGTCCGCCGACATGGTGCTGGCCACCCGCCACATCGGCGGCGAGTTCGCCCGCAGCGTGGGGCTGGACGACCTGCGCCCCACCGCCGTGCTCACCCCCGGCGTCCTGGGACAGACCGGCACCGAAAGCGGGGAAATCGTCCGGGGCGTCTGCACGGTGGTGCATCCCGTGGCCGTGGTGGTGGTGGACGCCCTGGCCGCGCGCAGCGTGGCCCGCCTGGGCTGCACCGTCCAGCTGTGCGACACCGGCATTGCCCCCGGCTCCGGTGTGGGCAATAACCGCCAGCCCCTGAATGCCGAAACCTTGGGCGTGCCGGTCATCGGCATGGGGGTGCCCACGGTGGTGGACGCCGCCACCATTGCCCGGGAATTCAGCGACCGGGGAGAGGAGGCGCCCGACCTCACCCCCCGCGGCGCTCAGATGATGGTCACCCCCCGGGAGGTGGATGTGATGATCCACCGGGCGGCCCGTCTGGTGGCCATGGCCATCAACGGCGCGCTGCAGCCCGATTATAACCCCCTGGAGCTCATCGCCGTGGCGAAGGGATAACCCGGCCGGCGGCCCGTGACGGGCCGCCGCTTTTTATGCCTCTCCGGTCCGCCCCCCTCCGGCAGTTTTCAAAACAGCCGCCGTATGACTACTGTGGCCCCACTTGTATCCGCTTGCCCGTTGTGCTATAGTGGATGTACCGATTTTGAGGAAGGATGACCGATATGAAGCGCAAAACTCTCTGGCTGACAGCGGCGGCCTGCCTGCTGGCTCTGCTGATCGGCCTGACCGGCTGTTCCCCCAAAAAAGCTGCCCCCGGTTCCTCCGCGCCGGAGCAGAAAACCGTGACCATCGAGGTGATACATAAGGACAAAACCCAAAAGGAGTTTCAGATTCTCTCCGCGGCGGAGTACCTGGGCGACGCCCTGGTGGCCGAGGGGCTCGTCAAGGGCACCACAGGCGACTACGGCCTCTACATAGACACGGTGGACAATGAAACCGCCGACAAAAGTAAGGAAGAATGGTGGTGCATCACCAAAGGCGGACAAGCCGTCATGACCGGCATCAGCACCACCCCCTTTGCGGACGGGGACACCTTCGAGCTGACCCTGACCGTCGGCTATTGACGCCATATCAGACAGGAAGCGGCGGAAACACAGTTGTGTTCCCGCCGCTTTTGTTTATGTATAAGGCACGTATGCGTTTCTGCGTCACTTTCCCACGCAGAAACGGGCGAACACCTCGTCCACCACTGCCTCGGTAGCCCGCTCCCCCGTCAGCTCGAGCACCGCTGCAATCGCTTCGTCCACGCTCACCGACACGGCGTCCAGGGTCATCCCTCCCGCCAGGGCGGCCCGCGCCTCCCGCACGCCTTCCAGGCAGCGCTGCGCGCATTGCCGCTGCCGTTCGGTGGCCAGCAGGGGCTCCGCCCCGTCCAGACGTTCCACCCCGGTGACGGCCGCCACCTCGCGGCTCAAATCCTCCAGCCCCGTGCCCTCCCGGGCCGACAGGGTGACCAGCCGGGGAAACCGCTCGGCCAGGAAGTCCCTGTCCACCAGCGTCTCCTCGTCCGCCTTGCTGACGACGGCAATGGCCGCAGCCCCCCGCGCCGCCTCCGCCAGCGCCCGGTCGTCCTCGCTCAACGGACGGGAGCCGTCGAACACCGCCAGCACCAGGGCCGCCTGCTCCATCCGCTGCCTGGCCCGCTGCACGCCGATGCTTTCCACCGCATCGTTCGTTTCCCGGATGCCCGCCGTGTCCGACAGCCGGAGCACCACGTCCCCCAGGCGGACGGTTTCCTCCACCACGTCCCGGGTCGTGCCCGCCACCGGGGTGACGATACTTCTCTCGCACCCGGCCAGCCAGTTCATCAGGGTGGATTTCCCCACGTTGGGGCTTCCCACAATGACGGTGTCCACTCCTTCCCGCAGCACCCGCCCCGCGTCATAGGTGGCCAACAGGGAAGAGAGGCTCTCCTCCGCCCGGGCCAGCACGCCGTCCAACGCGGCTTCATCCAGCGCGGGGATATCCTCGTCCGGATAATCCACATAGGCGGAGAAATGGGCCGACAGCCCCACCAGCTCGTTTTTGACCGCGTCCATCCGTCGGTACAGGTTTCCCTCCCGGGCCGCCAGGGCCGTCCGGGCCGCCAGCCGCCCGTCGGCCGCGATCAGTTCCATCACCGCCTCCGCCCGGGTCAGATCCAGCTTGCCGTTAAGGAAAGCTCGCCGGGTGAATTCGCCCGCGCCCGCTGGCCGCGCCCCCGCGGCCAGCACCGCCCGCAGCACCCGCCGGAGCAAATACAGCCCCCCGTGGCAGGACAGCTCCACCACGTCCTCCCCGGTATAGCTGTGCGGCGCGCGAAACACCAGGGCCACGCAGTCGTCGATGTCCCCCTCCTCGTCGAACACATGCCCATAGGCGGCGGTGTATCCCTTCAGCCCCGCCAGATCCCGTCCCGCTCGGCCGGGCCGGAACACCCGGGACGCCACCGCGACGGCCTCGTCCCCCGACAGACGGATAACGCCCAGCCCGGCGGGGGCGGGCGGGGTGGAAATGGCGGCAATGGTCTGGCTCATGAATCGCGGCTCCTTTATATACAATATAAAGCCAGTATACCCGCCCGGCCCGTCCTTGTCCAGTGGCCGCCCCCACTGTCTTAAGAAATTCTTTCGATCTCCACCGGTTGACAAATGCTGTGCATGTAGATATACTATGTATTGCATACTATACAAAGCATAGTATCCGACTGCAAAGGAGGTGCCTGTTTGGATACACAGCGGAAAAAAGGTCTGCTGGAAATCTGTGTCCTGGCGGTTTTGCAGAGGGAACCCTCCTATGGATACAAAATCATCGGCGACATCACCCCCTGCATCGATATTTCCGAATCTACCCTGTACCCCATTCTCAAACGGCTGGAAACCGCCGGCTGTCTCATCACCTTTACCCAGGAGCACAACGGCCGCCTGCGGAAATACTACGCCATCACCGACGAGGGCCGGCGGCGTATCACCGCGTTTCTCGAGGAGTGGGACGAACTGCGCAGCGTCTACGCCTTTATTCAAAACGGTGGCGTGGCCCCGCAGCCCCTGCCGGGGGCCGGCCTCCCTCAAACGCCCGCCCCTTCCAAATCAACCGGAAAGGACTTGGAATCCTCATGACAAAAAATGAATTCCTTCAGCAGCTGCTGCCCCGGATCACGGGCCTTCCCGCCACCGAGCAGCAGCGGATCCTGGATTACTACAACGAACTTGTCCTGGATGGCGTGGAAAACGGCCGGGACGAGGAGGCCATCGTCGCCGGTTTCGGCAGCGTGGAGGATGCCGCCTGTAAAATCTGGGAGGACTACGCCGCTCCGCCGATCAAAACCCGGAGCAGCGGGATGCGCATCCTCATCGGCGTCGCCTGGTTTTTCGGCGGCATCATCGGGTTTCCCCTGGTCCTGGCGGCCGGCGTGCTCTATCTGTGCGGCTGGATTGTGCTGCTGTCCCTGGCCATCACGGCCGTGTCCCTGCTCCTCGGCGGGGTCGCCTCCTGCGCCATGATGCTGGCCATCCTCGGTCAGGCACCCCAGGCCGCCCTGTTCCAGTTCGGCGCCGGCGTGCTGATCATCGGGCTGGGTATCCTGTCAAGCGTGGGCGTCTTCCATCTGTTCCGGCTCTATTGGGTGTTCAGCCGCAGGCTGTCCGCCTCCATCTCCAGGGCTTTTGCCCGGAAAGGGGTGCGCTATGCGTCTTAAAAGTAAAACCTTTCTGGTCATCGGCGGCGCCCTGTGCGCCTTTGGCGCCATATTCTGTGCCATCATTCTCGCCATTGGCCAATTTGATTTTATGAAGGTGATATCTGTGGAAAAATACGAGGACAAGGTGTATACCCTCCCGGCCGGCGCCCTGACCGCCCTGAACCTGGACGCGCAGAACCAGCGGGTCGTCTTCCAGCCTGCCGCCAGCTCCGACATCGTCATCCGCTACCGCGAGTTTGCCAGCGATACCTATACCTTCGAGCAGCAGGGCGCCTCCCTGAACGTGACCTACCGCTGCGATCAGAAATGGTACCAGAGCCTGGTGCAGGGCATGTTCGGCGGCATCGCCCGGGCGAGCCAGTCCATCACCGTGGAGGTGCCGCCCCAGTACGCCGGCCTCCTGAACGCCCGCACCACCAACGCCTCCCTCACCGCCGACAGCCTGCCGAAGCTTACCGAATGCCGCCTGGCCACCACCAACGGCACCCTGCGGGTCTCGGATATCACCGCCGACACCTTCATTCTCTCCACCACCAACGCCGGCGTGCATCTGGATCGCCTGCAGGGCGCGGCCCTCTTTGTCACCTCCACCAACGGCAGCATCCACCTGGCCGATTTGGCCATGACCGGCGAGCTGACCGCCCGCACCACCAACGCCAGCCTCCAGGCCGACCGGGTGGAGGCGGCCGCCGGCCAGTTCAACACCACCAACGGCTCCCTGGCGCTGCGCAACGGCAACTTTAGCGGCACGGTGTCCGCCGGCACCACCAACGCCTCTCTCAAAACCGACGCGGTGGAAGCCCCGGAAGCGGATTTCACCACCCAGAGCGGCAGCGTCCGCCTGGAGAATTCCCGCTTTGCCGCGCGCGTGTCGGTGCGCACCACCAACGCCGGCATCCGGGTGGACCAGCTCGCCTCCCCGGATATCCGGCTGTCCAGCACCAACGGTTCCATCAAAGGCACCATCGCCGGCAGCCAGCAGGATTATTCCATCGTGACCAACACCACCAACGGCTCCGCGTCCCCCTCCTCGGTCATCAACAAGCAGGCCCCGGGGCAGCTCAACGCCACCACCTCCAACTCCAGCATAACGCTCACCTTTACCGGCGCCTAATCCGCCGCGCTTCTAAAACGCCTCCGGTCGTCTAACGGCCGGAGGCGTTTCGTGTTTATTTTGAACGGGCATGGGCGTTCTGCCGCCGGTACACGCTTGGCGAAACCGAAAAGACGTCCTTGAAGCACTTGGAAAAATACGCGATGTCGTCATAGCCAGACGCAACGGCGATGGCTGTGACGGATTCCGCGCTGGTTTCCAGCAGCATGGCCGCGTTTTGCAGGCGGACGCGGTTGATATAGTTGGCGGGGGACAGGGAGAAGTAGCGCCGGAACAGGCGGTAAACCTGCGCGGGAGAGCAGCACAGATATCCGGCCAAATCGTCGGCGCGGATCGGCTCCCGGAAATGCGCCGCGACGTATTCCTGGATCCGGATCATCGTCCTGTCGGGATCCGCCCGCCTTTTGGATACGCGCAGCAGCCGCTCGAGGATCTGGTAGGCGGCGGCGTATCCCGCGCAGATATTGTCCGCGTACCGAATGGCGGCGATGTGCGCCGCCAGAGCCTCGTTTTCCTCCGGCGGAAACAGCCGGGGGAACTCATAGAGATCCTCCAACCGGTAGAAGGTGTTCACCCGCACGTGCATCGACACCCAATGCGCGCGCATGACGTGCTCGCTTCCATTGTGGTGGATAATCCGCTGAAAGCAATTGGCCGGAGCGATAAACGCGCCGCCCTGTCCGGTGGATACCAGCGCCTTGTGATCGAGGCCGATTTCGTAATACCCATGCAGGGCCTGCACAACGGACAGGCAGGGCAGGGTCTTGCGATGCTCCACACCTTCCAGGTCGCAGGCGAAGCCCGCGGAAAACAGCTGGCTGATTTCCACCGATTGCATATCGACGCTCATACCACAACTCCTTGTTTGATAGTATATTACAAAACTATGATACTATATTTATACGCAAAATGCAATCTATGCGATAAAATGCTACAAGTAAGGAGCGTGGATGTTATGCGATTTCAAACGGCCAGCGCCACCCCGCGTCCGGTACGGCTTGCCCCGGCCACAAGGCAATGGGCCTGGAACTCCCTGCACGGGCTCTATGGGGACGACGCCGCGCGCACTCCCTGCGTTTCTCTGGACGAAATCGACGGGTTTTCCTCCATGCCGCCCTTGGCCCAATACGACGCCGCCATCCGGCAAATCGCCCGGCAGGCGCCGATCCGGATTTGCCCGGAGGAGCGGATCAGCGGCGCCGCCACCCTTGGAGCCGCCATCGACTACGCCGTCCCCGCCGCCTATCGGGGAGCCTGCCTGTTTCCCGGCGTCAACCATTTAACCATCCGTTACGACCGGGTGTTGAAAGAGGGCCTGGAAGCGTATAAGCGGGATATCACCGCGCGTCTCGCCCTGGCCGCCGACGGGCAGGAGACCGCCTTTCTGCGCAGCCTGGACAACGTCGTCGAAGCCCTCCGCGTCTGGCACGCCCGCTATCTGGACGCGGTCCGGGAGGAAAAGCCGGCGGTCTATCGGGCGCTGCAGCGGGTGCCGTTTGCCCCGGCGCGGAATTTTCTCGAAGCGGTGCAGGCGCTCTGGTTCATTTTCGCCTTTGTCCGCCTGTGCGGCAACTGGCCGGGCATCGGACGGATCGACTGGCTGCTGGGCGACTACCTGCAAAAGGATTTGGCCGCCGGCGTCCTGACCAAACCCGAAGCCCGGGAAATTCTCGCCTCCTTTTTCATCAAAGGCTGCGAGTGGATCCAATCCCAGCCCCGGCCGGGTTCGGGGGACGCCCAGCATTATCAGAACATTGTTCTGGCCGGGATCGACGCCGCCGGCCGGGAGGTGACCAACGACGTCACTTACCTGGTGCTGGATATCGTGGAGGAGCTGGCCATTGCCGATTTCCCCATCACCGTGCGGCTGAACAGCCGTTCCCCCGAACGGCTGCTGCGCAAAACCGCCCAGGTGATGCGGCACGGCGGCGGCATCGTCGCGGTGTATAACGAGGATCTGATTCTGCGGGCGCTGAAAAACGAAGGTTATCCGGAAAGCGAGGCGAGAAGCTTCGCCAACGACGGCTGCTGGGAAATCCAGATTCCCGGCAAAACCGACTTTGCCTATATGCCCTTCGATGCCCTGCAGGTGTTCAACCGCGTCCTCGGCGTCGATTCCGACGGCCCCGTCCCCGCCTATCCCAGCGCGGAGTCCCTCTATCAGGCCTTTCTGGAAGAGCTGAAGCAAACGGTGGAGCAGCTCTATCAGTCTCATGTCCGCGACGTTTTCTGCTGCACGAACGGACGCTGGCGCCGCCGGGAGGCCGCCTCGCCGTCCTCGGTCGTCAGCCTGTTCGAGGATGGCTGCATCGAGAACACGGCGCCCTACTTCGCCCTTGGCCCCGTTTATACCGTCCGCTCCCCCCACATCGGCGGCGCGCCCGACGTCGCCAACTCCCTGTACGCGCTGCAAAAGGCGGTCTTTGAGGAAAAAAGGCTGTCCCTGCGCGATATGGTGACCCTCCTGCGCGGCAACTGGGAGGGGGCGGAGGCCCTGCGGCTGTATATGAAAACCCACTATGTATATTACGGCAACGATTCCGACGAGGCGGACGCTTGGCATACCCGTCTGCTTGACGACTTTGCCGCCATCGTCGGGCGGTGCGGCGGGGGAGAGGGCTGCCCCGTGAAATTTATCCCCGGGGTCAGCACCTTCGGCCGCCAGATCGCCTGGCTGCCCAATCGAAGCGCCACCGCCTTCGGCTGCCGGCGCGGCGATATCCTGGCGGGGAACGATTCCCCCACCCCCGGCACCGACAGCGCGGGGGCCACAGCCATCATCCGATCCTACTGCAAGGCGGATCTGGAAAAACAATCCTGCGGCGCCGCGCTGGATATCCGGATTTTCCCCGACACCCTGCGGGGGGAAAATGGTATCGCCGCCCTAAAGGCCCTGCTGCGCGGGTTCGTCCAGCTGAACGGCTGCTTTATGCAGCTCGACACCGTCGACGCGCAGACCCTGCGGGAAGCGCAGCGGGATCCGGAGACCTATAAAACCCTGTCGGTGCGCGTCTCCGGCTGGAACGCCCGCTTCATCACCCTGGAAAAGGAGTGGCAGTCCATGATCATCGAGCGCACGGCGCAGGGCCTCTGAGGGGGTGCCGTCCATGAGAGAAAACCGCCTTCCCGTGACCCAAATCCAGCGGTTTTGCACCCACGACGGCCCCGGTCTGCGCACGACGGTTTTTCTGAAGGGCTGCCCCCTGCGCTGCGTGTGGTGCCATAACCCGGAAACCCAGTCCGCCCTGCCCGAGTTTTTCTATAACGAAGCCCTGTGTATCGGCTGCGGCGCCTGCCAAAGCGTCTGTCCCGCGGGCGCGCACGCCCTCTCTTCGGGGGAACACCGGATCGACCGGGACGCGTGCGTGGGGTGCATGGCCTGCGCCCGCGCCTGTCCCTCCGAGGCGCTGGAGGCCTGCGCGGCCGAACCATCCATCGGGGACATCCTGAACGCCGTCCTGCGCGATCGCGCGTTTTTCGGCCAGTCCGGCGGCCTCACCCTTTCCGGCGGGGAGCCCCTGCTTCACGCCGGCCCGGTGTGCCGTCTCCTCCGGGAGGCGAAAGCCGCCGGCCTGCATACCGCCGTGGAAACCTGTGGTTTTTTTGAGGAAGCCTGGCTGAGCGAGGCAGTGCCGGTCACGGATTTGTTCCTGTGGGACTTCAAAGACAGCGACGAGGGCCGGCACCTGGCCAACACCGGCGTTTCCCTGCGGCCGATTTTGAAAAACCTGCGCGCGGCGGATGAACAGGGGGCCTCCATCCGGCTGCGCTGCATCCTCATCCGGTCGGTGAACCTGAGGCGGGAGCACCTGGAGGCCATCGCCGGCCTATACGCCTCCCTCCGGCACGCCGAGGGGGTCGAACTGCTGCCGTATCACACCTACGGCGCCTCCAAGGGGCGGCAGCTCGGCCGCGAAAACGCCGCCCGTCCCGACTGGATCCCCACACAGGCCGATTTGAAAAGCGCCAAGGCCTTTCTGCGCCGGCACGTGCGGCTCCTCAACCCCTGAAAAACCGCCCGAACGACAAACGTTCGGGCGGTTTTCGCATATTCCCGCCGCCACCCGCATACACATGGATATTGGTACGGGTACACACCCTCGGGACATCCCGCCGTCCGGCGGGCGGAAAGGCAGGGACATGCAAATGAAAGACGCTTATAAGAAGGCAGGGAAACGCCTGGCGGGGATATTGACCGCCGCCTGCTGCGTGGGCCTGGCCGTGGGACATATCTCCCTCGACGATTTGACCTCCTGGGGCCGGACGGCCGCCATGCTGTCGGTGGGCCTGATGCAGCCGGCCGGCGGCGCGGAGGCCCTCAGTGAGCGCCTGGATCGCACGCCGGACAAGGGGGCCGCCGCCACCACCGCGCCCACCTCCGCCAACACCACCGCCGCCACTACCGCCGGATCCGGCACCTCGCAACCCACCACCTCCACGACGACACCCCCTACAACCGGCACCATTCCTCCCAAAAAGGAGGGCGGCGGCGTGGTGAAAGAGCTGAAAATGGGGCTGGGATCCGATTTTGTCCAGGGCGTGGCTATCAAGAACTCCAGCGGCAAAACCTTCGACATCGCCAAGGAAATTCAAATAAAGCCCAATTTTAAAATCAAGAACTCCGCGGAGCCGCAGGTCCTGATTGTGCACACGCACACCACCGAGGCGTATATGTCCTATTACGCCGGCTATTATAACGAGGGGGACGGCGGCCGCTCCAAGGATGAAAGCAAAAACGTCTGCGCCGTGGGCGAGGCCATCGCCGCCGAGCTGCGCGCCGCGGGCATCGGCGTCATTCACGACACCACCATTCACGACAACCCCAAATACACCGGCGCCTATACCCGTTCCGAGGAAACGGTTAAAAAAAACCTGAAGCAATACCCCAGTATTCAGGTGGTGCTGGACGTCCACCGGGACGGCATCATGATCGACAACACCACCAAAGCCAAGCCCACCGTCACCATCAACGGAAAAAAGGCCGCCCAAACCATGATCATCGTGGGCACCGTGAGCACGTCCGCCCTGCCGCACCCCAATTGGCAGGACAATTTTCATTTTGCGCTCCAGCTGCAAAAGGCAGCCGTGGCCAAGTACGAGGGCCTGATGCGCCCCGTTTCGGTGGTTGCCAGCCGGTATAACCAGCACCTGGCCCGCGGCTACCTGCTGGTGGAAATGGGCAGCGAGGGAAACACCCTGGACGAGGCGGTATATTCCGGCCAGATGCTGGGCAAAACATTGGGAGAAGTCCTGCAAACCCTGAAGTAATCCGGCCCCGCCGGCTATAGGAGCGACCTCCCATGAGTAAAAAAGCCTCCCGGCGCCGCTGGCGCGCCTTCGGTTCCGCCTTTATGCTGACCCTGTGCCTGTTGATCCTCGGCGCCGGCTGCCTGGTGGCGGAATACAACACCCGGCGCACCGCCTTTGGCGACGCCCGTATACAGATGGACTATCGGATACAGGACGGCAAGGTGACGATCCGCACCCCCTCCGCCGAAACGGATTACGCCCTGCCCGGCTGGGCGGAGGACTGGGCCGGCCGGGCCTGGACGCTGCTGCCCGCCCGGGTGCGCGCCGCCGCCTGGTTTACCGAGTCGGAGCAGGCCGCCTCGCCCCTGCTGATTCAGTGGGTGCTGGATCTGCAAAAAGACTGGGCCAAGGATTATCGCCGCTGAGTGCCGTAAAGCGCTCTTCCGTGGGTAAAAGCCCGCCGCGCAACCACCGGTTGCCGAAATGCCCGCCTCTGTTGGTTGCCAAACCGGCCCGCTTGTGAGACAATACAGGCAACGACAACCACGAAACGGAGGGCAACCCATGGAATTCGGAGAAAAGCTGCGCACCCTGCGGCGCGAAAAGGGTCTGTCACAGGAGGAATTGGCGGCGATGGTGGGCGTTTCCCGCCAGGCCTTGTCCAAGTGGGAGGCCGGCCAGTCCCGGCCGGAACTGGACAAGCTGCTGGCGCTCAGCGACATCTTCAGCGTCACGATGGACTCCCTGGTGCGCCCGGGCGGCCCGGAACCGCAGCCGGCCTCGCCGTCCCTGGGCTGGTGGTATCATGGCCCCGTCATCGAATACAAAAGCGCGCGGACTCTGCGCGGCCTGCCCCTGGTGCATATCAATCTCGGCCCGGGAAAACGGCGGGCCCGCGGTGTTCTGGCCGTCGGCAATGTGGCCACCGGTTTGGTGTCCGTTGGATTTGTCGCACGCGGCGGCCTCTCCCTCGGCATCCTGAGTCTGGGCGTTTTCAGCATCGGCCCCCTGGCTGTGGGCCTGCTGGCGGTCGGCGCCCTCGCGCTGGGGGTAGCGTCCGTTGGCGCGGTGGCGATCGGCCTGTTCGCCGTCGGTGGGCTGGCCATCGGGCTGTTCGCCGTCGGCGGCTGCGCCGTGGCCTCCCATGTCGCGATCGGGGACGTGGCGAGGGGCCATGTGGCTGTCGGCCGGGATGTCCGCGGCGCCTTCACCCTGGCGGATCCCGCCTTCTCCAGCCGCCGCACCCTGACCGCCGAACAGGTGCACCGCCTAATCCGTTCCGCTTATCCTCAGCTTTTGGATTGGCTGGTCGGCCTTCTGACCGCCATGTTCCCATAATAAAGACCGGCCTCCTGCTGTGGAGGCCGGTCTTCTTTACGGACTCAATAATTCTTCGCGACCATCTGGAAATAGGCGCGGGGATGGGAACACACCGGGCAAACCTCCGGCGCTTCGAGCCCCTCATGGATATGGCCGCAGTTGGCGCACTGCCAGTACACCTTGCCGTCCTTTTCAAAGACGCGGCCCTCTTCGATGTTCTTGAGCAGCTTGCGGTACCGCTCCTCGTGCTCCTTTTCGATCTTGCCGACCTCCTCAAACAGGAAGGCGATGTGATCAAAGCCCTCTTCCCGGGCCTCCTTCGCAAAGGTGGCGTACATGTCGGTCCACTCGTAATTCTCGCCCGCCGCCGCGTCCTCCAGGTTGGCCGCCGTGTCACCGATACCGTCGTGCAGCAGCTTGAACCAGATTTTCGCGTGCTCCTTCTCGTTGTTGGCGGTCTCCAGGAACAGGGCGGCAATCTGCTCGTACCCGTCCTTCTTGGCCTTGGAGGCGTAATAGGTGTACTTGTTGCGGGCCTGGGATTCCCCGGCAAACGCCGCCGCGAGATTGGCCTCGGTCTTGGTGCCCTTCAGATTTTCCATGTGCATAACCTCTTTCTATGTAAAATTAAATGGAACCGCTTGCGGATTTGTCCGCCCGGCGGCAAGCCTCGCACTGTCCCCAGATGACCAGCCGGCAGCCCGACACTGCCGCCCCCGTCTTCTGCCGGATCTGATCGAGAAGCCCCGGCTCCAGGCCGAGGCATAAATCCACCGCCCGGCCGCAGGTTTCGCAGATCATATGCTCATGGGGATCCAGCCGCCCGTCGTACCGATCGGAGCCATCGGGAACCGCCACCCGCCGCAGTCGGCCGCAGGCCTCCAGCTGCCGCAGATTGCGGTACACTGTGGCCAGGCTGAGCGCGGGGTTGTCCGGCTTAAGCCGCTGATACAGCTCTTCCGCCGTGGGATGCCCGCCGCCCTGTGTCACCGCGTCCCAGATGAGCTGCCGTTGTCTGGAATAGTTCATAGCCAACTTCCATTCAGACTTAAGAATGATAACAATTCCTGATTTATTTCCATAATAACCCATTCTTTTCAAAAAGTCAACCCTTTTCGACACTTTTTAAACAAAAAAGCCGGAGAGCACACGCTCTCCGGCCCTTTGTATCCTATTTAATCGTCGTCCAGCTTGAGCACCGCCATGAAGGCCTCCTGCGGCACCTCCACGCTGCCCAGCTGCCGCATCCGCTTCTTGCCTTCCTTCTGCTTTTCCAGCAGCTTCTTTTTCCGGGTGATATCGCCGCCGTAGCATTTGGCCAGCACATCCTTGCGCATGGCGCGCACCGTTTCCCTGGCGATGATCTTGCCGCCGATGGCCGCCTGAATCGGCACCTCGAACAGCTGGCGGGGGATATTATCCTTAAGCCGTTCGCACAGCTTGCGCCCCCGGGCGTAAGCGCTGCCCGCGAAAACGATAAAGGACAGCGCGTCCACAATGTCGCCGTTAAGCAGAATATCCAGCTTGACCAGCTCGGATTGGGCATACCCCTTCAGCTCGTAATCGAAGCTGGCGTATCCCTTGGTTCGGGATTTCAGCGCGTCGAAGAAATCGTAGACGATTTCATTAAGGGGCAGCTCATAATGAATGTCCACCCGGGTGGGATCCAAATACTTCATGTCCCGGAACACGCCCCGCCGCTCCTGGCACAACTCCATGATGTTGCCCACATAGTCGGTGGGGGCCAGGATGTGCGCGTCGGCAATGGGTTCCTCCGCCATGGCCACGGCGCCGGGCTCCGGGTAGTTGGTGGGGTTGTCGATGAGCATCTCGGTACCGTCGGTCAGGGTGATGCGGTAAATGACGCTGGGCGCGGTGGTGATGAGATCCAAATCGTATTCCCGCTCCAGCCGTTCCTGGACGATTTCCATATGCAGCAGCCCCAGAAAGCCGCACCGGAACCCAAATCCCAGGGCCGCGGAGGTCTCCGGCTCGAAGGTCAGGGACGCGTCGTTAAGCTGCAGGCGGGCCAGGGCCTCCCGCAAGTCCTGATAATGGGCCCCGTCCGCCGGATAAATGCCGCAGAATACCATGGGATTGGCCTTGCGGTAGCCCGGCAGCGGCTGGGCGGCCGGCCTGTCCGCGCGGGTGACGGTGTCGCCCACCCGGGCCTCGCTGACCGTTTTGATGGAAGCGGCGATATAGCCCACCTGGCCCGCCTGCAGTACGCCGCAGGGCTCCAGTCGCCCGGGGCGCATCAGCCCCACCTCCACCACGTCGAACTGCGCGCCGGTGGCCATCATCCGGATGGTGTCGCCCGCCCGCACCTCGCCGTCCATGACACGGATGTACACGATGACCCCGCGATAGCTGTCGTAGTAGCTGTCAAATATCAGCGCCTGCAGCGGCGCGCCGTCATCCCCCTTGGGAGGCGGAATCTGCCGCACCACCGCCTCCAGCACCTGCTCGACGTTCAGCCCCGATTTGGCGGATATCAGCGGGGCGTTTTCCGCCTCGATGCCGATGACGTCCTCGATTTCCTTGCGCACCCGCTCGGGGTCGGCGGCGGGGAGATCGATCTTGTTGACCACCGGCACGATTTCCAGTCCGTGCTCCGCGGCCAGATAGGTGTTGGCCAGTGTCTGCGCCTCGATACCCTGGGAAGCGTCCACCACCAGCAGCGCGCCCTCGCAGGCCGCCAGGGAACGGGACACCTCGTAGTTGAAATCCACGTGGCCGGGGGTGTCGATGAGATTGAACACATAGGTCTGCCCGTCCTGCGCGGTATAGGAAAGGGTGACGGCGTGGGCCTTGATGGTGATCCCCCGCTCCCGTTCCAGATCCATGCTGTCCAGCAGCTGATCCTCCATGTCCCGCAGAGCCACCGCCTGGGTTTTCTCCAGAATGCGGTCGGCCAGGGTAGACTTGCCGTGATCGATATGGGCGATAATGCAAAAGTTCCGGGTCAGCTCGCGGGATACCGCCAAATTCAACACCTCAATTGCCGTTCGTTTGTCTCCGTGTATTCTACCATAAACCGCCAAGGGGATGCAAGCTCAGCGCGGCTTTTCCTCCACGCCCTCATCCGTGCGGCGGGCCACGATATATTTGGGCCGTCGTTTGACCTCGTCGTATATCCTGGCGATATAATGCCCGATAATTCCCAAACTTATCATGATGGCGCCCCCGATAATCAGCAGCAGCAGAATGACAGTGGTAAAGCCTTCCACCGCCCGGCCCATCAGGAATTTCACCAGGGTCTGGATTCCCAGCACCACCGAACTGATCAGCAGCACCGTTCCGATAAACGTTACGGCCTGCAGGGGTACGGTGGTGAAGGAGGTGATATTCTGCACCGCATAGTTTACCAGCCCCTTGAACGACCATTTGGACTGGCCGAACCGGCGCTGCTCCACCTCGAATTCCACCGACGCGGTTTTAAACCCGACCCAGAAGGACAGCGCCCTAAAAAAGGTATCCTTTTCCGGCAGCGCGACCAGCACGTCCACCACTTTGCGATCGAGGAGCTTAAAATCCGAGGAGGACTGCATGTCCACATGGGTGCAGCGGCTGATCAGCTTGTAAAAAGCGCCGGCGGAACATTTATGCAGCAGGCTCTCCTTACCGCGGCTGGCCTTGATGCCTTCCACCACCTCGTATCCCTGCTCCCACAGCCGGTACATGTCGGGAATCACCTTGGGCGGGAACTGCAAATCGCAGTCCAAAATGACGCAGCAGTCCCCCCGGGCCTCCCGCAGCCCGGCGAAAATCGACGCCTCCTTGCCGAAATTGCGGCTGAAGCTCAGCCCCCGCACCTTCGGGTTCTCCCGACTCTCCTCGCAGATGCGCGCGTAGGTCTTGTCCCGGGAACCGTCGTCCACGAACAGAATTTCATACGGAATCTCCGCGTCGTGCAGAATTTGCGCGACGGTGCGGGCGGCCAGGGCGATATTGTCCTCCTCGTTGTAGGAAGGCACGATGACGGACAGCAATCCCATAACAAACCCTCGTTTCCGCATTGTTTTGCACCGTATAATGGCTGTATTCCTTAGTATAGCGTAAACCACCGGGACATTCAACCGTCTTTTTCCATTCGCGGCCCTTCTTTTCTGCCCACGGCTATGGTATAATAACCTCCGTGACCGGCGCGGCTGCGCGGTTAACGGAAAGCGTCGCTTTCCGTTACGGAGAACATTGTACCATCAAAAGGCCCTGCTGCTGGGCGGCCTGGTCTTCGTGCTGTCCGGCGCATGGGTTTCCCTCGGCGTTTTTGTTTTGAACTTCATCTTAATCTTATAAAAAGGACGGGATCTGCACATGCTTACTTCCTATTGGCAGCATTTTAAAAGCGGCACCGACATTCGCGGCGTGGCGCTGGACGGTGTGGAGGACCAGCCCCTCGATTTGACCGACGAGGTGGTGGAAAAGCTGGCCGCCGCCTTCGCCCGCTGGCTGTCCGGTAAAACCGGCAAGCCCGCCGCCGCGCTGACCGTTTCCCTGGGCCGGGACAGCCGGCTGTCCGGCCCCCGGCTGCGGGACGCGGTTGTGCGATCGCTGACCGCCCGGGGCGTGACGGTCCTCGACTGCGGTTTGGCCTCCACCCCCGCCATGTTCATGACCACGGTGGATCTTGGCTGCGACGGCGCGGTGCAGCTGACCGCGAGCCATCACCCCTATCACCGCAACGGCCTGAAATTCTTCCTCCCCTCCGGCGGCCTGGAGGGGACGGATATCACCGCCCTGCTCGAGCTGGCCCAGGCGGAGGATTTTCCGCCTCCCGCCGCCGGCACGGTGCGGGAGATCGCCTATATGACGCAGTATGCGGCCCGGCTGCGCCGCCTTATCTGCGAGGGCGTGCAGGCGGAGGACTACAACCGCCCACTGGCCGGCTTCCGCATCGTGGTGGACGCGGGCAACGGCGCGGGCGGCTTCTACGCCCGGGACGTGCTGGAGCCCCTGGGCGCCGACGTTTCCGGCAGCCAATTTCTCGAGCCGGACGGCCGCTTTCCCAACCATATTCCTAACCCCGAGAACCCCGAGGCCATGGCCTCCGTCTGCGCGGCCACCCTGAAGGCGGGCGCGGATCTGGGCGTCATTTTCGACACCGATGTGGATCGGGCGGGCTGCGTGGGCGCCGACGGGCGGGAAATTAACCGCAATCGCCTGATCGCCCTGGCCGCCGCCATTGTGCTGGAGGACGCGCCCGGCGGCACCATCGTCACCGACTCCGTCACCTCCAGCGGTCTGAAGACCTTTCTGGAGCAGACGCTGGGCGGCGTCCACTGCCGGTTCAAGCGGGGCTATAAAAACGTCATCAACGAGGCGCAAAGGCTCTGTGCCTCCGGCGTGAACGCCCCGCTGGCCATCGAGACCTCCGGCCACGCCGCCCTGAAGGACAATTATTTTCTGGATGACGGCGCCTATCTGGTCACTCGGATTATCATCAAGGCCGCGCAGCTGCGCCGGGAGGGCCGCACCCTGGAGGACCTCATTGCCGCCCTGGAGGAACCCGCCGAAAGCGTGGAACTCCGCTTCAATATTCTGGAAAGCGACTTCAAGGCCTACGGCCTGCAGGTGCTGGAGAGGCTGGAAGCCTACGCCCGCCGCCAGGGCTGGCCGGTGGCGGAGGACAGCCGGGAGGGCGTGCGCACCACGGTGGGGGACGGCTGGCTGCTGCTGCGCCTGAGCGTTCACGATCCGGTGATGCCCCTGAATATCGAAAGCGCCGCGCCCGGCGGCTGCCGCGCCATCGCGTCGGCCCTGACGGACTTTATGTCCGCCGAGGGCGGGCTGGACAAAAGCCAGCTGGACGCGTATCTCTCCTGAGTATCTGAAATGAACGGATGAACCCGGCGCCGGATCCGGGTCTCCGCGAAAGGATGGGTCAACCCTATGGACTGGACGGAAGTGAAAATCACCGTGGACGCCGCCGATACCGACCGCGCGTCGGCTATCGCCAACATGGTGGTGCCTTATGGCATTTATATTGAGGATTACAGCGATCTCATCCAAGGGGCGCGGGAAATCGCCCACATCGATCTGATCGACGAGGAGCTGTTGGCCCGGGATCGCACCCGGTCGATCATTCACCTCTATATCTCGCCGGAGGAAAATCCGGCGGAGGCGGTGGCCTTCCTTAGAGAACGGCTGCATACCGCGGGTATCGGCCACGAAGTGCTGGCCAGCGAGGTCAGCGAGCAGGACTGGGCCAACAATTGGAAGGCCTACTTCAAGCCCCTTCCCGTGGGTCGCCGGCTGCTCATCCGTCCCACCTGGGAGACGGTGGAGGACGCCGGGGGCCGGGCGGTGCTGTCCATTGACCCCGGCATGGCCTTTGGCACCGGCGGCCACGACACTACCCGTCTGGTGCTGGAAGCCCTGGAGGACGCGGTAAGCCCCGGCGCGCAACTGCTGGACGTGGGCTGCGGCAGCGGGATATTATCTATCGCGGCCCTGCTGCTGGGCGCGGAAAAGGCCGTGGGGGTGGACATCGATCCCCTGGCCGTGAAAACCGCCAGGGAGAACGGGGAGCTTAACGGCTTTACGCCCCCCGTCCTCACCATCCTGCACGGCGATTTGGTGGACAAGGTGGAGGGCCGGTACGACGTGGTGGCCGCCAACATCGTGGCCGATGCCATCATCGCCCTGTCCCCGTCCATTCCCCGGTTCCTGAAGCCAGGTGGCGTCTATATCGCCTCGGGCATCATCGACACGCGGGAGGCAGAGGTTCTCTCCGCCCTGGCCGCCTGCGGCTTTGCGGTTGAAACCCGGCGGGAGCACGGCGGCTGGCTGTGCCTGACCCTGCGCTATACCGGCTGAGGAAAGGACGGAGCCCACGTGGAAAACTGGATGTCCCGCACCGCCATGCTCCTGGGGCGGGAAGCGGTGGAACGGCTGGAGCAGGCGACGGTGGCGGTGTTCGGCCTGGGCGGCGTGGGATCCTACACCGCCGAAGCCCTGGCCCGGGCCGGAGTGGGCCGCCTGATTTTGGTGGACGGCGATACCGTGTCGGATTCCAACCGCAACCGCCAGCTCATCGCCCTCTGCTCCACGGTGGGGCAGCCCAAGGCCGAGGTGATGGCCCGCCGGGTGCGGGATATCAACCCCGCCTGCCGGGCGGAGGCTCACACCGTGTTTTATCTGCCCGGGGAGGGCCAGGGCCTCATAGACGGCTGCGATTTTGTGGCCGACGCCGTGGATACCGTGGCCGCCAAGCTGGCCCTCGCCGAAGAGTGCCGGGACAAGGGTATTCCCCTGGTCAGCGCCATGGGATGCGGCAACAAGCTGGATCCCAGCCGCTTCCGCACGGCAGACATCGCGGATACCCGCGTCTGTCCCCTCTGCCGGGTCATGCGGCGGGAGCTGAAGAAACGCGGAATCCCCCATCTGCCGGTGGTTTTTTCGGACGAGCCGCCCCGCCGGCCCGACGAGTATTCGGGCGGCGACGCGCCGCGAGAGGGCAAGCATGCCCTTCCCGGCAGCCTGTCCTTCGTGCCGGGGGCGGCCGGACTGGTGCTGGCGGGCTATATTCTCCGGCGGCTGGCCGGGATCGAGGACGGAAAGGACGGATAGCCATGCCCCGCTTTTTTATCGACGGGACGGCGGATGGCCGGGCTTATATCGCCGGCGCCGACGCGCTCCACATCGCTAAAGCCCTGCGGATGCGGCCGGGGGAGGCCCTGACCCTCTGCGACGGAAAGGGCACCGATTTCGACGGGGTGCTGGAAACGGTGACCGATCGGCAGGTAACGGTGCGGATCTCCGCCAGCCGCCCCTCTCAGGCGGAGCCCACCCTGGCCGTCACCCTGTACCAGGGCCTGCCCAAGGGGGACAAGATGGACTGGATCATCCAGAAGGCGGTGGAGCTGGGGGTGACGGCGGTGGTGCCGGTCGCCACCCGGCGCAGCGTCGCCCGCCTGGAGGGAAAGGCCGACAAAAAGCAGGAACGCTGGCAGCGGATCGCCGCCGAGGCGGCGGGCCAGTGCGGCCGGGGGATGCTGCCGTCCGTGGAGCGGCCCCTGTCCTGGAGTCAGGCCCTTTCCCGCCTTTCCGGGGAGCCCGCCCTGGTGTTTTACGAGGGAGGCGGCCGGCCTCTGCGCGAGCTGGTGACCCCTTCCACCCGGCGGCTGTCGGTGTTCGTCGGCCCGGAGGGCGGCTTCGACCCGGAGGAGATCGACGCGATCCGCCGCCAAGGCGGCGGCGTCGCCACCCTGGGTCCCCGGATCCTGCGGTGTGAAACGGCCCCTCTGGCGGCCCTGACCCTTCTGATGCATCTGAGCGGCAATATGGAATAAACCTTTTCTTCGAAAGGATGACTGGACGATGACGACGGCGTATCTGGTGGTTCCCTGCTACAACGAAGAAGCGGTGCTCCCCGAAACGGTGAAGCGGCTGACGGAGAAGCTGCGCGGCCTAATCGCCTCCGGCCGGGCGGGGGAGGACAGCCGCATCCTGCTGGTGGACGACGGCAGCAAGGATCGCACCTGGGAGCTGATCGCCGGGTTCCACCAGGAAAACCGCCTGGTTTCCGGCCTCAAGCTGGCCCACAACCGGGGACACCAGAACGCCCTGCTGGCCGGTCTGATGACCGCCCGGGAACGGGCAGACTGCGCCATCTCCCTGGACGCCGATCTCCAGGACGATATCGACGTGCTGGACGCCTTTTTGGACAAGTATCATGAGGGCTGCGAGGTGGTCTATGGGGTGCGGAACAAACGGGATACCGACACCCTCTTCAAACGCTCCACCGCCCAAGGCTTTTATAAGTTCATGAAAATGCTGGGCGTGGATATTGTGTATAACCACGCCGATTACCGTCTGATGGGCAAACGGGCCCTGGACGCCCTGGCCCAGTATAAGGAGGTCAACCTCTTTCTGCGGGGTATCGTGCCGGAAATCGGTTTTAAAAGCGGCGTCGTAACCTATGACCGGCACGAGCGCTTTGCGGGAGAGTCCAAATACCCGCTGAAAAAGATGCTGCATTTCGCGGTGGACGGCATCACCTCCTTCAGCGTGCGGCCGCTGAAAATCATCTCCAATTTCGGGATTTTCATCTCCCTGGCCAGCATTGCCGGTCTGCTGTACGCCTTGATTTCCCACTTCATGGGGGCCACAGTGGCCGGCTGGACGGCCATTGTCTGCTCCATCTGGCTGCTGGGCGGCATTCAGCTGCTGTGCATCGGGGTGCTCGGGGAATATATCGGCAAGATCTATAGCGAGGTCAAGGGCCGTCCCCGCTATGTCGTCGAGGCCTTTCTGGACGAATAAACAAACCGGCGGTTCCCGCTTGATGATGCGGGAACCGCCGGTTGTTTATACCTTTACGATTTGTCGCCCGACTTGGACACCAGGGCGCAGACGAAGCCGAACAGAATAGCGGCGGAAATGCCGCCCGCCGTGCCCGACAGCCCGCCCATCAGCGCGCCGAGCAGCCCTTTTTCCTTGACCATTTCCTCCGCGCCCTTGGCCAGCGTGTAGCCGAAGCCGGTCAGCGGAACCGTCGCGCCTGAGCCGGCAAACTTGACCAGCGGCTCGTAGAGGCCGACGGCGGTCAGGACGACACCCATGGTGACAAACAGCACCAGGATGCGCGCCGGAGTCATGGAGGTGTAGTCGATCAGCAGCTGCCCCAATACGCAGATAATGCCGCCCACCGCAAAGGTTTTTATCAGCATCAGCCAATCCATTGTTTTACCCAGCCTTTCCGGGTGGGGTCGCCGTTATGCTCCTCTTACCACCCTAACGGCTCTATTTTTTCCGCATATTCGCGCATTTATGCGCACAAAATCAAACGGAGGGCAAACAATTGCGGCATGGATTCGCACATTTTCCAACCAAAACGGCGCGTTATTGCTCAGGATCGGGTTTCCGGACGGGAACCCGCGTTTTTCCGGCTGACCATCCGCCAGAGGACGAAAGATCCCACCGACAGAAGCACCACCAGCACCGCCGTGACGATGAACACCGGGGAGGTGGGATCGGACAGGGAGGAGCCGGCGACGGTGGTCGCCACCATGACCGGCAGCAGCCCTAACAGGGATCCCACGGCGAACTTCCAATAGGTCATGCCGGAGGCACCCAGCACCATGCTCACCACGTCCCCAGGCAAAACCGCGATAATGCGCAGGAAAAAGGCGAAGAAAAGCTCGCTGCCCCGTTTAATTTCATTGATGCGGGCGATTTTTTTATATTTTTTCTGCAGGCTGTCCACCAGATCCTTGCCCGCAAAGCGGCCGATGCCGTAGGGGACGGTGACACACACCAGCAGGCCGGACAGATTGACCAAAAGGGCAGCGGGCAGGGGGAACAGCAGCCCCGCCGCCGCGTACAGCACCAGCAGGGGGAAAAAGACGGACAGGGATTTGACGGCGTAGGCCGCCAGCACCGCCAGGGCGGCCAGCCACAGGTTGTCCGGCGTATACCGGAGGATACTGTCCACGCTGACAGCATCCTTATTCGGCAGATATAGCGCCACCAGCGCCAGCATGACGACAAAGGGCAGGATTTTCGCTATGGTCATCAGGATCTCCGCCACGCGTTTTCTCATGTCCGTTCCTCCTTCCTGGATACATAGGGTAGTATATCACAAAATCCGACCAAATCCGCCTGCCGTTAGAATTTTATCCACAAAAAACGAGGGGCGGCGCCCGGCCCTTGACAGGACGGGGAGAGGAAGGGTAGACTGGCATAAAAGGGGGATGGGCATGGAACAAACGAAACGGACGCCGGGGCTTTCCGCCTCGTATCTGAAAATCGTGGCCATGGTGCTGATGTGCGTGGATCACCTGGCGCTGCTGACGCTGAGCAGCCTGGCGGGGATATGGCTGGCAGGCGGGCTGCCGGGGGAGGAGGTCTGGATGGCCGCCTATTTCGCGATGAGGGGCGCGGGGCGGTTGGCGTTCCCCCTGTTCGCGTTTTTCATCGCAGAAGGGTTCCGCCATACCCGCAGCGCGGGACGGTATGCGGCGCGTCTGGCGGTGTTCGCCCTGCTGGCGGAGGTGCCTTTTGATCTGGCTATAGCCGGCAGGCCCTTCGCGCCGGAGGGGCAGAACGTGCTGTTCACCCTGCTGCTGGGGCTGCTGGCCCTCGTCTGGCTGAAAGCCTGGGGCGGGCGGCCGCTCTTCGGGCTGACCGGCGTTCTGCTCTGCCTTGGGGCGGCGCAGGCGATGCACGCCGACTACGGCGGGCTGGGAGCGGCGTTCATCCCGCTGTTCTGGATGCTGCCCAACCGGCCGGGGCTGCGCTTTGGGGGCGGGGCGCTGCTATTTTTGGGGCTGGGCCTACAGAATTTCGTCCAGGGGGGCGGAGCGGCCGGCTTGGCGGCGGAGCCCGCCGCCGCGCTGGGTGCGGTGTCCTGCCTGCTGCCCCTGGCCGGACTGCTGGCCTTTCCGCTGATCCGGGCCTACAACGGGGAACGGGGCCGCCGGCTGCCCCGGTATCTGTTCTATGCCTTTTATCCGGCGCAGTTCCTCGTGTTCTGGCTTCTGTCCCTGGCGATTGAGCGGCTGGGCGGATAAAAAAGACGAAGTCCATCGTGTGTATGCTCCATATAAAAACCAAGCGGGCCGCGACCGGGCAAATTCCGGTCGCGGCCCGCTGTGTTTCCTGTCGATTCCGTGCTACCGTATTCAACGGCGTTATTCCTTTTCCCAGCCGCGGGCGCGGGTGACGGCTTCGTGCCAGCGGGACAGGTGGAAGGCGCGGGAGGCGTCATCCATTTGAGGGGTAAAGCGGGTTTCCAGGGCCCAGCTTTTCTGGATGGCCTCCGGGCTGCTCCAGGCGCCGACGGTCAGGCCCGCCAGGAAGGCGGCCCCCAGGGCGGTGGTTTCCCGCACGGCGGGGCGCAGCACATCGCAGCCCAGCATATCGGCCTGAAACTGCATGAGAAAATTGTTGGCCGAGGCCCCGCCGTCCACCCGCAGGGCCCCCAAGGCCAGGCCGGTATCAGCGGCCAGGGCGTCGGTGAGATCCCGGCACTGGTAGGCGATGGATTCCAGGGCGGCCCGCACGATGTGGGCGCGGCCCGCGCCGCGGGTCAGGCCGAAGATAGCCCCTCTGGCGTACATATCCCAATAGGGGGCGCCCAGGCCGGTGAAAGCGGGCACCACCGTCACCCCGCCGCTGTCCGGCACCTGGGCGGCGAGGTACTCGCTGTCGGCGGCGTTTGCCAGCAGACCCATCTCGTCCCGGAGCCACTGGATCACCGCGCCGCCGACGAAAACGCTGCCCTCCATGACATAGTCGACCTGGCGGCCGGTCCCCGCCGCCAGGGTGGTCAGCAGGCCGTGCTTGCTGATGCGCAGTTCTCTGCCCAGGTTCATCAGCAGAAAGCAGCCGGTGCCGTAGGTGTTCTTGCAATCCCCCGGGGCAAAGCAGGCCTGACCGAACAGAGCGGCCTGCTGATCCCCCGCGGCGGCGGCCAGGGGGATATCCACCCCTTCCAGCCGGGTGGTGCCGTACAGATGGGAGGATGGGTATACTTCTGGTAACATACACCGCGGAATATCCAGTTCGTAAAGAACATTCTCGTCCCAATCCAAGGTGCGGATATTGAACAGCATGGTACGGGAGGCGTTGGTGAAGTCGGTGGCGTGCACCCGGCCCCCGGTCAGCCGCCAGATCAGCCAGGTATCCACCGTGCCGAAGAGCAGCTCCCCGTTCCGGGCCCGCTGCCGGGCGCCGGGAATATGGTCGAGCAGCCATTTGACCTTGGTGGCGGAAAAGTAGGCGTCGATACGCAGACCGGTGTTCTGCCGAACATATTCCTCGCAGCCGTCGGCCAGCATTTTTTCGCACTGGGGGGCGGTGCGCCGGCACTGCCAGACGATGGCGTTATAAATCGGGCGGCCGGTTTTCCTGTCCCAGACGATGGTGGTTTCCCGCTGGTTGGTGATGCCGATGGCGGCGATGGCGGAGGCGGGGATGTTGTTTTCCCGCAGCACCCGGTTCATCACCTCCACCTGGGAGTTATAGATCTCCTCGGCGTCATGCTCGACCCAGCCGGCCTTGGGATAGATCTGGGTGAACTCCTTCTGGGCGGCGGCCACGGGGCGGGCGCCGTCGAACAGGATGGCACGGGAGCTGGTGGTGCCCTGATCCAGGGCGAGAATATAGGATTTCATAGCCGAACCTCCTTACAGAAACCAGATGGCGGGGTTGGTGGAGGAAATGGCGGCGGCCCCGGCGTCCAGGGCGGCGATGATGTCCTCCTTATCGCTGATAAGGCCGCCGGCGATGACCGGCACCCGGGCGAAACCGGTGATGCGGCGGATCACCTTGGGCATGACGCCGGGCAGGATTTCGATGCTATCCGGCCGGGTGTTTTCCAGCTGGCGCTTCAGATTCTCCAGCGCGATGGAGTCGAGGACGAAAAACCGCTGAACGGCGCAGAGCCCCAGCTCCCGCGCCCGGCGAATGAGGGCGGGCTTGGTGGAGATGATGCCGGCGGCGGCGGTTTGAGCGGCGATAAAGTCCACCGCCACCTCCCGGGCGGACAGGCCGTCGATGAGATCCGCGTGGACAAAGGGCACCTTGCCGGCGGCGGCCACCCGGCGGGTCTGCCCGGCCACCGAGCAGACGGAGCCATAGAGGAGGAAGACCACGGGGCTGTCGGAGGACAGGGCCTGCTCCAGCCCTTCGTCATTTTTGGCCGCCGCGATAATAGGGCAGTCCGCCAGGCTGTCCGCAAGTGAGAAATTCATGGGCGCACCCTCTCCTTCCATCCGCCGTCAACGGCGGGGGCTGCCCTCATTGTACCAGCTTCGGCGGGCGGTTGCAAGCCGGGATCAGACCGGTTCTAAAACGATGGCGAACGCGCCCACCTCGGCGTGTCTTTGGAAAAAGAGGGCGCGCTCCCAGGTAACGACGCCCTGGAGGGGATCGTGCACGGTGACGGTGTTCCGATCATAGGCGACCAGCACCACGCAGTGCTCGTTCCCCGGCCAGGTATAGTATTCCTCGGTATAGGCGGCGCCGTCCTTGAGATACCAGCCGCCTTTATTGGCCAGGGGAAGCAGATCCATGGTGGTCCAGGCGCAGACCGGGATGCCCCGATCCAGATAAGACAGCAGGGCGTCTTCCCCGACGCCGGTGAGATCGATCGCCCGGTGCCGCCCGGAGGCCTCGTCGATAATCGCCTGCATGGTTGTCACGACGGGGGCGGCGAACACACCGAAGCCATAGGAAGAGTCGGGGCTGCCGATGAACGCCTCGCTGGGATGGGGGCCGTAGAGAAGGCCGTCATGCAGCTCCAGCGGGCATTTTGGCAGGGCGGCGGCGAAAGAGAGCTTATCGGTATCATAGCCGTACGCAGCCAGCAGCATGGCGGCAGAGGTGGCCTCGCACCCAGCGGGAAGCTCCGGATTCTGCAGATAGACAGGCACGGACGGCGACAGGGCTTCCGGTTCCTGCCGGCTATACGGTACGGCGCTCTGAGGCAAATCTGCGCGGAGAGAGGACGACGGCACCCGGGCGGGCGGCAGGAACCGGGCCAGCCCCCACAGGCCGCACCAGACAACGAAACCCGCGGACACGGCCAGCAGAAACAGCCCCGTCCACAGGCCGCGCGTTCTTTTTTTCTTTTCCGCATTCTTTTTTGACATAAAACACACCTTCCGCAGTATACTTCCTACATACTACAGAAGGTGTGTTTTGCAGCTGCATCATGGTTGTATCATTTGATCGAATTGGCCTTCCTTTTCGACGGTATAGTCATAGATGCCGATATACAACCGGTATTTGGAAAGGCCGTCAAAGGCGTATCGCTGAAAGTCCTTGCCGGATTCCAGTCCAAGACCCTGGTAATAGCGGTCGGGATAGTCATTTTCATCCACGGCAGCAGAAAATTCATTGGTGGAATAGGCGTTCCCTCCTTCGCCCAACACGGCGATGGCCAGAACCACCTCGGTTTCCTCCTCGTAACAGATATACAGATCACCAAAGTAGGCCATCACCACCGTTCTTGTGAGAACGTCATAGCCGGACATGGTCAGGAACCGATACGTTTCCACCGTGACGGCGGCGGGCCCCGGCAGGCGGCCGATCAGCAGCTTGGTCAAATAGCTCGCCGGCCCGCAAACCGCCTGAATAAGCGTTGGCGCCTTGGCCAGGTATTCATCGGTGCTCCGGTTATTCTGCACCCGTGAAAAGAGACCGGTTGAGGCGTTGTCGTGCAGAAGCCGGATGGTCTGGCTGGGGGTCAGCGGATCCGCCGTTTGCTCAAGATAAATTTCGCGGGTAGAGACGTTGGCGTTTTCCCTATCGGTCAGGCGGTAATAGAGGGTAGGGATGCACAGAAACAACAGAGTCAGAGCCGCCATCACCAGACCGGACAAGCCGTATTTGAGAGTTTTCATACAGCGCCGCCCCCTTTCTCTTCGGCCTCCCCGACGACGGACAGGCATAACGTCACCGTTGTGCCCCGGCCCGCCTGGCTGTCAAACGTCAGACGGGTGCCGTGCAGGTCGGCAATCCGTTTGCACAGGGCCAGCCCAAGCCCGGCGCCGCCCTGCCGCCGGGCGCGGGATTTATCCTCCATATAAAAGGGCTCGGTGATTTTATCCAGATGCTCCGCGGGAATGCCGCGGCCATGATCGACGACGGCGATCCGATAGCCGTCCGCCTCCCAGCGGCCGGAAATCGTCACGGTTTCCCCGGCGGGAGAGGCCTTACAGGCGTTGTCGGCCAGGTTATACACCAAAGACAGCAGCAGAGACGGCTCCGCCCGGACGAGGGCGGGTTCCGCCTGGACGGCAACCGTCACGCTGTATTTTTCGGACAGGAACCGGAGCGATTTTTTCAGATCGTCAAACAAAGGGGCGGCGGACACCGGAACGAGGGTGGGGGGGACATTGGTCAGCACCAACAGCTGAAGCAGCTGCATGGATAGCCGCTCCAGCCGTTTCCCCTCCCGAAAAATGGCGTCCGATGCCTCGCGGCGCTCTTCCTCGTCCAAATCGTAGGATCGCAGCATATCGGCATAGCCGATAATGGAGGTCATGGGGGTCTTCAGTTCGTGGGTGAAATCGGCCACAAAGATTTCCCGCTTTTCAATTTCCTGCTTGAGTTCGCTGACGTTGTTTTCCACCGCGGCGGCCATGGTGTTGAAATCCTCAGAAAGTTTTCGAATTTCCTCACTGCTCCGCCTGACCGGAACCCTGCTTTCATAGTCCCCGGCCGCCACCTGATTGGCCGCCTGGGACAGACGGCGCAGCGGATACGTAACCGCGAGGGAAAGCCCCAACAGGGCGGCGCCGCTCAGCAGCGCGGCGGCGACGACGGTGGTACGGTAGACCCGCATCAACTGCTCTCTCTGGGCGTACACGCCGGAGAAGTCGGACAGGGTTTCGATATAATACGGCTCTCCGGAAAAATCCACCCGGGTAACGGCCTGCAGGGTGGGCTTGCCGTCCATGTCCACAAAGGTCCAGCCCTGTTGGGAGGAAGCCAGCCGGTCGACAAAGGAATCGGAATGATAGGACGCGGTCTCCTGCGCATTGCCAATTGTCAGCCGCTCCGTTTGATCCGTCCCCACCATTTTTGCGATTTGATCCTGAATTTGTTTTGTCCGGGGCTGAATAGACGGGCCGTTTTCCGCCAGCGCGTAAAACATCTTTCCCGCGTATTCATTGGAGGTCAGCACCGCGTCCCGCCGGCTGTCGGCCATGGAATCAGATGCCGCTTGAACCAGCGCAAAGCCGCCCGCGCCCACAGTCACCATGACGATGCAGTAGGCCGCGCAGAATATTTTCCAGGCAAGTTTCATAGGTCATCCGCCTTAAATCGATAGCCGATCTTGTACACCGACTGGATTTCATCCGACAGGTTCAGCTTTTTCCGCAGCCGCTGCACATGCAAATCCACCGTCCGGGTATCGCCGTAGTACGGCTCGTCCCAGACCCGTTCGTAGATGGTTTCCCGGTACAGGGCGACGCCCGGGTTGCGGACAAACAGCAGCAGCATCTCATATTCCTTCAGGGTCAGGGATACCTCTGCGCCGTCCCGGGTCACGGTGCGGGACTCGGTATCGATCACAACGCTTCCGGCACACAGGAACCGGTCCTTTTTATGATACCGGCGGAGCACGGCCTCCACCCGGGCAAGAAACTCGGAAAGATCGAAGGGTTTGACAATATAATCGTCCGCCCCCATCCGCAGGCCCTTCACCCGATCGGCCACGGCGGCGCGGGCGGTGATAAAGATCACCGGGATCTGGTATTCCTGGAGATAGTCCATCAGCTCGAAGCCGTCCAGCCCGGGTAGCATCACGTCGAGGAGGAGAAGGTCATAGGCCGCGGATTCCACCGCCCGGGCGGCGGCCAGGCCGTCGGGCGCGGTTTCCACGTGATAGCCGTTTTTGCACAGGGTCATCCGCATGAGGCCTGCGATGGAATCATCGTCTTCCACAATCAGAATTTTAATCATACCCATCGCCCCCCACAACAGTGTACCCCACAAATGTATCCTTCTTGTATCCTGTCTCAAGCGGCCGCCGGGAAAGCAGACCGAAAGGCCTCCAGGCCGTCCCGCACCAGGGCCATGGTCCGCTCGTAAGAGTTTTCCGCGTTGGCGGGGCCGTCGTTCCCGGTATCGGCGGGGCCGGCGGCGGGGCGATCCAAATCGAAGGCGGTGCGCCAGTCTTTGGCGGTATCCAGGGGGACGATTTGGAACACGTCGCGATCGCCGTCCCGGTAAAGATTGACCCAGGTGGGCAGCACATCCACGCCGCTTATCTGAACCGGGCCGTCGCCGGTACGGCGGAAGGTGACGCTGAACAGCACGCCGTCCTCGGTGTGGCCGGTTTTGATGCTGGCGCGGTAAATCCGCTGGTTGGACACGGCGTTGCCCATGGAGTAAAGGCAGACGGTGCGCCCGCCGTCGGGGGCGGTGAGGATTTCCAGGGGCTGCACCACGTGGGGATGGCCGCCGATGATGACATCCACCCCCAGGTCGCAGAGTTTCTGGGCGATGGCCCTCTGCTGCTTGTTGGGCGTGGTCCGGTACTCGTTGCCCCAGTGGATATAGACCACGGTGGCCAGGGCGCCGTCCCGCCGCATGGCGGCCAGCTCGCCGGCCAGCTCGTTATAAAAGTCGTCCAGCCGGCGGTAATCGAAGGAGTTGACCAGGGGAACGGCCGCGTCCTCGAGCAGGAGGTTCAGGGACGGCTTACCGTCGGCCCGGGCGGCCTGGTAGGTATAGTTGATAAGGCCCACCGGGATGCCGCCCACGTCCGCCACCCGATACCGCTTATCCCGGTCGCTTTTCCGGGTGCCGGTATAGGACATATCCATGCGCTCCAGGGCCTCCATGGTGCGGCGGATGCCAAACAGGCCGGAGTCGTTGGTGTGGTTGTTGGCGGTGAGAAGCAGGTCGAACCCGGCGGCCTTGGCGGCGGTCACGATGGCGTCGGGGCAATTGAACCGGGGATAGCCCCGGTAGGGGTACTTGGTATCCCCGGCCAGGGTCACCTCCAGATTGGCCACGGCCAGATCGGCTTTTTCCACATACGGGGCGATATGTGTGAATATCCGTGAGAAGTCGTAGGTGTTATCCGTCTTGGAATAGGCGGCCTCCAGGATGGGATCGTGCATCAGCAGATCTCCGGTGCTCAGCAGGGTGCCCTCAAGGGTAACGGGGGCAGGGGGAGAGGAGGGCTCGTCCAGCGAAACAGGGGAGGAGACGGACGGCGGCGTCTGCACGGGGAGGCTTGCGGGGGCGGCGGGAGCGGCACCGGCCAGCAACAGGGCGGCGGTCAGCGCCGCGAGGGCGGGAGCGCGCCAGGACAGGGCCATGGAAGGCGCCTTCCTTTCATAAAAAATAAAGCCGCCCGGCAAGCGGCCGGGCGGCTTGGTTGCGTTGGTTTCATTGTACACAGCGGGGCGAAAGTTGTCAACGGGAGTCGACGCTCATTCGAGAATCTCCTGCACCCGGCCGACCTGGCCGTCCTCGAGCATGACCTTGATGCCGTGGGGATGGAAGCGGCTGTTGGTCAGCAAGCGCAGGACCACGCCTTCGGTCCGCCGGCCGGTGGCCTGATCCGCCTTGAGCACAATGCTCACCCGGGCGCCGATCGTCACGTCGCTGCGGTTTTGTCCGTTTTTCATGGGAAATTCCACTCCTTTCTCCGACGTCAAGCAGGCGGCCTGCCGCGCGGCAATCCAGCCGCCGAAAGAAAAGAACCCGCCGCGAAAATGCGGCGGGTTCGGAAAAAGGCCAATCAGCGCTTGGAGAACTGGGGAGCGCGGCGGGCGGCCTTCAGGCCGTACTTCTTGCGTTCCTTCATTCTGGGGTCGCGGGTCAGGAACCCGGCCTTCTTCAGCTGGGGACGCAGCTCCTCGCTGTTAAACTGCAGCAGGGCGCGGGCGATGCCGTGGCGGATGGCGCCGGCCTGGCCAGTGACGCCGCCGCCGGCGACGCGGCATTCGATGTCGAACTTATCCGCGGTGCCGGTCAGGTTCAGAGGCTGACGGACAATCAGCTTGAGGGTGTCCAGGCCGAAATAATCGTCGATATCGCGGCCGTTGATCTTCACGCTGCCGGTCCCCTGGTACAGGCGGACGCGGGCAACGGATTTCTTTCTTCTGCCGGTGCCGTAAAAATACGGTCTCTTATTGTAATCCATCGTGGTTGCCTCCTTCCTTAAAATTCGAACGCTTCGGGCTTCTGCGCGGCGTGCTCGTGGTTGCTGCCGGCATAGCAGCGCAGACGGGTCTGCGCGGCGCGTCCGATGGTGTTGGACGGGATCATGCCGCCCACGGCCAACTCCATGGCCTTTTCGGGACGCTGCGCCATCAGAGTGGCGTAGTTGGTCTCCTTGAGATGACCGATCCAGCCAGTGTGCCGCTGCCATTTCTTCTGCTCCAGCTTCTTGCCGGTCAGCACGGCTTTGGCGCAGTTGATGATGATGACGTGATCCCCGCAATCCACGTGGGGGGTGAAGGTGGGCTTATGCTTGCCGCGCAGCAGAACGGCGGCCTGCGCCGCGACACGGCCTAGGGTCTTGCCGGCGGCGTCGATGACGTACCATTTGCGCTCGACCTGACCCGCTTTTTCCATATAGGTGGACATCGCGATACCTCCTGTTGTTTTTTCATCGATAGCGGACTAAAGCCCGGACGCAAGCCTTTGTGACCGGGCTTTAACCCGCTATACGGCCCATTTTTTCACGGGCACGCATGATAATACCACATTCGAATTCCGCTGTCAATAGCAAAATACCGTATTTTTTAATTTACACCTCGCAATCTCTCGTTTTCTCTCGATTTTGCATGTATTTGCTCTGTATCTCGCGGATCATTTCTGCTTTTCATAGGAAACAGCCGGCCCGGCAGGACCGCCGGGCCGGCTGTGGGTTTACCGCTTATCGACGACTTCGCCTTGCTTTTTATAAATGCTGCGGGCGGGTATATAGCCCCGCACCATGGACAGGGGATAGACGGAGGCCTCCCGGCCCACCACAGTGCCGGGGTTCAGCACGCTTCCGCAGCCGATTTCCACCAAATCGCCCAGCATGGCGCCGCATTTCTTCAGCCCGGTTTCCACCGGATCGCCCGCCCCTTTGATGGTCACCAGGGTTTTGTCGCTCTTGACGTTGGAGGTGATGGATCCCGCCCCCATATGCGCTTTGTAGCCCAGGATGGAATCCCCCACGTAATTGTAATGGGGCACCTGCACCCTGTCAAACAGGATGACGTTTTTCAGCTCGGTGGAATTGCCTACCACGGCCCCTTCCCCCACCAGGGCGTTCCCCCGGATAAACGCGCCGTGGCGTACCTCGGCCCCGGGGCCGATAATGACGGTTTCCCCCACGAAGGCGGTGGGCGCCAGCACGGCTGTCTTATGGATCCAGACGCCGGGGCGGGGAGACGCGTACTCCTCCTGGGAAAGGGTGGGACCTAGGGCGGCGATAAAGGCGCCGATACCGGACAGGGCCTCCCACGGATACCGGACTTTTTCCAGCAGGGGGGCCGCCAGGGTATGGGACAAATCGTACAGCGCGCGGGTTTCCAATGGATTCATGTGCATTTCTCCTTTGGTCCATATTTTTTTCCACACAGGATTTACTTTAGCACGGCGAGCCTTTAATGGCAAGAAAAAAATTCCACCGGATACGCCGAATTGGTGGAAAATAAGTGGCTTTAGAAAATAGACAGGTTAATTTCCACCGATATCGATTGGCGTGTGGAAAAAAGCTCCCGGCCGATACGGCCGGGAGCTTTGGTATTATAGGTCGATGCGTCCGTACAGGGTGGCGGAAGCCTCTTTCTCCGACTGGGTGCGGGAGGGGGGGGTAGCGCCGTCAGCGGTGGGCAGCGGATTGCTGCGGGGCACGAACTGGCGCACCGGCCGCTCGGGCGCAATCTCAGGCATGTCGGAGGCGGGCCGGGCCGGGCGTTCCGGACGGGCGGGCCGCTCGCCGCGAGGAGCGTCGCCGCCGGCGGGCCGGGGACCGCGGCCGCCGCGGCCCGATCGGGAGGATCCGGAACGGGGCGCCTTGGCTTTGGCGGGATTGTCGTCGGACGGGCCGATAACCACATGGCGGTTGGGCTCGCTGCCCACGCTCCAGGAGGTGACGCCTTCCACCTCCTGCACAGCGGTGTGGATAATCCGGCGCTCATACGGGTTCATGGGTTCCAGGGAGGTGCGCCGTCCGGTGCGGGCCGCTTGGCCAGCCACCTTCTTGGCCAGGCCGATAAGGGCCTGCTCCCGCTTTTCGCGGTAATTGCCGATGTCGATGGTGACCCGGTAATAGGCGTTGTCCACCCGGTTGGCGACCAGGCCGGTGAGATATTGCAGCGCGTCCAGGGTATCCCCCCGGCGGCCGATGATAAAGCCCAGGTCCTCGCCCTCCAGACTGAGGGTGCAGGCATTTTCCTCTTCCTTGATGGCGATGGTGGTGCCGCTGACCCCCATGCCCTTCAGAATGCTGTCCAGATAGGCCGCCGCGGTGGAGGCGGGGGTAATTTCAATATACGCGCGCACCTTGGCGGGGCAGCCGCCGAAAAGGCCGAGCGTCTTTTTCTGCGGCATCTGCAGGATTTCGAATTGCAGTTGGTCTTCTTCAAGCCCCAGCTCGGCCGCCGCCGCCCGCTTGGCTTCTTCCAACGTGGTCGCTTCCTTAATGGCTTCTTTCAGCATGCCAGTTCCGTCCTTTCCCTCATTCGCGATCCGGATCGCTCTTCTCTTTCAGATCTTCAAAATCCTTGGGCAGGTGGCCGTCGTCCGGCTTCTCCTCCGGCGCGTCGTCTTCCTTCTTGGTCGTTTCCTCCGTCTTGGAGGCGGCGGCCTCCCGCTTTTTAATCTTGTTGGGGTTCTTGGAGGGCTCTACCGGCTTCTTCGCGGCGGCCGCCGCTTCCAGCCGGGCCCGTTCCTTCTCCTCGGCCTCTTCCTTGGCCTGGCGGCGGGCTTCCTCCTCCTCCCGCAGACGGGCCTCCTTCAGGCGTTTCTTATCCTCCGCCTTCCTCTTCCGGCGTTCCTCATACTCGGCCTCGGCCTGGGCGCGGATCTTCGCCGGGTTGTAGATGTTGTTGAGGATGATAGTCTGCACCACGGCGATAATATTGGAGCATATCCAGTAAATACCGACGCCGCCCGGGACGATAAAGGCAATATACAGAGAGAACATGGGCATGAGGCCGAGCATCATGACGTTGCTGCAGCCCTGGCCGGGCACCTTCTCACCCTGAGGGGTCAGCTGTTTGGTATAGCGCATGGAAATAATGCTGGAGGCCACAGCGGTCAGCGCGGAGATAAGCGGGATCAGCCACAGGATGTTGATGCTCTTGAAACCGCCGGGCTGCCACGGATTTTCGAGCAGGGTGCCGCCGAAGAAGGAGAAGTCGTTACGGATATGCAGCATCTGCTCATAATACTCGTCCGCCGTTTTGTTTTTTCGATCGGCGTCGCTCAGGCCGTTGATGGCGGATTTGATGTCGCCCTCGTTCTTGTCGGCCACCATGAGCATTTTCAGCTCCCGGTAATACCCGGTCAAGTCCTTGGGGTTGACCTTGTTGGGCTGGGAATCCAGCACGTCCTCGCCCTTGTCGTTCTTGACGGTGGGCTGGGTGACGGCTGTGACGCTCGCGCTGATAACCGGCTCGGGAATACGGGCCAGGTGGGTCAGCGGGGAGTAGATGACCGAGATGATGCCCATCAGGATGACCATCTGCACCACCATGGGCAGGCAGCCGCCGGTCATGCTCACGCCCTCTTTTTCATAGAGCTCCATCTGCTTTTGCTGGAGCTTCTGCTTATCCTGGGCGTACTTTTTTTGAATCCGTTCCAGGCGGGGCGCCAGCCTGGCCCTGTCCGCCTGGCTCTTCTGAGACTTCAGGGACAGGGGGAAGGTGGCGGCGCGCACGATCAGGGTAAACAGGAAAATGGACACGAAATAGTTGCCCACAAACCGGTAGATAAACCAGAGCACATACCCCAGGGGTATACCGATGATATTGAAAATGGCGTTCATACAAGCTCCATGTCCTTTCAGTCTTGGTCGTCGGAATCCGGGGGAGACGGCGGGCTCTTCCGGCCTTTCTTCTCCGGCACCGGATCATAGCCGTGGCCTCCCCAGGGATTGCAGCGCAGTATGCGCCACACTGCGAGACCGGTGCCTTTCAGAACGCCAAAGCGCTCCAGCGCTTCTATGGCGTATGCCGAGCAGGTGGGCGTAAAGCGGCAGACCGGCGGGGTGTTCGCAGAAATGTGGCGCTGATAAAACCGAATCAGCGCGATGAGCAGCTTTTTCATAGCGGTTAAATCCCGTGAACGGGCGTTCAGAGAAGGACGCCCGTCTTTTTCAGGTGCGCTTCCATCACCCGGCGCACCTCAGTGCTTTTCATATGCAGCGTCCGGCTGCGGGCGACGAACACTAAATCCCAGCCCCCCTGCACCGCGGGGACCAGCCCGCGATAGGCCTCCCGGATGACCCGGCGGCAGCGGTTGCGCTGCACGGCGTTGCCCAGCTTTTTGCTGGCGGTGATGCCGGCCCGGGGGATCCCCAGACGGTTGCGGCGCACATAGGTCACCAGTCCGGGATGAACCTGGGATTTCCCGCGGTAGTAGAGCGTGCGGAAATCCTTGTTGGTATGCAGTACGGCAAATTTTGTCATGGCCACCATTCCACTTTTGCAGCGTGAGAAAGCGGGACGATGCCTGTCCCGCCGCGGCCTGCGCCTACAAAAAAAAGCCACACGAGGTGGCCTCTTTTAGTAGCTCAGGCGTTTTCTTCCCTTTTGTCTTCTGCGGGCCAGAACCTTACGGCCGTTGGCGGTTGCCATTCTCTTGCGGAAACCATGTTCCATTTTACGATGCCGCTTCTTGGGCTGATACGTACGAAGCATGTGTCCTCCTCCTTTCGGGCTGGGTATCATGAGCACGTCCCCGCGGGGTGGGCGGAGGACGGGCTATTCTGAAGATAGAGGCCGGCAAACAGCCGCGCCGAAATACCCGGCGCCGTGTTTCCGGCAGGGGGAACCCCCGCAATAGCCTTGCGAGGATATATTATATACCCAATGCCAGGCAAAAGTCAAGGCGAAAATGCGTGGGAACCCGCCTTTTTGCCGATTTTTTTGCCGCGTTGTGTCCGCCGGACAGGCAGCCCCTACATCTAGTGGTTATCGCCCCGCCGCACGCGGCGTACAATGCCCCTCCCGTGGCTTTAAAGGGGGTATTTTCGCGCTTTTGGCAAAAATGCTTTTTTCGAAATACTCGTCCCGAAATCGTTGAAAATCGCGGCCGTTTATGCTACAATTAAATGTAACCCTGTGTGGAACCGGCTGACAGGCGATCCGTCCCTCCGACGGGTCGAGCGCGCGGACGATTTTACCGCTGAGTGCGGACTGCGATAAGGAGTTTTGGAGAGAATGGAAACCATCAAGGAAGTCTGGTCGGGCATCCTCGACTATCTGCACAATTTGGACGATATCAGCGAGGTGGCCTACAATGTGTGGATTACCTGCATCGAGCCGCGCACCATCGAAGACGGCGAGGTGGTGGTGTTCGTTCACACCAACTTCCAGAAGAAAATCGTCAGCGAGCATTACGCGGACAAGCTGAAGGACGCGTTTGAAAACGTGCTGGGCATTCCGCTCGGGCTGAAAATCGTCTCGGGGGAAGATTTGGAAAAAACCACGGCCGCCGCGCCGCCCCCAGCCTCCGGCAACCTGTTCGACGGCAGCACCGATCAGGACTACTCCTTTGAAAACTTCGTGGTGGGCTCCTCCAACAAATTCGCCCACGCCGCCTCCCAGGCGGTGGCCAGCAAGCCGGCCGGCTATTACAACCCGCTGTTTATCTACGGCGGCTCCGGCCTGGGGAAAACCCACCTGCTTTACGCCATCTGCAACGAGATCCGGAAAAATTCGCCGGCGGCCAACATCCTGTTTACCAAGGGCGAATACATGGCCAATGAGCTGATCGAGGCCATCCAAAAGGGCCAGACCATGGAGTTCCGGGCCAAATACCGGCAGGTCGACGTGCTGCTGATCGACGACATCCAGTTCATTTCCGGCAAGGTCAGCACCCAGGAGGAATTCTTCCACACCTTCGACGCCCTCCATCAGGCCAACAAGCAGATCGTCCTGACCTCCGACCGGCCGCCGCGGGAAATCGCCACCCTGGAGGAACGGCTGCGCACCCGGTTCGAAATGGGCCTGCTCGCCGATATTCAGCCGCCGGATTTGGAAACCCGCATCGCCATCATCCGCCGCAAGGCCCAGCTGCTGGATATTCCCATCACCGACGACATCGCGGAGTACATTGCGGGCCAGCTCAAAAGTAACGTCCGGCAGCTGGAGGGCGCGGTCAAATGCATGCGGGCCCAGTATCTGCTCGCGGGCGAACAGCCCACGCTGGTCACCGCACAAAACGCCATACGCGACATCCGCAACGACAGCCAACCTGTTCCCATCACCGTGGAGCGGATCATCAACGAGGTGGCCCGCACCATGACGGTGACGCCGGAGGATATTCGATCCACTAAACGGTCGGCCCCTATTTCCCAGGCCCGGCAGGTGGCCGCCTATGTGGTGCGCAGCATCACCGGCCTGCCCATGAAGGCCATTGGGGAGGAGTTCGGCACCCGGGATCACTCCACCATCGTCTACGCCATCCAAAAGGTGGAGAGCCGGATGGCCAAGGATTCCTCCTTCAAGGGCATGGTGGGCGATATCATCAAAAACATCAGCGAAAAGTAAGGCGTCCGCCTTCTTTATATAATCCTTATTATATGGACGGAAAATGAGAAAAGCTTTCCACATCAGCGGCCGGCGGTCGTTTTTCGGCCAGTTTCCACCGAGATCCCACCCGGTTCCCACCGGCTGATCACGGGAAGTTCTCCTCTTTTCCACCGTCCACGGTGATCAACGGGGAAAGGAAGCGCCTCGGACTTCTCCACCTTTCCCACAGAGTTTTCCACATTCCACCACCCGGCTTCCACCAGATGGTGAAGAGGAAAAACCCGTTTCCACTTGTCCACCAAAACGTCCCCCGGCTTCTTCACCGGCGGATAAAGAAAAAACCGGCCCGTTTCGCGGCGCGGCGGGGATTTTCCACCAATTCCACAGCCCCTACTACTACGACTATTTTAATAAAGATTGATTTTTTATGATTAGCGCGTACGAATCATCCAACGGAAAGGACTCGCGTATATGAACATCATCTGTGACAAGCAAGCACTCATCGACGCCGTCGGCAACGTGCAACGCGCCGTCTCCGGCAAATCCACCCTGCCCGCCCTCGAGGGCATCCTACTGCGGGCCGCCGGAAGCAGCCTGTTCCTGGCTGGCTTCGATCTCGATCTCGGGATCACCACCACCATCGACGCCGATGTCCGCCAGCCGGGAGAAATTGTGCTCACCGCCAAGCTGTTCGGTGAAATCGTGCGCAAGCTGCCGGGGGATAGAGTGACGCTCACCTCCGACGAGCGGTTTAACACCACCATTCAAAGCGACGTCACCGAATTCACCATTATGGGGATTTCGGCCAGCGAATACCCGGAGATCCCCTCGGTGGACGACGGGGCCTCCTTTACCCTGCCGCAGAACACACTGAAAAGCATGATCCGCCAGACTATTTTCGCCGTGGCGGCCCCCAATGATCCCCGGCCGATACACACCGGCACCAAGTTCGAAATCGAACCCGACAGCCTCCGGCTGGTTTCGGTGGATGGCTCCCGTCTGGCCATGCGCTGCGAAGAAATCAAAAGCCCGGAGACCGCCAGCTTCGTGGTGCCCGGCAAAACCCTGCAGGAAATACTCAAGCTGCTGGCCGATGAGGACAAACCCATGGCCCTGTCGGTCGGCCGGCGGCATATCGTGCTGGAAATCAGCGGCTACAACGTGATTTCCCGGCTGCTGGACGGGGAATTCCTCGCCTATCAAAAGGCCATTCCCCAGCAGGTGAACACCACCATCCGGGTCAAGACCCGGGCGCTGATGGACGCGGTGGAACGCACCTCCCTGGTGATTAACGACCGGCTGAAATCCCCCCTTATCTGTGAGTTCAAGGACGGCCATATCCTGGTCTCCTGCACCACCCCGCTGGGAAGCGCCAGCGACCGGATCGCCGCTGATTTGCAGGGCAATGGAGAGGAAATGGGCTTTAACAGCCGATTCCTGTTGGACGCCCTGAAAAACTGCGAAACCGACGAGGTACGCATCGAACTGGGAGGGCCGCTGTCCCCCATGAAGGTGCTGCCGGTCACCGGCGAATCCTTTCTCTTCCTGGTGCTGCCCGTGAGGCTGAAGAAATGAGCCGGGAAGTCATCGCCATCGATACGGAGTTTATCCGGTTGGACGCATTGCTCAAGCTGGCCGGGGCCGTACCCACCGGCGGGCAGGCCAAGGTGATCATTCAAAGCGGCCGCGTGCAGGTAAACGGCGAGCCCTGCCTGCTGCGGGGGAAAAAGATGCGGCCGGGCGACGTGGCGGCCCTGCCCGAGACCGGACAGGAGATCGAAGTGTCCGCATGAAAGCCGACCGACTGGAATACGAGGGCTTCCGCAATCTGAAGGCCGGGGAATTCCGGCCCTCAGAGGGCGTCAATATTGTTTACGGCGATAATGGCCAGGGAAAAACCAATCTGCTGGAGGCCCTTTGGCTGTTCACCGGCGGGCGGAGCTTCCGGGGGGCGCGGGACGGGGAAATGAAGGGCTTTGCGGCGGACAAGGCCGCGCTGCGCCTGGAGTTTACCGCTGAAGATCGAGCGCAGGAGGCGGCGATTACTATCCAGAAGCGGCGGGCCGCCTCCATTGGCGGCATCCCGCAGCCCAGCCCCTCCCGGCTGGCCGGCCGGTTCTGCGCCGTGGTGTTTTCGCCGGCCCATTTGTCCCTCATCAAGGACGGGCCGGAGGAACGGCGGCGGTTTCTGGACGCGGCCTATTGCCAGCTGCGCCCGGGATATATCGCGTCCCTGTCCGAGTATTCCCGGACCCTGGCCCAGCGTAACGCCCTGCTCAAGAACGCGCGGCAGACCGGCGCCCGGCCGGGGGAGCTGCTGGATGTCTGGGATGACCGGCTGGCCCGCATCGGCGCCCGGCTTCTGCTGGCCAGGCGGGCCTATGTGCGGAAAATCCAGCCGGTGGCCGCCGCCATTTATGACGGGTTGTCGGCCGGCCGGGAGAGCTTTTCCATCGCGATGCACGACGATGGGGGTGAGGACGGGATGGACAGCGGCCAGGCGGCCGCCCGGCTGCTGGAGCGGCTTCGGGAGACCCGACATGCGGATTTGGCCGCTGGGTTCACCACCGCGGGACCTCATCGCGCGGATCTTCTGGTGCAGATTCGGGGCTTGTCCGCCCGGTCCTACGGTTCCCAAGGACAGCAGCGCTCCGCTGTGCTGGCCCTCAAGCTGGCCGAGGCGTCGGTGCTGCGGGAGGTGACGGGGGAACAGCCCGTCGCCCTGCTCGACGACGTGATGAGCGAACTGGATTTGTCCCGGCAGGACTATATACTCAACCACATTCACGGCTGGCAGGTGTTCATCACCTGCTGCGATCCGGGCGCGGTGCGGCGGCTGGACGGAGGCCGGGCCTTCCGGATGCAGGACGGAATCCTGACGCCGGACGGGTAGTGCCGTTTTAGCCAATACCATACCGGCTCTGGGGAGGAGGCAACAGGCATGTATCTGCATCTGGGACAGGACACGGTGGTCCGTCTGGACGAGATCGTGGGCATTTTCGACATGGAGAACGCCACCATTTCCAAGCACACCCGCCGGTTTTTATCGGATGCCCAGAAGGGCGGGCGGATATTCAACGTGTCGATGGAGCTGCCCAAGTCTTTTGTGGTCTGCATGGACAAAAAACACGGCGAAACTGTTTATATATCGCAGATTTCCTCCTCCACCCTGCTCAAACGCACCGGGTTCATCGAGGATATCGCCAACATCTGACGCAAATTAACGGAAAACGGAGGCAATGACCCAGAATGAGTACAGAGATGGACATGGATTTGGAACTGGAAAACAGCATGGTGCGCCCTGAAAACACCCCGTATGACGAAAGCCAAATCCAGGTGCTGGAGGGGCTGGAAGCCGTCCGCAAACGCCCGGGCATGTATATCGGCTCCACCGGGCCGCGGGGGCTGCATCATCTGGTATATGAGATCGTGGATAACTCCATCGACGAGGCTCTGGCGGGTTACTGCACCCATATCGAGGTGGATGTGCTGCCGGGGAACATCGTGTCGGTGCGGGACAATGGCCGGGGCATCCCGGTGGGCATGAACGAAAAGCTGGGGATCCCCACCGTGACGGTGGTGCTCACCGTGCTGCACGCCGGCGGCAAGTTCGGGGGCAGCGGCTACAAGGTGTCCGGCGGCCTGCACGGCGTGGGCTCCTCGGTGGTCAACGCCTTGTCCACCTGGCTGGAAGTGGAGATCTCCCGGGACGGCAAGGTGTATGCCCAGCGCTTCGAACGGGGCGTTGCGGTCAGCGAGCTGACCGTGATCGGCGCGTCGGATCACGACGGCACCCTCATCCGTTTCCAGGCGGATCCCGAAATTTTCACCGAAACCACCGAATACGAGTTCGACGTGCTGCAAAAGCGCCTGCGGGAACAGGCCTTCCTCAACGCGGGCCTGTCCATCCGGCTGACCGACACGCGGGATCCGGAGGCAACGCACTGCGAAACCTACTGCTACGAGGGCGGTATCTCCTCCTTCGTGGATTTCATGATCAAAACCAGAGGCTACCAGGTGCTGCATCCCGATGTCATCCACATGTCGGTGTCCGACGGGGATTCCATCGCGGAGGTGGCCCTGCAGTATAACGACAGCTATAACGAAAACATCGTCTCCTTCGCCAACAATATCCACACGGTGGACGGCGGCGTCCATGAAACCGCTTTTAAAACCGCCATCACCCGGATTTTTAACGATTACGCCCGCAAGCACGGGCTGCTTAAGGACAACGACACTTCCCTAAAGGGCGACGACGTGCGGGAAGGGCTGACGGCGGTTATCAGCGTCAAGCTGAAGGACGCCCAGTTCGAGGGACAGACCAAGGCAAAGCTGGGCAACACCGCCATCGGCACCCTGGTCAATACCCTGCTCAACGATAAGCTCGCGCCCTATCTCGAGGAAAATCCCGCGGTGGCCAAGGCGATTTTGGAGAAATCCATCAACGCCGCCCGGGTGCGGGAAGCGGCGCAGAAGGCCCGGGAACTGGCCCGGAAAAAGAGCGGCCTGTCCTCCACCCGCATGCCCGAAAAGCTGGCCGATTGCATTTGGAGCGACATGGAACGCACCGAACTGTACATCGTCGAGGGTGATTCCGCCGGCGGTTCCGCCATTCAGGGGCGGGATCGGAACTTCCAGGCCATTCTGCCGCTGTGGGGCAAAATGCTCAACGTGGAAAAGGCCCGGCTCGACAAGGTGTACGGCAACGAGAAGCTGGTGCCTATCGTCATCGCCCTGGGCTGCGGCATCGGGGACGACTTCGATTTGTCCAAGCTGCGGTACGGCAAGGTTATCATCATGGCCGATGCCGACGTCGACGGCTCTCATATCCGCACCCTGCTGCTGACCTTTTTCTTCCGCTACATGCGGCCGCTGGTGGACGAGGGACATGTGTATATCGCGCAGCCGCCGCTGTTCAAGGTTTCCAAGGGCAAGCAGGTGCGCTACGCTTTTTCCGAGCCGGAACGGGATCAGTTTATTGCGGAGCTGGGCGGCAACGCCGACGTCCAGCGGTACAAGGGCCTCGGTGAAATGGATCCCGAGCAGCTGTGGGAGACCACCATGGATCCTGCCTTCCGTACCATGCTCCGGGTGGAGCTGGAGGACGCGGCGGCGGCAGACGAGGTCTTCACCGTTCTCATGGGCGACAAGGTGGAGCCCCGCCGGGAATTCATCGAGAAAAACGCCCAGTATGTCTCCAACCTGGATATCTGACGAAAGGGCGGCGGACCAATGGATGAAACCTGGATACGGGAGTTTTCCTATACCTGCACGGAAGAAGAAATTTATCTTTGTCTCAAGCGCAGCGGGCAGCGCAAGGCAGGTCCGGTGCGGGTGGGGGTGCAGACCGGTATCCTCCTGCTGCTGACCATTTACTGCCTCATCGGCTTTTTCGCCGACGGCATGACCGACTGGCGGGCCTTCGGCGTCGCGGTGATCGCGGTCATTCTTGCCGGTATCCTGCTGCTGGTCCCGGAAAAGCGGTTTCGCCACGACGCGGCCCGGGAGGCGGAGCTGAACCGGCAGCTGCACGTGTTTCTGTACGACGAGGGGTTGGCCTTCGGCACGCCGGACGAACTCCTGCCCTTTTCCGCCTGCCGGCCCAGGCTGTATACCGACATGGCGGTGCTTCGGTTTGAGGGCGGCGCCGTGATGGCCGTACCCAAGCGCGTCATGTCGCCGGAGGATTGGCAGCTGTTTACCGACTGCCTTTCCCCGGTGGCGGAGAAAATGGAAAGCCCACGAGAAAAGGAGTGACCTCTATGCCGCAGGAAATCCCGCCCCGTTTGGAATTTCCCGTCGACGTGACGGAAAAGGAATACATCGAGGCGTCTCTCATCGCGGCGCGGCGGATCGGATCCCTGCGGCTGACGCCGGTGATTGTCGCGGCTGCGGCAGCACTGTGCGCCGTGGGGCTGCTGGCCTTCTCCTGGTTTGCCTCGCCGTTGCTGCCGATTATGCTGTGCGTGCTGGGTCTGCTGCTGGCCATTGCTTTTTTCACCATGGAGCCGGCCAACATCCGCAAGCGGGCCCGCCGGGATTATCAGACCTACAAAGAGTTGATGAAGGACAGCGTGGTGCGGTTGTACGCCGACGATGTGCGCACCGACACGGCCCTTGTCCGCCTAACGGACCAATATGCTTTGCTGGCCCTGTGTGTGGAAACGCCGGAGCTGCTGGTTTTTCTTAAGGACAGGGATCGGCTGCTGATCCTTCCGAAGCGCTGCCTGCCCGCTGAGCAAAAGGACGACGCGCTGGAGTTTCTCCGCCTCGTCTTTATTCGCAAGCGCAAGGTGATGCGCCGCTGGTATTTCTGATAGAAGCCCCTGGAACCGGGTTTCTTTGCAAGGAGGAAGGCTGCTATGGAACCGAAACCTATCGCCCTGAGCGTGCTGATGACCCGCGAGGAGTATATGCAGCTCACCGTCCAGATTCACCGGCTGCGGTCGGGAGGCCCGTCTTTTTTTACCCTGGCGGGCGGTATTCTGGGGATCTTGTCCCTGGCCGGTATCTTCTTTGGCCATTATATTTCGCTGTCCCCTTTTACCGCGGGATGTCTGCTGGTGTTCGGTGTGTTTTTGATGATTTATGAGGGGATTATTGCCCCCATTCTCGACAAGGGGGCGGCCGCCCGGGAATATGAGGAGAAGGAAGAGCTGCGCACCGCCAACGTGTACGAGTTCGGCCCCGGCTTTATCAAAATCCGGAACAGCCGCATGGAAGGGAAGCTTCCCTTATCCCTGGTGACCAGCTGGGCCAAGACCGCCGGAGGACTGAGCGTCTCCTTCGGGCGGGAATGCCATGTGCTGATACCCACTCGCCTGCTCGACGAGGGGCAGTGGAGCGCCATACAGGAATGGTTGGCCGCCGCGCCGGTCAGCGGGCACGCGTAACGCCGCGCCGGCAGAAAGGATGTACCATGGACGAATTTCAACCGCAGGCCGCCCCGGATACCGAGGCGATCGGCTTCCCGGTGGATCTCAGCCGGGAGGAATATATCGCATTCAATATGCTGCTGGCGAAAAACGGCGGCATGCTCCGTTTCCGCAAGGGGCAGCTGGTCATTTTCGGCCTGATGATGGCCTTCAGCCTGGTGATGCTGGCGGTGGAATTTTTCGTGTTTCAAAGCTTAGACGTGGTGATGATCCTGGTGGTGGCCTTCATCGCGCTGACCGGTGGGTTCCTGCTGTTCGGCATGCCCGCCTATCTGCGGCGCAATGCGGGCCGGGCCTATGATCAAAGCGTGTTGGGCGGCCACGAGTATTACGGCATGGTCTACGTCTACGAAGATCGGCTGGAAAAGGTCAGCGGCGGGACAGTGAATCGGGTCTATTACGGAGAAAACGCCGCCTATATAGAGACCGGGGACATGATGGTGCTGCTCGCCTCCTCCAGCCGGGCCATCGTGCTGCCCGCCCGGTGCATGACCAGGGAGGATGCCGAGCTGGTGCGCCGGACGGTGCTCCCCCGCATTCCGCCCATGCGCCAGCGCCTGTTAAGCAAGATGGTGCCGCAGGCCTCCCAGCGGATGGCTCCGCCCCCCGCCGAGGGGGAGAGCCACCTGGACGAGGAGTTAATGGCGTTTTCCGTCACCTATACGCCGGAGGAATTTCTCAAGCTGGTGGGGGACACCACCACCCGATCCTTTCTGCGGATGCTGCCGGTGTTCAGCGCGCTGTCCCTGTTCTCTGGTGTGATGTTCGGCCTGCTGTCCGGCATCGGGGTGGGCGTGGGCGCTTTCCTGCTGATTCTGGGGGTGCTCTTTCTTCTCAACGTGGTGCTGCCACGTTCCCGCGCCAAGCGGTCGCTGGAGACTATGCAGCAGGATGCCATGACCATCCGGCTGTCTTTGACTGAAAGGGGACTGGTGGGTTCCAGCGTCCGGCCGGGGGAGGAGACCCGCATCGCCTGGGTGTCTCTCCAGCATGCGGTGGATAAGGAAGACTGCGTGGAATTTTACAACAACCGTCTGTTTATCCGGGTGCCGAAACGCTGCATCCCCGATATGGACGAGCTGCGGCGCATTGTGGATACCCACATGCCCAAGAAAACGGGTTAACCGGGAAAGGTGGGAACCCCTATGGAGAACGATCCCCGCTGGCAGCCGCCAATGAACGGGCCTTATGTCTCGCCCGGTGCGGGCCGGCCGCCGGCTTATGCCCCTTATCAGCGCCCGGCGCCGCCTCCGGTCTACGGCCCGCCTCAGCCGGCGTATCGCCCCTTTGTTCCGCCGGCGGACAATTCCTGCCCCATGACCGCCACGGTCTGCCACCGGCTGAACGCCTCTCAATATGATCGGGTTCACCGGCGGACGGAAAAAAGGGCTTTGCCGGTGGGGTTGGCCATTGCGGCGGCTGTCGCACTGCTGCTGTTTGGCTATAACGCGGCGGTTCCCTTTCAGCTGTACACCCGGGATTGGCAGACCCTCCTGTTTATCGGGCTGGAATTTCTCTGCTTGTGCGCGGCGGTGGGCATGATCCCCCTCCTCCTCCATCGAAGAACCGTATGGAGGGCCAAGCAGTTCGCCGCTTATATGGACAGCGAGCCGGAGGAAAGCGTCATCGAGCTGTATGGGGACAGGGCGGTCCAGGTTTCCGCCATGGGAAAAACCGTCATCGATTACCGGCTGGCCGACTTTTTGCTGGAATCGGCGGATTTGATTGTGCTGGGCGGGCAGGGGCAGGTAATCGCCTGGCGGGCGGAGGACATGGATCCCGCCGGCGCCCAGCTGGTGCTCGCCTGTTTGACCTATATGGTGCGTCCCGCGTATTTTCGGCGGGACGGCATGTTTACGCCCTGGCTGCGGCAGCCCCTTCCCGTGCCGGTGTTTTCCGGCGGGGAAGAGGTCTGGATGACCGTCTCGGTGGACGAGGAAGAACTGCAAAGCTTCGGCAGCCTGTACCGCCAAACCATGGCCGGCCGGTTTCCGTATGTTTTGCCGGTGCTGCTGCTGCTGGCCGGTCAGCTGGCTATGGTGTTTTTCCTCACCCCGTCCATCCTGCTGGATTGGGCGATATATACGGGGATTGTGCTGGCGGGAGCGGCGGGCCTCAGCCTGCTCATCTGCGGCTTGCTACATACGATGGGGGCCGCGGGCGCCCGGACGGTACAGCTAGCCTTCACCCCATCGGGGTTGGCCCTGCGCCGGGGAGAAACCGTCTCCTTCATCGATCGCCGGCATATCCGGGTACGGGAAGTCCGGAAGGGCGTGCGGCTGCAAACGCCCTTCGGCCGCCTGGAAATCCCCTGGCATTGTGTGGATTCGCCGGCCACTCTCAAATCCATCCTCTCCATCTAATGGATGGACTCTGGTAACACGCATCGGTTTTGTTCCCATTCTGTCCGCTGGCGAAGCGATGGGAGGAACATAAGCCCGGAAAGGACATGGAGCTGAAATGGAAGAACAGACGACACAATTGATGAAAACAAAACCGGTCGACCTGGAAAAGGAAATGAAAAAGAGTTTCCTGGAATATTCCATGTCGGTCATTGTGGCCCGCGCCCTGCCGGATGTCCGTGACGGACTCAAGCCGGTTCATCGCCGCATCCTCTACACCATGCACGAGAATAACCTGACCCCTGATAAGGCGTACCGCAAGTGCGCCGATACGGTCGGCGCGGTGCTCGGGCGGTATCATCCCCATGGCGACGCCTCCGTGTATGACGCCATGGTGCGTATGGCGCAGGATTTCTCTTTGCGGTATCCGCTGGTGGACGGGCACGGTAACTTCGGTTCCGTCGACGGCCATCCCGCCGCCGCCTATCGGTATACCGAGGCCCGGATGAGCAAAATGTCTTTGGACATGCTGGCGGACATCGAAAAGGAAACGGTGGATTTCACCACCAACTACGACGACCGCCTGCAGGAACCCGTGGTGCTGCCTTCCCGGTTTCCTAACCTGCTGGTCAATGGATCCACCGGCATCGCGGTGGGCATGGCCACCAACATCCCGCCCCATAATCTCTGTGAAGTGGTGGATGCCATCTGTCTGCTGATCGATAACCCCGAGGCGGAGCTTATCGACATCATGGATCACATCAAGGGGCCGGATTTTCCCACCGGCGGCATTATCATGGGCCACGCGGGGATCCGCGCCGCCTACGCCACCGGCCGGGGCCGGGTCATCGTGCGCGCCAAAACCGAGATCGAGGAGCATAATAACCGGTTCCGCATTGTCATTTCGGAGATTCCCTACCAGGTTAATAAGCTCAACCTGGTTAAATCCATCATCGAGCTGGCGGACGAAAAGCGGGTCGAAGGTATCCATGACGTGGTCGATCACTCCAGCCGGGAAGGCATGCGGGTGGTCATCGACCTGAAAAAGGACGCCAATCCTCAGGTGGTGCTCAATCAGCTGTTCGCCTACACCCAGATGCAGACCACCTTCGGCGTGATCATGCTTTCCCTGGTGAATGGTATTCCCCGCATCCTGACCCTCAAGCAGATGCTGGAGGAGTACATCAAATTCCAGGTGGAGGTCATCACCCGCCGCACCCTGTTTGAACTGCGCAAGGCCAAGGAACGGGCCCATATCTGGGAAGCGCTGAAAACCGCCGTCGATTTCATCGATGAGGTTATCAATATCATCCGGTCTTCTCCCGACATCCCCACCTCCAAGCAGCGGCTGATGGAACGCTTCGCCTTCGATGACGTGCAGGCCACCGCCATCGTCCAGATGCGTATCGGCCAACTGTCCGGTCTGGAACGGCAGAAGATCGAGGACGAGTTGAACGCCCTGCATACCCGGATCGCTGAACTGGAGGGTATCCTGGCCGACGAGGGGAAAATCAAGGCCATCGTCAAGGATGAGTGCCTGAAGATGCGGGACAAATACGGCGACGAGCGCCGCACCGCCATTTCCGCCGTTTCCGGCGAGGTGGACATTGAGGATTTGATCCCGGTGGAGGAATGTGTGCTCACCATGACCAACCTGGGCTATATCAAGCGCCAGGCGGCCGACAGCTATAAGACCCAGCGGCGCGGCGGGCGCGGCATCATGGGCATGGCCACCCGGGACGAGGACGTGACCGAGACCATGTTCCTCTGCTCCAGCCACGATTATGTGATGTTCTTTACCTCCGCCGGGCGGGTGTATCGGTTGAAGTGCTACGAGGTGCCGGAAGGAAGCCGCACTTCTAAGGGCATGAATATCGTCAATCTCCTGCCCCTGGCGCCGGAGGAGAAGGTGACCGCCATGATCCGCGTGTCGGAATTCGAGGGGGATCACTATCTCTGCATGGTCACCCGCAAGGGCATCATCAAGCGCACCCGTCTGGACGCCTATTCCCATGCTAGAAAGAACGGCCTGATTGCCATCGACCTGGACGAAGGGGATGAACTGGCCTGGGTGCGGCTGACCGACGGCTATCAGCGCCTGATTGTGGCCACCCGCCTGGGCATGGCCATCAGCTTCGATGAAAACGACGCTCGTGTCGTGGGCCGGACGGCCCGTGGCGTGAAAGCCCTGACCCTGGGCGACGGGGACGAAGTCGTAGGCATGTCCGTCTGCCGGGAGGGCGGCCTTCTGCTGACGGTGACGGAGACCGGCTACGGCCGGCTCAGCGAGCTGTCGGATTACCGGATTCAGTCTCGCGGCGGCAAGGGTCTGACCAACTATCATACCGAGACCTTTGGTAACGTGGCTGGTATCAAGGTGGTCGATTTGGACGACGATGTCATTCTCATCGCCTCCGATGGGATCATCATCCGGATGCAGGTCAGCGAAATCCGATTGTGCCGCCGTCCTTCTAAGGGCGTGCGGGTCATGCGGGTGGAAGAGGGCTCGCGTATCGTCTCCCTGGCCCGGGCGCCTCACGAGGAGCCGGAGGAGGAAGCCGATGCCGGCGAGGAAGGCGGCGAGCCGGAAGCAACGGCCGCTGAGACCGCGCCTGCCGAGGAAACCGCCGGGGATGAAAACACACCTTCGTAAGAACAGCGGATGGAATTTTCTAAGTAAAGCCAAAAAAGCGGCCGCACATGCATCTGTGCGGCCGCTTTTTATACGCTGGTGACATAGTCGGAGAAAAAGGACTGGAATTTTTCCAGGCTGACCTTATAGGATACCGCCCAGCGGGGGAGGGAATACGGGTCGCTGTTCCGGTTGAGATGCCCGCCGGTGGCGCGGAAGGCGATGCGGATCCCCCGCGCTTTGAGTGCGTCCACCACCCTGTCGTTGTAAAATCCGTAGGGATAGGAAAAGACCGTCAGAGTGCTGCCCGCGAAGGGGCGCAGGGCGTCGAGACTGGCGGACAGATCCTTTTCCAGCATGGCGGGATCCGCGTCGGTCAGGGCCGAATGTCCGGTTCCGGTGGCGCGGTGCAGGTTGTGGGTGTGGCTGGCAAACTCGAACACCGGCGCGCACTTTTCCATGGTCTCCCGGTCCAGCATATTGATCTGCGCCGGCGTAAAGGTTTCGGGCGTTTCCCCTATTTTCCCAGTGACGGAAAAGATCACCGCCGTGAAGCCATACTGAGATAACAGGGGATACCCATAAATATAATTGCTCAGATACCCGTCATCAAAGGTGATCATCACCGGCTTGACGGGCAGCGGGCCATTGTCGTATAGATACGCTTCCAGCTGAGCGGTGGAGATGCTGACAAAGCCGTTGCTTTTCAGCCACGCCAGCTGCTGCTCAAAATCCTCCACATAGGTGACGATGTCGTTGCCCTGATAGCGGGTATTTTCAGCCCGCTTCAGCAGATGATGGTACATCAGCACCGGTACTGAGGGTTCCTCCGTGCCGGTGGTCTCCGCTGCTGTGCTGCCGCCGTGACAGCGGGACAGCAGCAGCAGAAAGAGAAGGATCGCCGTGAAAACGGCGCAGAATGTCAGGTTGATGGTCTTTTTCCGCATGTGGTTCCCCCTGTCCGGGCAATGACGGGCCCAGCTTCGCTCCGGTAAACGCCTGTTTACTTATATGCAAGGTGCTGAACGGGTATGCGAGGGGGACAAGGTGGACGGACAGAAAAATTGGAAAAGCTTTCACAGGCCGGTGAAAAAGCCCCGTGGAAATGTGGAAAACCCTGTGGAAAGAGTGGAAAGTTTGTTTTTTAACAAAGAAACCTTGTTCTGCACTAGCGGGAGAGGTATAATACTGGTGGTTCCTGTCGAAGCAAAATCCCGAATAAATGGACACCAACAGAACGGATGCTGACCTATGAAGTTTATTGACGAACATGTTGACGTGGCGGTGATCGGCGCCGGCCACGCGGGCATCGAGGCGGCCCTGGCCGCCGCCCGCCTGGGCTGCCGTACGGCGATTTTCACCATCAATCTCGACTGGGTGGGGAATATGCCCTGCAATCCCTCCATCGGCGGCACCGCCAAGGGCCATCTGGTCAGAGAACTGGACGCCCTGGGCGGGGAAATGGGCAAGGCCGCCGACGCCACCTTGCTGCAATCCCGGATGCTCAACCGGGGGAAGGGGCCGGCCGTCCATTCCCTGCGAGCGCAGATCGATCGCCGGAACTATTCCGCCTATATGAAGCACCGGCTGGAAACCACCCCCGGCCTGGATATCCGGCAGGGGGAAATCGTCCGCCTGGAACGGTTGGCCTCCGGCGAGTGGCTGCTGACCACCCGACTGGAGGTGCAGTATACCGCGAAGGCGGTGATCCTGGCCACCGGCACCTTCCTCAAGGGAAAAATCTTTGTGGGGGATGTCTCTTATGAGGGCGGGCCGGACGGCATGTTCGCCGCCACCGAGCTGACGGCCTCCCTGCTGGAGCTGGGGATGCGTCTTCGCCGGTTTAAAACCGGCACCCCCGCCCGCGTGCTGCGCTCGAGCATTGACTTCTCGGGTCTGGAACAGCAGGACGGGGAAGACCCGGTGGTGCCTTTCTCCTTTGAAACCTTCGAGCCGCTGGAAAACCGCCTGCCCTGCCATATCACCTGGACCAGCCCGGAAACCAAACGGGTGATTCTGGAGAACCTGCACCGCTCGCCCTTGTATGGGGGAAAAATCGAAGGGGTGGGCCCCCGTTATTGTCCCAGCATCGAGGATAAAATCGTCCGTTTTGCCGATAAGGAGCGCCATCAGGTGTTTATCGAGCCCTGCGGCCTGCAAACGGAGGAGATGTATCTCCAGGGCCTGTCCTCTTCCTTGCCGGTGGATGTGCAGCTGCGTCTTCTGCGCACCATTCCCGGGCTGGAGCATGTCCAGGTGATGCGCCCGGCGTATGCCATCGAATACGATTGCTGCGATCCTCTCCAGCTGGACGCCACGCTGGAATTTTTGGATATCCCCGGCCTTTACGGCGCGGGCCAGTTTAACGGCAGCTCCGGGTATGAGGAGGCGGCGGCCCAAGGACTGGTGGCCGGTGTGAACGCGGCTAACAAGATATTGGGGAAGGAGCCGCTTCTCTTGGATCGGGCCTCCAGCTATATCGGCACCCTTATCGACGATTTGGTCACCAAGGGCTGCACCGACCCTTATCGGATGATGACCTCCCGGTCGGAATACCGCCTGGTGCTGCGCCAGGACAACGCCGACGAAAGACTGACGCCGCTCGGCCGGAAGGCCGGCTTGGTGGACGATGGGCGATGGGCGCGGTTTTGCGCCCGGCAGGAGGCTAAGCAGGCGGAACGGCGGCGGCTGGAAGAAACGGTGCTTCCGCCAAGCGAGGAGGTCAACGCGCTGCTTGTTTCACGTGAAACAACCCCGCTGAGCTCCGGCGCCCGGCTGTCCGAGCTGATGAAACGTCCCCAACTGGGATACGAGGCCCTTGCCCCTCTGGATACCGCCAGACCGGAGTTGGAACCGCTGGTGATGGAACAGGTAGAAGTGGAACTGAAATACGAGGGGTATATCCGCCGGCAGCAGGCTGCTATTGATGAAATGAGGCGGCTGGAAAATCGGTTGCTCCCGGATCCTATGGATTATACGGCCATCACCGGCTTGCGCAAGGAAGCGCAGGAGAAGCTCGGCCGGGTGCGGCCCCGCAGCGTGGGCCAGGCTTCCCGCATCAGCGGGGTCAGCCCTGCCGATGTGTCGGTGCTGATTATCTGGCTCAGTCAAAATCAATAGGAAGGGGGAGAGCATCATGATCGATCGCGACTGTCTGAAAGCTGGCGGCGAGGCGGTAGGAGTACCGGTGGACGCTGATTTGGCAGAACGGCTGGATACCTACGCCCGCCTGTTGGTGGAGTGGAACGAAAAGATGAACCTAACCGCGATTACCGAGCCAGGAGCCATGGTAGTCAAACATTTCGTGGACAGCCTGGCGGCGGCTCCTCTGCTTCCGGCGGGGCCTCTGCGCCTCATCGACGTGGGGACGGGGGCAGGTTTTCCTGGTGTTCCTTTGGCCCTTTATCGCCGGGACATTCAGCTCACTCTGTTGGACAGCCTGAATAAGCGGCTGGTGTTTTTGGAGGCTCTCTGCCGGGAGCTGGACTTGCCGGTAAAGCTGGTGCACGCCAGGGCCGAGGAGGGAGGCCGCCGGCCGGAGTTGCGGGAGCGGTACGATGTAGCTTCCGCCCGTGCGGTGGCGGCTTTGCCTACCCTGTGCGAATACTGCCTGCCCTTTGTGCGGCCTGGCGGAATTTTTCTCGCGATGAAGGGGCCGGAAGGGGAAACCGAACAGACGGCGGCGGCCAACGCCGTGCGCATGCTGGGCGGCAAGGTGCGCCGGGTGAAGGCGCTGACCCTGCCCGCTTTGCCTGACGGGGAGCCGGGGGGAGAACGCCGGATCCTAGTGATCGACAAAATAGCGCCCACGCCGCCAAAATATCCACGTCCTTCTGCGAAAATCGCCAAACAGCCCCTTTAACTTCATTTCCGCGACATGCCCATTCCGACAGGCATCCGGCAAAATTCATGGTATGCTGACAGCAGGAAAGCGGACAAGCCCGTGCGTTTCACGTGAAACATGCCGGGCGACAGCCATCGGAATGGGAAAGGACGTGCGAAAGATGTGGGGCAAGGAAAATAAGAAGCCGAAATACCAAAGCAGCGGAAATGTGTGGATGATTCCCACCGCGGAAATTCAACCCAACCCCGAACAGCCGCGCCGGGATTTCAGCTATGAAAAGCTGCTGGAGCTGGCGCAGAGCATCGGGGAGAATGGGCTGCTGCATCCCGTTACTGTGACCTTCCGGGATGGCGTTCCGGTATTGGTGGCGGGGGAGAGGCGCCTGCGGGCCGCCAAAATTGCGGGCATTCGGGAGATCCCTTGCATTGAACTGGAGGCTGAGGGCGTGCAGAGGGCGCTGCTCACGCTGGTTGAGAACCTGCAGCGGCAGGATATGAACTGCTTTGAAACCGCCGAAGGCATGCACCGGCTGATCGATACATACGGGCTGACCCAAGAGGAAGCCGCCAATCGTCTGGGCTGCTCCCAGCCCACCATTGCCAACAAGCTGCGGCTGCTTCGTCTGCCGCCCGAGGAACGCAGCGCCATTATCGGCGCCGGCTTGACCGAGCGGCACGCCCGGGCTCTCCTGCGTATTGAGGACGAGGAGCTCCGCCGGGTGGCTCTGGGCCGGATTATCGAGGGCCGCCTGACCGCCGCCCAATCCGATAAGCTGGTGGACGACTTTTTGAAAGGTAAAATCAAGCGCAAACGCCCGCTGCCGGTGGTGCGGGACGTGCGGCTGTTCTTCAACACGGTCAACCACGCGGTGGAAACCATGCGCCGTTCGGGTATCGAGGCCCGGTCGGAGAAAAACGAAACGGAAGACTACATTGAATACGTGGTGCGGATCCCCAAGCCCTCCGCCCGCCCCGTCATCGTCCATACCGCCTGAATACAAAAAGACTCCGCGGCATCGCCGCGGAGTCTTTTTAACGGATGCTTATCCGACCTTGGTGTTTCCCTCGTTGCCCTTGCTTACCAGGCAGATGTAGGTCTTGCCCGTGGCCATCTTGGCGGGGGAACCGTCCTTTTCGGTAATACTCAGCTTGCTGCTGGAACGCGACCAGGAAACCGGCCGGCTGGTGCCGCCGCTGACCAACAGCCCGCCGCCGCTTTTCAGGTTGAAGCCGATGGTATAGGCATTCTCGGCATATTTGGTGTCGTACAGCACCAGCACATTGGAGGCGGTCAGCGCTTTTCCGCCGGCTGTTTTATGGGGTGAACCCTTGCCGACGGCCCCGTTGTACTTGGTATACAGGCCGGTGCCTGCGTCATACTGGAAGCTGATGGTCTGCGCGCCGGAGAAAAACACCTGCACCGTCTTGCCCGCCCCGCTGCCGGCCCCTTCCCCGAAGGTGAACAGGGATGTAAGCTTGCCCTTCCGGCGGATATTGGCGGATTTCATCCGAGCCCCCAGCTTGTCCCCGCTGGTCATCATGGAATACTCCAGCCCCTTTGTCCTTTTCAGATTCGCGTCTCGCCAAAAGGTGGAACCGTCGTATACCAGCCCGTCAATGTGATGGATCCCCAGGTTTTTCACGGTGGCCAGCCCCGCCGTGCTGCCACCGGCGTGACAGTATACCGCGTCCAGAGACTGGGCCAGCAGCGCGAAGGGCGACCGGGCGCTTCGCACCGGTCCAAGCTGCGCCGGAACCCGCGCGGCATTGGCGAAGACCGCCATGATCCGGGTGATGCCGCCCTCCGTCTCCGCCTCCACATACATGTCCGCCTGATCCAGCCCGTACTGCGGCCGCGACTTGTCGTTGTTGCCGATCATAACCGCCACCGGCCGGGTGTCCGCCCCCGCCGCTAGGGAATCCTCCCCGGTGAATATGTTGAAATCCCCCTTAGGCTGTGTCGGCGGAGAGGTGGTGGGCGGCGCGGTGGTGCCCACAGTGGTTTCCGGCGCCGGCTGGGACGAGGCCGGAACAGAACCGGGATTTCCCGTTCCGCAGCCGGCCAGCGCCCCCGTCAGACAAAGAGCGGTCAGTATCGTAAGAATTCGCTTGTTCATGGGCCAAAGATCCTTTCTGTTAATCGTCCTCAATATCGCCGTTTTCGTACACCAGCTCGCAGATGAAATCATACAGCGACTGGGCCGCGGCGTGATACCGTTCCACGGTCTCTCCCGACAGATGCAAATCCTCGTCGGAAGGGTACCGCGTTTCTATATAAAGCCGGTTCATCTTGGCGCAGTCTTCCATCCAGTCGCCGAAATCCGGATTGTACCGGACGGCCTGGCGGCAGAGCCACGTGACGTTGTGCCCGTCCACCAGCTGCCCCGACGCATGGATGATATACGCCTTCAATCCCTTTTCCACGGCCTGCTGGCAATGAAACCCCGCAATTTCCAGGCATTGCTGCCTCTCCATCAGCAGGCGGGCCGCCAGCAGATCCCGGGCGGCTATCTCCAGCCAGTCGAAAAATAACCGGCTGTCGTCGCTGTGCTTACTTCGCCTCATACAGCAGCCTCCCGTGTTCCACAGCCCTGGCCGCCAGGCTGAACGGCGTCCGGCAGAGCCGATCCCACTGTTCCTCGGTATACACCAGCGCGTCGAAGGACAGCCCCGCGTCGATTTCCATATACAGCCGGTGCTCCACCTCCTCCGGATTTCCCCCGGGGATCACCACGCACAGCTTGACGGAAGACGGCGACCCGTCCGGATGGGTTTTCTGGCTGAACAGAACGATGCGGCTGGGCGCGGCGATGCGCACAATTTCATCGCGCAGAATATCCAACAGCATACCAGACTCCTCCTTTGCCTACTTAGTATACACCCATCCCGCCCGCTTGGCAATTCCCCGGAAGGGATTGACAACCCAGGCCGAAATGGTGTACACTAATACACGCCGCTTGGATATGCTTCCGTAGTTAAATGGATATAACAGCCCCCTCCTAAGGTTATGCTCTACCGGCCGCCTTACGATGAAAAGTGATCGTTGCCAGTCTCAATTTAATATAAGTCTCTGTAGCTCAGCAGGATAGAGCGTTCGCCTCCTAAGCGAAAGGCCGTGGGTTCGAATCCCGCCAGGGACGCCAGCAAACACGCCGAAAACCTTTGATTTATCAGG
>ERZ856578.393-NODE-393-length-89908-cov-16.061204_pt1 | contig 89908 bp, 91 predicted proteins | sample MGYA00514384_ERZ856578 | MGnify/ENA primary metagenome ERZ856578 (study PRJEB29103, sample SAMN06111958) | human gut metagenome | biome: human gut; feature: ankylosing spondylitis patient; material: healthy_person | host: Homo sapiens | place: China:Hangzhou... | reverse complement strand
ATATTTCATTATCTTCTTTGCGGTGAAGTTTTTCGTATTGGGCAATCTTCTTCCATATTCTCCTGCATCTGTTTGTGCACTGATAAAATATCTTCCTCCGGATATCTGGTAAACATGGCAATCTCTCTTGTACTAAAATCACTATTCATCAAAATATTTTTTATTGTCTTATACTTTTCCTGTTCGATCCCCTGCTCAAGTCCCCGTTCAAGTCCCTGTTCGATTCCCTGCTCAATTCCCTGCTCAATTCCCTGCTCGATTCCCTGCTTTCGACCAAGTTCTAAAATTTTATCTGTTTCAAGTTCTAAAACCTTTCCACCCATAATATCACCAATCCTTTCCTTAAGATTTTCCTCCGAATCTAAAATATAATCTGCAACCCGTTCCATAAGTTCTTCCAGGCGTGTATATAAGTCCATCTCCTCATCCGAAGAAAGTTCTCTTTTTAACTCTCTGGCAATTGACTCAAATTCCTGCACCAGACTGTCTGTCTTTTCCGGATCTGCTCCGATTGCAGCAACTTCTTTCTCATAACGCATGATATAAAACGGCAGAAAAAAGAGAAGCCTCTTTTTAAAAATATCATCTTTCGTATATTCCTGCAGTTTCACAGTTGGGATAGAATATATCACATGCTGTCCATCTGGCATATTTATTTTGACTTTTAAATAATCCGGCGTATTCTGGTTATGTCTCAGATACAAGACACAGGAATGTGGAAAATTTATCTCAAACATATCTTCTGCTAAGGCAGCACCTTCTAATGCCGCCGCAAAATCATATTCAATCATCCGTATCCCCATGTTACCCCTGGAACTGCTCTCACACTCCAGATGATATAATTTATCACCGATGCCAAGATATGAATCCGTAATAATCTCTCCAGATTTTGTGTGATGTTCATTGCGATACTGGTTAATTTTCTCATCTTCAGAATATGAAGTATGAAAAACCTCATTAATAACCGGAATAACAAGTCTTGGCATTTTTTCCAACATGGTCCGAAATACGTCATCAAATATAGTATTATTTTCCATCAAATGTTCTCCTTCATATATGTATTATAACAAATTATCCCTGAAAAAAAAAGATGATATTAATTACCGGAATCCTTTGCGTCTTCTGACTGCAGTATTTTCTCTCTCACTTACCATATTCACTTTTTCGTCCGAACCTTCAAATTCAAGCAAACGATAATCCGTTGGATAACTTTTGTCCGGAAACGACAGCATCCCTTTGCTACGCAAGCTAAAATACTCTTTTGTATCTCCTCCAACAATGATATGATCTACTACCGGTATCCCGACCAGATTCCCAATCTCTATCATTCTGGCCGTCATTTGAACATCATCCATAGAAGGTATAACACTGCCTGACGGGTGACAATGTAACATGATCATACTTGCTGCATTGGAAAGAATTGCTGCTTTCAGCATCTCCCTTGGTGTTGTGACAGCCTGACTGATTGCACCAACACTGGCTATATGTCCATTGATCGGAGTTCCATCGCTCTTCAGATTAATAATACAGATCACTTCCCGATCCATCTCCCCAAGAAGTTCTCCAATTACCTGCACCGCATCTTCTGCTGTTTTTATTTTATGATCTGATAGTAATGGCGGATCATGCACAAGCCTTACCGATACCATATCCAGATTATATGTCTTTTCTGCTTCCATCCTGCACTCCCTCCTTTCCAAAATCAATCTGAAGCCAGAAATCACCATTTTTCTTTTTTATATAGTCTCTTAATTCCTGGACTGACAGCTCCATTTGTTTCTTTTCTTCCTTATTTACATTTATTCTTTCCATGTTGATCCTCCTTTGCTTTATCATATTTCATCCAGATGTACTTTTCATCTGCCTGCAGGAAAAGTTTTAATTCAAATTTTTCCTATAAGAAAAAATATTATATATAAATAAACAGAATATATATAACAGAATAAATATACTCAGGTTCTTTTTTCTTGTTTTTGTTGTATTTCCGACAGTTTCATGACTTATCCACATGCACTGAAATTGAACTGTTTCTAATTGATTTTTCCTTGATTTTAGAACGTTTTTTTCATATGCTGCATAAAAATAGAATGTTTTCCAAAAAATATACATAAAATTTGAATGTTTATTTTGCTGCATAAAAAAATACCTGGTTTCAGGATACTTTTTTGATCCGTTATCAGATATCTGTCAAATAAAAAATTCATTTGATATTTATTTTTGTACTATGAGAAGACCATCCGCATACTGCAGACAGCCTGTCCGTTATCCTATTGCCGGCATGGTTCCTAACAAAACCTTTTCCAGCCCATCGTAATTATATTGTCGTTTCAAATCTCCGTTTGTCTGAAATAATGGCACGTTCTGACCAGGAACGCTCCATTCTTCTTTCAGCAATTTATGGATTAATGCAACACTTAAATATCTCTTTTCCTGAGTCTTTTTCCCTGCATTCAGTGTATCTATGCTTCTTTCCACAGCACGATTCATAAGCGCAAACAGATTTTTCCCCTCTTCTATGGCCTTTGCGCCATATTGCTGAAATAATTCTTTTACGTCTCGCTTTTTCCTGGCATCCGTCTCATGAATACGGTTACGCCGAAGCACCGCTTCCAGCAAATGTTCCCGTAACCGTTCCGCCTCACTCTTTTCCCCAGTCTTTCTGTAAATGATTTTTCGTGGCTCTATGTAATATTTTTTATTTTTTATCCCAATAGAAAAAAATTCCCGTAATTCCTTCAGATAAGATCTGATCACACGCTGACTAACCTGAAATAATGCCATATATTTTTCATAAAATTTCTTCACACCTATTTCAAAATATCCTTTTCCGGAATATGTGATCTTCATGAGTTCTAACGCCAGCAGTTTTGTTCCTGCCTTACACTGGAAAAATTTCTCCAGAAAGAAAATATTATGATTCGTATTAACATATCCATTCTGCCGGCAGTCACTATCTGAATTATCAAGAATCGTTATATCATGATCAATCCGGTGCGATTTTTCACATTTTATAAATCCCTTCTCTTCCAGGGACAGCTTTACATTATAAAATTCCTGATAACTCATATGCATCGTTTCACATAATTCTTTATAATGGATTCCATATACTTTACCATTGTCGTCCTGAAATCTGGAAATATAGATCAGAAAATCTATCTCTTTATTTGTAATTTTAGCAGCAATCATCTTAGCAATATTACTGTTCCTTAACTTCTGCACTTACGCTGCTCCTTTTCCATTATTTTCCTATCATAGTCTCTTCTTTGAATTTCTGTACATTTCCATCATAAAGATAATCTATAAATGTTTGAAAAACGCTTCTGCTGTAGTCGTCTTTCTTTATTAATGGTCCATAAAAACACTGTCTGCCTCTATGGTACATATATATATACTGCTTATTTCTGAGTCTTGCCAAAAGTGTAGAAACCGTCTGAGGTTTCCATACTTTTTTATACTTTGCCTCTGCCTGCTCTCTAATCTCTGCCATAGTCAGTTCTGTTTCTGTTCTCCAAATTATTGACATAATTATTTCTTCTGCTTCTGGTAATCTTTTCATAATATATTATTCACTCCTCGTATCTTTCTCCTGCTTTTCGGCCCATCCTGCCAGCAGCTCCATAATCACATTTTCTACATATTCATCGGTTGCATCTTTCGGGAAAAAACTTTTAATCTTTTCTTTTTTAATTGTAATTTCCTTTTTCACCATCTTTTCTTTCTTCGGCTTCATATTCATGATCTTATTTATCTCTAAACGATCCAGTGAACCATTTTTATGGCACTGCATCATTTCCTCTAATTGTTTACTGTTTGGAAGTCTGTGACTCTCCTGATAATATTCCCAAATACCCTGCTGTTCCTCGCAATCAAAAAAAGATAACGTATAACCCAAACCGCCCGATAATTTTCCCTCATCTACCAGATTTAGTAGATCTTTCAGCAGATATGTAAGCCGGATATATCTTCGCACCGTTCTCTCACTGTCACCATTCTTTTCTCCAACCTTTTTCATGCCGCCAGTGTCTTTTTCCAGCTCCATATCTGCTTCTGTCATAAGATCATTCCGTTTTCCCTGATGACGCATTGCTTCCGCTTTTATCCGGTAAGCCCAGGCCTTTTCACTTGGCAGCAGCGTTTCTCTTTTATTATTCGAATCAACCATCAAAATTGCTGCTGTATCATCATCTAATTCTTCAATATGAACAGGGACTTCTTTCAGACCTGCCATTCCTGCAGCATGATTTCTTCTGTGTCCGGAAATAATTTCATACTCATCTTTCTGATTGGAAACAGGACGTACCAGGAGCGGTTCTCTGATACCATATGTCTTTACACTTTCCGCAAGATCTTCCATTGCCTGATCTTCATTCACACGATACGGATGATCATGAAATGTTATCAGTTGTTCCCGTCGGATCATTACCACGTCGGATTTTTTTTCCTCTCGCGCATAAGAATCTTTTTTTTCTTTGTTTTCTGATATTTCTTCTCTTTTTGTCGCATAATCCGGAAGATTTTGGAACATACCTCCAAATATATCTGCGCTGGTCACATTCTTTGCCATTATGCACGCCTCCTAACGATTTCCTCACATACATTCCAGTAATCCTTCGCTGTTGTACATTTTGCATTATATGCCTGAACACCCATTCTTGCCGACTGAGCTTTCTTGCAATCTTCGCATTCTCTTACTTTTGTTTCAAAAACAGTGGTTTCAAACATAGCCAGCACGCTTGGAAGAGCCTCACTGATCTCACGGCAAAGCGTAGTTTTTTCTTTATATTTATTCAAAAGCACTCCTGTAACACGCAGATTCCTGTTTGTGTATTTTTGCGTTGCATGAATGGTAACATAAAGATCACTGATTCCCTCCATTCCATAACGATCACAGGTTACCGGTATTACAACCTCATCTGCAAATGTCAATGCATTTGACAACATACATCCCAACGTAGGCGGTGTATCAATAATGATAAAATCATACTGTTCCCGGATTCCTTCACATGCGTCACTTAATGTAAATAACCTGGTTGCATCATCAGGAAACTTTGTTTCCGGATTCTTCAATAATTTATCAGACGCGATCACATCCAGTTTTTCCATGTGCTGAATACAGTCACTCGCTCTCTCATTTTCAAACAACAGATCATATAAAGTTGCTACACCTTCTACCTGTGCTCTGCAGGTATCTGTAGAATTACACTGCCCGTCTGTATCGATCAATAATACCTTTTTCCCCATTTCTGCCAGATCAAAGGCTATATTTACTGCTGTTGTTGTTTTTCCTATTCCGCCTTTTTGATTTGCTACTGCGATTACTCTGCTCATACAATCTCTCCTCTTTTTTTCATATTATTGTTCTTTTATCTGCATTTCCTTTTTCTTGAATATTCTACCTGATGATTTTCTATCGGTTCTGTACGTCCTATATCTTGTCCATTCTTTTTATATATAAGATATTCATTCCAGTCTTTACAGCCAATCCCCTGTGGAACCGTATCTGTATCAGTCTCATATCCCTGCATCTCATACTTTTTCAGTAAACCGGCTTTTTCTTCATTCCCAAACATGGCAAGCATACCCGCTTCATCATTGTCCATGCAGAATGTGATCTTTTTTATGTGGGGATGATCTTTTAAAAACTGGACTAATGGATTATCTGCAGTCATTCCAAGTACAAGTTTATTACTCTCAAAATCACCTTTTATATCCATATAAGACATCAGATCTATATTTGCCTCAAAGACTTTTAACTCCGTACTTTTTTCATTTACGATATTAATCCCGTAATTCTTGTCATTTCCGGCAACATCTCCCCTGTATTTCTTTCCATAAATATCCGCCGTTCCTCTTTTGGTGGCATACCGGACAATACCATCTTTATCCTTTCCCAGGAAAACAAGGTTGTGGTGTTCTTTTTCCTCATATAAAATTTTAAGATCACGCACAAAATAGTCTACGATCTGCTGTGACAATCCCCTTGTCTTTATCAGATATGCATATGCTCTACGATAGGTTCCGAGCATTGCTTCCGGAAGAACAAACTCTGCGTGTTCCCTTGGCTTTATTTCTCCTGCCTGATGAATTGCCGCCTTTTCATTCAATGTATTTTTCCATTGCCTGTCCTCTACGGAAATTCCCTGAAATTCCAACAGAGTCTGAATTGCCGCATGCACCGATTCCACCCCACAGAACTGCATCAGAAAATCAATTTGTGATCCTCCGCTCTCTTTTCCATTTCCCGCCCTTGACCAGCGATACCATGTTCTGTCATTATAAATCCTTACTGAATCATGCTCCGCTAATGTATACAGCCGGTTGCCTACATGCCTGGGATGATATCCATAATATTCTGCTAATTGTGTCAGGCTTGTTTCTTTTGCCTGCGCAATCAATTCTTCTGAAAAATATTCAGACATCCATTTCCTCTCCTTCCCTGTTCTTTATCTGCTGTTTCTGACTTTTTCTCAGCAATTTCATCATTTCTTCAGCCATATTCAAAATCATTTCTGTTGTTTCCTCAGAAGCATTTTCTACAATCCGCTCAAACACTTCCCTGTTTCCATGTTCAATTTCAATCCTGATACGGCTTTTGTTCCATACATCATCTATATTTTCTTCTGACTCCAGCAGCTTAGATACTGGAATTTCCAATGCTGTCGCTATCTTGAGTATCGTTTTCAAACTGACAGTGCTTCTTGCTGATTCCGCTTTTGAAACACAGCTTACAGAAAGATTTGCAGCTGCAGCCAGCTCCGATAATGACACTTCTCTTCTCTGACGTTCTCTTCTTATGTTTTGTGCGATTTTTTCCATCCGCTGATCCATTTTCTGATCATCATAGATAAGAGAATCTATATTAATTCTTTTCTGCTGGCATAACATAGCTATCTCTTCCTTCCATTACGACGCACACAAACATTCTCATCCAGCTGCTCCTCTTTATCCGCTCCCTCCTGATGTTCTTCCTCTTTTTCTTTTCCCTCCTGCAGCTGTTCTTTTTTCAGATACCATTGCTGCAATTTTTGCATGTCCTCCTCAAATGTCCCAACACTTTTTCCCCGATTCTGTTGTGACTGCCTATATTCTTCCCATTCCTCACGAACTGCTTTCCGCAGATGTTCTCTATACTGCTCATTTTGCGGTAGTTCTTCCTGGATCATATAATCAATGTCTTCTTGTATCATCTCGGCCCATTCTTCTCTTGTCCGGCATGGCAGTTCTCTTTCTGCCACTTCTCTTTCCCAGTCATACGAGGAATCATTTAACTTATTCTGATATTCCAATAACTGCTCTTTGCTTTTTGAAATTTCATTTTCTACTTCCTGTAATTCTTCCTGGCATCCTATAAGCACATCCACCCGATCTGAGCTATAGGAATTTAACATGTACGACACAAAATCTGTCTCCGAAAACATTCCAAGGTCACATCTTTCAAACCAGCGTCGTGCATATTCATGTTCATCGCTGCCATTGCAATATGTACCATCTATTAAATCACCGACAAAGTTTTCCAGAAGTTCTTCTACTGTTGTTCCATAGCGTCCTGTCAACTCACAGATCTCTTCTACATCCTGATCTGAAAGTCGTAACACAAGCTCTCTCCCCTTTATAGATGCAATTTCCTGTTTTTGTTTTTCCCTGGCATCATTCTCCCAATCAAACTTTTCTGTTTTCTCCATTCCTTTTCCTCTCTTCCTCAACTTTCTTTATCCATCTGTCTGTTTCTTCTTTTGCTTTATATGCCTTATAACGCAGATAAAAAAGAAATGAAAACAATGCAAAGATCTCAATTATCAAAATAATATTTATAATCTTCAACATCATTCCGAACGACAACAACATCTAAACTCCCTTCTCTCCGGGACAAACGCCCGGAGTTTCTAACCTTATCATGTATTATGTGATATATTATGTAAGGAAAATTCCATTACCTGGTTACATCTTTTGAAATTGCCCTACCCCTTAATCTTCCTCTACTCCCCTCCATCCAATGGACAATTCCAACGTACCGGATCGGTTTTATTTACTCTGTATCTCATTCTTCTCCCTCTCCTTTTCTTTTCTGATCCAATCCCATAAAATATTCAGGATCAGCGCATTTCTTGTCAGTCCCTGCTTGCCCGCTCTGATTTTTAATTCTTCCTGCAGTTCTTCCGGTGCTCTTACTGTCATTTGATTTAACATGCTTATCCTCCCTTTTCTTTTGGCTTATATTGCGTCCCGTTACTTCTAATACCACTGGCAGTACGGACACAAATTTTCATTTCTCATCGATCCGGTCTTTTTCTTCCTTGCTGTAAATCTCATCCAACCCCGCCATAATCGCATTGATAACATATTTTTCCATGTAGGTTGATACAGAATATACCTCATCAATTTCTCTTAAAATAATCTTTGCCTGCTCTTCTCTAGTCATAATTGCCTTCTCCATACTCTTTTTATCTGTTTACGTTTATTTCTAATACCGCTGCTTCCTGTCAGACGATCATTTATGCCATTGAACTTCTGATGTCATTTTGATATAATATTGGTATCCAAATGACAATTATAAATACAAAGGAGACTCACATGGCTAAATATGCATATACTGTTCCATATGGTTCTGACAATAAAAAAATAGATGCAGCTAAATTGCCATTACACAATAATAAAAAAATTTATTACTGCACCACTCCTGGTTGCTGTGCAAAAATGCATGTACGGTCACCCCAAAAATCCAGTGCCTGTTTTGTAAGTTTTCACGCTAATGACCATACCGGAGGAGTTCTTTGCCATTTAAAAGACCAATTTAAACCTGATAAATACGACGAAAAACTTTTTTCTTTAGAAAATTTTTTTAATAATTTGTTTAGTCATAATTCTAATGATTCTTCTTCCCTGTATGGATCTGGTGGAAAGGGCACTAATCAACACATTCCTGTCAATACCTTAAGGATGTTATATTTAATGTGTTTGCAGTATCGTGATGGTGGAAGTTATAATGGATACCCAATCGATGAAATTCTTATTGATAAATATGACTTTAATAAATATATTGCATCTGGCATCACAGGAAATCGAATTATTTCATGCACCTTTTTTAGATACGACTCAAATATGCAGTGCATCTATATGAATTGCCCTGATGAACTATTTTTCTCAAAAGCACAACATCAACTCTTAAAGATTCATGTACCTGACCAACAAATGTTTAACAAATGTCTTAACAAACTTATCGATAAAACACATTCAAAATTATCGGTAATTGCAGGAAATTGGGTTTCTTCATATGATGGTAATTGTATAGCTGAATGTGAACTTTTTTCTATTGGCAAACAAATTTGCAAAGGAGATTAATAATATGGTCTTAGCAATATTAAAAACTTGTGCCATTGCAGAATATCAAATACTTCAAGTACCCTATCCATGTCATAGCTGTAACCCGAATCTTCCAAGTATTCAATTAAAAATTCCTTTGTCACCGCTTTGCATTGATACCCCATGATATAATGCAGTATACGGAGCTGATCAGTTGTCAATTCATTAAGATATTCATTTGCCAGCTTTGGTATCCATTCAAGAAGTTCCTCTCTCTCGGCAACTTCAGCTTCATCCATGTTTTTTATACTTTCGCATGTTTCCTCAGATGTAACGTGCCTACGACACCCCTTCTGTTCTCTTTCTATGTTATTCATAATTTCACTTTCTTGTATTCCATTGCTAATTTCTAATACTGGAAAACCGTTTTATTTTTATGCCGAATGTGCCGGAGCTGTGATCACATCCGTCATGATTCCTTTGTTATCCTGATCTGTTTTCTTCATAGGGTTTTCATCCTTCCTATAAACTTTTCCAGTATCATTTGTCACATTCAATTTCTCCTATATAGTAAGATTCATTATCTATGTAATAAAATTTGTTTTTTTCAATGTTCGGAAATACATCCTTAAATGTTTTGTCAGTATCAAGGAAATCCGTATTGCCGTCAATAAAACCTTTTCCTTTTAAATCAGGTTTAAGCATACGAATATAGCCACCTGCTTTTTTAAATTCATCAAAGCTATATATTTTTTCGACATTACCTTCAACCCATGATTTTATGTATTTACCTTTTTCATCTACCCCACCGCACCATTTTTCCTTCTCAAACACTGCAATTACTGGTTCTGATTGCCCATCTATCTGAATGAAACGATACCCAAAGCACTGATCTTTCATAGCTTCAGCTTCCGACTCATGCAATAAAGGAGACGGTATATTAATTTCATATTCTTCTCCATCTGTCGGAAAAAACATTCCACCCATAAAATATCTGTATTTCATTTTTCCCTGTTCCTTTCTATTTTTATTTTCTGTTTCTTCAAAATGATATAATTTTGATGTGTCACAATAAAATAGATTTTATGTATGATAATGGAACTACTGCCGATCCAAACGGTTCAACTTCTGAATCTTTCTGTTGAACTAAAAAAATATTGGCATCTAACACCCCATTATCGTTAGTTAAACAAATATCTTCGATTATTCCATCAAGTGTCTGGTTGTTCTCACATAATATTTTTATATAATCACCTTTGCTTATTAATATGTAGTTTTCCTCAGATGTAACGTGCCTACGACGACCCTTCTGTTCTCTTTCTATGTTATTCATAATTTCTCTTTCTTGTCTTCCATTGCCACTTTCTAATACTGGAAAACCGTTTTCCTTTTTATGCCGAATGTGCCTGAGCTGTGATCACATCCGTCATGATTCCGATTGTCATTGCATCCAGTGACGCAGCAAGCGCCTGATCAAGTTCCTCACTGGTGTTGATTCCAAAACTTTTTAAGGTTTTTCTCAGTCGTTCTGCCTGGTTCTTATCTCTGTTATCCTGATCTGTTTTCTTCATAAGGTTCCCATCCTTTCTTCTCTTTTTGTGCTTATTTCTAATACCGCTGATTGCAGTCAGCTTATCATTCATACCATTGAACTTCTGATGTCATTTTGATATAATATTGGTGTCATAATTAAAAACTACATACAAAGGAGATAAATATGGCACTTGTAACCAACATGATAACCAAAATATTATCTGACTACGAAAATACTGACCTGTTGATAAATTCAGCATTAAAATATCGTTTTTCCTACAATGGATACGATACGGATGTTTTTTATACAGTAAAAGATGGCTTGGAAAATCAATTACTACTGTCAATTATGGTTGATGGTGTTGCATATATTACAACTTTGAATTTTCACAAAGCAAAAAATGATTACTATATGATGTTCTATCTTCCAAACGAACTATATACAGAAATCCAATTTTCTCTTTTATATGTTAATAAACATTGTGCCGTTAATCCCTATTTTGAGGCAATGTCTGACTACATAATGACGCATCGTCCGATTGCAACCCAACACCGGGAAGAATTACGTCGTCATCCGACATACACTTATAAATTAGAGCATAGCTATCCGTATTTCAAAACGACCCGACGAGTTTCTATGTCTGAACATATGAGAAACAAAATATGTGAAAAATACGATAAAGTGTTGGCAGCAAAAATTCTAAAATTTTGCGGAAAAACCAAAACACTTGTATTTACTCCCAATATTGAAGATTCAAAAGACATAGAAGTATATATGGATACTCATTCTATGTAATATTCTGAACCTGGAAAGCCATTGAGTTGATCATAAAAGCAGTCAGCATGTTTCATAAGTGCCTTGTGTGAAATTTCTATTTGTTCTAATTGCCACGGAGCATCTTTACAAGGCACTGCAGCATAACTCTTGTAAGGTTCCACTTTAATGCCTTTTGCGTTTTGATGGAGACGAACCCAAAATCCGTTCTTTTGGGACAATTCAACGGTTATATTCTCTCTGTTTCTTCTGGAAATTTTTTCGTTTGTTTTCACTTCAAATACAAGTCCTTGTACCGTTCGACCCTGATATTGAAATTCTCTACAATCAAAATCATATCCTAAAATTAGATAACCCATAAAAAATCCTCTCTTTTCTTTATTTGCTAATTTCTAATACTGGAAAACCGTTTTCCTTTTTATGCCGAATGTGCTGGAGCTGTGATCACATCCGTCATGATTCCGATTGTCATTGCATCCAGTGACGCAGCAAGCGCCTGATCAAGTTCCTCACTGGTGTTGATTCCAAAACTTTTTAAGGTTTTTCTCAGTCGTTCTGCCTGGTTCTTATCTCTGTTATCCTGATCTGTTTTCTTCATAAGGTTCCCATCCTTTCTTCTCTTTTTGTGCTTATTTCTAATACCGCTGATTGCAGTCAGCTTATGAAATATCATCTTTGCCATATACCATACCGGCTTCCATTCCATTCAGATATGCCAGCATCACACTCTCGAATATCGAACATTTTCCAGATGAAACACTGTTAATGATTTCAGATAAGTGTTTCGCATCTGAAAGCTGATCGGGCGTTAATTCCTTTTCTTCACCCATTTGTGTCATCCTCTCTTTTTAACCTATTTCCTTGACACTTCCCGTTGTATATTGGAACAACTTTTTGTGTATGTTTATGCGAGTTACTTTGCCTGGTTACGCTGATGACTATCATCTAATTCCGTTTTCTGCAAAAGGCAATGAATCCACCCTTTCAGATAAAAGTAATCTTCTGGATGCTGTGCCCGAATTTCATCCAACTTCAGTGCAGTATCCTTTACATCCTCTGCTTTTTGTGTAGTCACTTGTATTCCCCCTTTCGCTGATTTCTTTGAAATCAATATAACATTCTTTGAAATCATTGTCAATATTTTTATGTTTACTTTGAAAACAATTTATGGTATAGTGCTTTCATGGAGGTGAAATCATGAATATCCATGAACGCTTAAAGCTGTTAAGAAATGAATTAAATCTTACTACTCGTGCTTTTGGTGCTGCTATAAATATGTCAGGCGGTGCCATTACAAATATGGAAAAAGGTACACGTAATATAACCGAACGTACTATTCGAGATATTTGCCGCGAATATAATGTCAATTTTGATTGGCTCGTCCACGGGACTGAACCTATGTTTGAAGATGTAACCAGTAACTTAGATATTGATGATGAAGTGAAACAACTTGCTCAACAGTATGGTCTGCTCAATGATTCAGACCGTGAGTTGGTAAAAAAAATGATTGATTCATTAGCCCAAAAGTCTAATTTACCCTGATGTTATTCTATGAACAACAGGAGGCATTTTTATGAATGAACGTATTAAAGAATTACGAAAAACTCTCGGTTTAACTATGGAGAAATTTGGAAAATCTCTCGGTGTAGGCAAATCAGCAATTAACAAAATTGAAAAAGGTGAAAATAATGTCACCGAACAGATGTTAAAAGCTATCTGCCGCGAATTCCATGTATCTGAGCAATGGCTTCGGGATGGAATCGGTGACATGTTCGTGCAGCCAGATGATGAAACTGCTGTTCTCGTTTCCAATCTTCTTGAAAATACGGACGATGAATTTTATACATTGGTTCTTGACATTATCCGCACCTACCAGCAACTGCAGCCGGATTCACAGATCGTGTTTCGTAATTTCTGTCAGCAGCTTGCAAAGAACATTCAAATCCGACAGAAGTGATATGAACCACACGGAAAAACCTCTATCCTATCTTTTTGATGTTTCCATCTTATCCCGCGCAATCAGGATATCTACTGCATTCTGCACCAGAATCAAATCAACAAGCTGCATACGATCCACTTTATTTATTAAGTCATTTTTTATTTCTTTACGTTTATCTTCCATATAGGCTTGTGTGGAATATACTTTGCCAAGTTCTCTTGAAACATCTTTTAATGTCTCTTCCTTATTCATATTGACTTCTCCATTTTTCCCTGTCTTTCATTGCTAATTTCTAATACTGGAAAACCGTTTTATTTTTATGTCGAATGTGCCGGAGCTGTGATCACATCCGTCATGATTCCGATTGTCATTGCATCCAGTAACTCATTTTGTGCTTATTTCTAATACCGCTGATTGCAGTCAGCTTATGAAATATCATCTTTGCCATATGCCATACCGGCTTCCATTCCATTCAGATATGCCAGCATCACACTCTCGAATATCGAACATTTTCCAGATGAAACACTGTTAATGATTTCAGATAAGTGTTTCGCATCTGAAAGCTGATCGGGCGTTAATTCCTTTTCTTTATCCGTAAAATCACTTCCTTTCTGATATCGTTGTGAACCCATCTTAGCGCATATCTTCTTACAATTATAGCTTTATAGTGATATCACTATGCCCTTTTCTTTCCTCTTTCCGACTATATGACAAAGCGTTAACGGCCTACCTAGCCACTGTTGTGCTCTGTTTCTCCTGTAGTTCCAGACCAATAATAATTCCCTGAATCAGAACTTTCTTTTCCGGAGAAAGTGACATTAGGGAACGAATAAACGTTTTGTCTTCTTTACGAACTGTTGTAACGTTCTTATCTGTCATATTTGCCATAAACTCGACCTCCCTTCTAAATTTTTACTTGTCGATTGCGTTTCGTCTATGTACCTAGAGAGTACTTTTTAATTTGTCAACAAATCATTGCTAACTTGTAATCATATAATACTCTCATAAAGCTAACTTGTCAACATTTTTATAATGTTAACAAGTTTTTTTCGTTGACAAGTAAGCATTTGTATATTATATTCAATTCAGAAAGAAGGTGATATAGTGAACTCACGAATTAAAGAAGTTCGCGAAGCAAAAGGGTTAAGCCAGGCAGATTTCGCTGAAATGCTTAATTTGAAAAGAAATTCGATTTCTTTAATAGAAGTTGGAAAAAGAAATCCTTCCGATAGAACAATAATTGATATATGTAACACATTCAACATTTCGGAAGAATGGCTTCGAACTGGCAAAGGAGAAATGTTTATTGAAACTCCCTCTTCCACAATGGAACAATTAAAAAAGGAATTCAATCTTGATGAATTTAGTTATAATCTAGTTTACCAGTATTTGAAATTAAATGCCGATCAGCGTCAGACAGTACGTGATTTCTTTTATGATGTGGTTGAAGCTGGAATGATGGAAGAAGATTTATTTGACGGTGTTCCAGATACTCCAGAAGAACTGGAAAAACGCTTTCCTCCGGTTGATCCAAAGGATAAAAATGTGGCGGGATGAAAACTTATTGCCAGCATAAAATATCCCATCTACCAACGATGTTAACATGTTGACACTGAATACTATAGAAATATTACACAAATATACAAACGTTACTGATCAAATGCGTAAATCCATCTGCAGGGAATTTGGCGTAAACGAAGAATGGCTTTTAAAAGGATCTGGACCGATGTTTATTCAATCTTCTACCTTCAGTCTTGATGAATTTGTAAAAAGTCGTGGAGCAAGTGATTTAGAATTGGATATCATGAAAGCTTATTTTGACCTGGAACCAGATGTAAGAAAAATGATAATTGAGCATTTTAAAAGCCGTCTGGCAGCTCCAAAACGTGATTTATTTGACAATGTTCCGGATACACCAGAAGAACTGGAGAAACGCTTTCCTCCGGTTGATCCGGATGATAAGAATGTGGCCGGATAGCTTCTTTCCAATTATTTCTATTTTCAAAATCATTTTTTCTGCATATAATATATAAGAATACTCATTTGCTAGTGTTCCTCAAATACTCATTTTTTATTGACTGTGAGTATTTTTGTGTTATAATGAAATCAGAGGATAGCGGCGTTGACCAGCTATCGTGGCGTTGAAGCAATTGACTGTGTCGGCAAGCAGCTGATTGTGGAGCCTGATCTTGGGTTATGCGATAACCTCAAACCGAATAGGTTCTTCAGAACTGAATGAAAACGCTTTTCAAGAGTCTTGCAAATGCAAGGCTCTTTATTTTACAAAGGGGAAACGAGGTGAATAACTATGGATTTAAGAAATATTTTAGCAAAAGAGATGTCAAAAAGTAACGGCGAAGCAGAATTTTTAAAAGTACCTGCAAACAGACGACCAACTGCAGCATCACTTAGAAAACTGGAAAGAGAAATTTCCTCTCAAATTAGCGCAAATGATGCAATGCGTAGCCGAAGTATGCAACGGGCTTCCAAAATGTCTAGCAGATAAATGATCTGCTTAGTTTTTATAATATATATGCATTTTTTACAAGGCAGGGCTAATAATGGTTCCTGTCTTGTTGTAATTTAATCTTAAATGTTTACTAAAACTTTTTAACAATAATTATCAAATCATACGTCTATCGTTAATTTAACGAACCTATATATGATCAACCTTCTACTTTCAGAAATGATAATGGAACATTTTAAAAATCGTCTGATTTATAGAACATCTTATTCTTCCTTTTTTATCCGGATTTTCCTAAAGGAAACAAAAATAGTAAAATATTTTCTTTTATTCCGTCGAAAATGCAGGGGTTTTTTTTATACTAAAGTAATGAATGTATGAGAGCCTTCATATGTATCATGGGAAACTTTTAAGCAAATATAAGATTAAACGAAAAGGAGTTCATAATATGGCAGAAAAGTTAGATGGCAATAAAATAGCTATGCTTACAGGTATAGCGATACAAGATGATGAAACATTTAAGTCAGAGGGTGGCTTTATTCCCGAGAGAGACCAATATTATTTTCAGATGCAGCAAGGCGGCAATGTCTTTTGGGTTGGTTTTAAGGATTTACTGACATGTTTGAGACTGCTTGAAAAGATGGAGGAAATTCCTGAAATCAGCAATAAATGGTGGCTGCGGATGGCTGCACTTTACGGAAATGATATCCTTATGGTAGAATTTAGGAAAACAGAATAAAGTCTATCATAGGAGACAATATCATGAAAGAAATTAAATTTACCACTAACTATGAACCGGTTTTATCCTTTTCTGATAAGGATTTTAAAACAAAATATGAAGAGCGGGTTGGGAATAATCCAGGCTATATACAGGTAGTTAGTGGAGAGACAAAACACTTAGCGTTATGTCCGAGATGTAATAATCCCGTCGCTATTCTTGGTATTTACAAGAAAATTGATGTTGCTCCCCATGCAAGACATGCTAAAGGAATTAATATTCCTTACGTAGCTCAATATGATGAATACAAGTTTCAGAATTGCCCTTATCACAAAAAAAGAGCTGATTATATAAAAGAATATGTTCCTGAAACAGAAGAACCGCAAAGACATGAATTATACAGGATTACAAAAAAACATTATGATAAAGCTGTTTATTTGCTGCAAAAGGAAACAGGTATTTATGTAACTCTCAGAATGGCTGAAGCTCTCGCGGAAAACTATGCAATCATGCGAGCATATAATTATATTGATGCAACGATTTATAATATTCCGTGGTTTTTAATCTACAGTTACAATGGTTTCCCTTTGTACCACATGATAATAAGGAAAAACACCACATTATATAGACATCTTCGCCAGCTTGGTTTAGATCTAAAAGATAGTAAAGTCAAAGGACATGCTTATGTAGAAAATGGTGAAGGTTATGTGCTCACAGCCACGAATTACAGATATGTTGTAGATGGAAACGATAATCTTAACGAATGGTTGGATTTTTCGATTATACGTCCAGATGACACTGTGACAGATACTCTCTTATATGTTCCTGTAGATCGATTTTCCGTCAGCGTAGATTCGTATCATTTTGGTAATTTGATTAATTATCAAAATTGGAAACCGCGACAGAACGTGTTAGATATTGCAAAAAGATATATGAACCCATAATAGAATAATATTGTATTTTTCATAAAATATGTTCCTTCGGTTGATCTGGATGTAAGCATACTGTAGTTTGAACCTTATGATGAAAAAACTTCACTTATCTTGATAATAATATTTTTCTAACCAAACTAAACAATAGGGTAAATGTATTTGATAATCAAGCTACGGGATAAAAAAAACAAGCACCTTCAGAAAGATTTGCCTCTTTCCATTGGTGCTTGTTTGCTATAAGCCTATAGACAATAATCTATTTTCCGGCAGCCTGTTTGTCAATTTCCTTACTGAATTCTGCTCTCTTCTTTAAAATTTTCTGGTACAAATCAGGGTATTCACTTTTTAAATCACAAAAAGGATCTATAAGCTCCGCGGTATGAATCACTGTTTGTTTGTGTGTCCTTGCATATGATATTTGTGTCAACTTTGTATTAGGATAATTTAAGGGATCAATTTTTACATCATAATATGAATCAATATTTTCACTATGAGAAACCTTAGATATAGGAATAACGACATAATCCTCATTATCAGCTTTTGCAAGTACTAAAGCAGGTCTGCTTTTGTTTTTCATTTTATGGCTTTTAAAGTCATAGAAAGGAGTAATAGCTTTACAAATCTTTCCGATCATATGTTATCCCCCCTATTCTACAGTGTCCAGATCTTCAAATTCATCATAATACATATCCCATACATGGTCATATGGGCGTACTTTTTCAGAATCTTTTTGTATATCTGCAAGCTGAATAATATTGCTTCCGTTCTCACCATCCTTCAAACCTGCTCTGGAATTAAGCCATGAAATCTCCCGATGTGACAAATCACTTAGTTTCCATGATGCCAATGCTCCATATTCAAGTAATACATTATTTACAATATATTTAATATCATCAGAAATCTTCTTTGTTTCGACAAGAAATTCGCCTTGCTCATAATCTTGTCTTACTTCTCTTGATACAGGACCATATTTCCATCCTTCAAAATCACCCTCAAAAGCTGGTTTTCCTAAAATTGCAAATGATTCTCTTTGAGTAAAATAAAGGAGTTTATGGAGTTTCATTTCGTCCAGAGTCTCATGTGTCATTTCTTTATATTTTGCAACAATATAAGCAGCCACATCAATAATTTTATCCATACAGACTCTCCTTTCTTTCTGAAAATCAGGTTAAATATTTCAACGAAAAAAATTATGTTAAAAGATTTAAAACCTAAATATTATATATATTACCATTATATTATACGTTGGTCAACCATAGAAATATGCCAAGAAAACCAATACTCCAAAAGTATTAAAAAAGAAGTATCATCTGGGTAATCCACATGATACACATGCTGCGGGATTCCTTTTTTATTTGAACAGCAACATTCTTTATGTTATACTATATTTGTACGATAAAGTAGAAAAGTGACTATGATTTTCCAAGTACCATTTCAATATTAATTATAAGGATAAGGCAGGAACATAAATTGAAAAAAGTATCAGATGCAGAAGAAATTATAATGTCGGTCATATGGAGCAATGAAGAACCTATGGCTTTGGACGAAATCCGTACAAAAGCCAATGCGGCATATGAGAAAGACTGGAAACCACAAACAGTTTCTACTTTTTTGACTCGTTTGTGTAAAAAAGGATTCGCTAGCTCGGCCAAAAAAGGAAGATATCACTTCTATACACCGCTTATAAGCCGACAGGAGTATGTAAAAGCGTCGTACAATTTGCTGATCTCTCGCTTTTATCATGGTGATGAGGGGGAAATGATATCGGAGATCAAAGAAGCTAATAAAAATAATTGATTCGTTTTAAACAGAGGACCTATTTCTGGTAATAACAGAATGGGTCTTTTTTATTTGTTTCTCTATCTCAAATAATCATATTATATTTTGTATATATGATATTTTTTGTATTTATGATTTTTTAAAATTGACTTTACATTTTTTTAATAGTATAATCAGCATAATAAGTGAGGTGATGAAATTTGAATATGGGATATAGAATCAGGAAACTCAGAAAGACTTTGGATTTAACGCAAAAAGAATTTGGCAGACGAATCGGTATAAAGGGAAATACGGTTGCTCAATATGAATTAGGTCGAAGTAATCCTGTTGATTCTGTTGTTTCCTTAATTATCCGTGAATATAATGTTTCAGAAGAATGGCTTCGCAACGGCGAAGGAGAAATGTTCAGACCTGCACCATCCAGTGCACTGGAGCAATTAGCAAAAGACTATAACTTGTCAAATGCTGCTTCTAAAATCATTGAAAAATTTGTAACCTTGAAACCGGAAAAAAGGAAAGAATTATTAGATCTCTTTCTTGAAATTGCAAAAGTACTCGAAGAAAGTGACATTGACACAAGCACTCCTGCTATACCAGAAAACCAATTTCCTAATTTTTCACAGGATTCACTCATTGAAACCATTCGGCAAAATGTTCCAAAAACTCCTGAAGAATTAGAAAAAAGGTTTCCACCAATAGAACCTAGATCCAACACTAATACAGGTTAGCTGCTTTTAAATGCACCCGACCTTTACAGTTTTATCAGATTAGTAGATAAATTTTTGTCCTTCCGTTAAAGTTTAAATTGTAATACAGAATCTTCCCCTTTACATAATACAGTGCATAAATACTACTTTCATCGTAAATTATGTATTTTGTTTTCACTTATACCACACCTTTCCAGCAAAGGACGGGTGTAGTGATATTATAACTGTAAGTAAAGAGATTGTATTATTTAACATGACACTTTTAATTTGATTTTCAACTAAACAAAAAATAGCCGGTCAATGACTGCAATCACTAACCGGCTTAATACCAGGCATCCGAAAACGGCTTTCCAGTATTAGAAATAAGCAAAATTTATTATACCATTGAAAGCCGCAGAAATCAATCGGCTTTCTTTTTGTACCCTTTTTTCGATCCTGGGGAAAGGATTTCTTTATGGCTTACGCAAAGAACAAAGTTGTCAAATTATGGACTCAAAAAAAGGCTGCTCTTTATGTCCGCGTATCTACCCGGTACCAGGTTGACAAGGACAGTCTTCCCTTTCAACGAAAAAAATTAAAGGAATACTGTAAGTTTTTGGAGATCGACAAATATGTAATCTTTGAGGATGACGGGTATTCAGCCAAAAATACCGACCGTCCACATTTTCAGGAAATGATGTCACGCATCCGCACCGGGGAATTTTCCCATGTCATTGTCTGGAAGGTCGACCGTGTTTCCAGAAATCTTTTAGATTTTGCTGCAATGTATCAGGAACTGAAAGATCACAAAGTTACTTTCATCTCTATGAATGAACAATTTGATACTTCTACTGCGATCGGTGAGGCTATGCTGAAGATTATCCTGATCTTTGCAGAGCTTGAACGTAACATGACATCTGAACGTGTCACCGGCATTATGTTAGATCGTGCAGAGCAGGGACTATGGAACGGAGCCCGGATGCCGGTAGGATATCGTTGGAACGAACAAACCAAATTTCCTGAACCAGATCCAGAAGAAGTTAAAATTGTCCAACTCATTTTCGACCGATATGAAGAATGGCGGTCCAGTATAAAAATCGCAAGATTCCTTAACAATAAAAATTTCAAATCCAAGCGCGGCGGTGAATGGACATCAAGACTCATTTATGATATTATCCGAAATCCCTTTTATATTGGCACTTATCGTTATAATATGCGCGAAAGCGGCCGTGGTCCTTTAAAGCCGGAAAGTGAATGGATCGTCCGTGAAAATAACCATCCTGGTATTATCTCCAAAGATCAATTTGATCGCTGCAATAAAATCATGGATGAAAATGCATCCCGTCGTGACACTTCTGAAATGCGCGTCAGGAAATTCGTACACACATTCTCCGGACACTTAGTCTGCAGTAATTGCGGCTCAAACATGATTGCGTGTAAAGACCATGCCAGAACAAACGGGTGGCGCCCCTCCATCTATCGCTGCGCAAAACGCTCCCGGATGATGACCTGTGACAATTCCAAGACAGTAAATGAAACATATCTTGGAACCTTTGTCTTTAATTATATTGCCAATCTTGCCAGAGTTCAGAAAAACTTTTCAAAGATAACATCTATCGAAAAGCTTGAATCCGAGCTTTTAAAAGGAGAAGCATTCGAGGCTGTTTCCGGAATCATCCCTGACAGCTTAAATTCAACATTTCAGGCACTTTTATATAGCAACCTGGGAAATGGAACATATGTCCCTGACATTGCTCTTCTAAGCAAATTTGATGAGATTCAGGATCATAATCAAATAGACCTGTTAAATACAGAAATCGAGAAATCTAAAAATGCTATCACAAGATTAACAGACGTATATTTATATGATCCTGCTTCTATGACCAAAGAGGAATTTGCAGCAAAGAAAAAGGAACTGATAAAGAAAATTGAAGAAATGGAACATCAACTTGCGGAACTCCTTGATAATTCTGAAGATAACGATCTGACAGATCTGTCATTTATCAAAAAGGCTTCCGCTTTCCTGGTAACTCAAAGAATTGTTTCAAAATCATTTATAGATTATGTTCAAATGGCGCAGGAACTGGATAACGAAATTTTAAAAAACTTTGTTGATCAAATCGTGGATCGGATTGTCATTAAAGATGGACGCATTCAGTCAATAACCTTCGTGAATGGATTAACACATGAATTTTTTTATAGCAGACCTGCAGAACTTCCTGTCTGCAAAAAATGCGGCGGTCGTATCGGATCTACCTGTGGCTGCCGTACAAGAACATTTTCTTTTAATGGTAAACGTTATCAGAGAATAAAAGTCGGCGATCCACGCGATGCTCTCTACGGTCAGAAAAATCCAGTCTGCCCGGAATGTTATGCAAAGGAAGGCCGCTGGCACCACTGGCTGTGTGGAATCGAACTATGCCCGATCTGTGGTAAGCCACTTCAAACGTGTGAACATGGGCCAAATGGGAAAAGCAATTTTACATTCAATCAATTATGAAATATTTCACGAAGCACGTTAATACTGCCTTACAAATAAATCTCCCTATAAATTATTATTCATATTTTAGTTAAAAGCGGCCACTCATTGACAAAATGAGTGGCTATTTGTATATCTTGTTATTCTTCCTATCTAATCAAGCGCATATAATCCCCACTATAAAAACTATTACTGCACATACATCTACACGCACAGCATTTTTAAATAGCTTGTATTTAAGAATTGTAATTTGGCTATTTATCAGTACTTCTGTTGCTAAATCATCACATTGTTCTCTTTCATTCGCATTAATATTTATATGGTACCTATTTTCAACAGAATTTATATACATATTTTTATCCTGCATTTTCGCAATGTCTCCATAAAAAATAAGATTTGCATTTGCAGCCATTCCATTTTGGTTTGTTTGGGTTTTATTAGATAAATTAGGATAAAACGACCATAGACAGAATACAGATGAAACCAATAAAATAATACAGGTTAATGAACAAAAAACAACATTCATATTACTGACTTGTGTACAAACTGCCATAAGAGCAATATTTAATGCCACTAAAGCACCATTTTTTGCCTCTGAAAATGAAAGCCAATAATTTGTTCTTTCTAATTGTTCTTTTAAATATTCTTTCATAATGTCTCCTTCAATTATTCGTAAAATATAAATCAAAGTTGCGAAATACCGTTCTCAATGTCTGTTCAAAATCGGTAACTGCATTATCTTTAAATTTGTTAATTTCCTCTTCGCCAATCCATTCAATTCTGTCATGTGATTTTTCTGCTCTAAATGCCTCATTTTTTAATGGCTTGTTTACTTTTGCCACAAATATGATACCCTTTTTTATACTACCATGACTTGTTAACTCATATACTGCAATTGGAATTGGCTGCCGTTCCTGACGTTCTTCATCTAAGATCAATTCGATTTCTAAACCAAACATATTTTTATAATATTCCGTTATTGTATTAACAAGTCTATTATCACTTGATAATTTAGCACATCCAAACTCCCACTTTTCAGGATTTGTACTATGTTCTTTTGCCCTATGGATAATCATAACCTTTCTTTCTTCAACATCACAACATACTACCGCACAGTGAATTTCCAACGGACATGCATACGCCCCAACGGTTGATTTCAATATATCCCATGATAATATCTCCATCATATATAATATTTTTTTCTCTAAATTTTTATCTATAAGAATCTTTCTCAATGCAGTATCTATTTCATACATCTCATCTGCTAATGAATAGCTCCCATTATCCTCATGATCGAAATGCTCTCCTGTTTTTTTTCTTCTCCATCGTTGAAAATATTTATTAATCATTTCATTATTGTCAGTTTCATCATAACGAAAACTATTATTAAAATCAAATTGAGATTTCTCCTTTGATTGATCCTGATTAACTGCCGCAGCTATTTTAGAACTATGAAACCAAATAATAGGATATAATGTCTCATTCCATACTCCCTTCAATCTTACATAATCAATTATGAATAATTCACCTGTTTTTTCAAGATCCATCAAAAGATATGCTAATTCGAAACTAACTATCAAACGTCTATCCTGAGTATATGATTTCAGTCTAAAACCAGCATCAATATCTCTCCCTAAATACTCTATAATAATTTGATTTTGTGAACTAGCAGAATAATTAAACTTTATACATTCATATGGTGAATCTAATTTATTATTCACAATTGCAATCCATGCTGCAGCCTTTATTGAAAGTGGATTTTGCATCATTAATATTTCAATCTCACTTTTTTGAATACTTTGTCCTTCCAAAGTTTCAAAAAATTTTCCTGTTTTTAATGATCGAGATGTTCTTTGTGTTACTTCAAATATCGCATCAACAGCACTACCTATTTCTTGTTTCGAATATACTGTCAAAACAAATATCATTTCATCTCCAATAACACGCCATAAAACACACGATGACAATTCTGGCATTTTAAATACACGTGCTCTTATATCCTCCAACAATCCCCTTATAATAATCGGCCAATTTCCCGTTAATGATTTATACATGGTCGAATTAACTATATCAAAAGAAAAGAACAGACTTACTTTAGGAGCGTAAATCTGTTCTTCCTGAATTTCCTGTTTAGCCTCATCATTTTGTGCATTAACAATGGCCTCTGGTTTTTTTAAATCACCTGTATATAATTCTTTTAATTTTATATTATCCATCATTATGCAAGATACCCCAGAAATCTTCCTCTGTTTATTGCTGCTGACATAGAAACATTAAAATATTTTGCTACTTTTGACATATCCACCATATTATTTTCTGAATATTGGTCTAAAAGCCTTTTATATGCAACTTGAGGCATCAGCAATGATGCAGCAAACTCATTTGCCTGATACTCCTGCTCAGATGTGCCAAATCTCCTATATACAGTTTCATTTTGTGTTTGCCATAAATTTCTATCTATAATAAATCCCATATGAAGAAATAAATGTCCTAATTCATGAGCAATTGTAAACATCTTTCTTTGAGGATTTTGAAAAGGTGAAATAGCAATCACAAAACCATATTCTCCTTTTTTCTGAATAGTTCCATCACATGAATCATCAAAATCAATTCGTTCGTCAATAACTCCTCCAAACATATGAACAATCGACTCTATATCTGAAATCGGAGTACTTATATCATACGCATCAATGATACGTTGTGTCAATTCATTAATGTACTTTCTTGTTGACGCATCCATGGTATCTCCTCCTCTCCAAATCTTTATTAATATTATACCATTTATATGAATGTTTCAACATACAATTTTGCAAATTTTCAAAATTCTTTTTAATAAAATCCCTTTATTTTTCTAAGGAATTACAACATCTGTTTTACTCATACAATAGGACATCCGAATGTGGAAACATGGAAAGTCAGCGGATTTCCCTTTTCTTCGGAAAGCTGTCTTAAGTACTCTTTTGCGATATCCATAAAGTAATACTGACGCTCCGGCTCAGTTGCCGGGATCTGGTTTTTATCTGCGATGCGCAGTGTCGGGCGCACTCCTGTTGTAACTTTCTGACTCATAAAACTGTTAATTCCTCACTATTTCTATTACTTTTTCTTATGGTCTTACCTGACCATTTCCATAAATGATATATTTCGTGCTTGTCAATGCCTCTAAGCCCATCGGACCTCTCGCATGAAGCTTCTGCGTACTGATACCGATCTCCGCACCAAAGCCAAACTCGAATCCATCAGAAAAACGTGTCGATGCATTGACATAGACACAGGCGGCATCCACCTCGTCCAAAAACTTTTGGGCATTGGTATAATTTTCGGTAATGATTGCCTCTGAATGTCCGGTATTATAGCGGTTGATATGCTCGATTGCTTCATCTACAGATGCAACTGTTTTTGCGGAGATCATATAATCTAAATATTCTTTTCCCCAGTCTTCCTCCACCGCAGGCTTGATCAGCGCTCTGTTCAGTGCTGTATCCGACTCTGCCGCAGCAAAACTTCTCTCATCCGCATGTAATTCCACGTTCTTTTTCTGCAGCGCCTCTGTCAGTTTCGGCATAAATGTATCCACGATCTTTTCATGGATGACAAGCGACTCACAGGCATTGCAGACACCGATACGCTGCGTTTTTGCGTTCATGATAATGTTTACCGCCATATCAAAATCAGCGGTCTCATCCACAAAAATATGGCAGTTTCCGGTTCCGGTTTCGATCACAGGGATCGTCGCCTGATTCACGACCGCACGGATCAGTCCTGCCCCACCACGTGGGATCAGTACATCGACATACTGGTTCATTTTCATAAATGCCGCAGCGGTATCTCTCGACGTATCTTCGATCAAAGATGCCGCTTCTTTTGGAATGCCAAGCTGTTCTAGCGTCTTTTGAATGACGGAAACGATCGCAATATTTGAATGAATGGCATCACTTCCGCCCTTTAAGATCACAGCATTTCCGGTCTTAAAGCAGAGTCCAAAAGCATCGACAGTCACGTTCGGTCTTGCCTCGTAGATCATGCCGACCACGCCAAGCGGTACACGTTTTTTTCCGATCATCAGGCCGTTCGGACGTTTTTTCATGGAAAGGACTTCCCCGATCGGATCATCTAAAGCTGCTACCTGCTGCAGACCTTCCGCAATCTGTGCGATTCTCGCTTCATTTAGCATCAGACGGTCTAAGAGTCCTTCCGGCATATGATTATTCCTGCCATTTTCAAGATCTTTTTCATTTGCGGCAATGATATCAGCAGATGCAGCAATAAGTGCATCTGCCACTGCGATAAGAGCCTGATTTTTCTCATTGGTGCCTAACGTGGCAAGGGTGCGGGATGCAGCTTTGGCTCCCTGGCATATTTGTTCTAGTTCCATGATGATACCTTTCCTTTCTTTGAAATGTTTATACGGTGTTGTGGCGATATCTGGGCGAAATTCTGCAGTAGTCTATGTGTATTGTGGCGATACTTGAGGCGAAACTCTGCAACGGACTGTGGTTGTCATGAACCGGGCACCTGTTTAAATGAAGGTGCCCGGTTCACAACAGTCGAAGGTTTTGGGAGCGTTTCGCTTTGGGTAGCCTCAAATTATATCATATTCGCCAGTTTCCGTGTAAATGCGATGCATTTTTATATCTGTATCAAGTACTTCCAGCTCTGGTTCAAGCTGGTTCTCGTAAGCTAATGCAAAGCGGTTTAGCTTTGCGTATCTCGCAAAGTAGCGGTCGTAAAAGCCTTTGCCGTAGCCATAGCGGCTGCCGGTGGGAGTAAAGACGACGCCCGGGACTAACACTGTGATCTGCGTGTTGGATAGATCCATGGGATTTATACGGCGGCATTCTGCGGTCGGTTCCATGACGTGAAATGCGCCTTCTGCGGTCTGTTCCAAGGAGGTGATCTCATAAAATTCCATGGTACAGTCTGCTCCTGTACGGGGCAAGGCGACATGTCTGCCATCGGACAGTGCTTTTTTAAGAAATTCCAGGCAGTCTGCCTCTTTCCCAAGCGGATAGTATCCGAAGATCCAGTCTGTTATGGCATACCAGTCTGAGGTCAGCAATTTTTCGCAGATGGCTCTGCTCTTTTCTGCCGTTTCCGGTTCTGACATTGCATTTCGGATGGCAAGATGTTTTTTCCGGATCTCTTTTTTATCAGGAAAGCTTTTTCTTGTTTCCATATTCTTCCCCAAGGTTTGTGACGGTACCGTCCGGATTCTGCATGTCAATATTGTTTAACTGTGCTACAAGATTCCTTTTTACATCTGCAACATAGGCTTTGCGCAGCATTGCCTGTTCTTCTTTTTCCGCCTCGGTAAGTCCTTCCGCCTGTGATTTGCGGTAAAGTGCGTTGATTCTGTCGATCTGTTCCTGTTTCATAAAAATCTCCATTCCTGCGTGTGAAAAATTTATTATTCACATAAATTTTTTCTATCCGATTGTTTCTAATATAAAATCCTGAATACGGAATGTTTCCTTTTTCTGTGCTTTAAAAATGGTTCCCCTAAAGCTGTCATCAAAAATATGATGCAGTACGCAGACGTCCGCTCCGTTTGCAATGATCATATCTGTCCCGGAAAGTGTCGCGATCTTTGCCGCGGTCAGCTTGGTCGCCATGCCGCCGGTTCCGACATCGCTTCCGGTCGTACTCTTTGCCATTCCAAGAATGTCTGAATCCATCTTTTCGACCACTTCGATCAATTTTGCATCCGGATTCTTATGCGGATCATCCGTAAATAATCCGTCAATATCGGATAACAAAATCAAAAGATCTGCTCCAATCAGGGAAGCAACGATCGCAGAAAGCGTGTCATTGTCACCAAACTGCATCTCATAGGTAGATACCGTGTCATTTTCATTGACAATCGGGATCGCACCTAAACGGAACAATTCATCAAATGTATTCTTTGCATTTTCCCTGGAAACCGGATTGACCATGGTATTTTTTGTCATAAGTACCTGACCTGCCACCTGATTATACTCTGCAAACAGTTTCTGGTAGATCATCATCAGTCTTGCCTGTCCGACTGCTGCACATGCCTGTTTTGTAGAGAGTTCCCGCGGCCGCTCTGTCATGCCAAGCGACTGTCTGCCGACGGCGATCGCACCGGAACTGACTAAACACACATCCATCCCCCGGTTTCTTAAATTGCAAAGCTCGCGCACCAGGTGCTCTAGTTTTGTAAAATTCAAATTGCCGGTCTCCTCATAATTTAACGAAGAAGAACCGATTTTAACTACAACTCTTTTTTTCTCATGAAAGTGAAAACTACTCTGGTCCATTTTCCCAACGAATCCCCTTTTATTTCTAATTATGCTGTTTCGAACATATGCACTGTATTATACTCTATCATATCTAATACAAAATATCAAAGGAAAAAAAGAGAATATCTGTTCTGCATTGGCACATCTACAACGAATTGCAGTAAAAATAATATATTATGGTATACTTGTGGCATTTTTATTTTTATGCTAAAGTGTTGTTCGGACAACTCAAGTTGTTTCCCTTGAAAATCAGGTAAAAATGGAGAATTTTATGAAACGAAACTATCGATTATTTTTATGTATACTGCTGTCTATGCCGGTTTTACTGCTATCCGGCTGTGATCTGCCATCCCGGCTCAATTTTGGCAAAACTTCCGGCTCCGGCGAATCGATCTCCAAATCGGGTTTTTATTTTAATACCGTCATTACTGTCACCTTATACGGAACAAAAGACGAATCCCTGCTCGATGATTGTTTTTCTCTCGCAGACACTTATGAAAATTATTTTTCCAATACAATTGCGGACAGTGATGTGTCAAAGATCAATGCGGCAGACGGTGCACCTGTCACCGTACATGAAGAGACCGCAGAACTGATTAAAAAAGGGCTTTATTACGGAGATCTGAGCAATGGAAAATTTGATATTACGATTGGAAAATTATCGGATCTGTGGGATATTTCCACAAAGGCTTTGTTAGATCAGACAGACGTCTCCATGATCCCATCTGATGATGAGATCAAAAAGGCTTTAACGACAGTAGACTATCAGAATGTAGTTGTTGATGGCAATACCGTCACCTTAAAAGATCCGTCCGCTAAAATTGATCTCGGCGGAATTGCCAAAGGATATATTGCAGACCGCATGAAAGATTACCTGAATCAAAAAGGAGCCGCCTGCGGCTATATCAACCTCGGCGGCAATGTGCTCTGTCTTGGTGCAAAACCGGACGGTTCTTCCTATCATATTGGCATCCAACGTCCGTTTGACGAGGAAGGCGCTGCAATGCTCGCTGTATCCGTGACCGACCAGACCGTTGTGTCTTCCGGTGTTTATGAGCGCTATTTTGAGGTGGACGGCAAACGCTATCATCACATTTTAGATACTGCTACCGGATATCCCTATGATAACGGACTGCTGGGTGTTTCGATCATCACGGACGAATCTGTGGACGGCGACGGACTTTCGACCACCTGTTTTGCACTGGGTTTAACCGACGGGATGGCGCTTGTGGAAAGTCTGGATAATACAGAAGCCGTTTTTATTACGGAGGATTATGAACTGCATTTTAGTTCGGGAATGGGGACTAAGATTCCGTATCAGGTGATGGAGTGATGATCTGCCATGGTATGGATTTTATAACTGTATGATCTGATTATTTTCTTCCGTAAAGTTTCCACCATCCATATTCTTTCTCACAAAAGGAACTCCCTTGCGAACATAAAATATATTATCTGTAAGCAGTGCATCCGGGTTTTCGGACGGGCTGATGGTTCCACCTAAATCATCATAACTGACGTTATTACGAAATGTGTTATGAATGGCCTCCTGCATACAAAACATCACACAACCGCCTTCATTTTGCCTGCTGTAATTATACTCATACACCGTTCCATCTCCGGAATCTGCATCGTAAGCCATCCCGTCCTGATTCAGCCGTGTGTCTGCCACTTCATTATAACGAAACAACGCATCTTTACATTTCCATGGCCAGATTGCCGCAGCAACCTTTCCACCACGGTTGCCCGGATTGCAATAAATACGGTCATTGATCTCACATGCCACAGAATCGGTCATATTATGTTCCACAAACGGGCGCAGTGCATACATGACCGTTATTCCATCTCCACCTGCCATTTTCACATAATTATCCCGTATCACAATATTCTCATGACCATATTTCAAAAACCTTTTTTTATCCAGTTCTGCACCCGCAAATTTCTCATGTGCATAACTATACCCGACTGCGATCCCCCAACGGCTCACACGATATACATAGCATCCCTCCACCAGGATATCTGAAAATCTTGCCACTCCTGTCATTGCTTCTTCCGCTGGCTGTAATGCTGTCATATAGATGCCGCCATTATTCATATGCTTGTCATAAACATTTCCATGAACATCATGGATTTTAAGATTTCGAAGTGTGATTCCACATCTTAAACCTTTCTCTTTTGCAACGACTGCAACACCTGTACGCTCCATTTTATCTGCCTGTGAATAATTTTCGCCGATCACTTTATCCGCACTGTTTGTAATCTCAATATCCTGTATGATAATATACTCGGCATCAAATAGAAGTACTGCCGAGGAAACATAACCATGGTAAACATGCGTCGGCGAATCCAGTTCTTTTCCATAATCCTGATACCAGATTCCCTGTCCGTCTGTCTTTATCAGAGGATCTTCACCACATCCATAACTTCCAATTACAATCGGCATCTGCTTTGTTCCGCTGTCACGAATCTGTAAAAACTGTTTTTCAAAAACACTTCCACACGCAAGCAATATGTGATCCCCCGGTTTTAGTGCAAGCCTATTGACGGCAAAAAGACTTGCGAATGCACTGTTTTCACTCAAACCGTCATTGGTATCATTTCCGTTTATCGAATCGACATAATATTTCCTGCACAAGTCTGTCATACACTTCCTCCCGCAATCTTTTTTCAATGATCTGCTCTACCTCTTCATAAGAAAAAAGATCTCCAAAATATCTTCCAAATAAATCTTTATTCCGCTCATAGAAAGCTTTTTTCTGATTTTCTGTAATCTCCGGACTGATTCCTGATTTTCTAATATTTTCTGTCGGCTGTACGAAATCCAACCGGAAACGCGTCAATTCATACTGTAGATACATCGGCAATGAATATCTGCGCGGTCCGTAAAATACCTTTTTCTCCATTTCAAGCCTGGCATTCTCTTCATTTTTTTCTGCACATCTTTTTTCCAACGCCTCTATATCGGCGTTTTCAATCAACCCCAGCTTTTCTGCAAGAACAAGTTCGGCTTTCGCATATGCCCACTCTTCTGGTGTAAGGCAGTATCTTTTTTCTATCATTTAACAGCCCCCGTAATTCCATTTGCAAAACTTTTCTGCAGACATAAGAAAATAATCGCCGTCGGAAGTGTACAGATCAGTACACCGAGCATCAACATCCCATAATCAACACTGTAGCCGCTTTTTAAGTTTGCCACAAGCATTGGCATTGTGATGGAATCATTATTTTGAAAGACAATCTTTGGCCACAGATAACTATTCCATGCGTTCATAAAAGTAACCGTCATTGCAGCTCCATATGTTGATTTCATAACAGGCACAAACATCCGGAAAAAAATCTGTATTTCACTTAGCCCCTCCAGACGAGCCGCCTCTATAATATCATGAGGGAAAGACCGCGCCGCCTGACGGAACATCATAATCATAAATGGCGTTGAAATAGACGGCAAAACAAATGCAATCCAGCTATTGACCAGATTCCAGGAAGAGATCATTTTAAAAAGCGGGATCATTATTGCAACAAATGGCAGCATCATGGCTAACAACAATACACTCATCAATATGTCTTTTCCCTTATCATGATAAATTTCAAATCCATAACCTGCAATTGAACAGACCAATAATGTGATAATCGTCATAAGAATCGCATTTCGAAATGAATTGATCATTGCCAGCCCCAGATTCTGATTGGCAATCAATGCCTTAAAATTTTCGACTAAATATGTTCCAGGAAGCAGTTTTCCCCTGACCACATCAATACTTTGATTGGTTGCACCACAAACCATGTAATATAGTGGAAATACAGACAAAAAACTTGCAAAAATCAATACAATATGTGATATACATAATTTTCCTTTACTCACGTTTGTCACCTACTTTCATTTGAATTGCAGACAAAATTGCCACTATAATAAGGATAAACACTGAAAGTGCTGCCGCATAATTAAATTTTGGTGTCTCCACAAAAGAAATGTTATAAATATAATGCGTCAATGTCATTGTTGACTTTCCCGGTCCACCAGCCGTTAAATTTACAGACTCGTCAAACAACTGCAGTGTTCCAGACGTTGACATAATAGCCGTCAGTAATATGGTAGGCTTTAACAGTGGAATGGTGATCTTTGTAAACTGTTGAAACGGTGATGCCCCATCAATACGACTCGCCTCATAGACGGAATAATCAATATTCTGCAGCCCTGCAAGATAAAACACCATATTGTAACCGGTCCATCTCCAGACCAACGCGATTATAATTACAAATCTTGCAGCCCATGCATTCTGAAACCAGTCTACGGTCGGAAGTCCAATCGCAGAAATAACGTGATTTACCAGACCATCCTGCGCAAACAGTGACTTAAAAATCATAGAATACGATACCAGTGATGTTGCACATGGCAGGAAAATCATAGTTCGATAGATTCCTTTTCCCTTTATATTCGGATTGTTCAGTAATTGAGCAAGAACAAGGGCAATGATCAACATGACTGGAACCTGTATGATAAAATAAAATACTGTATTGAAAAGGCACTGCAAAAATGTTTTGTCCTTCAGTATCCTGACATAGTTTGCAAAGCCAACCCACCTTACAGAATCTCCCATACCATTCTTAAATGACAGCATAAGCGCCTGTATCATGGGATAAAAACAAAATACAAAAATCAATATAGCTGCCGGAAGCAAAAACGCCCAACCAGTGAGGTTATGTTTTCTTTCCAGACTTAATTTTCTTTTTTTCTCCATATATTTTCTCCTAATGTAATACCGGGAACATAAAATTTGTTCCCGGTACAAACCACTTTACATATTTAATTTTCAATATTAAATTCTAATGTTTCCTGTGCATTATTCATTTCACCGTCAATATCAGCATTATTCTGAACAACATTTGTGATTGCATCTGTCAATGCACTTCTTATGTCCGAATAGTATGCACCACAGTCAAATGCTGGAACCGAACCTGCATATCCAACGATATCTTTATATACTGCCTGTCCACCATAAAAATCTGATGCCTGATTATATACATCAGACTGTGCAGCCGGAATGTAGCTTGCAATCGCACCTGCATTCGGCAACAGATCATCATATAATTCCACACTGCTTCCAAATGTAGATTTTAAGAAATCAAATGCAAGTTCTGTATTCTTACAGTTAGAAGATACTGCCCAGCTTGCACCACCACAATTTGCATAATTTGTGGCTCCATCAACTCCATCCAGTTTTGGCATGTTTACAATTGCCCATTTTCCTGACTGATCCTCTGCCGCCTGAATGGATGACATGATCCAGCATCCATTGATCACTCCTGCTGTTTTTCCGTCATTCATAGAGGCAATATACTGATCCCAGTCCGTATACTCGGCAATAATACCCTCATCAACTAATTTTTTATAAACTTCCATTGTCTTTTTTAACGCTTCATTGTCTGCAATATGAACCTTTCCGTCAACAATTGGTGAGGCTCCTGCCGACTGCAGCATTTCCATAAGTAATTCGGATCCCCCGGAGGAAGCGATCATTGGCACTCCATTCGCCTCTACTACTTTTTTTGCAAGTTCCTCAAACTGTGACCATGTAGTATCCTTAAAATCGTCAACCGTAAGACCTGCCGCCTCTACCATATCCGAACGAATTGCCATAATCGTTGCACCATTATCAAAAGGAAGTCCATAATTTTTTCCCTCTGCCGTGGAATCTGCAAGTTTTCCCTCTGTAAACTGCGAAAAATCAATTCCGGAATCTGTTAATTCTGTAAAAATTCCAGGAAAATTGGCAATATTTTTATGGAATGAATAGTCCTGCATCAGAAAAATATCCGGTAAAGTACTGTAATCTCCTGACGTTGCAGCTGTAATCAGCTTTGTCTCAATATCATTATAAATATTTTCCTGAATATCCAGTTTAAAATCTGGATGGTCTTTCTGATAAATCTTTTCTGCCTGTTCCATGGCATAAATATTAAAAGTGGGATCCCAGCACCATACCGTAAGTGTTTCATCTCCATTTTCATTTGTTTCTGCGGAAACACTCTGCGTATCCTCATTACTGTTCGTAACATTTTCTTTTTCGTTCGTGTTTCCTTCATTTTGGTTCCCACCACATCCGGCAAACACAGATACTGTCATAGTTGCTGCCAACATGAATCCCAATGCTTTTTTCTTCATAAAAAATACCTCCCTGCAAAAATTATTATTTTTTTATTTTATAAAATATGACGGTATGATACCACTCATAAATTATCAATAGTTACATTGTCTCATTCAACCACCGCATTTCTCCTGGTTCTAGTGTCAACCTTACGATAAAATCGCCATTGATATACAGATCTGTCTGACATTCTTTTCCTGAATTATTTATGACAGCTATTTTTTGCGTTTTCTGAAAAACAGTGACCTCAGTATCTACATTTGTTACGTAATATCGTTTCATCTCCTGTTCCATTCCCGCTGCATAATAAATTGCACGAAGCAGAATACGGCAGTTCTGAGGGGAATACGGCAATCCTGCAAAGTAAACACCGTGACCTTTTCCGTATTGATTAACAACCAGCTGGCTGTATTCTCCATCCATTGCAAGAATCTGATAATGATCTCCCTGCGCATAAATGCGGGTCGTACCTTCTCCGAAATCAATATCCCCTTCAATATCTTCCAAGATAAAATGCTGCGGATTTTTCTCGTTATATTTATCTGTACTTAGTGAAAAACCCATCTCACGATCTACACCAAGCACATCCGCCAGCTGGAAAAATCTTCCCTGATGCTGATATGCTGTCGGTTCTCCTACTCCGATAAATCCACCACCTTCATCCACAAACTGTCTTAACGTTGTTACAACTGCTTCATCAATCCAATTTTCAGCTCCACTGAATGACGTATATGCATCTCCAACATTGATGATCACCCTGATATCTTTTGGGATTCCTTTTTTCACATCATCAAAAGAGATAAATTCCACATCAAACGGCATTCCACTCAGACATTCCAGCACTCCCTCTGCAGAATAAGTTTCTCTGTGCCATATTGCATGATGCACCTGGTTTGACATCCATTTCCGCAAACCTCCCCAACAGTTTAAAACTGCTACTTTAAATGGTGCAACATAAGATTTCGTCCCGTTCATATTTTCATGTATCTGTCTGAATTCCCCGACAACACTTTGAATCTCTTCTATAAATCCCGGCCATTCACTGGCCAATTTTAAATATCCGCCATATCCGATGCGGTCAAGCGGAGAACGTAAAATTGCCCTTCTCGCTTTCATCCAGTTGTCCTTTGCCTCCCCTATGGGATCTCCGCCTTCTCCAAACACGTCGGGGAAAAAATATGGCAAAAGCCTTCCTTCTGTATATTTAACCCCTTTTATATCTGAAATCATACGGAGTGTCACACCACTGCCAACAGAACCAACTACTGCATCCAGACCAATTTCTGCAAAATATTTTCCGTATGGTTCCGTCCCTATCCAATGATCTCCCAAAAACATCATCGCTTCTTTTCCATAGGAATGAACAATATCTACAAGTTCCTTGGCAAGCGCACAAACTTCCTGCTGCTGGAATTCAATAAAATCCTTAAACTCACGACTTGGCACACGGAACATGCTGTTGTGATATCCCTGATCCACAATAAATTCCGGTCTGAATTTATACCCTGCCCACTTTTCAAATTTCTCTAATATGTATGGACTTACACTTGCACTATATCCAAACCATTCTACAAATTTTTCACGTTTTTTATCATCAAAGGTAAGTGTAAACTGGTGAAAAAAAGTCGTAAATCTTACCACGTCGATCTGCGGGTTTTCTTCACACCAGCGTTTTAATTTTTCTTTTACGTACTTCTGGGTTTTCGGCTGCCGCACATCATATGTCAGTTGATGTGGTGTATCTTTCCAATCATTTGTAATAAAGTTATACATATGTACAGGATCCCATATTAAAAACGCCAGAAAACTTACCGTATATTCATGATAAGGAATGGTTTTTATTTCAACTTCTTCCCGTTCTTTTTTAAATTCCCAGTCATCGACAGAAACCACTTCACCCGTTGTGCGATCAATTACTTCCCACCATCTTTTGGGATCATCCAACGTATTGACTTTTAACTGCTGTGTATGAAATCCTTCCATCAATCTTATACATAGTTTTTCACTTCTTGCAGTTACACGATTGCTGATCAGGTATTCCTGTTGAATCTCTTCCGGATTTTGCTCGGCCCAGGCATTATCCTTTCTGGTCGTATAATACGTTGCATATTTCTTTACCGGCTCATTCAATAACGCATCCGGCATCTCCGTTCCGTCACAGTCACGCAATGCATCTGCTCCAAGAAGATTTTTCAATCGTATGGTTTCCTCGACAATGTCTGCATCGGTCGGCAATGTCAGTCTGCCTGTTTGTTTTGTCATTCCTGTCTTCTCCTTTCTTGTCTCATCACCTGATGTTTTTAAGTATATCTGTCTGCATCAACTGCTTCAATTTTTATGTTGCTCTAATTTTTATATATCTTGCTTTATACTCAATAAAATATTTGCATTTATCATAAATTACTGTATACTTGCAATAAGAAACCCTATTTAATTGCTATTTTATTCATCAGTTTCACAACATTATTTTAGTAATATTGCGGTTTTAATCTATAAGATATAAAATTTGATACAACAGGAAGATAATACAAATGAGTAATGAATTAATTAATTTTGAGTACAAAGGAGTACCCGATCCGGATTTTAAACTTCGTTATATTTCTATTTCTAAATACGAAGGGGATTGGCAAAGCCACCCTCACACCCATCAGTTTTCTGAACTTTTCTATGTTATCAGTGGAAAAGGTGTATTTTACATTGAAAATGATACGGTTTCTGTATGTGCAGACGATCTGATAATCATAAATCCACATATTGAACATACGGAAAAAACGATGTCAAACGATCCTATGACCTATATTGTATTTGGTGTAGAAGGGCTCGCTTTCTATTTTAATTCCCAAAACGCTGCTAACCCAAAAGGATACAGCTACTATAATTATGGTTCCGCCAAAACACACTTTATTAATTTTTCCCAGATTATGATAAAAGAGTTTAATGCAAGAAAGCCAGGTTTTGAAGCAATCTGTCATGGTCTCCTACAGGTTTTGCTTGTTTATATTACACGCGAACAGCATCTTTCTGTCATATCTGATACCACTTTGCAAATATCAAAGGAATGTTTTGTTGCGAAAAAATATATTGATGCTAATTATGCAAAAAATATTACTTTAGATCTGCTCGCTGAAATCACCCATATCAACAAATTTTATTTATCACATTCTTTTACGGAGTATGTTGGAACATCCCCCATCAATTACCTGATGGAAACCAGACTCGCTGCAAGCAAAGAACTATTGCTCAGCTCCAGTCGCTCGATTGCAGAAGTTGCATCCAGCACAGGTTTTTCATCACAGTCGTATTTTTCGCAGATTTTCCGAAAGAATACAGGTATGTCACCCCTGCAATACCGTAAACTGAAACAAACAGATTCGAAACCCATGCGGGATGATTCCTATTATATTTGAAAATTTTATAGAAACATATAGACTTAATTGATCATTTCATGCACAAAATGATACACATTTTCTTTATTACGACAAAACAAAAAAATCCGCCAAAGACCCACTGCATAGAAATGCAGTCCCAGTCTTTGACGGATTTTCTTATTCATTCTTATTCATTCATTTTCATTTTATTTCTGGTTAATATAGTTGACCAGTCCCTCACAGTCAATAATTTTCTGCATGAACGGCGGGAACGCCTGTCCCTGATATGAGGTACCCTTTGTCACATCCGTGATCACTCCGGTATCAAAGTCGACTTCTACTTCGTCCCCGGCCTCGATCTCTTTTGCCGCCTGCGGACATTCGATGATCGGAAGTCCGATGTTGATCGAATTGCGGTAAAAAATGCGTGCAAATGTCTCTGCGATAACACAGCTCACACCGGCTGCCTTGATGGCGATCGGTGCATGCTCTCTGGATGAACCGCATCCAAAGTTTTTATTTGCCACCATGATATCTCCTGCTTTGACATTCTTTACGAAATCTTTATCGATATCTTCCATGCAATGCAATGCCAGTTCCTTCGGATCAGAAGAATTTAAGTATCTCGCCGGAATGATGACATCGGTATCTACGTTGTCTCCGTATTTGAATACATGACCTTTTGCTGCTTTCATGTTTACTCTCCTTTTTCTTAAACCTATGCTACTTCATCCGGTCCGGAAAGTTTTCCGGTAATCGCACTTGCTGCCGCTACTGCCGGGCTGGCAAGATAAATCTCAGACTCTACATGTCCCATTCTTCCTACGAAGTTACGGTTTGTGGTGGAAACGCAGCGCTCATGCTCTGCAAGAATTCCCATATAACCGCCAAGGCAAGGTCCACAGGTCGGTGTGCTCACGACTGCACCAGCCTCGATAAAGGTCTTAAGCAGTCCTTCTTCCATTGCATCAAGGTAAATCTTCTGTGTTGCCGGGATCACGATCACACGCAATCCTTTTGCTACTTTTTTGCCTTTTAAAATAGACGCTGCCACACGCAGGTCATCCATTCTTCCATTTGTACAGGAGCCGATCACTACCTGGTCGATCTTGATGTCACCGACCTCGTCGATCATCTTTGTGTTCTCCGGAAGGTGTGGGAATGCAACGGTTGGCTTTAAAGTACTAAGGTCGATCGTATAAGTCTCCTCGTACTCTGCATCCTCATCTGCCTCATAGACAACATATGGACGTTTGGAATGTGCTTCCATATATTCCTTTGCAAGATTATCTACCGGGAAAATACCATTTTTTCCGCCTGCTTCGATTGCCATGTTTGCGATTGTAAAACGGTCATCCATAGAAAGGCAGGAAATGCCGTCCCCAACAAATTCCATTGATTTGTAGAGCGCACCGTCCACACCAATCATTCCGATGATATGTAAAATGATGTCTTTTCCGCTGATCCATTTTGCCGGTTTGCCGGTCAGGACAAATTTGATCGCTGCCGGGACTTTAAACCATGCTTTTCCAGTCGCCATACCAGCCGCCATATCTGTACTGCCGACTCCGGTGGAAAATGCACCCAGCGCACCGTAAGTACAGGTGTGGGAATCCGCACCGATAATGACATCGCCAGCCACGGTAAGACCTTTCTCCGGCAGCAGTGCATGCTCTATTCCCATCTCTCCTACATCAAAATAATTTGTAATATCATGCCGGCAGGCAAACTCTCTGACGCATTTGCAATGCTGTGCAGATTTGATATCTTTATTTGGCACAAAATGATCTAACACAAGTGCGATCTTATCCTTATCAAAGACACCGTCCACCTTCATTTTATCCATTTCATGAATCGCCACCGGTGAAGTAATGTCATTGCCTAAAACCAGATCCAAATCTGCCTCAATAAGCTGTCCGGCACTGACTGATGGAAGTCCTGCATGTGCTGCAAGGATTTTCTGTGTCATCGTCATCCCCATGGGTATATCCTCCTAAAAAATTAAAATCTGTGTCAGGAATGGTGTGTGCCCGTTCCTTTTTTGTGTGATGTGTGTGTAGAACAACATTCGCTGTCCTATCTGTATGTTATTCTAACACAGGTGTTACTATAATAAAAATACATATTAAATATATTTACCATAACTAAACTTCATGGTATAATGAGAAAAATTATCGATGTATCCAGTATCAGAAAGGAATTTTATCATGAACCAGAATTTATCATCTTACCGGATTTTTTATACCGTTGCAAATACCGGCAACATTTCAAAGGCTGCCAAAGAACTCTACATCAGCCAGCCTGCCATCAGTAAATCCATCCAGAAATTAGAGGAAGGTGTCGGCTGCAAGCTGTTTTCCCGAAGTTCGCGCGGCGTTGTCTTAACCGATGAGGGAAAACTGCTCTACGACCATGTGAGCAGTGCCTTTGAGACTTTAACCCTCGGTGAGGAAAAATTAAAACGTTCCATTGAGCTCGGTGTCGGACACTTAAAGATCGGTGTCAGCGCAACCCTCTGTAAATATCTGCTGCTTCCTTATTTGCAGGAATTTATAAGACAGAACCCGCATGTCTCTATCTCCATCACCTGCCAGTCGACCAACGAGACACTTGAACTGCTCGAGGACAATAAGATCGATATCGGTCTGGTAGGAAAACCGGATAATTTAAAAAATATCCATTTTGATTTTCTCGAAGAGATCGAAGATATCTTTGTCTGCACCAAAGACTATCTGCGGAATTTGCGCGCGCGCGGCGTCCACAAGGATCAGATCCTTACAAACTCAACACTGATGCTGCTCGATAAAAACAATATGACACGCCAGTATATCGACGACTATCTTTCTGACAACCAGATTCAGGTCAAGGAATCCATCGACATCTCCAGCATGGATCTTCTGATCGACTTTGCCCGTATCGGTGTCGGCGTTGCCTGCGTCATCAAAAGTTTTGTAAAAGAGGATCTCGCCTCCGGCGCCTTAGTGGAGATTCCGCTTGGCATCCCAATCCATAAGCGTGAGGTCGGTTTTGCCTATAAAACAACGACAAAACCTTCCAAAACACTTGGGGAATTTATCCGGTTTTATAAAAACTTTTAACAGATACAATATAATAGAATGCACGCTCCGCGAACATTCTATTATCATGAACTATACAGCCAGGTTGGCAAAGCGAATTGGCTCAATAAACTTTATTTCTTTTCAAAACTATATAGCCATATTCGCAAAGCCAACTGGCTCAATAAACTTTACTTTTTCTCAAAACTATACAGCCAGTTGGCTTTTAAGAAGTAAATTAAAAAGATGACTGAACTGATTGACCAGGTCAGCGGGTACGCCCAGAAGATGACCTGGATCTTCGGGATAAAATGCACGGTAACCGTGATGTATGTAATTCTTATGATGCACCAGGATGCAAGCATGACAAACATTGGCACGGTAGATTTTCCCGCACCGCGCATGATACCGGCGATACAGTGCGAAAATGCCAGAAAGCAATAAAAAAATGCTTCTATATGTGCCTGTCTGGTCGCAAATTCAACAACCTGCGCTTCATTGTTAAATGCCGCTGCAAGCTGCGGGATCGTAAAAAATACGATCACACCGACAACTTCTGCAAGCAGTGTCGAACAGGTAATGCCAAAATACGCACCTTTTTTTGCCCTGTCATACTGTTTTGCTCCGAGATTCTGCCCGATGAACGTTGTGAGCGACATTGCAAAACAGGTGATCGGCAAAAATGCAAATCCTTCTATTTTCGAATAAACACCACATCCCGCAACTGCCATCACACCAAATTTGTTGATATTCGTCTGCACGATGATATTGGCAAATGAAATGATGGAGTTCTGCATACCGGACGGCAGTCCGATTCCGATGATCTGTCCCAACATTCCCCTATGAAAACGGATCTGTGAGATCTGTACCTGATAGACATCTTTGGTGCGCATCAGACGGAGCATACATAAAAATGCGCTGGAAAACTGCGAGATGATCGTCGCAAGTGCCGCAGCACCAACGCCAAATCCCAGTAAACCTACAAACAATAAATCCAGTACAATATTTACAATCGATGAGAAGATCAGATAATAAAGCGGATGTCTGCTGTCCCCGACCGCCTGCAAGATTCCCATCACGATATTATACATGACAAATGCGACCGATCCCGCAAAATATACCCTGAAATATACAATGGAGTTTGGCAGCACCGACTCCGGCGTTCCCATCAATACAAGAATCTGGGGTGCCAATATCATTCCGACCGCTGTCAGGATACAGCCGGACACCAGACCAAATGCAATATTGGTATGTACTGCTTTTTTCAATCCTTCATAATCTGCTGCTCCAAAATATTTCGAAATGACAACGCCGGCACCAACTGCAATTCCATTAAAAAAGCCGACCATCAGAAATATCAGACTGCCGGAAGAACTGACAGCTGCAAGAGCATCACTGCCAAGAAAATTACCGACGATCAGAGAATCGGCGGTATTATATAACTGCTGAAACAGGTTCCCTAAAAAGAGGGGGATTGCAAATGACACAATCCCCTTCCAGATGGAACCCTCTAATAAGTTTGTTCCTTTTTTCATCTTATTTCATTACAATATTGACAATTCTTCCCGGAACGTAAATCTCTTTTACAATGTTTCCAGTCAGCTTATCTGCAATTGATTCTTTTGCTTTTGCAATAACATCATCTTTTGCGTCATTTCTGCCGATTGCCAATGTTCCTTTCGTTTTTCCATTGATCTGTACTGCGATCTCAACCGTATTTTCAACTGTTTTTGCCTCGTCAAATTCCGGCCATTTCTGCTGGTATACATAACCTGTTCCGCCAATGATCTGCCAGAGTTCCTCTGTGATATGCGGAGCAACAGGGTTTAACAGAATTAAGAGTGTCTCATACTCGCCCTTAGTCACAGCATTTTTCTTATAGAACTCGTTAATCAAAGCCATCATTGCAGCGATCGCGGTATTGTATTTCAGATTTTCATAATCGCTGCTGACTTTCTTGATGGTCTGATGCATCTTTGTCTCAAGTTCTTTGGAATATCCGGTTTCTTCTGTCATGATGTCCTGTAATTTCCATACACGCTCTAAGAAACGACGGCAGCCCTTGACGCCATCCTCAGACCAGGATGCACTTAAATCAAATGCTCCAATGAACATCTCATAAGTTCTTAAGGTATCTGCACCATACTCTCTTACGATATCATCCGGATTTACGACATTTCCTCTGGATTTTGACATCTTCTCTCCGTTCTCACCAAGGATCATTCCGTGGGAAGTACGTTTCTGGTAAGGCTCCGGACATGGAACTACTTTCTCGTCATAGAGGAATTTATGCCAGAATCTGGAATATAACAGATGGAGTGTTGTATGCTCCATACCGCCGTTGTACCAGTCTACCGGCATCCAGTATTTTAATGCCTCCGGACTTGCAAGTGCCTCATCATTGTGCGGATCGGTATATCTTAAGAAATACCAGGAAGATCCAGCCCACTGCGGCATTGTATCTGTCTCTCTCTTTGCAGGACCTCCACAACAAGGACAGGTCGTATTTACCCAGTCTGTCATGGCAGCAAGCGGTGACTCTCCATTGTCAGTCGGCATGTAGCTCTCTACCTCAGGAAGCATCAGTGGCAGCTCGCTCTCATCAATCGGCACATAGCCGCATTTATCGCAGTGAACGATCGGGATCGGCTCACCCCAGTAACGCTGACGGGAGAATACCCAGTCTCTTAATTTATAGTTAGTCTTTGCTGTACCAATGCCTTTTTCCTCTAAAAATGCAATCATTTTTGCCTTTGCATCTTTTACTTCCAGTCCGTTTAAGAACTCAGAATTGATCAGAACACCGGTTGCAACATCTGTAAATGCCGCTTCGTTGATGTCAACTTCCTCACCATTTTTTGCAACAACCTGTACCATTGGAATATTGAACTTTTTGGCAAATTCCCAGTCCCTCTCATCATGTGCCGGTACTGCCATGATCGCGCCTGTTCCGTAAGACATTAATACATAATCGGAAATCCAGATCGGGATTTCTTTTCCGGTTACCGGATTGACTGCCATAAGACCGTCAATCTCCACACCCGTCTTATCTTTTGCAAGTTCTGAACGTTCAAAATCGGATTTCTTTGCAGCTTCCTCACGGTATGCAGCAATCGCATCCCAGTTCTTTAACTCGTCTTTGTATTTGTCAATAATCGGATGTTCCGGGGAAACTACCATATAAGTAGCACCAAATAATGTATCGCAACGTGTCGTGTAAACACGGAGTTTGTCCTCTTTTCCGGCGATCGCAAAGTCTACCTCTGCACCCTGTGATTTACCGATCCAGTTTTTCTGGGAAACCTTGACACGTTCGATATAATCTACATCATTTAATCCCTCTAACAGCTTCTCAGCATAATCGGTGATCTTTAACATCCACTCGCTCTTTACCTTGCGGACAACCGGAGCACCACAGCGCTCGCAGACACCGTTTACAACTTCCTCGTTTGCCAGGCCTACTTTACAGGAAGTACACCAGTTGATCGGCATCTCTTTTTTGTAAGCAAGTCCTGCTTTAAACAGTTTTAAGAAAATCCACTGTGTCCATTTGTAATAACTCGGATCTGTAGTGTTGATCTCTCTGTCCCAGTCGAAAGAATAGCCCAAAGAATGAAGCTGCTCTTTGAAACGCTTTACGTTATTCTCGGTTACAATCTTCGGATGGATCTTATTTTTGATCGCATAGTTCTCAGTCGGAAGTCCGAATGCATCCCATCCCATCGGATACAGTACGTTATAGCCCTGCATTCTGCGCTTTCTTGCTACGATATCAAGTGCTGTATAAGGTCTCGGATGACCTACATGAAGTCCCTGTCCTGACGGATATGGGAATTCTACCAGTGCATAATATTTTGGTTTGCTGTAGTCGTCTGTCGCAGCAAAAGCCTTATTGTCATCCCAGACTTTCTGCCATTTTTTCTCAACGACTTTGTGATTGTAAAGTTCTGACATATAATCCTCCTTGTTTTGCGGAGCAAAATCCGAGCCCTATGGCGAGGAGAGGATTTTCCTCCTTGTTTTTGCGAAAAAAAACTCCGTCTCCGAAGATATGCTTTTAAAATTGCACATCCTCTTAGAGACGAAGTCTATCTTACTCCGTGGTACCACTCTAATTCGTATTCTTTTGATTTCATTTCCCATCTGTCAATATTTAAAATCCATCTGCTCATCTGTCAGATCAATTTTAACATGAAAACAAGACAATACGCTCTTATGATCCTTAACGCGGACAACACGCTTTTGCTTACACACTATAAACCTAACTGATAGCTTGGGCAAAAGGACTCAAAGGCGAGTTGGGAATTTTTCTTTACTGTCTCGCAGCATCCGGCAGCTCTCTGAAAAATAAAAAATTCTTACTATTCCTTATCAAAGTCTGATGTATTTTATTCACAACATGATTTATTTTATCATATACCATGGTTTTGTCAAGTACCAACCGCCCTGCCGGAAACGTTTCCTCCAACTGTCATAAAAGTTTTTCTGATACCGGTTCACAAGTTCTTAAGGTAAAAAAAGAACCATCATATGAAATGTACCACATGATGATTCTTTCTTTTATCTTTCCAACAATAAATCTATACTCTAAAGTATAATATCCATTGTCTCATTACTCAGCTAAAAATTAGTTGTTGATCAGTTTGTCCTCTTCGTTGTTCCAGCTGTACAGTTTACGGATCTCTTTACCAACCTGCTCTGATGGATGCTCTGCAGCTTTCTTTCTCATAGCCTTGAAGTGAACCTGACGTCCTGCAGGAGACATATCAAGTAAGAAATCTTTTGCAAATGTACCATCCTGGATATCGGAAAGGATCTGTTTCATCGCTTTCTTTGTATCCTCTGTGATGATCTTCGGTCCTGTGATGTAATCACCATACTCTGCTGTGTTGGAGATAGAATATCTCATTCCCTCGAAACCTGACTGGTAGATTAAGTCTACAATCAGTTTCATCTCATGGATACACTCGAAGTATGCATTTCTTGGGTCATAACCAGCTTCGCATAATGTCTCAAAACCAGCCTGCATTAATGCACAAACACCACCGCAGAGAACTGCCTGCTCTCCGAAAAGGTCTGTCTCTGTCTCGGTACGGAATGTTGTCTCAAGAACACCAGCTCTTGCTCCGCCGATACCAAGTGCATATGCTAATGCAAGATCCTGTGCTTTTCCTGTTGCATCCTGCTCAACAGCGATCAGACAAGGTGTTCCTTTTCCAACCTGATACTCAGAACGTACGGTATGTCCCGGAGCTTTTGGAGCGATCATGGTAACATCTACATCCTTTGGAGGTACGATACATCCGAAATGAATATTGAAACCATGTGCGAACATTAACATGTTGCCTGCCTCAAGGTTTGGCTCGATATCTTTTTTGTACATATCTGCCTGTTTCTCATCGTTGATTAAGATCATGATGATGTCGGCTTTCTTTGCTGCCTCTGCTGTTGTATATACTTCAAATCCCTGTTTCTCAGCTTTTGCCCAGGATTTGCTTCCCTCATAAAGACCAATGATAACATGGCATCCTGAATCTTTTAAGTTTAATGCATGTGCATGTCCCTGACTGCCGTAGCCGATGATTGCGATCGTCTTTCCGTCTAACAGTGAAAGGTTACAGTCTTCCTGATAAAATATTTTTGCTGCCATAATTAATTTCCTCCAGTTTTGGTTTCTTAATAAAAAATATGTATTTGCATATTCTTATCTGCTTATTTTGTTATAATGATACTCTTTTGCCGTCTTCGTCTAACATAACGACATCGGAAATGCCTCTCGACAATCCGGTCAGTCCGGTTCGCGCAAGTTCTAAAATCTCATATCCGGACAGAAGATCTAAAAATGCATCCAGCTTGTCCTGATGGCCTGTCAATTCGATCACCATCGAATCGTGGGTTACATCCACAACTTTTCCATGAAAGATCTCGGTTACATTTAAGATTGGCTGACGTTCTGTATCTTTCGCACGAATCTTTACTAAGATCAGCTCTCTCGTCACGGATGAACCATTTTCAAGTTTTTTGATGTCTACAACATCTTCCAGCTTCGCAAGCTGTTTTTCAATCTGCTCTAAGATCTGTTCATCGCCGGTCGCGACGATCGTAATCCTTGTATATCTCGGATCTGCGGTCACACCGGAAGAAAAACTGTCAATATTGTAACCTCTTCTGCTGAAAAGTCCTGAAATATGACTTGTCACGCCCGGGTTATTCTCCACTAATAGAGATAATACCTGTTTTCTCATTCTGCATCTCCAATAGTTTAATACTTTAATCACACATCACACTAAAGCTATGATATCACATCGAAATATTTTGTCAATAAACAATTTTTCATCTGCCCGAAATCATAGTCGATTTTCAGAAAAATTTTGCGGTAATAATCCATATGACCGCTGCTGCCACAAACCAGATGCCAATCTGCCGTATCCTTTTTTCTGCATTCAGATCACCTCTCTGGTCTTTTCTCGTGCACGCCCCCGGCACAACTGTCATAAGAAGTCCTGTCAAAAGTAATACCATTCGAATCAGTAACATTTTAAGCTCCTTCGTGTGGGATCAGATCATGATCTCCGTGTTTTCCTTGCTCTTTTCAATGACATGGTTCAGTTTACGGAACGGTATCGCAATAAGAAGTCCAATGACCAGCGAAACGACCAGATAAATTGCAAGTTTTCCAACATAGATCCAGTAGTTCATCTGATAAATTCCACCGATTGTCTCTCTCATGGCATTCATTCCATACGGGAATGGCAGATATTTATAAAGTGACTGGTATACCTGCGGTAATGTCTCAATCGGGAATGTTCCGCCCGCACCGGCAACCTGGATAACCATAACAACGATTGCAAGTGCCTCACCGACATTTCCAAATGCAACGGTAAGCGAGTAAATAAACAGCGTAAATACAAAACTGCTGACTGCTCCGGCAAGCCAGAACAGGAATGGATTATGACACTGTATCCGCACATAAAACAAATCTCCAAGCACCGTGATCAGTGTCTGTGTCTGCCCTATCAGGAAAAACAGGATATAGCGCCCGAAATATGCCTGATATGGCTTTATATCCGTGATGCCCTCTTCCGGTTCTACTTTCACATGAATAATCGCAACCAGTATCAGCGCACCTACCCACAATGCCAGAATCGTATAAAACGGAGCCATGGCAGAGCCATAATTTTCAATCTCATAAATTCCGACAGTGTCAAGATTTACCGGAGAAGAGATGAAACTGCCCAGCTGCTGTGGATCTGTCTCTAATATCTCCATAAACTGTTGATACTGTTCATCCTGTCTCAATGTGGTAAAATCCGCGATGATCTGCGTCAGTTTATTATATAACTCCTGCGCCATTTCTAAAGAATCATATAAATCTGCACTTCCCCTTGAGAGCGTGTCCTCGTATTTTGACAACACCTTTTCCACATCGCCAAAATCCGCATTGATTCCGTTTAAAATCGATGTCGTTGCGATCATGGAATTCTGCATTGCATTCATCGTGGAATCAAGCTGTGGTTTTACGGTATACTCAAACGTATGCTGCAGCGCATCCAGAGCCGTCTTACAATTTTCAATCTCGGTTGTAATCTGTCCTTTTAAGGTATTGATATCCTCCGCTGTGGCAGTTCCGTTTTCTGCAAGTCCGTTCAGTTCAAGTTCAATCATCTTTAACTGGTCACGCACACCCTGGATCTGCATTCTTGTCTCGTCATCTGCTGTGCCCTCCCAGCTTGAAACCGAGTCATTAAACATTTTTTCCAGATAAGGCACTACGGATATTGTCGCATTCAGTCCGTTTCCTGCCGCATCTTCGTATTTTCCCAGTTTTTCCATGTCATTTTGTATCACCATGGACACATTATTCAGGCTGTTCTCAACCAGATCAAAACTGTATGTAACCATCTGGGTAACCGTATCCGTCGTTGCATTTCCGGCAAGTATCAGACTTTCCATGCTGTTTACCGTGTCCTGACCTGTAGAAACCATGGAATCAAGTCCCGGAAGCATGACCTGGCTTGTTGCGACGATACTCTGTGCAGAATTTAAAATACTTGCAAATGAATTTAAGATGTTGATGTAGCTCTGCAGATCACCGCTTACATCGTTTAACCGCTGCGTAATTGTATCCGCAAGTGAACCTCCGTCAACATCGTTTCCCGCAACTGCATCCCCGACCTGCATCATTGCCTCCGCAAGTGTGCTCACGAAGCTTGCATTCACCTGTTCCTGAACAGACGTTTTGGCTTTTGAGGTAATCTTCGGTGCTATCGCATTTTTCTTTTCATTTTCATAATAAATAATATCCGGGTGTTCGATCTGTCCGCCAAGGAAGCTGATCATCTCCTCCGTAAAATCATCCGGAATCACAAGAGCCGCATAATATTCACCGCTGTATACACCATCCACCGCCTCGTCGGATGTCTCAGTAAATACCCATCCCATAACCTTGTTTTCCTGTAACGCTTCAACAACGGATGAACCGATATTGACAGAAATACCCGCCACCGTTACACCTTCATCTTCTGATACCACTGCAACCTTCAGGTTTGAAGTCGAACTTTCACCATACGGATCCCAGTTTGAAAATATATTAAACCATGCATAGAGGCATGGAATCACACAAAGTCCCATGATAACCACAACCGCAACCACGTTCTGGAAAATCCGTTTCACATCGGAGATAAAGATTTTAAATATATTTTTCATTCTGTTTTCTCCTTTGTATCACTCTCTGTTATTTTGGGTATCTCTGCCTCGGAATTAAACTTTTCATCTAATTTCTGAATGGCATTCTTAATATTTTCCTCTACTTCGTCAAGCTGTTTTCCCATAAGAACATCCACAGCTTTATCCTCTTCATCCCGCAGTTCGTTTAGCTTCTCCTGCAGGTTATAATCTACATACTCTACAAGGATCAGATAAGTTGCAAGTGCAAATAATGATACGATCCATAAAATCAGGAAAACCACCTTGTTACTGTCTGTCCAGAATAACAGGATCAAAAATATAGGCGGAATGATCGCAATACATTTGAGTCCGATCTTGATCCGTTTCTGATTCTGCAAATGGATATTCTGTTCATATGCAACGAGTTTTCCATACATTTCCTCGTATCTGCTTTTTTCTTCCATTCTTCTCTCTCCAATTCTGCTATCTATAAAAAAGACTTGCTTTTCACGCTTTGCTTCCGCTACATCATTTTTGTATCTTCCATTCGTTTTTCCACAAAGTGATTCAGTTTCACAAACGGAATACGGATTACAAGTCCGATCAGAAGTCCAACTACCGCAAAGATCATCAGTTCCGCCAGATTCTTCATATAATCGCTTCCATACATACCACCGATCGTCTCACGCATGGCATTGATCGCATATGGGAACGGGAAAAATATGTAGATATTCCGGTAAACTGCCGGTAAAAGTTCAATTGGGAACGTTCCGCCGGATCCCGCAATCTGAATTACCATGATCACAACCGCAAGTGCCTTACCCACATCACCGAATGAAAGGGCAAGTGAATAGATCAATAGTGTAAATATAACGCTGGCAAGCGATGCCACCAGCCAGAACCACCCCGGATATAAAATCTGACAATGCAGGATATAGATATCGCCTAATACAATGATCAGTGCCTGTAACTGTCCCATCACAAAAAACAGCAGATATCTTCCAAAAAAGAGCTGATAGGATTTTACATTTTTCAGATTTTTCGGTTCTGCCTTCACCTTGATCAGCGCGACGAGAATCGTTCCTCCAACCCAGATCGCAAGAATCGTGTAAAACGGAGTCATTGCCGAGCCATAGTTTGGAATCGGATAAACCTCCTCTGTCGTAACCAGCACCGGCTGGGAGAAAAACTCACCATATCCTTCCGGATCGCCCTTCATGAACTCCATAAATGCCTGTACTTTTTCATCATCCTCAACCGAATTTAACCGGTCTAACAGCTTCGTTAATTTTTCACTCACACCATCGATAACCGTCTGAATCTGTTCTAAACTGTCATTTGCTCCTGTAGCGGTCGTCTCAATGCCGGAAAATACAGAACTCATATCTCCTAACGTGTCATCTAGTCTTGTCAGAATATCTGATACATTGTTCAACATCTGACTCATGCTGTCGATCACATTATCTAACTGTGGAACCAGGCTTGTCGTATACATTTCCTGCATATTTGTGATTGCCTGTGAACAGGTGGTGAGAACCTGCGTCATATCCGACAACGATTTGTTGATTGCATCCGCAACCATACTGCCCGATACCTGTGTATTGATTGTATCCGTCTGGGAATCTCCGGAGAATCCCATTGCGATCTGATTAATGCTGCTGATCGCTTTTTCAATATCTGTTGCCCCGCCATTGATCGATTCAATCGTCTCAATGATTTTCTGAATGACGGTACGGTCTGCATCCGACACGCTATCTTCAACGACCACTTTTTTTAAATGTTCCTGCAAACGGTTCAGTTCCCGCTGCAGTTCCACTGCATCCAGTGCTGCCTGATTCAGACTGTCTGCCGTCTGCTGTGCATCCCCGGCAAGATTCGTCGCATTGATACTCCCCTGAATTTTATTCATAGAATCATTGATGCTTGTCATGGTCTGGTTCACATTTTCACTGAATGATTTTAAGGATGTCTTTGTATCATCCAGGCTGCTTCTCGCCGTACCAAAACTCTTTGCACCGTCGGATACCTTGTCACTGAGTCCCGGGATGCTGCCTTTCGCCTCTGCAACTGCCTGGGAAAGTTCCGAATTTCCGGCAATGAACGTATCGATCATTTTACTGTAACCGATCAGATTTTCATTCAGATTTTCCAGTTTATTCTGAAAATAAGCAAACTTATCGTTCTCTTCCATCTGTTCGGAAATATGATTTGTCTGCTCAAATATATTGCTTGTAAGTACTTCTATGAACTGCTCATTGATGCTCTGTTTTAAGGTGGACACCGCAGAATCCGTAATCTTTGTCGCCACGGCATTCTTTTTTTCATTTTCATAATAAGAGATGGTCGGTCCCTTAAAATCTTCACGAAATACATTATACATACTGTATGTAAAGTCAGAGCTGATGATGACCGCTGCATAATATTCGCCGCTGTATACACCCTCTAAAGCCGCATCTTTTGTATCTGTAAACACCCATCCGATCTTATCATTTTCCTTCAAACTCTCAATGACCGAATCGCCCATATTAACAGTAGTTCCGTCATCCATCTGGTAACCTGTATCCTCTGTGGCTACTGCAATCTTGATATTTTTGGTATTTGCGTACGGATCCCAGTTTGAGTATATATTAAACCACGCATACAACGAAGGTATGATACAAAGACCGATCGCGATCACCAGCGCAAAAGGATTCCGCACCAGTCTCTTCATATCTCCGCTAAAAATACGCCATATATTTTTCATGCCTCACAAGCTCCTTAACTCATCCATATTCTTTCATAGAGCAAAAGTCCCTATTATCGGGGAGATTATACCATCCGAAATATTGATTGTCAAATTTACCCAGCTGTCCTTTTCACTCTGTATCCCCAAATATTTCGCCATCCATTTCAAAAATATACTGCATGTGAACTTCCGTTCCATCCTCAAATAAAAGTCTGCGCAGATAAGTATCTATTTTCCGTATCCTGCCACGATGCGTAACATAAGCCCCACCGGCTTTCTTTTCATCCGGCACAAAATAAGTAACCATAATCTCCGGCTTTTCCGAAAAATATTCCTGTAAAACATGCATTTTTTCATCAAGCTGTTCTTTTTTGTCCTCATCGAGTTCTAAGAATGCTTCTGTTCGTCTTGCCGTCTCACGGATAGAGTCCTCATGCCCTGTAAGTGCTGCGAAAGGCGAAAACTGTGCAGCCCTGTCTGATAACGCCATCTGCGGATGTTTTGTTGAGACATGATGTGGCAGATGGATGATATCATCATATTTATGTGTTTCTTTTTCCTGAAATATATTTTTCCCTTTCATGCTTTATGCCCTCCGATCTGCCGGTTACGCTCCACACTGGTAGCCCCCTCCTGCAGATTCATCCCCTTTAGCATGGCATTTTTCCCATATTTCTTTTTCACACTGAGGACTGCCTCCTGCAGTTTTCTCTCTTTTTCCTTCTTTACCTTTTCTGCCTGCTTTTTCTGTTCTAATGCCGCATAATCTGTAAACAGATCAAGCTGTTCAAACGTATCTTCCTGTTTTGCCGATGATTCATCCGATAACCTGCAGGCTACCACATAGATCCGGCGGATCAGAAGATTCGGATCTACAATACGGTCATACAACTCCATCACTGCATCCATGATCTGTTTCGTGGAGGATGTCTGGTTTTTCAGATTGATCGTTCCGTGTGCGTGCTTTGGCACCCTTCTTCCATAGCGGTCAATGGTCACTTCCCCGTGATACGCATTTCTCCGCTTTGGATCCGTCAGGTTATCAATATCATAGCCGATCGTAAGCACCATCTGATCTGTGACTAAGTGCTTTTCCACCAGATCCAGCACAAGCAGATCTGTCATTTCCCGGACGATCAGTTTTCCTTTTTCAAACTCATAAGGACTCTGCAGCACCTGCCCGGAACTGATGCTGTTTGTCTCCGGCTTATACGCTTTGATCAGGTCAATCGTGGTCGGTTCATATCCCCACGCGTGGTCAATCAAAAGTTCTGCATTAATACCAAACATTTTATAAAGAAAATCTTCATTATAAAAATCCTGTTCACCGCCTAAGGAACAGCGTGCAATATCCCCCATCGTATACAGTCCTGCCGCCTCTAGTTTTTTCCGATAACCACCACCGACTCTCCAGAAATCCGTCAGTGGTCTGTGATCCCACAGCAGTCTGCGATAACTCATTTCGTCAAGTTCTGCGATCCGCACGCCGTTTGCATCCGGCGTTACATGTTTGGCAACGATATCCATTGCAACCTTACACAGGTACAGATTCGTGCCGATGCCGGCGGTTGCTGTAACCCCTGTTTCTTTTAAAACATCCCGGATCATTTTCTCTGCCAGTTCTCTCGCACTCATCTGATATGTTTTCAGATAATGTATTACATCCATAAATACTTCATCCACCGAATACACATGCATATCTTCCGGTGCCACATATTTTAAATAGATGTCATAGATTTGGTTACTTTTCTCCATATAAAGAGCCATGCGCGGCGGCGCTGCAATATAGGTCAGTTCCAGTGTCGGATCTTTTTTCAGTTCTTCCGCATTTGCTGATTTTCCGGTAAACACACCTCCGGCGATCCTGCTTCTCCGTTCTTTATTAATCTGCTTTACTTTCTGCACGACCTCAAATAACCTCGCACGCCCCGGAATTCCATATGCTTTCAGTGACGGTGATACTGCAAGACAGATTGTTTTCTCTGTTCTGCTCTCATCTGCGACGACAAGATTTGTCGTCAGCGGATCGCATTCCCGTTCGACACATTCTACTGATGCATAAAAAGATTTGAGATCGATTGCAATATAGATATGGGATGAATCACTCATGACCGGATGATGCCTCGCTTTCTGTTTTTCTGGTATAGATATTATTATAGCAGAAAATATGTTCGATTATCACCCTGTTTTTGAAAAATAAAAATATTTTCTTCCTGTATTCCCTTTTCAAAATACTCTTCTGCTAATATATTTGTTTTCCATACTTTGCAATATCCTCCAAAAGGTACTGATTTCGAATTTCAAATAAATTTATACAAAAAAAGAAACGGGATTCTTGCAAATACAAAAATCCCGTTTCTTTCTATGCTTTAAATTTATCTTAGAACTTACCAGCCTTATGAGCTTCCTCAACGGAAACTGCAACAGCAACTGTAGCACCAACCATAGGGTTGTTACCCATTCCGATCAGACCCATCATCTCAACGTGAGCCGGTACGGAAGAAGAACCTGCGAACTGTGCATCAGAGTGCATACGTCCCATGGTATCTGTCATACCGTAGGAAGCAGGACCTGCTGCCATGTTGTCCGGGTGAAGTGTACGTCCTGTACCACCGCCGGAAGCAACTGAGAAATATTTCTTACCCTGCTCGATACATTCTTTTTTGTATGTACCTGCAACCGGATGCTGGAAACGTGTTGGGTTTGTAGAGTTACCAGTGATGGAAACACCTACGTTCTCATGATGCATGATTGCAACACCTTCCTGAACGTCATCTGCACCGTAGCATTTTACAGTTGCGCGAAGTCCGTTGGAATATGCTTTCTCATATACAACATTTAATTTTGCAGCTTTGTAATCATACTGTGTCTCAACAAATGTGAATCCGTTGATACGGGAGATAATCTGTGCAGCATCTTTTCCAAGTCCGTTTAAGATAACACGTAATGGTTTCTGACGTACTTTGTTTGCTTTCTCAGCGATACCGATTGCACCCTCAGCTGCTGCGAATGACTCATGTCCTGCTAAGAAGCAGAAGCACTCTGTCTCTTCCTCTAATAACATTTTACCAAGGTTACCATGTCCTAAACCTACTTTTCTGTGGTCTGCAACAGAACCCGGAATACAGAATGCCTGAAGTCCCTCACCGATTGCTGCAGCAGCATCAGCAGCTCTTGTACATCCTTTTTTGATTGCGATTGCAGCACCTACAGTGTAAGCCCAGCAAGCGTTCTCGAAACAGATTGGCTGGATTTTCTTTACCTGATCGTAAACATCAAGTCCAGCATCTTTTGTAATTTTTTCAGCTTCTTCGATAGAGCTGATACCATAGCTGTTTAACACAGCGTTGATCTGGTCAATTCTTCTTTCATATCCTTCAAATAATGCCATTTTCGTCCGTCTCCTTTCCTACTCTTCTCTCGGGTCGATGATTTTAACAGCATCTGCCACACGGCCGTACTGTCCTTTTGCTTTTTCCCATGCAGTGTTAGGATCATCGCCTTTTTTGATGAAGTCAGTCATTTTTCCAAGAGAAACGAACTGATATCCGATAACTTCGTTATTCTCGTCAAGAGCAATACCGGTTACATAACCTTCTGCCATCTCCAAGTAACGAACACCTTTCTCTTTGGTAGCGTACATTGTACCAACCTGGGAACGAAGTCCTTTACCTAAATCCTCAAGACCAGCACCGATTGCAAGACCGTCATCAGAGAATGCACTCTGTGTACGACCGTAAACGATCTGTAAGAATAACTCTCTCATTGCTGTATTGATTGCATCACAAACAAGGTCTGTGTTTAATGCTTCAAGAATAGTTTTGCCCTGTAATACCTCTGCTGCCATAGCTGCGGAATGTGTCATACCAGAGCATCCGATTGTCTCAACTAAAGCTTCTTCGATTACACCATTTTTTACATTTAATGAAAGCTTGCAGGCACCCTGCTGAGGAGCACACCAGCCAACACCGTGTGTAAAACCTGAAATATCTTCAATTTTTTTAGAATGAACCCATTTGCCTTCTTCCGGAATTGGAGCTGGTTCATGTTTTGCGCCCTTTGCTACAGGACACATGTTTTCGACTTCCTTAGTGTAAATCATTTTAAGACTCCTTTCACTTAATAGAACTGTATGTATCAGACTTTGTTATACATTTAACATACCTTACCTATTTTCGCACATTTTGTTGAAATCTACAAGTCCTAATCGAAAAAAATTATCTTTATTCCGTGTATTTGTTTTTATACACTAATCAAAATAATTCAATTCTGAAAAAACTTCCGACCCCAGTCTGCCGGCGTTGCTGACATTTTCCCCATCCACATGGATGTACCCTTCTGTTCCGTCTTTTGCACGCACATAGATCCATTCCTTTGCATCAGAGCTGATAAAGAACACATCCTGCCCGGACGAAACCGTTACCTGTTCCGAATTCTGATCCATAGCTTTCCACAACGGAAGATCCACATATAATCTGTGCGGTGTGAAATACTTGTATTGATGCATACCGCCATCAATATATTCCAGTTTCCCCGCATCACTGTCATACCACCAGTAGCCATTTAAGTATGCTGTCTCAAGAATATCTGTACGAATTGTTCCATAGATTCCGCTTTGTCCGGTAAAGCCGTTGATACCGCCATTTTTTTCTTTAAAAGGAAAACCAGTAACTTCTCCGGCAAATTCGAGTGTGTTTCCATCATACCGGTAAAAATATGTCACATAATCACCACTCGGCCCATCATCTAAGACAGCAATCTCTAACGAATCATCATAAGCATTAATATCAGTGACATAAAAGCAATCTGTTTCCGGTGTCACCATCGCCGCATATTCGCACAGTTCATATGAAGTTCCATTCACGGTAAGGATACAGGAATACCCTGCATAATCGCCACTCTCTTTCACATCATAACGTATTTCTTCTTCCCTGCCGTCTCCATCAATATCTTCCATAACTTTCTGTCCTGTTTTATACTCTTTCGGATATGGATGTTCGTCTGCATATGTTTTTTCTGCTTCCTGTATCACTTTCAGATTATCTTTCTCTGTCTGGCTTAACACAGACTCGTCAAATGCATCTGTCTCCGCCGTTTTTTCATACCAGGAACATGCATTAAAATAACTCTGCAGATATTCATTGGTAAAACCCCGTCCATGTCTTGCATAGATTTCATTGCGTGCTAACCATAAATCATTGTCCGACATATTGATAAGACTGTCTGCCGAAATTGTCTGTGTCATACTGACCGGAATGATATACTGGTCAGCATCTTTGTGCAGGTTCTGTGTATCAATGACCGCATTCTGTACTACCGTATCTGACTGCTGCATCATCCCTTGATATTCATTTAAAGTATCCTCATTTTCCACATCGCAGCTCACATCCGTAGGCCTCACAACCTCATATAACACTCCATCATCGGTATATCCTAAAATACTTACACCGGCAGCATCCGGATACCATTCCGTGTCTTTGGTAATTCCAAAAAGAAACCCCGTCCCACTTTCTTTCTCATAGGATTTTTTCTGAAAAACAGAAAAACCGGTATCATCTTCTAAAATTACATACTTATCTTCCCAGCTCTCCTGGAACTGCAGCGTGATCTCTTTCCAGATATATTTTTCTTCGGCTGCTTCCATTTTTTCAGACGCACTGCTGTCTATTTCGGATTCTGTTTCATCTGTATCTGAAATTCCTGCTGTTTTCTGCTCATTGCTGTTTATTTTATTTTGTGCCATATCTGGCTCACCACACCCTGCTGTAAAAAGCAAAAGTGCGGCTGTAAACAACCACACTTTATTTTTCATATAATTATGCACTCCTTTCTGTCAGTGCAAAAACTTTTTTATATCATCTGCCGTACTGTGAATTTTCTCTACCGCATTCTGAACCTGTTTTGCAACATCAAGGTTTTCTTCACTGAGTGTATGTACCTGTTCTGCACTCGCCGTAACTTCCTCAGTCGCTGCCGAAAGCTGCGAGCAGTTTACCACAATCTTATTGTTGGAATCTGAAAGTCCGCTTACCTTTTTATTGACCTCTTCAATATGGGCAACCAGCTCACCTATATTTTTATTAAGCAGATTAAATGTTTCTGACGCAGCAAGAATCTTTTCTTTCTGATCTTCCGTTGCCTGTACAGAACCTTCTACTGATACAACCACATCATTTGCATTTGCATTCAGTTCGTTTGTAATTCTCGTGATCTCTTCCGTCGAATTTTTTGTCTGTTCCGCAAGCTGTCTGATCTGCTCTGCTACAACCGCAAAACCTCTTCCGGCTTCTCCGGCACGTGCACTCTCAATAGATGCATTTAACGCCAGCAGGTTTGTCTGGCTTGAAATATTTAAGATCATACCTGCAATCTCTTCTACTTCTTTTGTCTTATCCTGAAGTTTGGTCATTGCCTCAGTAACATCATGATTTGTATTTGTGATCTGCTCTGCCTGATCTTTCAACTCATCCATCACACGCATATTTTCCTGAATGCTGTCATTTGAATTCATTGCGATATCCACCATCTGTTTTGATCGCTCACTTGTTTCCTCGATCGCATCCTGGATCGTTGCAGTCATGGTATTCTGTTCTTCGATGCTGTTTGCATTCATTCCGGAAGCCGTTGTAATCTCCTGCATACTGCCAGTTACAGAATTGGTCGTCTCGACCAGTTTTCCGATCAGGCTGCTGCTCTTAACTGATTCTTCCTGAACAGTTTTGGAAATCTCAAGCACTCCCTGTAAAATTTCATTCTGCTTTTTGTGTTCCTCATCTATGGATCCAAGTGCATCTGCGTTAAACAATAATGTGATCTTTCCAATTCTTGAAACCATAAATAAAACGCCAAGCACGCCGACCACAGAACATATTGTATCCACGTTCAATACAGTAATACCCTTTATTCCCTGAACAATCGTAACGATCACGTAGAGAATACTCACTCCCACACAGGTTCTTTTTAATCCACCTTCATCATAGTACGGAATCTGTAACGCAACTAAAACGATCAGTACATACGTAATAAAATGTGCATCTGTCTGTACTCCGACTAACAGATACTCTAATCCCATCTCAAGCGTAGCAATCACTTTTAATTTTGCTGTTGCATGATCTTTATGATAAATAATCGTGTTCAAAACTGATGCGCCTATTATTAATACAGTATTCCCATATACTGTTGCATTTACCAGATTCTGATTTGCCATGCGGAGCCACAGATACAGTAAAAACAATATTCCAAGAAATATGGTTGCACCTATATAGAACCGGTTCATCTTTTTGATCCGTTCCGCTTTATCATTATAAATATATTTCTTTTCTTCTTCCATATATTTTATCTCCCTGTACTTAAAATATAATCAATATTTTCTGCCATAACTTATCCGACCTGTCCGGATCTTAAGTTTAAGAATATCATGCTTCTTTTTTCTGTACAACCTCGCCCGGTTTCTTAAAAATTGAGTTTGCCGGGATCACTCCCCTGACACTTGAAAGCGGATATACATTTGTATGTCTGCCGATCACCGTTCCAGGATTTAATACAGAGTTACATCCAATCTCCACAAAATCCCCAAGCATGGCACCGAATTTTTTCAATCCAGTCTCGATCTTCTCATCACCGTCTTTTACCACAACCAGTGTCTTGTCGGATTTCACATTTGACGTGATCGAACCTGCACCCATATGCGATTTATAGCCAAGAATGGAATCGCCAACATAATTATAATGCGGCACCTGAACGGAATTGAAAATAATATCATTTTTCAGTTCTGTGGAATTGCCGACAACAGAACCCTTTCCTACGATCGCACTGCCGCGGACAAATGCGCAGTGACGGATTTCTGCATCCTCATCAATGATCAGCGGACCGTTTAAACATGCTGTCGGTGCCACTTTTGCACTCTTTGCAACCCAGATATCCTCGCCTCTTTTTTCAAACTTTTCCGGATCTAATGTTGGTCCAAGTTTTTTTATGAACTCACTGATCCCTTTTAAAGCCTCCCATGGATATGTAAACTGTTCTAAATATTCTTTTGCGATTGTTTCATCTAAATCATATAAATTGCTGATTTTTGCGTTTTCCATCTTTTCCTCCATCCCAGAATGTCTCTGTCACATGGATATGAATCCAGTGTGATCCTGGCATTTCTGTTTGCATACTGGTTCTATTGTAAAACGTTTTCACAGATCTGTCAAAATAATATTCGAACACTGCAAAAAAATTTCCGGACAGACAAGAATTTCTGTCTGCCGGAGATTTCTTATGGCATAAATTCATCTAAAAAATTACTTCCAGCGATCCATTCTGCTTCTTCCTGTTCCTGAAATGCTGCAGCCTCATCCGCCATAGTGGCATAGAAATCATCCGCACCATCCGGTGTCTGTTCTGCCTGCTGTGGCTGCTGTTTTTCAGTCTCATTTTCCTGCACAGCCATCTGCACTTCTGATTGTTTCTCTGACTCCTGTTTTTGTAGAGACAGGCTTCCCGGATTGTCAAAATCAAAACTGATCCGCTCATCCTCATATTTTAGGCAGGAATCAAACACATTCCCTGCTTTCGAGTTAAATCCAGTCACTTTTTCCTTTGTCTTTCCGGTTTCCAACAGTTCTTTTATGATTGCTTCCGAAAGCGGCACTTTCGCAACCGTATGCCCTACCTTAAAACCGCAGTCACACTCATAGTACCATTGGCTTTTCTTTAAGAGTTCCCCACACCTCGGACATTTTACTGTTGTCTCGACAGGTTTTGGTTTCTCCGGAAAATCAAAGGTGATCTGCCCCTCTTTGGTCAGTTTTAACGGAGCATCAAATTTCATTCCGGTCTTTGCGATAAATCCTTCGATCACACCGGTCTTTCCATTGGTTAAAAGTTCTTTGACCTGTGCTTCTTTTAATTTTACTCCTGCGATCTGTCCAACCGAAAAACGACAGCTTTCCGGATCATCTTTTTTATAATTTGCGCAGCCATAGCCGAACGGCGTTTTCACCATATCACCGCTGCAGACCGGGCATTTCACATCTTTTAATTTGGGGGCTTCCACATCCGAGAAATCGTATTTTAGTCCGATTACCTTGCCGGATTCGTCTTTTTTTAAAGCAATCCTTGCATCAAACTTCTTTCCTGTCTTTGACTTAAATCCGCGGATCGTCGCCGTCCGCCCCTCTGTCAGAAGCTGTTTTACCTGTGCCTCATTTAACGTTTTTTCTCCCATCTTTCCAATGGAAAAACGGCAGCTTTCCGGATCATCTTTTTTATAATTTGCACAGCCATACCCGAACGGTGTCTGCACAATGTCACCGCCGCAGAGCGGACAGGAAACATCTTTTATCTTTTTTGCCTCCGCATGATCAAAGTCAAACTTTAAATATTTCCGACCGGTTTCATCGGTTTCTAATGCCACGCAGGCATCAAATTTTTTGCCCGTCTTTGACTTAAAACCGCGGATCGTCTCCGTTCTGCCGTCGGTTAAAAGTGATTTCACCTGTGACTCTGTCAGATCACGTCCGGCAAGTGTACCGATGGCAAAGCGGCAGCTCTGCGGATTTTGCTGGTCGTAATTCATACAGCCATAACCAAATGATGTTTTCTGGATCTGTCCGCCGCACATCGGGCAGACTACATCTTCTAATATCTCTGCCTCATTCTTTGAAAAATCAAATTCGACTGTTTTTCTGCCATCCTCTCCTGTTTTCAAAAGCAATGCCGCCGAAAACTTCTTTTTATTTTTTGCGGTAAACCCTTTTAAGACCTCCGTCTCTCCTTTTTGCAGCAGATCAGTCAGGTCATCCACACTAAGGGATTTTCCCGCGATTTTTCCAATGTAGAAATAACAGCTTTCCGGATCTTCACGGTGTTTCACACAACTGTAACCAAAAGAAGTGATTTCCATATCAGAACCGCAGACCGGACATTTCACCCCTTCTAATATTTCAGGTTCATTTTTGGAAAAGTCAAAATTGACAGATGCTTTTCCTTCCTCATCCTTTTCAAGTACTAATGCCACCGAAAAACGTTTTCTGGACTTTGAGATAAAACCGGAGAGCACTTCCGTATGTCCTTTCGTCAGAAGTTCGACCACTTCCTCTTCCGCTAAATCTCTGCCCGCAATGGTTCCGATGGAAAATTTACAGCCGCTTCCGTCCTTTTTATAATTGCTGCATCCATAGCCGAACGGTGTCGTCTCCATCTCCCCGCCGCAGACCGGGCAGACTGCCTCTATTTTTTTCTTTGTGGCAAGCCCTCTTCCGCCTTTTCCGACAAACGGATGAATCCTCGTCGCAAGATTGCCGGTCAGGTCATGTTCGATCATGGAAACCGTTTCTTTGCGGATAAAATCTTCCAGTTTACTGCGATAATCTTCCATGATGACTGTTCCACGCGTGATACCGTCGAGTCCCTTTTCCCAGGAAGCCGTCATCTTCGGATTTAAGAGTGCCGGCACGGTCATGCTCACCACCTCAAACACCATCTCTCCGATCGCTTCCGGGCTTAGCACCTGCGTCTTTTTGTTCAGATTCAGATACCCGATACGCACCAGTTTGCGGATGATCTCAGCTCTCGTCGCAGAAGTTCCGATTCCGGAGCCTTTGATCTGTTCCCTTAATTCTTCCTCCTCAATAAGCTGTCCGGCATTTTCCATCGCAAGCACCATCGAACCGGAGGTATAGCGTTTCGGCGGTGCGGTCTTTCCCTCTTTGATCTCATAAGCGTCTACCTTCAGGGGATCACCGGTCTTTAACTGCCCTGCCAGTTTTAAGAGTCCCGCACTTTCTTCTTCCTTATTTTCATCATTTCCCGGTCTTCCCATGATTTCAAGAAATCCCGGATTTTTTAACACCTTTGCAGATGCAAAAAGCTGTTCTGCCCCCACCTGTACCACCAGTTTGATCGTTTCATACTCAGCCGCCGGATAAAAGATACTTAAGAAGCGGCGCACGACCAGGTCATACACTCTTCTCTGTAAATCGCTTAACGAACCAAGTTCCGTGAGCTGTCCGGTCGGAATAATCGCATAGTGATCTGTGATCTTTGAATCGTCAGTATACTGTGTACGTGCAATATTCCGGTAAGTACCCTCTTTTAAAATACACTCCGTATAAGTTTTCGTCGGCTCATAGGTTTTTAAACGATTTAAGTTCTTCCCGATCTCCTTTGCAACTGCCGTCGAGAGCACTCTCGCATCCGTTCTCGGATAAGTCGTCAGTTTTTTCTCATATAAGTCCTGTGCCACCTGTAACGTCTCATCCGGGCTGATCTTATATCGTTTCGAACACTCTGCCTGTAACTCTGCAAGGTTAAATAATAACGGTGCTTTCTTTCTGGATGTGCCGCGCTCTAAGGATTTTACGACCGCCTGTTTTCCGTCAAGTTCACCGATCAGATTTTCCGCGCTTTCGCGCTTTTTAAAACCATTTTCCTTATACAAAAGGGGCGATTCAAAATATTTAGAACCATTTACCGCCTTCCACTCTGCGGTTACTGTCTCCTCCGTTTCCGCGCCTTCCGGCAGGAATCCTCCCACCACACGGTAAAACGGCGTCTCCGCAAAGTTGCGGATCTCCCGCTCACGGATCACGACCATTCCAAGTACACAGGTCATGACTCGTCCCACCGCGATCGCCGTATAACTTTTAGTCGCCGCAGCATCATTCAATAGTTTCCCGTACTTTACCGACATCGCCCTGGAGAAATTGATTCCCATTGCATAATCTTCAATTGTGCGCATAATACCGGATTTTGCCAGATTATCATACTCTGCCATTGGCTTTGCCTCACGGATTCCGCGCAGAATCTCCTCTTCCGTCTGTGAATCGATCCAGACGCGGAGCTCTTTCATCCCCGGTCTGACCCCGCCAAAGCGTCTGATATTTTCCTCAATCGTCTGTCCTTCTTTTCCGGCATCGCCTGCCCAGTAGACAGTTTCTATGTCCTCTCTGAAAAGCATCCGATGCACCGTATCATACTGTTTGCTGACATTTGGTATTACATTGTATTTATATTCTTCCGGCAGAAACGGTAAATCTTCCAACCTCCATCTTTTGTATTTTTCATCGTATTCTTCCGGATAGACCATCTCCACCAAATGGCCGACACACCATGTAATGACATATTTGTCATTTTCAATATATCCGTCATTTCGTCCGCTCACGCCGAGAATCCTTGCAAATTCCTGCGCTACACTTGGTTTCTCCGTTATTATCAAAGACTTTGCCACTAAAGTATTTCTCCGTTTCTGTTTTATAATTCACTCATATCGATCAGAACAAAACGCTTATCCTGTTCTGCCATTTCAACAACTGCCTGTTCAAATGTGCTCGCAGAAAACAGGAAATAATAATTCGCACTGATCTTTGCTTTTTTCATATTTGCAAACAATTCTTCACACATCTCCATTGTGACCTGCGGTTTTTCCCAGTTGCACAAACCGACCAGATTTTCCCGCACTTCATTCTGGGCAATGATATCAATATTTCCTGTCTTGCCGATCCATGTTCCCATTTTTTTAATATGAAGCGGCAATTTTCCTGTAAGATTTAAAAGCCACAGATATTCCATGCAGACACCCACAAAGTAACGGTTTAAGTAGGTATTTAATCCCGGTTCGATGTAAGTATCATAAAACTCTTCCGCAGACATCATGTAGAGAGCTGACAAATGCGGATAAATAAAGCGGAACCAGAAATTGACATAGTTATCCCGGATCCGGTAAACTCCCTTTTTGGCATTCTCCCATCCGCCGGTCTCAAACGATACTGCCTTTTCGATAATGTCGGAAGCGGCAAGATTTTTCATATAGACGCTGATCTTTGCACGCGAAAATCCTGTCTTTAAGTACAGGTCGTTTAATTTGTCACACCCGCCCGCAATACAAGCTAAGATTGTATCATACACGGACAATTCCCGCAGGCTTGCACCGATAATATTTTCTGCCTTATTATACATATAGCCGTTTCTTGATAAAATCTGCCTGCAGATGTTGGTCTTTAAATCTACCTTCGGGTTCCAGTGATTGATATAACCGGTAACCCCGCCGATCACGCCGTAAACCCGGATACATTCGCTGACCGGATAATCCGGAAGTACACGCACAACTTCCAGAAAATTCAGATTGGAAAGCTTGATCGTCTGATCGATCTTTTTCACTGCATCTGTGCCGATACAATTTTCCATTTCCTTCTCAACCCACGATACAACAGAGCTGCACAGCAGGATCATGACCGGCCCCGGATACAATTTTTTTGCCTTTAATTTTAAAACAGCATTAATAAAATCCGTATCTTTTTTGGCAATATAAGAAAACTCATCGATCACTAAGATAAGCTTTTCCGGTCCACCGCTTTTGATCCGGTTAAAATATTCCTCATAATCATATTTTTGCAGCCTGACCTGCAGTTTTTCCTCTAACGCTTCCGCCATCATCTGTTTTTGAGACTCCGGTGACGCATACCGTGCACGATAATAAAAGGCTTTTTTGTTCTGCAGGAAAGTCTTCAATAACAATTCTTTTTCCAGATCCGGCCTGCCATATAAAACGCATAACTGATTGCCGGACTTTGCATACAGTGTTTCTAATTCCTTTAAAACAGCCGTTTTTACAACCATGTTTTCGCCCTCCCGTTTGTATTTCACATAGGAGAAATTATATCATTTTTTAACTTTTTAGGCAATATAAAACGCCACCGGACGTCCTGATCCGATGGCGCTTTTAGTTATTTCCTATTTTTATTATTTCTTTGTGATATATCCCTGTGCTTTCAACAGCTCTGCGCAAAGTACTGCACCGCCTGCTGCACCGCGGACTGTATTGTGGGAAAGTCCGACAAACTTCCAGTCGTATACGGTATCCTCTCTTAATCTGCCGACAGAGATACCCATTCCATTCTCATAGTTAACATCTAAGGAAACCTGTGGTCTGTTGTCTTCCTCTAAGTACTGGATAAACTGCTTTGGTGCGCTCGGAAGACCTAACTCCTGAGGAACACCGCTGAAGTTCTTCAAAGCCTCGATCAGCTGCTCTTTTGTCGGGTTTTTCTTAAATTTAACAAATACTGCTGCTGTATGTCCGTTTAATACCGGAACACGGATACACTGGCAGGTGATCACCGGTGATTCTGCAGGAACGATTACTTTTTTCTCTGCATCCACATGACCCCAGATACGAAGCGGCTCTTTCTCAGATTTTTCTTCCTCTCCACCGATATAAGGAATGATGTTTCCTACCATCTCAGGCCAGTCTTTAAATGTCTTACCAGCTCCGGAAATTGCCTGATAGGTTGTGGCAACTACTTCATACGGTTCAAACTCTTTCCATGCAGTAAGTACCGGTGCATAGCTCTGGATGGAGCAGTTTGGTTTTACGGCAACGAAACCGCGTTTGGTGCCAAGACGCTCTTTCTGGTATTTGATAACTTCCATATGTTCCGGGTTTACTTCCGGCACTACCATAGGAACATCCGGTGTCCAGCGGTGTGCGCTGTTATTGGAAACAACAGGTGTCTCTGTCTTAGCATAATCTTCCTCGATCTTTTTGATCTCTTCTTTGGTCATATCTACTGCGGAGAATACGAAATCGACTTCTGCTGCTACTTTCTCTACCTCATTGACATTCATGACAACGATGTTTTTCACTGCCTCCGGCATTGGAGTATCCATTTTCCAACGGTCACCAACCGCCTGCTCATAGGTCTTTCCGGCACTTCTAGGACTTGCTGCAATGGTTGTCACCTCAAACCATGGGTGATTCTCTAAAAGAGAGATAAATCTCTGTCCTACCATACCTGTTCCGCCAAGAATACCAACTTTTAACTTTTCGCTCATTTTGCTCTAATCTCCTCGTCCCTTATTCTCTGTTTGTCCGTCTGTCGCAAACATGTGTCTTTCATAGTAAATATATTATGCTATTTCCCGAAAAAAAGCAATGCTTATTTTGTCAAAGTTTCCTGTATTTTTGGCGAAAACTTGTGCATTTGTCACAATATCACGTCAGTGTGTAAAAGTATTACATCCATTCCTTACTCAGATATTCACGCTCTTTTTCAATGACTTTCTCCATTGCCTCTTTGCCCGGAGCACCGACTGTCAGACGTTTATTGACGCATGTTTCCATAGAGATCGCATCATAAATATCCTCCTCGAATACCGGACTGATCGCTTTTAATTCCTCTAAACTCATATCATCGATCGGGATCTTTTTATCGAGGCAGTAAAGCACGATACGTCCGACGATTCCATGTGCATCACGGAATGGAACACCGTGGTTTACCAGGTAATCAGCCGCATCTGTGGCATTCGTAAATCCATGATTTGCGGACTGGCGCATTCTGTCTTTGTTAAAGCGCATGGTGGCAAGCATGCCGTTGAACAAAGCGACACAGCCTTTTACCGTATCCATTGCATCAAAAGAAAGCTCTTTGTCCTCCTGCATATCTTTATTGTATGCAAGCGGGATTCCCTTCATGGTTGTGAGCAGTGACATCAATGCACCGTAGACACGTCCTGTTTTACCGCGCACTAACTCTGCGATATCCGGGTTTTTCTTCTGCGGCATGATACTGCTTCCTGTGCTGTATGCATCATCGATTTCCACAAACTGGTATTCATTGGAGTTCCAGATAATGACTTCCTCGGAAAAACGGGAAAGGTGCATCATGATCGTCGCACATGCAGATAAGAACTCGATCAGGTAATCACGGTCCGACACACCGTCCATACTGTTTAAGGTCGGTCCGTAAAAACCGAGCAGCTCTGCAGTATATTCACGATCCAACGGATAAGTCGTGCCAGCAAGTGCACCAGAACCGAGCGGACAGTAATTCATGCGCTCATAAATATCATGCAGACGCAGACGGTCACGCTTAAACATCTCAAAGTAAGCACCCATATGATGTGCCAATGTGATCGGCTGTGCTTTCTGCAGATGGGTAAAGCCCGGCATGATCGTCTCTGTATTTTCTTCCATAATATGTAAGATTGTAGTCAGAAGTTCTTTTAACAGTCCGTCCACCGCGAGCACCTCGTCCCTGGTGTAAAGACGCATATCGAGTGCCACCTGGTCGTTACGGCTGCGTCCGGTATGCAGTTTTTTACCAGTATCTCCAAGACGGTCGATCAGATTTGCCTCCACAAAACTGTGAATATCCTCATATTCCGATGTGATCTCTAATTTTCCGCTCTCCACATCCTCCTTGATCTCCTGCAGTGTTGTGATGATGTCGTTCATCTCCTGCTCCGTTAAAATGCCCTGTTTTCCAAGCATTTTGACATGTGCAATGCTGCCCTCAATGTCCTGTTTATAAAACTTCTGGTCAAATGTGATAGACGCATTGAAATTATATACAAGCTGATCTGTTGCCTTTGTAAAGCGTCCTCCCCATAACTGTGCCATATCTAAATCCTCACTTTCCTTACATAAATTATCTTCCATTCTACATGAAGTGTCTTTTCGCCGCAAGTCCCTGTTGTATTTTTATACAGGAATTTATGCATTCCCAGCTGCCGCTTTTGCCGCGATCTGTGCATCCCGCTCCCGCTTTGAGAAAACACAGCCACAGTAATACTGGCGGTACATGCCATACTCCTCCGATAGTTCCACGGAACGCTTATAGCCATTCTTCTTTTTAAAATCAGAATTCAAATATGCGATCCCGTATTCTTCCGACAGACGGTCCCCGATCTCATTTAATTTTTCCGCATTTTTGAGCGGGCTGATAGATAATGTCGTCGTAAAATAATCCATGTGAAGTTCCTTTGCAAGCTCTGCCGATTCCCTAAGGCGCAGCTCATAACAGCGGAAGCAGCGTTCCCCGCCCTCTTTCACATCCTCTAAACCGCGCGCCATCTCATAAAAGCACTCTTTGTCATAGGTTCCCTCCACAAAAGAGATCGGATATTTTGCCGGAAGCCGCTCAATAAAATGCTGCTGTTCCGCCACACGCTTTGTATATTCTTCCTCCGGATAAATATTCGGATTATAATAAAAAACCGTAATTTTAAAATACTGGGACAGATACTCCAGACAATAAGAGCTGCACGGCGCACAGCAGCTATGCAGCAGCAGGGAAGGCACTCGCTCTTCGCGCTGATTTTTTGCAATGGTTTCCTCTAACATTTTCTGATAATTCTGCTTCAATCTTCTGCCTCCCATGACAATATTTCTTTTGCACGCGCCCTCCAGGTATGTCCGGCACAAAAGGTCTGATATGCATTTTCCCGGATTTCTGAACGGAGTTTTTCATTTTCCATCAGTTCCCCGGCAGCCTCGGAAAGCGAATCTATTTTTGCCAGCGAATAAAACATCATATCCTTGCGGTTTTTAAAATGCGCACACCGGTACGGATTCGAATCTGTCAGCACCACGGTACGGTTCGCCATCCCTGCGATTGCCCGGTCATGGACGCCCCGGTTAAAGATCGGCGAAACATCAAGCATGATCTGTTCTCTTGCAATCTTTTCAAAGGAAAGATCAAAGGTGACCGGCTTCTCGATCGTCCGGTATCTCTCATACGGTGTCTGGTATTTTTCCCATCCCTCGCCGACTAACTGAACCGGTATTTTCTTTTTCAAGAGTTCATCGAGTGCCGCTTTCCGGAAATAATCCCTGATATAAGCATCCGACGCATACATCGTATTCATAAAAAGTGCAAACTGCGCTTCGTCAAGCTCCATGTCATCTTCTTTTAAACATGCCGCAAATGCTTCTTCCATTGGAAGTTCCGGCACCGCAATCCGCATTTCTATGATCCGCTTCATCATCCCGCAAAATGGCTCCGGTGCCGCCTTTACGATATCATATACTTTTTCCGGCGCATCATAAGTCCCCATAAAAAGGATATGGTCTGCGGAATTTTTTTCGCCGTCAAATAAAGCGATGGTTGCGCCAAGCGGAAGCATATGTACGCTCTTTACCTGCGGATGATATTTTTTCACATAATCTGCCTGCCCCTCGTCAAGAACGATCGCATGAAAGTTTTTTGCCCGCGTCATCAGACAATTATAATGAAACAACGGATGATCCACGATATAATCATAAAACGGCCCGTCGATCAGGTCGATCACCGGTGTTCCGTCATCCATCGCAAGCCGTGGCAGCAAGGAATTAAAATCAAATACTGCACGATATTTTTTCCCAAAAAACGGAGAAAGCACGGCATCAAGATCATCCTGGGATGTAAATTCACAAACAGTAGTCTCATATCCCAGATCATCAAATGCCGCCGCAAGCTGATGTGCAAAAAAATTTCCGGACAAATAGCAGATCTCTCTGGAACAGAATACTAAAATCTTTTCCTGCGATTCCATCGGTCATTCCTCGATTCCAAACATTTCTGCACAGATGCGTTTTCCATGTTCCGTGCGGAAAATTTTGTTGTATGCATGCATCACAGCCTCTTTTGTCACGCCATCCTCATAGAGATTGATCAGAAAATCTGCCTCCACCAGTATCTGGTAATCCAGACCGTCAATCTGGTCATAAGTATGGTGATGTCCGACCAGATAGGACACCCTCCGGATGATTTTTTCGTCAAAATGCATTCTGCCAAGCATATCCTCTGCCACTGCCGGCCCTTCCTGTTCCTGAAGCCTGCCGTTACTGCTTCCATACTTTTCCTCCGCCACTTTGATCCCGATATCATGTACATAGGCAGCCGCCTCGAGTGTCAGCAGTTCTTCCCCCCGCATGCCGGAAAGTTCCCCGATCAGCTTTGCATAGCTGTGTACCTTTGTAAAATGCTGGATTCTTTTGGGATCGTTCCTGTAATACTGTATCATTTCACAAAATAACTGATTTAAATTCATCTTTTTCCTCCTGTAAATACAAACGGACTCCTGCTAAAAATCTCCCCATAGCAAAAGTCCGTTTCCATACTCATCCCTTAATCTCTCACATAACGCAGGCATAAAATCCCGACCAAATATTCTACCACACACAGCACCATAAAAACAGTGGCTCCGGTGAGAACCCCGGCTATGATCTGAACGATCATAGCGATCGCATGCAGCCAGATCGGCACATCATGCAGGCAGCAGGCAATTCCAGTCTCTAATAATACGATCAGGCAGACTGGAACGACCGGCATATGCAGTGCAATGATTCCTGTCAGAATCACCGCAAGTGCTGCAACAATAGCTGCAAACAGCATCAGCATACTCTGATTCTCCGCAAACAGTGTTCCCAGTGTGCCTCCTATACTTTTTTTCCTGCGCTGTTTTATGGATACGCGCGGCTCCTCTTTTTTTACATAATTTTCAGGTTCACTCATACCTTAATCCCTCTCCTCTTTCTGCTATAATGTCATCCGGATAAATAATTCCATTTTCCTATGACATGCTGTCTTTCGTCATTATATCAATTTATAACAAAAAGAACAAGTAGTTTTCACTTTACCGTATTCTATGACTCATTTACCAGTTTCCCCGTTATATGTTCCGGATTTAATTCCAGACACAACACACTCGACCCGCATTTTGAAAGTTCCACTTTCGCATATTCCTTATCGTCAGTAAATTTATCACACATATTCGTGCATATCTGATTTATTGTGTCCTGATCTTCTACAAAGCGGACACGTCCGAACACAATAACGCTCTTTATATTCAGCGCCCAGTCATTTTCTTTCCGATAGCCTTTATCATAGACGCAGAAAGAAACCTTGTCACAGTTTTTTATCGCATCTATTTTATGTCCCGATTTTGCACCGTGAAAATAAATTTTCCCGTTTTTTTCATTGTACCAATGAGTGACAGGCATACCATACGGATAACCATCGTCACCTAATACAGAAAGCACGCCTCTCGGTTCATTTTTCAAAATCTCCATACATTCTTCCTTGCTCAATTCCTGTTTAAATCTTCTCATTTTACGAAACATTGATATAGACTCTCTTTCTTTCATTTAATCATATAAACCATTTTTTCATTTTGAATGGCATCCTCACTGTCAGAATAATGTTACCACCAAAAGTGCCAGCAGACACAGGATTTCTCCGATCACCGCACTCCGGTACAAAAGCACATTTACCCGCACGATATCCTCCGCTTCCACCGGTCTTAAATCATCCCCGATAAATGGCTTTTTTACGATTTTTCCAAAATAGCTTGCATCCCCCGCCAGGCAAAGATGCAGGGCACCTGCACAGGCTGCCTCGGTCTGGGCAGAGTTCGGACTTGCATGATTGTAACGGTCACGCTTAAAAATGCGCAGGGCATCTTTCCCGGAAAACTGTTTTCCCGGCCCATAGGCGGCTGCAATCATCAGCGCCGCACTGATCCGCGCCGGGATATAATTCACCACATCATCGAGTTTTGCTGCCGTCCTTCCAAAATTCAGGTAACGTTCATTCTTGTAGCCCACCATCGAGTCCATTGTGTTGACTGCCTTATATAAAAACCCTAACACCGGACCTCCGATCGCCAAACAGATCATCGGAGCAATCACACCGTCCGACGTATTTTCTGCTACTGTCTCCACAGCCGCTTTCGCGACCCCTGCCGCATCCAGATTTTGCGTATCGCGTCCGACGATCATTGCCACTGCATTTCTTGCGCCCGCAAGATCATCTGCCCGCAGACGTTCATACACTTTCATGCTCTCAACTTTCAGGCATTTCGTCGCAAGGATCTGATAGGTCATGATACTTTCTAAAATACAGCCTGCCATCGGCGCAATCGCATAAGCTCCCCACAGCAAAAGACCGCTCACCGCTCCAGTCGCAAGCAGTACAACGGTCACTAGCAAAATACCTGCGCGCCGTTCTTTTTTTTCATTTCTTATGCCTGTCACATCAAGCAGTCTATGATCCAACGCTGCGATCAGATTTCCGATCAGGCGCACCGGATGATACAGCCAGTGCGGATCCCCGATCAGTAGATCCAGCAGAAATCCCGCCAGAAATGCTATCATATGATAATACATGTCTTTACTCTCCAAAAATTAATTTTTCATCACGCATGGAAATTGATGTCTCTTTCACCATCCCATTTGCGTCTACTGCATAGGACAGCGTACATTCATATCCCTGTCCGCACCTGCACTGATAGTCAAAATAGGAACCCTGTCCATAACTGTCAAAAAGTGCCATAATCGTTCCGCCATGTACAATGCAGACAACCTTTTCCGGTACAGTTACCTGTTTTTCTAATTCCATCAGGCAATCCAACAATCCCGCTTTACACCTTGTGATAAATTCTGCCCGGCTCTCTCCGTCCGGAAACGGCAGTGTGCCGCCACTGTCGATCCATCTCTGATAATCTTCATTTCCATTTAAATCAAAGTAAGTCTTTCCCTCAAAACTGCCAAAGTTCATTTCTTTCCATTTTTCTATGATCTGATAAGGCTGATCTTTATATAAAATCTCTTTTGTCTGTCTGCACCTTAGCATGGGACTCGTAAAAATAAGGTCTGCTGCAGGATAATTTTTCCTGTTGCGCAACAGCATTTCACATCCGTCCTCAGAAAGCGGTTCATCTGTCCAGCCAAGATAACTTTTTCTGCGGTTCGACGCTGTCTCTCCATGCCGGATAAATGCCATTGTTATTTTATTTTCTGTGCTATCCCGCATATCACACGCTCCACACTCTCCGAAGATTTTGCCAGAATGACCTGCATCCTTCCGACCTGCTCCCGGTACTCTCTTTCTTCTTTTAACATCGGCACCACACCGCATCCGACTTCATTGCAGATCACGATACAATCCGGGTTTTTCTTTATAAATGTTTCTGTGAGTTTTGGCACATCTGCCTGCTCTTTCACTTTTCTTCTTACCCACAGATGGAACTTATCTACTGCTTTTGCACCGCATAACTGCTCAAGTTCTGCGTTTTCGCCCGAAAAAATGTCGTTCTCTGATATATGATACGCTGTTTTTACATAATTGCGTTTTCCCTGTGCCACTCCACCTAAAACCAGTCTCATTTTACACCCTCTTTTTTGTTATTCCTTTATCATCGTATAATTCCACATACCGCAGCTGCCACAACGATCACACACTCACACACTGTCACAAAATATCCTTCGGTATCCCCGGTAATACCTCCAAGTTCCTTTTTACATTTCTTATAATAATACAGAAAAGTAAGACCTGCGCCCACTAACACTGCCACTCCCGTCACTCCGTCTAAATACAGCATCAGCACTGCCACCGCTGCTGTCTGCAAAAACAGTGCGGTCTTTACGGCCCGCTCATGCGCTTTGCTCGTGAACATATACAAAAGTCCTTCTTTCTTTGCACCCGGAAAAGTCATCGCAGCAATACCGGAAAGACAGCGTGATAAGAAAAATCCGGCTGCCACGATCCCCGCCTGCCGTACTGCATCTATCTCTGAATATGCTCCGATATAAATCAGTTCATACAGCACCAGACAGATTACAGAAAAAGCACCTATATGCGAGTCCTTCAATATCTCAAGTTTTTTCTCTCTCGGCTGGTAAGAATGGAACGCATCCATCGTATCCATAAATCCATCCACATGAAATCCTCCGGTAACTGCAAGTGGAATGGCTGTGCCAATCATGGCAAATGCCACATTTCCAACCGAAAATTTTCCGCAGAACCACCACCAGAACATCGTGATACCGCCGATGGCCGCTCCAACCCACGGGAAAAAGCAGAATGCATACTTCATTTCTTTATCCTGCCAGGTAAACTGCGGCATCGGTATCTGTGAATACATGGAAAATGCAATGACCAGTGCTCTTAATGTTGTCATCATAATTTCTCCCCCTTTATAAAAATCGGGATTCCTGCCACAACCTCAATCACCGAATCCGCCATTTCTGCTAACTGTTGGTTGATCTGACCCAGATTTCTAATATATTCCATCGTTTCCGGTTCATAGATAATTCCGTCCTCAAAGATCTGGTTTGTCACGATCACCAGATGTCCGGTCTGGTCTTTCAAGTACCTGATCTGGCGGACGATATTTTCTACACAGTTTGCATTTATCTCATCACCGACAGTCTCCGGGAACATCTCATTCGCCACAAGGTTTGACATGCACTCCAATAAAGCCACGGGCATCCGTATTTTTCCATGCAGCCTGGCACATCCCTGTTCTAAAAATTCTGACGTACATACTCTTCCATGTGATGTGTCACATGTCTGTTCCAAAGACTCTGACATGCATACCTGTGCAAACGCTTCATCCACCTTGACAGGACACTCAGCCGTTTGAAATCCTTTCCCGGCGCGAAGTTTTCTGTGCCGTTCCACACGGCGTACTCCCTCTTCTCCATAGACACGCATCGTCGCAAGATAATATAAGTCTCCTTTTCCCGCCAGCTTTACCGCCACACCTTCTGCATATTCCGACTTACCACTGCCGCTTGCGCCTGTCACTACAACCATCATACGTCTGTAAACCTCTTGTATGCTTCCACCCTAATATCTGAAAATGTTGTCCGGTTACCATAGACTGCATGTACCGTATCGAGCAGTCCAAACATCAGAACGGCACCGGTTCCCTCACCGAGCGCCAGACTGCCATCAATGACCGGATGTACACCAAGTTCCTGTAAGATCAGTGCCGCTGCCGGTTCCCTGCTTTTGTGGGAAGCGATCAGAAAATCCTTTACGCCCGGAACAAGACGTTCTGCCACAAGTGCTGCAACTGCACTGATCACACCGTCCAGCACAACCGGGACACCGTAAACTGCGCCCCCGATGCAGACACCGCACAGTCCTGCAATATCCAGTCCGCCGACCGAACACAGAATACGAAATACATCTTTGGAGTCAAACTGATATTTTTTCCGCGCCTCATCGATCACCGCAATCTTATGTAATAATCCCGCGTCACTGAGTCCTGCACCTTTTCCGGTAATCGCTGCCGTCTCACAGTTTAACAATGCCGCCGCCACTGCGCTGCTTGTCGTCGTGTTTCCAATTCCCATCTCCCCGGTTGCAAGCAGTGTCACACCATCCTCTTTGCACTTTTTTACACTGTCGATGCCAGCTTCGATCGCAGCCAATGCTTCCTCCTCCGTCATCGCCGGCTGTTTTAAAAAGTTTTTTGTACCCCTGCTCACCTTTTTATTCCAGACGCCTTCCGGTGTTTCTTCCGCTGCGATCCCGACGTCGATTGGAATGACTTTAGCATTCGCCTGTGCAGCCATAAGGCAGACAGAGCTTTTTCGTTTTCCCATGGATTCTGCAACCTGATATGTGACTTCCTGCCCGGACTGGCTGATGCCCTCCTCAACGATCCCGTTATCCGCACACATCACGATCACTGCCTTCTTTTGTAACGGCACCCTCTCGTCCCCTGTCACTGCACCGATCTGTGTAAATATCTTTTCAAAGATTCCCAGACCATCTAATGGTTTCGCTAAGGAATCCCAGTTTTCCTGTACCTTTTTTCGGATTTTCTCATCCGGTCTTCTGATACAGACATACCCCTGCAGCGTATTCAGAACACGGTTGGTATACTTAATCAAACCTGTTTTATCGATATAAATTTCAGAATTTACACTCTTTTCAAAGCTTTCATTTCCCTGATTCAGGTATCTTCCCATCCCGCTGCCTCCTGCGTACTTCTTTTTTATTTCCGTTATCATTTATTATAGGGCAGTTTCCTGTGTTCAGCAATAAACAAATTTACTCCGTCAAATCGGTCCGTCCAGTCGCTGCTGTTCTCGCCTGTTGTGCGGTAACAAGCAGCATTACATCCCCATCATCCTATACACCGCATCCATATCCAGATACTCCCGCAGCGTCTCCGCCAATTTATCATACTGTGTCTCTTTAAATTCCTGATAATTCTGCTGAGTCACTGCCTCCATGGAAATTCCTTTCTTTGTGGCAAGTGCCTCAACGATCTTTGCAGCAATGCCATCTGCATCAAATACTCCATGAACGTAAGTACCATAAACATTACCTGCACAGATTCCATCTGCTTTTTGATTTTCAGCCTGATCTGTGATATGGCACAGATATTCATATCTTTTTTCCTGAAGCATTTCGGGCTTCTCACTCCGACCTAAATCCATCATAACCGTATCCATATCAATCTCGGCATGATCCGTCCTGCGGCTCGCTCCCATATGAATCTCATACCCCGTCAGCTTCACACCCGACAGCACAGACAGCACTCCGGTCAGTTCTTCAAATGTCCCGTCCACCTGCGTTCTCGTCTTTTCCTGTTCCATCTCTGTCTCCATCGGCAAAAGTTCCATACCGCGCAGCATACCGCCCTCCTCGACACCATAAGGATCTGTGATGCACTCTCCCAACATCTGATATCCGCCGCAGATGCCAAAGATCACGGCATCCCGATTTTGCGCATGCTTTTTGATGGCAGCCTCCAGCCCGTTCTGGCGCATCCATTTTAAGTCGCCCATCGTATTTTTACTGCCGGGCAGGATGATCATATCCGGGTGATGCAGCTTTTCCGGTGTATCTATATAGCGGACAGAAACACCTTCGATCGATTCAAATACCATGAAATCCGTAAAATTGGAAATACGCGGAAAACGGATAACTGCAATATCAACTGCCTTTTCCTCGTGATCCGTAAACCGGTCTGACAGACTGTCCTCATCTTCAAGTACTAAATGCATATAAGGCACGACTCCGGTAACCGGAATCCCGCCTTTTTCCTCTAACATCTGTATACCAGGATCTAAGATCGACACATCCCCGCGGAACTTATTGATGATAAGTCCTTTAATGCGTTCCCGTTCTTTTTCTTCTAACAAAACTAATGTACCGATCAGCTGTGCAAATACACCACCACGGTCAATATCCCCGACGAGCAGTACCGGTGCGTCTAATAACTCTGCAAGCCCCATGTTTACAATATCGTTTTCTTTGAGATTGATCTCTGCCGGACTGCCGGCTCCTTCGACCACTATGATATCAGCCTGCTGCTCTAACGTCTGATATGCTTTTAAAATATCCGGGATCAGTTTCTTTTTATACGCAAAATAATCCCGTGCCTTCATATTTTTAAGCACTTCGCCGTTTACGATCACCTGGGAGCCTGTATCATTCGTTGGTTTTAAAAGAATCGGATTCATGCAGACCTGCGGTTTTATCCCTGCTGCCTCTGCCTGCATGACCTGCGCACGCCCCATCTCAAGTCCCTCTTCGGTAATATAAGAGTTGAGTGCCATATTTTGGGATTTGAATGGTGCCACACGGTAACCGTCCTGCTTAAAAATGCGGCATAAACCTGCTACAAGCAGGCTTTTCCCAGCATTTGACATTGTTCCCTGAATCATGATTCTTTTTGCCATAAATTTATTTCTCTTTCCTATCCCTGTATTTTCTTTTTAGAGCAAAGAGTCGATTGCGACTCTTTCGCATTTACCCATCTACTCTCGGCGGCTGATCTCTTCCCGCAGTAATGCGGTCATTTCCTGATCTGCTTTTTTTAGACCGACAGTTTTTAATTTTTGCTGCATCTCATCCCATTTTGCATCAAAATCCTCCGGTTTGCAGACAATGCAGTCGATCAGTCCTTTCCATGCTATGTCATTCAGATTACTTAATATCTGATTCAGCTCATCCGGCAGTGTCAAAGACCAGAGCGGTGAATAATTTTCTTTTTCAAATTCTTCTTTCTGTGGGAAAATATCGATCAGCATATCTGCATTCCATGCTTTTAATGCCTCTTTTTCCATCTCATCATAACTTTCCTTTACCACATTTCTTGAACTCTTGCTGTATGAATTGCCGGTAGAATCAACTGCCTCATTTCCATAACTTGGAAACGGATATACACGGAAGCCAACTCCTGTGCGCTCCGAATAATTCGTATCACTTTTCGATACCTCAAGGTCTTCCTCCGTAATACAGCGTTTTCCATTTTCATCATAATAGTAGTTAACTCCTTCGATTCCCCAGTTCAGAAGGATCTGTCCCTCATCACTGCATATCCAGTCCAGAAATTTGACCGCCCGTACAGGATCTTTACAGCTTTTCGTAATACCGATTCCCCAGCCGACTGCCAGACTTCTCTGCTTTAAAGACGGGCATTTTACAGATTCATCAATCGTAACCGGAAGTCCCGCATAAGTCCGCTCGTCCTGTCCTTCCGATCTTAAAGATACCTCCGCATTTGCATAATCCCAGTCTTTATCCAGCAGTCCAAGCACCCTGCCGTCTGCAATCTTCATAATATAATCTTCGTGTGTCTGTGTGGCAAATTCCGGATCTAAAATTCCTTCATTATATATTTCGTTCAGCCATTCATAATATTCTTTCTGTCCATCCGCTGCATGCTTATAATATACTTCTTCCTTGTCCTCATCCACGATCCACTGACCATTATCCGGCGAACCATTTGCGATAAACCCGGACGGATTAGACAGCATCGTATACCAGTGCCAGTCAGAACATGCAATGGAAATACCGATGGTCGGTTTTTCATTAATAGTGGGATATTTTACCATATAGTCACGGATCATCTGTGTATATTCATCTAATGTATATGGTATCTGATACCCGTTTTCCTGCAATACCGCCCACTGGAGCTGGGCTGTCCCTGATGTTTCCAATGTTTCTTCCTGCACCTTGTCACTGCATAACTGGTAAATAGATGGATCATCACTGGAATAACGCAGATTTTCGTACTCATCTCCATACAATTTTTTAATATTAGGACCATACTCATCGATCAGATCTGACATATCAATCAATGCATCATTCTGGATCAATGTCGGAGCATCCCCTTTTGCAAACACAAGATCCGGATATTCCCCGGTTGCAACCATCAGCGCAATACGGTTATCACTGGCATCCGCAGGGTAATCCATCTTTAGCGTAACACCTGTCTTTTCTGTTATTTTCTGTGCGACAGGATCTGTCCATGTGTCCTCCATCCCGTCCGCATTATAAAATGTAAATGTAACCGGTTCTAAATCTTCCTGACTGCTCTCCTGCTTTTGTGTGTCTGAAACAGTTGTATTTTCTGTGGCACCACAGCCATATAACCCCATCAGCAGACTGCCTGTGATAAGACCACTTACGATCCTGCTGCACACTGTTCTATTGCATGCAAAATATTTACATACAAAAGTTTTACCTATACCTTTGTATAAAAAACTCCTTCCCATATATCCTGCCCCTTTAAATTATTTTCTCATTTTCAGAATGTAATATTTCATTACTCAATTTCCGACGTCAGCACCGGAAGTTTAATACATACTTTTGTTCCCGCTCCTGTCTTACTCTCAAATTCCACTCCATAATCCTCCCCATACTGGAGCTTGATTCTCTGATTGACATTGCAGATTCCAATATGTGTCCGGTCCAGATTTTCAAAATCGTTCAAACCTCTCCGTACTTCATCTAATTTTTCCATGGACATTCCGCATCCATTATCCGTCACGGTGATCCAGAGATGTGATCTCACTTCAACCCGGATCACGATCTCACCGCCGCTCTCCTTTGCTTCAAGTCCATGCACAAAAGCATTCTCCACAAAAGGCTGGATCAAAAGCGGCATGACCTTTAACGGCTCAATGTCCCCCTCCGTTTCAATACGGTAATGGATTCTGTCATGGAAACGGTAATCCTGTATTTTCAGGTAATACTCAACCAGTTTCAGTTCTGATTTTAACGGCTGCAAGGTATTACTTACCTGGATATTTCTCCGCATGATCTTTGCAAGCATCTTTGCCAGTTCCTCGATATCCGGCTGATTATGAATTCTTGCCTGCATACGGATCGTCTCTAACGTATTATACAGAAAATGTGGATTGATCTGGCTTGCAAGCATTTTAAATTCCACTTCTTTCTGCCTTGCATTGACCTGTTCTTTCTGCACACGTTCTTTGATCACGTTATTCATCAGTTCCTGTATGGAATCGATCATTACCTTCAGATCCCGGTAGAGATCCGAGATCTCATCCTCCCCGCCGATATCCTCCGTGATATCAAAATCTCCAGTTGCAGCCTTATGCATCTGCAGACGGAATGTATTTACCCTCGTACTGAACTGATTGGAAAATACCAGAATAATTCCAAGACCAGACACCACACAGACAAGCTGTGGCACAAGACTTCCCAACGCACTGCGGGCTGCCGATCCTGCGATCTCTTCATACGGACATACACTGACTAAGGTATAATAATCATCCGAATAGTCCGGTTTTACCCGCACCGTCGATAACAGACAGGTATCTTCCCCCTGAAAACGCACTTTGCCGGAATAAGTATCATCTTTGATCTGCTTTAACAGCAGAACCATTTCATCCGTGTCCCGTTCATATTCATTGCGGTGCAGAACCACCGTGTCATTATACACTAAATAAGTATCCTGCGTCCGTTCCTGCACAGGCAGCTCCGTCCTCTTATACTGCATGTTAATTGCAAGTACACCGACCGGCTGCATATCCTTCGTATATAAAAGTCTCGACATCCGGAGTGAATCCTTGCGTTTTAACGAATCATACGAATAAGACCAGTACGGTTTTCCATTCAGTTCGAGCGTATTCTGATACCATGGCTTCTCTGCAATCTCCTGATCTACATGTACAAAATATTCATTATTGGAAATTGTATCATTATTCAGATACAACGTGATACTTGAAATTTCATGATAATAATATTTCAGATAATCAGAAATGGTATCATAGTCTCTGTAATCTGCAAGAATCTCCGAATAGTTTTCATACTGATGAAATGCGATATGCTCAATCTTTTCATCAAAGTACATCTGTTTGGAAATGTCGGAGATGACGGACATACTCTCGCTCATTGAATCCGCGATCATATTTAACCCATCCATCTCGCTTTCCTTCGCTTTCTGGATCAACACCGATCTCGTATTCTGATAAGTATAAATATCCAACAGCAGAATCGGCAGAATTCCTCCGGCAATGTATATAAAGAGCATTCTCTCCCGCAGTCTTAAATTGCCTATGAATGTTTTTATCCGGGCAAACAGACTCATGTTTTTTACGCCTTTCGTTCATTTTTCACTCAGAGCGGTGTTTATTCCGGACGCACACGCACAACAACCGGAAACTCACTGTCTATTCCAGGTGCGGTTACATGAAGTCCTTCCCCGTCCACAGACCATTGCAGCCTGCCATCATATCCTAAAATATCCACCGACTCAATGATACCATGAAACTCCGGCACATTCTGATCACTGCTGTCTGCCAGTGAACGGATACAGAAAACACCATCTTTAGGACATTGTAACGCAATTGCGTAAATATTTCCATGATTAATCGTAAAACGGTAATCTTTGTTTGTAAATTTCAGTTCTTTCTGATCCTGAAACTGTCCTTCTGCCGCTGCCGTCGGACCTTCCATGGATTTTCGCCAGACATTTGCACCGATAACGGCCTCACTGTTTACTTTCATCCATTTTGCAAGATCTTCCAAAATAGCACGGTCACCATCCGGGATCGTTCCATCCGCCTTCGGACCGATATTTAACAGAAGATTACCATTTTTGCTGACCACATCCACGAGTGTACAAATGATCTCATTGCTGCTTTTATAATCCAATGTGTCAGTATAGCACCAGGAATTTCTTGCAACTGCCGTATCGGTCTGCCAATCATAGGGCTTTGCTTCCGCAAACCCACCGCGCTCCACTTCCACAATTCCACTGCCAAACATCATCGCATCATGTTTATAACAGATTTTAACATCTTTGCCCCATTTCACGCCGCAGTTGTAATAAAATGCAGCGAGTTTCTTTAAATATGGTTTGAACGCCTGATGCTGCACCCACCAGTCAAAATACAGCAGGGATGGTTTATAATTTAATATAATTTCCGCTGTGCGTGCTAACCAGTCATTTAAAAATTCTTCTGTCGGATACGGCTCTCCGTAGAGATCTTCTGCATCCGGTTCCGGCATGGACGGCCAGTACAGATCTCCTTTTTGCAATGGTTCTTTGATATCACTGTCAAATTCTTTTCCGTGTCCTAAGAAAAACCAATGTTCTGCACGGTGGGATGATGTGCAGAACGTAAGTCCCTGTTTCTCAATCTCCGCTTTCAGTTCACCAAGTACGTCCCGTTTCGGCCCCATCTCTGCCGAATTCCAGTGGGACAGTTCACTTTTGTACATCTGAAATCCATCATGGTGTTCTGCAACCGGAAACACATAACCGGCACCGGCTTCTTTGAATAAACGCACCCATTCTGCCGGGTCAAATTTTTCGGCGTGGAACATCGGGATGAAGTCTTTATATCCAAAGTCTTTCTGGCTGCCGTAGGTTTTTATATGGTGTTCGTATGCGGGCATTCCCTCGATGTACATGTTTCTTGGGTACCATTCGTTGGAGTTGGCGGGAACACTGTAGACGCCCCAGTGGATGAAGATGCCAAATCTTTTCTGTTTAAACCAGTCAGGGGTTTTCGTCTGCATCAGGGATGACCAGGCTGGCTGGTACGGGCCTTCTGCGATGATGCGGTCTACGGTTTCGAGAAGTTGTTGTTCTTTCTGCTGTTCCGACATAGTGTATGTCCTCTTTTCTTGCTCTAGATGGGGCGAAACTCTAATTTAGGCTGGGACTCAACTACTTCAGTTTTTTGAAGAGTTTCGCGGTTTCTTTGTGGAAAATCTCTACTTGCCTGAGATAACCTTTACCTGCTTTGAACGATCGCCACTGCTTTTGCCGGAAGTACAACTTTCTCTCCTGCCTGGTAAGTCATTCCGCCGAGCAGGTCAGTTCCGGCTTTTTTCAGCGTTACTTCCTGTGATTCGTCCGTCGGATTTAAGAGGAAGAGGAAGCTGCCGTTTTTGTTTTCGCGGAGAGTGATCTCTACTTTGTCACTGCCTTCTGCGAGTGGTTCTACGCCGGCTTTTTTCATAATGTCAGTTAAGAAAGTGCGGTAGAAGTCCTGATTGGAGCGGGTTGCGACGTAGCAGGCTTTTCCGGATCCAAAGGTGTTGCAGGTCAGTACGGGCATTCCGGCATAGAAGTCATTATCATAGGTTGCGAGTGTTTCTGCGCCTTCGGTATGTGATAAATCGCAAAGCACTTCTGCCGGATAAGTCACATCTTTGTATGCAAAGGTATGTTTCATGCCAGCATCTCCTGCCGGAATCGCATCGGATTCTTCTACCCAGATACCCAAAATATCGCGCAGTCTGCCCGGATATCCGCCTGTGATCACAAGGTCATGGTCTTCCACATATCCGCTGAAATAGGAGGTCAGAAAGGTGCCGCCCGCTTTGACAAAGCTGCGGATCTTTTCATCATAACCGTCTTTGCACATGTATAACATCGGTGCAATGACAACTTTATAACCGGACAGATCATCGTCCACACCAACAAAATCCATTGGGATATGAAGATTTAACAGTGCCTTATAATACTGATAAATCTCCTCATAATAATTGATACAACGGCTTGGGCCTGCGGATAATACCGTTGCCCACCAGTTATCCCAGTCAAATACAACTGCCACTTCTGTCGGAGTTCTTGCACCAAGCAGTGTATCAGAAAGTTCAGTCAGTTCTTCGCCAAGTGCTGTGATCTCACGGAACACTCTCGTATTCTCATTGCCGACATGGTCGATCACTGCGCCGTGATATTTTTCACAGGCACCAATGCTTCTTCTCATCTGGAAAAACATGATCGTATCTGCGCCGTGCGCTGCCGCCTGATAGCTGTATAAGCGCATCACACCCGGTCGCTTTAAGGCACAGTAGGTATGCCAGTTGCTCACACTCGGTGTCTGTTCCATCAGTGCAAACGGTTTGCCACCCTTTAATCCACGCATCAGATCATGTGCCATCGCATTGTTTTCTGTCTCTGCGCCAAAGGAAGGATAGCTGTCCCAGGAAATAAAATCCATTTCTTTTGCCCATTTCTGGTAGTCTAATGATGGATAAAATCCCATCAGATTTGTGGTAACCGGAATATCCGGCGTGTACTCTTTTACCGCATCGCGCTCTAATTTGTAGCAGTCTAAGATACTGTCCGAATTGAATCTGCGGTAATCGAGTGAAATCCCCTGGAAATTGGTACGGATGCCATCCCAGTTAAACTCCTCTGAACGCATATCCGGCAAAACAACATCATCCCAGTCATAAAAGGTATGTCCCCAGAAAGAAGTGTTCCATACACGGTTTAACTCATCCAGCGTTCCATATTTTTTATGCAGCCATACACGGAATGCTTTTTCACAGTTTTCGCAGTAACATTCCCCGCCATATTCATTGGAAATATGCCATGCAACGATATTGTCATAATCTTTGTATCGCTCTGCCAGTTTTGCGGCAAGTGCCACAGAATATTTCCGGTAAGTCGGGCTGTTCGGACAGGAATTGTGACGTGCTCCGAATTTGCGTTTCATGCCGTTATGCCCGACACGCAGGATATCCGGGTATTTTCTTGCCATCCACGCCGGATGCGCTCCTGTCGAAGTTGCAAAGCAGACTTTCAGTCCGTTTTCTTTCACATACTCCATGATCTTATCCAGTTTGGAAAAATCATAGGTAATTTCATCCGGCTGCAGTGCTGCCCAGCTGAAAACATTGAGCGTCACGACATCAATGTGCGCTAATTTAAACAGGCGCATGTCCTCTTTCCAGATCTCCTCCGGCCACTGTTCCGGGTTGTAATCTCCACCATATAAAATTTTATGTACTTTGCTGCTCTCGATCATATTTACCTCCAATTTCTGTGCTGTATTTTTGCATCTTTTTCGTATTGCTGTTCCTGATTTGTTCTGTTAACCGGTTTTACCTGTCACTCGCCCTCGCGGTTCACACGCTCGATCTGTAAGAATACACGTTTGCTTACTGCTGCGACCGTGTAAATGATAAATCCAGGTCCAAATAAGATTCCAAGAAATATCATGGTTGAATTATACTGGAAGATCAGCACTTCTGCTGCGACGAGGATCACAAGGATCAGTGTTTTTCCAAAATATTTTCTTGAAATATCCATAGAATTCTGGATCGTGCGGACTACTGTATTTTCATATCTTGCCAGCAGTGAAAAGGAATAGATCATCGCAATGATCACAAGAAATACGGACACCATACCGATGATCAGCAAAATGACCGGATTATTTTTCACTGCTCCAAACAGCTGGAAGTCAAGATATACCGCATACCATGCAACCAGAAAGATCAGTCCCATCGGAACGCCCTGTTTAAAGTTTGCCTTGTACGCTTCAAAATATGATTTCGCGATATAGCCCTCCTCATCATCCGCTAACTTTAACGCAACTGACATTGCCGCCGTGGTCGATGCCCCGATCGTAAAAACCGGCAGGCTTCCAAGAATCCATAAAAAATTTAGTTTTAAAATATCAAGTACTCTGCTTAAAAAACGGTACAATGGACTGTCAACGCTAAAAAATTTCATTTGTTTTCCTCCAATCTCAAAGTGCTTCCCATGCACTTTTCTTATCTCTCATTTTATTTCATACCTCTGATCTGCTTTCATCATACAGGATTTTACTCCAGATATCCAGTATGATGAAAACAGACCGGGGCGATCCGGACGGAATGTCCGGATCTTCTGCTCTGGTCTGTCATTCATTTGTGATACAATTATTTGATGGTCCCTTTTACTTCGTTCTCAGCTGCTTTTCTAAGTGATGCCTCATTCTCCTGGAATGCGATACACTCGTCATAGCCGTAGTCTTTTGCCTGGGAGATCATGTCTGCAACGATCTGGTCGTATTCAGCATCTGTCTTAGCATAGATTGCTTTCCATGAATTTGTCTTGATGCACTCAGCAACCTGTGTCCATAATACAGTTAACTCATCAGATTTTGTAGACTCAGAGTATGTTGTACCAAGAGAAAGTTTGTAAGGTCTTGATCCCATGTACTCATCTGCTGTTGCAAAACCGGTCTTATCTCTCCAATCCTGCTCAATGTCAGAATTTGCATCTGTTGCAAAACTTTCCCATTTACGATAGTTGAATGTCTCACCGTTTGAATCAGGATTTAAGGAATCAATCGCCCACGTTGTATTGTTCATTTTAAAGGAACCATCATCAAATGTTCCGCTGTAACCATCAGACATCTGTGTGCTGATATCTGTCTTAGCTGCACGTCCTAAATCTGTAAACTGCGTTTTTCCATTTTCATCATAGTACCAGCAGACATCCTTTGGACCATACTCAGCTGTCATACGTCCTTCCGGAGTAGATAACCAGTTTAAGATAGCCATACACAATTCCGGATACTCTGTCTTAGCACCGATAGACCAGATACGGTTTCCACCGTAGATATTCTGACCATAGCAGATCGGGGTTGCATCTTCCGGTGGGCAAGGATACATTGCTTTGCCTTCCTGTGCATGTGAATCTGAGTTGTAGAAAGTAGAACCTAAGAAGTTGAACACATTTAAGAATGCTCCACCGTTCTGGTAATCTTCCTGCATACCGTCATATCCCTGTGTCTGGGAGTCAGGATCAAGTAGTCCTTTCTGATACAGGTTGTTATAGAATTTTAAGCATGTGAGGTAAGGTCCATTTTCCTCTAATGCTGGATGGAATACCTGCTCCTCTGGATCATACAGACCAAAACCAAATTCATCATATCCATAATAAGCAGTTGCTGTTGATTTTACGAACATTACAAGGTTTCCGTCCCAGTCGTTGAATAAGGAAACACCATAAGTTGTTTTTCCGTTATCATCGGTCGGGCAGATCTCTTTCATCTGACCTAAAACATCTACCATATCGTCTAAAGTCTTGATCTCAGGATATCCTAACTCTTTGTAAAGATCCCATCTTAAATCCCAGGTATACATGAAATCCTGACGTGCTGTCGCATCCCTTGCAACATCAAATCCGAATCCATAAACAGTACCGCCGGAAAGATTTGCATTTTTCTCTAATGCATATGGCATGTTCTGTTTGATGTATGGACCGTAATCGCTTAAGATATCATCCTCGTTCCAGTCAAAGAGCATTCCCTTGCTGACTGCCTGCTGATACTCATCAGAATCATTTCCCCAGAGAACCAGATCTCCAAGGTTTCCTGACTCCATACGTGTCTCATATACACCGTCAGAATCTGGGATGATATTTAATTTTACATTGAATTTGTCTAACATGATCTGACCAAACCATCCGATCTGCTCACCGGAATAGTTTGCTAACTGATCGAATACATCGAGAGTAACTGTCTCTTCCGGAATGATATCTGCGAGATCTTCCGCTTCATCTTCGGAAGTTCCCTCGGATACTCCACTCTCCGTTGCATCTTCGTCTGCAGCATCCCCCGCTGCATTGTTGCTGTTGTTCTTTGATGCACTTGTCTGATTGCTACCCCCACAGGCTGCCATGGAAACTGTCATTGCAGCTGCCAGAAGCAGTGATACGATTTTCTTTGCTTTCATGTAATTTTCCTCCTTGTTTTTGTGTTATATTGATTCCGCGCCTCGCGGTTAACACCTCTTTAACCTTTTACGGCACCTAACATGATACCTTTTTCAAAGTAACGCTGCATGAATGGATATACGATTAAAATCGGGATTACCGTTACCATGGAAATCGTATATTTGATAACCTTTCCACTCATTGCTGATTTTAAAACAGCCTCGCTGACAGATCCGCCAGACTCCATTAATGCACTTAAGTTGGATGCCTGATTTAAGTAAATGTAAAGTCTGTGCTGTAAAGTATATAATTTCGGAGCTGATGTCATTAAGATCAGGGAATCCGTAAAGGAGTTCCAGTGACCAACTGCACCGAAAATCGCAATCGTCGCAAGGATCGGTTTACTGAGCGGCCAGATGATCTTGCGGAATACAGTAAAGAAGCTTGCTCCGTCGATCTGAGCACTCTCTTCGAGTTCCGCTGGAATTGACTCTATGTATGTTTTTACCAGAATGATGTTATACGGAGCCACAATACCAGGGATGATGTATGCCCAGAATGTATTGGTCAGACCTAACATCTGCATATTTAAGAACCATGGGATCAGACCCGCATTGAAATACATGGTAATCACAAGAAATCTGTACCAGAATTTTCTGCCCCACATTTCATCTTTGGTTACCAGATATCCGATAAATCCGGATGCTGCTACCATAAGTGCCGTACCAAGTACTGTTCTTGACAGTGATTGGATAGGTTACAATTAACTGGACAGATTTTTTAAGGTCATATAATCTATAATAAATACACGAAGGAGCACTCTTTA